>WUUC01118264.1_pt1 | contig 10333 bp, 6 predicted proteins | sample 6278441 | NCBI WGS metagenome assembly WUUC01 (sample SAMN13675441, study PRJNA597444) | soil metagenome | isolation source: soil | place: USA: Washington | collected 2017-10 | reverse complement strand
ACTGGAGTACCACCTGGCCCCGGTCGAGAACTCCTGGCCGTCGCGGCGGAACGTCGCCCGGCTGGTGTCCCTCGTCCGCGAGCGCCGCATCGACCTGGTGCACGGCTACGAGTGGGGGCCGGTGACCGACCTCGCCTACGGGCCGCACCTTCTCCTCGGGACGCCGATGGTCGCCACCGTCCTGTCGATGGACGTGCCGGGCTTCCTGCCCCGACACGTGCCGCTGGTCGTCGGCACCCGTGAACTCGCCGCGTCGTCGGGCGCCCGCTATCCCCGGGTGCAGCTGATGGAGCCACCGATCGACACGGACGTCAACGCCCCCGGCGGGGACCGCCGCGCGGCCCGCGAGCGCCTGGGGATCGCCGAGGACGACCTGCTCGTCTCCGTCGTCTGCCGGCTGACCCCGGATCTGGACAAGGCGCCGGGCGTGCTCGAGGCGGTGGCCGCGGTCGGGACCCTGGCCGGGCGGTTCCCCGTCCGGCTGGTCGTGGCCGGTGACGGACCGTCGCTGGGTGCCGTGCAGGAGGCGGCCGAGACGGTGAACCGGCGCACCGGACGTCGGACGGTCGTCGTCACCGGGGGTCTGCTCGACCCTCGCCCGGCCTACGAGGCGGCGGACGTCGTCCTCGGCATGGGCAGCTCCGCGCTCAAGGGCATGGCCTTCGCGAAGCCGCTGGTCGTGCAGGGCACCGACGGCTACTGGGAGCTGCTCACGCCCGACAGCGCCCCCACCTTCCTGGGGCAGGGGTGGTTCGGTGCCGGATCCGGCGACGGGACGCGCCGGCTGCACGCGGTGCTCGGAAGGCTCCTGGCCGATACGGCGGAACGCGACCGGCTGGGTGCCTTCGGGCGCCGGCTGGTCACCGAACGGTTCTCCCTGGGGGAAGCGGCCGCCCGTACCGAGCAGCTCTACCGGCGGACCCTGGCCGACCGGTGGTCGCCCGCCACGCGGGTCCGGCACCTGGCCCGGCCGGCCGTCGAGGTCGCCAAGTTCAAGGCCGTCATGACCTCCCCGTCGCTGCGCTCCTGGAGCTCGCGACGCGACGCCGCGCAGCCGGTTCCCCTGGCGGTGGCCCGGTGACCGCGCCCGGCACTCCTACCGGCGAGGGGACGGCGCCGACGATGCGCGCGCAGGTCCGGCGGGGCCTGGCCTGGAGCGGGCTGAGCAGCCTGGTCATGCGCGGCGGGAACCTGCTCCTCGGCATCGCGCTGGCCCGGCTGCTCGCACCTGAGGACTTCGGGGTCTTCGCGGTCGCACTCACCGTGCAGACGGTCCTGGTGACGCTCGCCGACCTCGGGCTGGGCGCGGACCTCGTGCGGGCCGAGCGGCCGGACGAGCGCGCGCCCACGGTCGCCTCGTTGAGCCTGCTCAGCGGCGCGCTGCTCACCGCCCTGATGATCGGGACGGCCGCCCCGCTGGCGACCGCGATGGGCGCTGCGGACGCGGCCCCGGTCGTCGTGGTGCTGTCGTTCACCCTGCTGCTCAGCGGCGCCGCCGTCGTCCCGGGCGCCTACCTGGCGCGCAACTTCGAGCAGCAGAAGCTCTTCGTCAGCGAGGGCGTCAACTTCGCGCTCTCCACCGGCGTGGCCCTCGTCCTCGTCCTGGCCGGTGCGGGGCCGATGGCCCTGGCCGTCTCGCGGCTGGTCGGTCAGGTCGCGGGGACCGCCCTGCAGTTCGTCCTGGCCGGGATGCGGCCCCGCTGGGGGTTCGACCGCACCGTGGCCCGGAGCGCACTCCGCTTCGGCGTGCCCCTGGCCGCGGCGAACATGCTCTCCTGGGCGCTGCTCAACATCGACAACGTCGTGGTGAGCCGGACCTCGGGTGTGGTCGCGCTCGGCTTCTACGTGCTGGCCTTCAACGTCTCCTCCTGGCCCATGACGGCCATCGGTCAGGCGATCCGGCCAGTCACCCTCGCCGCCTTCGCCCGGGAGCAGCACCGCGACCCGGGTCCGTCGCTGGCCCGGGCCACCGCGCTGTCGGCGGCGGCCGCGGCCCCCGTCGGGGCGCTGCTCGCCGTCCTGGCGCTGCCCGTGGTCACGCTGCTGTACGGGGAGCGGTGGGCACCGTCGGCCGCCGCGCTGGCCGGCCTGGCCATGTTCGGTGGCCTGCGCATCGTGCTGGACGTGCTGGCCACGTTCCTCATCGCACGCGGAGCGGTGAACGGCGTCCTCTGGATCCAGGTGTGCTGGACCGTCGCGCTGGTCCCGGCGATCGTGCTGGGTGTCCGGTGGGGCGGCCTCGCGGGGGCCGGCTGGGCGCACCTGGCCGTCGGGGCGCTGCTGATCCTGCCGATCTACCTCGTCGCGCTGCACCGCGCAGGAGCGCCGGTCGGCGCGGTCGTCGGCAACCTCTGGCAGCCGGTGCTGGCCGTGCTGCCGGCGGCGCTGGTCGCGGCGCAGGTCGCCCAGCGGATCGACCAACCCGCCCTGGCCGCCCTCGCCGCGGGCACGACCGGCCTGCTGGTCTACGCGGCGGTCCTGCACCGCTGGGTGCGCGCCCGGCTCGCCGCGCCCCCGGCCGCCTCGCCGGTCGTGGTCCCGCTCGCTCCGGCCCCCGTCGTCCCGGCGGGCCGGCGGTGATCGCGGGAACGGCGGCGCGGCCGGTCTCCGCGCAGCTGCCGCCCGCCCGGGCCGGCGCACGGCTCCGCGGGGCCCTAGCGTCGGGAGTGGCCCGTCGCCTCTCCGGCGCCGGCCGGCACCTGACTCCGCTCGCCCGGGTGCCCGGCGGCGGTGCCCGTGACGCGGCGGCCAGGACGGCGCGGGTCACCGTGGTGATCCCCTGCTTCAACTACGCGCACTACCTCCCCGTGGCGGTGGACAGCGCGCTCGGCCAGGCCGGGGTGGACGTCGACGTCGTGATCGTGGACGACGCGTCGACCGACGACTCGCTCGCGGTGGCGCGGTCCCTGGCCGCGGCCGATCCCCGGGTGACCGTCGTGGCCCACGAGCGCAACGCCGGCCCGGTGGCCACCTTCAACGACGGCCTGGCGCACGTGACCGGCGACTACCTGGTCCGGCTCGACGCCGACGACGCGCTGACCCCCGGCTCGCTCGCCCGGGCGGTCGCGCTCGCCGAGGCGTTCCCCTCGGTCGGCATGGTCTACGGCCACCCGCTGCACTTCACCGGCGACCGGTTGCCGCCCGCGCGGACCGACGTCCGCGCCTGGAACGTGTGGTCGGGGGAGAGCTGGCTGGACCACCGCTGCCGCGAGGGGGTCAACTGCATCACCTCGCCGGAGGTGCTGATGCGCACCTCCGTGGTCCGCCGGGTCGGCGGCCAGCGGGAGCTGGCGCACACCCACGACATGGAGATGTGGTTCCGGCTGGCCCGGGCGGCCGACGTCGGCCGGCTGGAGGGCCCCGACCAGGCCTGGCACCGGGATCACGCGCAGAGCCGTTCGGCCCGGGACGTCGATGTGCTCACGGACCTGTCCGAACGTGCCGATGCATTCACCATGCTGTTCACCGACGGGCTGGGGGACCCGGCCCAGGACGCCCGCCGGCTCGCGGTCGCGCGCACGGCGTTGGCCGAGGAGGCCGTGGCGCGGGTGTGCCAGGCGTTCGTCCGCGGCTGGGGCGGCAACGCGGTCACCGACGCCTATCTGGCCTTCGCGCGCGCGCAGGTGCCCGATCTCGACCGTCTCCGCCACGGGCGCCGGCTGCGCCGGACCCTCCGCGTCGGCCCGGGCCGGGCGCGTCTGCACCCGGGGCTGCTGGCCGCGGCGGTGGTCTACCGCGGCCGCACGGAGCTGCGGAGCCGGACATGGCGATGGACCGGACTGTGACGCCGGCCCGCGGCAGGGACGACGACCGACGCCGGTGCGCCGGCGGGGAACGGGGGCTCCGATGAGCGCGGCGGACATCCTGCGGAAGGCCGTGCGGACGACGCGGACCGAGGGGCTCGACGGCGTCGTCGACCGCCTCACGCGGTCGGCGGTGCGCCGGTTCAGCGTGCAGGTCGAGCCGCTGCTGCTGCGTCCGTCGGACGTCGTCGACTCGCAGCGGCTGACGACGCCCCCGGACGGGCCCGTGCGTCCGCGGGGCAGTGCGCTCGAGATCGGCTGGGTCCTCACCCCGCCGGCGGCCGGGTCCGGCGGGCACACCACTATCTTCCGGTTCGTCGAGGCACTCGAGGCGGCCGGGCACCGGTGCGTGCTGTACCTCTACGACACCGGTGCGGGGAACCTCGCCGAGCGCGAGCAGGTCATCCGCCAGTGGTGGCCGCGGGTCCGGGCCGAGGTCCGCAGCGTCGACGACGGCCTGCCCGACATGGACGCCTGGATCGCCACGGCCTGGCAGACCGCGCACGTCCTCGCCCGGCACGGCGACATGGCCGGACGCCGGTTCTACCTCGCCCAGGACTTCGAGCCCTACTTCTACGGCCGTGGCTCGGCCTACGAGCTGGCCGAGGACACCTACCGCTTCGGCTTCCGCATGCTCACCGTCGGGCACATGGTCGCCGACGAGCTGCAGGAGCGGTTCGGGCTGCGGTCGACGGTCGCACCGTTCGGCCTGGACCAGGACGTCTACCACCTCACGAACGAGGGGCCGCGCGACGAGATCGTGTTCTATGCCCGGCCCGGCGCGGCCCGGCGCGGCTACGACCTGGGGGTCATGGCGCTGGAGGAGTTCGCGCGGCGGCGCCCCGACGTCGTCATCAACACCTTCGGTGTCCCGGCACGACGGCTGCCCTTCCCGGCCCGGGTGCACCCGAGCCTCCGGCCCGCGGAACTGAACGAGCTGTACAACCGCTGCGCGGCGGGGCTGGCGCTGTCGTTCACCAACATCTCGCTCATCGCCTACGAGCTGCTGGCCGCGGGCGTCGTCCCGGTCGTGAACGACTGGCGCGGCTCGCGCGCCGACCTGGAGAACCCGCACGTGGCCTGGAGCCGGCCCACGCCGGGCGCGCTGGCCGATGCGCTCGTGGAGGCCGTGGGCCGGGGGGCCGAGACCTCACCTGGAAGGGTCACACAGAGTGTTCAGGGCGTCACCTGGGGTATGGCTCACTGTACCGTCGTCTCGACGATCGAGGCGGCGTGCTGGAACCTGGCCCCCCTGAAGGATGGTGTCGCGTGAGTCTCGCGGAGCTGTGGCAGATCGTGATCCGACGACGCCGGCTGCTCGTTCCCGGCCTCGTCCTGACCCTGGTCGCGGGAGTCGCCGGCTTCCTGTCGACGCCGCCCAGCTATGCCCAGAGCCAGTCCTACCTGCTGCTGTCGCCGGTCGTGACCGAGCAGGGCCGCGGAAACCCCTTCCTGCAGCTCGGCAACGGAGTCGGCATGGCCGCCTCGGTGCTGAGCAAGCGGGTGTCGGGCGGGGAGACCGCGCAGGCGATCATCGCGGCGGAGCCCGGTCTCGGGTTCGCGGTCTCCCTCGACCCGACGACCTCGGCGCCCGTCCTGCTCGTCACGGCGGAAGGACCGACCCCGGCGGTCGTCGCGTCGGCGCTGGAGCGGCTGGGTGAGGCGCTGTCCGAGCAGCTCGTCGCCCTCCAGGAGGCGGCCGGCGCACCCGAGGTCAGCTGGGTGACCATCAGCCTGCTCACCAGCGACGTCGGCCCGCAGGCCTCGTACTCGGCCGCCATGCGCACCGCCGTCGTCGGGGCCGCCGCCGCGATGCTCCTGCTCCTGCTGCTGGTCGCCGGACTGGAGCTGCGCCGCGTGCGCCGGATGCGGAAGGCCGAACCGGGGACGGCGTCGCCGGACGGACTCCCGCGTGCCGACCGGACCCACCACGACGTGGTGCCGGCCGACGGTCCGGTGTCCGTGGGCGGGTTCCGCCCTCCGCCCCGGCCGCTGCAGACCTCGGCGGCCGGTGCGTCCGTCCGTGAGCGTTAGGGAGGCCGCGCCCGGAGCGGTCGCCCGGGACACCGCGTCCGACCCTGCGGCCGGTCCCCGTTCCGGGCCGGCGGCCGACCCCGCCGGCACGCCGGTGCTCGTCGCGACCTACCTGGTCCTGCTCGTCTGCGTTCCGTCGGTCTACGTGGTGGGTCCCCTCGGTGCCGTCGGGACACCCGCCGGCATCGTCAGCTGCGCCCTGCTCGGAATGTGGGCGCTGGCCCGGCTCCTCGGCCCGCGCGCGGGCCGGGGCACGGTGGTCCACCGCCTGCTGCTCGTCTTCGCGGTGGCGTTCGCGCTGGCGACCGTCGCGGCGGCCCTCCGTCCGATGGCGACCATCGAGTTCACCGCCGCCCTGCGCGGGGTCGTCACCGTCTGCGGGTGGCTGGGCGTGGCCCTGTTCGTCGCCGACGCGCTGCGCAGCCGCGCGCAGCTCTACTCCGTGGTCCGGCTGACGGTCGGGCTGGGCACCGTGCTGGCGGGCCTCGGGTTCGTCCAGTTCGCCACGGGCCTCGACATCGTGAACAACCTGCAGATCCCCGGGCTGACCCTCAACAGCACGGCCGTGACGCTCTACGAGCGGGCCGGCTTCGCGCGGGTCAACGCGACGACGATGCACGCCATCGAGTTCGCCACCGTCCTGGCGATGATCCTGCCGCTCGCCGTCGGTGAGGCGCTGCGTCGCCGCACTCCGGGCTCGGTGGTGCAGGCGCTGCTGGTCGCCGGGGCGCTGCCGCTCACGGTCTCCCGGTCGGGCATGCTCGGGCTGGTCCTCGGCGTGGCCTTCACCTTCGTGGTCGTGGGACGCAGGCTCCGACTGCTCCTGCTGGGCCTGCTTCCCCTGGGCGTGGCGGGCTTCGTCGCGGTGGCCCCCGGGCTGCTCGGCACGATCCGTGACCTGTTCCTGGCGGCGGACAGCGACACCAGCATCTCGGCGCGGACCGACGACTATCCGGCGGTCGAGGCCTTCTTCCAGCAGGCGCCCTGGCTCGGGCGCGGACCCTTCACGTTCCTGCCGGCGATCTACCGCACGCTGGACAACCAGTACCTCGGGACGCTGGTCGAGGGGGGACTGGTCGGACTGGCGGCCCTGGTGGCCCTGCTCGTCGTACCGGCGCTGCTCGGGCTGATCCTGGCCCGGCGGCTGCCCTCGCCGGAGGACCGCGTGCTGTGTGCCGGCCTCGCCGCGGCGTGCGTGGTGGCGATGGTGCTCTTCCTGACCTTCGACGCCTTCAGCTTCCCGACGGTCATGGGCATCCTCTTCCTGCTCATCGGCGTCGTGGGTGCCGCGTCCCGCGTGCTGCCACCGCCGGACTCCCGGCCCTCGGAGCTCCGGCCGGCCGGCCCGGCGCACACCGCCGGGCGGCGGACGTCCCGGCTGCCTGTGGCCGCGGCCGGCACCCTCGCCGCGCTCGCCGTCCTCACCGCGGGGGGTGCCGCCCTGGTCGCCGCGGATCCCGCCTACGAGGCGCGGGGATCCGCGGCCCTCGCCGTGCCCGGGCGCGAGGGCCAGAACATCTACTTCGGAAAGCTCGACACCGAGGGCGTCTCCGAGCTCGTGCTCCGGGTGGTCGACGGGGACCGGGTGCGGGCCGAGCTCGCGGCGCAGGGTCACGACGACTTCCAGCTCGCGGTCGGCAACGGCAGTCTCGCGCCGTTCACCGAGGTGCACGGCTCGGGGGACGTCCTGTCCATCCGGGCCACGGCGCCGGACCCGGAGCGGGCCGCGGCGACCGCGACGGCCGTGCTGCGGGCGATCGAGCAGGGCCTGCGCGAGCTGCAGTCCGACCGGGGCGTCGATCCCGGCGTCCAGGTGGCGGTCGTGGAGTCCTTCCGCACGCCCGCGGTGAGCGTGCTGCCCGTCCGCCCGCTGCTCGGCGTGGCCGGACTGGCCGTGCTGGCCGGAACGGCGGCGCTCGGCGCGCGGGCCCTGGTCCGCCGCCGGGGATGACTCCGCCGCCCGGTATGACTCCGGCGCCCGCGGGGCGCCGGACGCGCACGCGGCTGGTGCTGACCGGTCTCCTCGTGTCGGTCGCCGGCGGGTGTCTGCTGGTGCCCGGGGACGCGACAGCGCCCGCTGGCCCGTCCGCGGAGGCGCCGTCGCCCGCGCCCCCGCCCGCAGGCGGGAGCCCGACGCTCCGCGCGGTCGACGGCGGTGCCGGCTACTACGACCGGTTCACCCCCGCCCTGCGCACCGACGACCGCTTCTTCCCGATCGGCGTCTGGTACGAGAGCGTGCTGGAGGGCGACGACGTACTGGCCGACCGGGCGGCCGGCCTCACCGTTTACGTCGAGCTGACCGAGGACAGCGATCTGGACCTCGTGCGCTCGGCCGGGATGTCGGCGATCCTCGGACAGCCGCGCGGCGGGACGGAGACGGTCGGCCGCCTGGTCGGCGACGAGGTGGACATGTGGGGCGGACCCGGAGCCGGTGCCTGGACCGGAAACTATCCGGGGCAGGGTGAGATCTGCGTGGACCCGGGCGAGCGGTGCGGGTTCACCGTCCAGGAGAGCACCCTCGCCGGCCTGCCGGACGACGATCGGCTCCGCTACGCCAACTACGGCAAGGGCGTGACGTTCTGGTGGGACGACGCATCGGCGGCACGGTTCGTCAACGAGTTCCAGGACGTCGTCTCGGCGGACAACTACTGGTTCACCGACGAGAACATCTGCGGGCCCACCGAGGGCGGCGTCCTCCTCGGGAGCGACGTCCGCCTGGATCCCGACGACTGTCACCTCGCGGCCAACTACGGGCGCACGGTCGACCGGGTCCGGGCACTCGTCGAGCCGGCCGGGAGCCGGCCGGTGTGGGCCTTCGTCGAGCTCGGCCATCCCTTCACCGAGGACGACTGGCCGACGATCACGCCCGCCCAGGTGCGCGCCGCGGTGTGGAGCAGCCTCATCCACGGCGCCCGCGGGATCGTGTACTTCAACCACAGCTTCGGCGGGGACTGCGAGAGCCAGCACGTCCTGCGCGAGCCCTGCTACGCGGCCGTCCGCACCGCCGTCACCCGGCTGAACCGGCAGCTCGCGCGCCTGGCGCCGATGCTGAACGCGCCCTTCGCCGACGGGGTGACCACCGTGGCCGGCGCTGTCGACACGATGACGAGGTTCTCCGGCGGCCGGCTGTACGTGATCGCCGGTTCCGCCCGGCCGGGCCGGCAGCAGGCCACGTTCCGGCTGTCCTGCGTCGACGCGGCGACGGTCACCGTCGTGGACGAGGACCGCACGCTGGACCTGCGTTCGGGCGCCTTCACCGACGCGTTCGCCGACGGCAACGCGGTGCACGTCTACCGGATCGACGGGGCGAACACCTGCGGCCTGGACTGATCCCGCGCCTGCGGGAGACCGGCGCGGTCAGTCCTCGGCGGCGCGGACGAGCACCTCGGCGCGGGAGTGCCAGGAGTAGCCGAGGACGGACTCGCGGAGCTTGTCGGGGTCCAGCAGCGGACCGATCTCCAGCGACTCCCGGACGGCGGCGACGAATCCCGCCGGATCGGTCGCGGTGCGGACCCGGTCCCGGTAGCCGTCGAGCTCGGCGAACTCGGTGCTGACCACCGGGAGGCCGAGGGCGAGGTACTCCTTGAGCTTGATCGGGTTCGCGCGGTGGATCCAGGGGCTGTCCACCCACGGCATGAGCGCCACGTCGAAGGCGGACCCGTAGGCCGGGATCTCCTCGTAGGGGCGGCGGCCCAGCCAGTGGACGTTCCCGTACGCCGTGAGGCGCTCCATCGGGTAGGTGGCGTCGCCGATCAGCACGAGCGAGGCGTCCGGCAGCGCGGCGGCGAGGTGCTCCAGCAGGTCGAAGTCCACGAGGAAGTCGTCGAGCGCGCCGAAGAAGCCGATCCGGGGGCCCGGGATCCGCCGGATGTCGGCGGGCTGCTCCGACTCCGGTCGCGGGCGGAAGTGGTCCACGTCCACGCCGTGGTCGAGGAAGGCCGCCCGGTTCCCGGTGGACGTGCGTTCCTCCTCCATCAGCGAGCGGCTGACGTAGAGCACGGAGTCCGAGTGCTCGAGCAGCTGCTGCTCCATCGCCTCGAGCGTGCCGCGGTCCCCCTCCGGGAAGTCGGAGTGCCGGTCGGAGCGGTTGTAGACCAGTGCCGAGCGGCGCATCGGGCGGACGACGTCCCAGGCGGTCGGGATCGTCACCATGATCACGGGCTTGGCGATCCCGAGCAGCAGGCAGACCAGCCGCACCTGCGCCCGCACGAAGGCCGCATTGATCGCGCGGGTCACCGGGGAGCCGTACAGGGGCAGCGGCAGCGGGGACATCACGTGGAAGTTCGGCAGCTCGGGCAGGGGGCGACGGACGAGCTTGGCGACGCTGCGGAGCTTGCGCAGCACCCGGCGGGTCACGTGCGTGCTGCGCCCGGGCGTCGGCATCCGCATGCCGATGCTGTTGACCACCAGGACCGTCCGCCGCTCGGCGACCGACCGCATGAGCTGGAAGTCCGAGTGCGCGGTGTTGTGGTACCACCAGTCCTGGGCGGCGAAGC
>WUUC01054970.1_pt1 | contig 10334 bp, 3 predicted proteins | sample 6278441 | NCBI WGS metagenome assembly WUUC01 (sample SAMN13675441, study PRJNA597444) | soil metagenome | isolation source: soil | place: USA: Washington | collected 2017-10 | reverse complement strand
CCGGCGACCCCGGGATCGCCTCGGCGTTGAATAATCTTGCTGTTCTTCTGCGCGACAAAGGCGATTATGCGAAATCTGAAGAGCTACTCCAACAAGCGCTTGAGCTTTATCAGAAAGCTTTTGGCGAGCATCCGCTGGTCGCCAATACGCTCAACAACCTTGCGGCGTTGTATCGCGCCAAAGGCGAACTCAATAAAGCCGAAGAGTTCTTGCAGCGCGCGCTCGATATGCTCAGGAAAAATCCCGGCGAGGGACATCCAAGTTTTGCTCTCTCGCTCGATAACCTGGCGACGATATATCAATTGAAAGGAGATTTTGACAAAGCCGGAGCGCTCTCTCAACGGGCTCTGACCATTCTTGAGAAAGCCGCCGGGCAAGAGTCTCGCGTTGCGGCTGTGCTCAACAATTTGGGCGAATTGTACCGTCGCAAAGGTGAATATGATAAAGCCGAGCCGTTCCTGAAACGCGCGCTCGCCATTCGTGAAAATAGATTCGGCGTAAATCACCCGGACGTCGCTACCGTGCTCGGCAATCTCGCATCCCTTTATGTTGGGAAAAACGATTTCGCGCAAGGCCTGGCGTTTCGCAAAAAGTATTTAATTGTAAGAGAGAAAAATATATCGGCAAACATATACACGGGTTCAGAGCGCCAGAAACTCGCTTATCTGGACTCTCTTTCAGGCGATTTAAACGCGGTCATCTCATTGAATATTCAATCACTGCCTCACTCGGCAGAAGCGAAAAGCATGGCCTTGACGCTGATCCTGAATCGCAAAGGGCGTACACTGGACGCAATGACAGACACCATGGCCTCCTTGCGTCATCGTGCCAAGCCCGGAGATACAAGCATAGTTGATGAGCTTTCCGAAACCCGGACGCGATTAGCAACTCTCACGCTAAAAGGTCCCGGCGGGGAAGGTCCCGAGAAGTACAAACAAACGATCAGGTCTCTTGAAGACAAAAGGGAAAAACTCGAAGACGAAATGAGCCGCCGCAGTGCCGAGTTCCGCTCCCAAATTCAGCCGATCACCCTGGATGCGATGCGCGCATCACTCCCTGAAAATGCCGCTCTCATTGAATTCATTACCTTTCGGCCTTTTCACCCTAAATCCGCTGCCAACGATAAATCCGCAAGCGAGCCTCGCTATATAGCTTATCTCTTGCGACGGCAGGGTGAAATTCAATGGAAAGACCTCGGTGAAGCCAAAGCCATTGAGGCAATGATTGATAAATTGCGGCAGGCTTTGCGCGACCCGAAACGCAAGGATATTGAGCAACTGGCTCGCCTCGTTGACGAAAAGATTATGCAGCCGGTTCGTGACGTAACGGGCGGCGCTACGCATTTACTGATCTCGCCCGACGGGGCGCTCAATCTCATTCCTTTTGAAGCGCTCCTAGATGAGCAAGGCAGGTATCTGGTTGAACGCCACTCCTTCACTTATCTGACCAGCGGGCGGGATTTGTTGCGAATGCAGGTGGCGCGCGAAAGTAAGAGCGCGCCAATCATCGTAGCTGACCCGTTTTTCGGCGAACCTGCCATAGCGCAAGTTACAAAAGCCGAAACGCCGAAAGTGAAGCCCGCCGCCCTCAGCAGAAAACGTCAGAGCGTAACGAGCGGGCGGGATCTGTCGAGTGTCTATTTTGCGCCGCTTGGCGGCACCGCAGGGGAGGCGCGGCTCATCAAATCGCTTTTTGCCGAAGCCCATGTGTTGACCGGCGTGCAAGCAACAGAATCAGCAGTCAAGCTGATGAATGTGCCGCGCATCCTGCACATCGCTACGCATGGTTTCTTTTTGCAGGATGTTGTGCCTGCCGAGACTTCAAACGAGCAGAGGCGCAGCATCAGCGCCAGCGCCAGGATTGAAAATCCGCTGTTGCGTTCAGGGCTGGCACTGGCGGGCGCCAATCTTCCCAACACCAGTGCCGACGACGGCATACTCACGGCTCTGGAAGCCTCGGGCTTGAACCTGTGGGGCACCAAGCTGGTGACCCTGTCGGCTTGTGACACAGGCATCGGCGAGGTTAAGGATGGCGAAGGTGTTTATGGACTCAGGCGCGCCTTCGTCCTGGCCGGAGCCGAATCCTTAGTGATGAGTTTGTGGCCGGTGAGCGATTACGTGACGCGCGAGATGATGACGGCCTATTACAAAGGCTTGCGGCAAGGGCAGGGGCGCGGCGAAGCCTTGCGGCAAGTACAACTCGCTATGCTCAAGCGCAAAGAGCGGCAGCATCCGTTCTACTGGGCGAGCTTTATCCAATCCGGCGAATGGGCGAACCTCGACGGCAGGCGCTGAAAGGGCTTCACCAAAAGTCACCGCAACATAGCAGACAAAATAACTTCTGCCTGCTCAGAGGTATGATTTGCTTTTTTATTGCGCTTCTTCGGTTGGTTTTTGCTGAATCAGTTTTAGTAAATCGTCAAAATCAACCGGTTTGACAAGGTGATAATCGACTCCGGCTTCGCGTGAAAGGCGACGGTCTTCTTCTCGTCCCCAACCGGAAACGGAAATCAGCAAGGATTGTGGGAGAAGTTGGCGCAAACGTCTGGCCAATTCGTAACCGTCGATGTCAGGCAAGCCAATGTCGAGTAAGCAGATGTCTGGTTGAAAGCCTTTGGCTATCTCAATTCCCGTTTTGCCATCAAAAGCCGTGCGCATTGCGTGCCCCTCAATTGATAAAAGGGTTTCAAGCATTTCCGCCGCAGCGGTGTTGTCGTCAACCACCAGAATTCGGCGTTTTCCCGTATCAAGTTGGGAAGTAAGGGTTTTGCCCTTATCGGGCATTTTCATTTGTACCGTTTGAAGAATGTCTTTTTCTGAAGCTTGACGAGCCGGTACGCTTTCCGACTGTTCGGCGGCAAGCGGCAAGCGCACGACAAACTCACTTCCTTTACCGCGTCCTTCGCTGAAAGCCTGTATCGTCCCGCCGTGCATTTCCACCAATCTTTTAACAATACTTAAGCCGATTCCAAGACCGCCTCGTGCCTGTTCTCCGGGCGTTTCGATCTGACCGAACATATCGAAAATCTTATGCAGCATGTCTGGCGGGATGCCCAGTCCGGTATCTTTAATACGGATAACCGCTTGCTTTCCTTCTTTGCTCGCCGCGAGCGAAATCTTCCCACCCGTATTGCTGTATTTAGCAGCATTATTCAAAATGTTGAGAAAAATCTGGGCCATTCGCGTTCGATCCGCATCAATATAAATCGGCTTATAAGGAAAGGTAACGGTTAATTCATTTTCGGCTTCATCAATCAATCCCTGGCTTGTTTCGAGAGCAATTTCTAATGATTCCTTGAGTTCAATTCGCTCTTTTCTGAGTTTGATTTTGCCCTGCGTGATGCGCGAAATATCGAGCAAATCATCAACCAGGTGCACGATTTGATTGGTCTGCCGCTCCATGATATCCAGGGTCTCTGCGAGCCTTGCCTTGTCATCGCCAATGCGGCGAATGATTTCCAAACCGGAGCGGATCGGCGCCAGCGGGTTGCGGAGTTCATGCGCCAGCGTCGCCAGAAATTCGTCCTTTCGCCTGTCTGATTCTCTTAATGCTTCTTCTACCTGTAAACGTTCGGTCACATTTCTGAAATAGATGGTGATTCCGTTTGGCGCGGGATACGTGTGGACTTCGTACCAGCGTCCGTGATCGGGATAAAAGGCCGTTACTGTCGAAGCGAGGCGCTCGTCGGCGGCTCGTCGGTAAGCTTTTTCAAATTCACTTCCGAGCAGCCCCGGATACTCTTGCCAGATGACTTTGCCAGGCAAATCGCCCGGCCTGCGGTCAAACAGGCGTTCTGCCTGCGGATTGACATAGGTGAAGCGCCAATCGCTGTCAACGGCGAAAAAGGCATCGTTGATGCTTTCCAGAATATCGCGATTGCGTTCGCTTAACTGTTTGATTTTTTCTTCGTTTTGCTTGCGCTCTGTGACGTTACGCGTCGTACCAACGACGAGTTCTACAGAACCGTCCGCCCCCAAAACCGGACTGAAAATATATTCGTAATAGCCAACTACCCCTGTCGGACTGGTGTAAGGCGTTTCATCCTTCACCCTCTGCTTACTATCAAACACCTGTTGAATCTGGCGCTGAAGCCTGCCGGCTAACTCGTCGGGATATTTCAGGTCGAAGAAATCTTTTCCGACTGCCTCTTCCAGTTTCAAGCCCCAGAGGTCGAGCAGCGCTTGATTGACGAAGAGAAAACGCCCTTGCTTGTCAAAGAGGTAGGCGAAATCACTGATCGATGAAAGTATCGCATCGAAAAAGCGGGCTTGCTGGTCTATTTTAAGGCTTAGTTTGGCAAGCTCCGCTTTGCTCTCCTCCAAGGCGCCAACTTCATTGGTCGAAGACCTTTTCGATTCGATTACAGAGCCTGACCCAGCTTGAATTTTTCGCGCGTCCTGATTACTCATCTTTAAGGATTTTGTTCTGGATATTCCCTAAATTTTATATTCAACTTCAAGTTATTATAGACACCTCACACCCCGTACGCGAATTTAAATCATAAGCTATGGGCGCTACTCCACTTGGAGAATGTCTCACAAGCACGTTGGCTCGGAAGACGAATTTTTATAAGCTATTGCATTCACATTGAATCTGCTCTGCCAACACAAGCCTGGACTTTCGCCCGCGAATTTTTGCAACCCACTGTAACGCTGCCACTCCTACCCCCTACAGCAGAGCCGCAGTCAATTGCAGCAGCTCTGCTGTAATTCTTTCCTGAGCAAATCCATCAATTCATCGAGTCCCTCAAAACCTTTCCAACCGGTCGCTGAAATACTTTTACCGATCTCTCTTATCAGAGTGAGAGACACAGGCCGGAGGAGAAAGAAGGTTCGGCTGTTTTGAAGATGCTCGGTGTCTGGCTCGCGCTCGCGGCAGAGCGATCACCTCCAGCCCATCGCGAGCGGATTTTTAAGATGACGGAAAGTAACGAAAGAAGGAGATAAAATATGTATAAGAATCTAATCACACACAACCTGAATCAAGGCAATGAACCCGCACGAAATAAAGGCCGCAGGGTTTCTCATAAATCCAGACCTTTGATTCGAGTAATGAACACACCTATTAAAAAATTGATTAGCAGCCTTGCGACCGGACTTCTACTGCTCGCAATGAGTCCAACACCGGCTTTCACGCAAACGCCGCCAATTCGGCATCAGACTCCTGCCGTAACCCCGCGCCCCGACCTTGTGAAGATCATCAGGCGCCCGGCCAAACCGTTCAAGCCCTTCGAGATGCGCGATCCGAAAACCGGTAGCCCAATCTCTCCCAATAGCGAGATCACCCTGCCCAACGGCAAGAGGATGACCACGCAACAGTATTTCGAGCAACTCAATCAGCTTGAAAAGAGGTTGAATGAGGCAGGATATTCGCTGCGTGATCCTCAGGAAAAGACCAGAATTCAGGAGAGCAATCTCAACAGAGCGGCTCTTCAACAGCAGGCCAACGCGATTGCGTCGCGCCAGAAATCGAACTCCGGTCAACCCGCTCCGACCGGCATTCAGGAGGCGCAAAAGGACTTCGCGGAGCAGTCCAAAACCGCCGCGCAACGATTAAAGCTGTTGCAAGCTGTTTTAGCCACGCCCATCAAGGTGATGAACAAGGTTCATACAGAGAAATCCTGGAACTACAGCATAGGCAATCCGAGCCTGCTCGCCGCTTACTTCAAGGCAAAGCTCGTGCTTGACGGTACGAAAGATGCCACCAGCGTCAGCGCAGAGGCGGATGCCGGCGGCTCCGTATTCAATTACAGCAAAAGCCTTCTGCGCGTGACCGGCAACATCAATGCGCCCAAAACCGGCGCCATGAATGCCCGGCTGGATGCCTACGTTTTGGGCAACAGCGTCTATAACCTGAACCAGAACGTCAACGCGAAATGGAGCAAGTCCGATTCCATATATAAAACTCTGGACCTCCACACGCCTTCCATACGCTTGCCGATTGGCCCGATCTCGATCAGCGCCAAGGTCGGTGTTCAGGGCAGCAGCGGAGTCGCCTACTTTGTCGGGGTTGACGCTCTGTCGGCGACCGGCTGGCTCCTCCCGAAGGTCAACTCCAGGGCTTATGCCCAGGTAGCCATAGATATAGGCATTGCCGGGGCCGGCGTCAGAGGGAACCTGACATTTCTGAACTACCAGCTTTTCCTGACCGGCCAGTGCAGCATCAATGTTGAACCTGCGGGCAAGCTCTACTTCTTCCAGAAATACTTCGGCAGCGAACAGCTCGAATGCCTGCAGGGAAACCTGGAACTGTTCGCCTATATCTACTACCCATGTTTTGATTGGCCGCCGGTGTGCAAGAAAGAGTATTCGTGGGACTTGTGGTCGTGGGACGGCTTCACCAGATACGACACGCTCTTCAACGAATCGAAGAAGACCTATCTGACTCCTCTCAAAATAGAGCCGTAGTAGAGAGGAATGGAGCAAGCTTCAACGACGCAAAGAAGACCAATTTTGCGACCGCCTGAGTGACGCAGGGTTTCTGTAAAGCGTCGCTCAGGCGCTTCTCCCCACCCGGAGTTGAGAGGGAGTGTTCAAGGTCTGCGAAGAAGACTCCGGGTGGGGTTTTTATGAACCCATTTCACAAGCGGGATAGTCGCTTGCTCAGGTTGATGAAAACCAACCTGAATGTGAAGGAGGTCAATCATGTCATCACAAAAAATAAGAAGATCTGTGAAACGATTCGTCTCATCGAAAGCTCCGTCAATGAAACTCCTTGCGACGGTACTGGTCACGCTGGTTTTAGCCGTAGCAGCCGCTCAGATCGGTCATCAGCGGCAAGCTGCGTCGAAGGCGGCGGCTTCGGCTATCGAAGGCGACAACTCTTTTTATCGCTTTACCATTGGCGAGCGACTCATATACAGACTCGATTACACGAATACTTCCGCTTCTGATTTTCAAAAGCTGTTTGCGGAAAAAGAGTCGTCGGGCAAAACAGAGAGATCAGCGCCTTCCGGACTTGCCCATTCCTTCAGCACAACCGTGCAAGGCGAACTGGTCGCGACGATACTGGACAACCGGAACGACACGCTGTTGCTTACTTTCAGCGTGCGCAACGCGGTCGTCAGCATCAACACCAATGGCCAGGTCGCCACGACCGAAGCCGAAACCGTCAGGGTGGATATAAGCCGGGATATTTTTGCCCGGCTTGATCTTTCCGGCAGGGTGCTCGCCGTTTGCTTCGACCCCTCTACTAACAGCCTCTCTCAGAGCTTCGCACGCGCATTGCTTGCCATGACGCAATTGGTCTTTCCCGGCGCGCCAGTCTCCGACCTCAAGCAATGGGAGGCTCAGGAAGAGGACACCACCGGCCCATACATTGCGCGCTACGAGGCGCAGACCGGAACCGGCAATTGCGAGGCGCAAGTTGCGCCTGCGGTGAAGACCTTTCGCAAGACGAAAGCGCGTTACCTCTCTTCACCCGCGCAGGCCGGTACGAAGCCCGGTACGAGCGAGTTCGACATTCCTACGACCATCAATCCCGGCGGGCAGTTGAGCGCCGCCTTTGATTTCCAGCAAGGCCGCCTGATCTGTTTAACCGGCAAGGAATCGCAGACCGTAGCGATGGCCGGTAAAGCAGTTGCGCAAGCCGAAACAACGATTGGCTTGAACTACGTAAGCAAAGAAAATTTGAGCGCAACGGAGATTTCGGCGCTGCGCAAAGCGAGCCTTGCGCGAGAAAAGGTGGCGACGTCTGTGCCGCTTTCGGCGAAGGCTTCTGAACAGGAAAGCGAGGCCGCCATCCAGCGCACAGAACTGGGAGAAGCCACGATAGAGAGTCTATTGATCGAGCTTGCCCATTTGGAAACCTCAGGGGATGAAACGAAAGACGAAGCACCGCTCTATCTGAAGTTCAAAGCGCTGGTCTATCTACAGCCGCAAGCGAGCGCCCTCCTTGGAGAGATCCTCGCCACCTCTCATCCGGGTAGCGCGACGACGCGCATCTTGACAGGCGCGCTTGGCGCAGCCGGTCACACGCAGGCACAGGAGGCGCTGGTATCAGCGATCCGAGCGCGCCGCGAAGACTGGCCTGCCCTGTCCACGCTGATACCGGTTTTAGGGTCTGTAGACTTGCCGACGCCATTGGCGGAAGAGGCCTTGCGGGAGTTTGCGTCCAACTCTCCCGATTGGAACATTGCTTCGACGGCTCAACTCGCTCTGGGTGTCATGGCGCGCAGCCTCGCTGAATCGGAGCGTGCCGCGAAACTTGTTGATTGGGCGGTTAAGAATCTTGACTCATCGCCTTCGGCTGAGATGACGAAGCAGTGGCTTCTCGTGCTCGGCAATACGGGCTCTGCGACGGCTTTGCCGGGAATCGCCCGGTTCGTACACAACCCTTCGCCTGAGTTGCGCGCCGTTGCAGCCTCGGCTCTGCGCTTCATCAAGTCAAGGCAGGCTGACGATCTGTTAATCAAAATTCTCACCTCCGATTCGGAAGCGAAAGTACGACTGGAAGCCGCCATTGCCCTCAGTTTTCGAGAGCCGGGCGCAGACAGTTTTGCAGCGCAGAAGAAGGCTTTCCTGAGAGATAAGACCGTCAACGTCCGCCTGGCAGTTTTGAAAAACCTCTGGCAGGCACGCGAGACCTTTTTCGAAATTCGCCAGCTTGTAAAACAGGCTGCCGCTAAGGATGTAGCGAAAGAAGTCCGTAAAGCGGCGGCAGAGATGATGGCTCCATACTCGAAAGGTTTCTTGAAATCGTAAGGGGTCAATAAAGTGGTTCGGAATAGGGTATTGGCGGAATCGGCTCAGACAGATGTTTTGCAGTTTTTGAAAGCCCTGCCGAGAAGATAAAAGGAGGACAGAAAAGCGAAATGGCTGAGACAGGGGTTACCGACAATCTCAATCGAAAAGCGGCCTGAAATTTGCCCCAACCAGCTTTGTTATTCTCTCCGCTCCTCACTTGTCACTCGTCACCGTTTAATGCGAAACTCACTAGCTTACACTTTCGATAAAATTTTGATGGAGAGGGTACATTGTCTAGCGTTCCACCAATTGTAGAACTTCGCAACACTCGTTTGAGCAAGGTTGAAAAGCTTCGGGAAAAGGGCATCAATCCCTATCCTTCGCGCTCGAAACGCACGCATTACGCTGAAGCGATCGTAAACAACTACGAAACCCATGAAGGTCAAACCGTAAGCGTCGCGGGTCGTTTGATGTCTCTGAGGAAACAGGGCGCTCTGAGTTTCGGTCATATCCAAGACCAGACGGCGCGCATTCAATTGTATATGCGTCAGGATACCCTCGTTGAATCGGTTGGCACGCTTGCCTTCGACGATTTGCACCTTCTGGACGTAGGCGATTTTGTTGAAGCGACCGGCACGGTGACGAAGACCCAGCGCGGAGAGATTTCCGTCGCGCCTACGCATTTGCGCATCCTCACCAAATCTTTGCGCCCCCTGCCGGACAAGTGGGCCGGACTCAAAGACCGCGAAGCGATTTTGCGCCGCCGCTATCTGGACACCACTTTTTCCCCCGAACACAAAGAGGTGTTTGAAAAAGTCGGACGAATGCTCTTCGCCATTCGCACGTTCCTGTACGAGCGCGGCTTTGTGGAATTTCAAACGCCGATCATTCAACCGCAATACGGCGGCGGCACTGCCAAGCCATTTCTCACACACGTCAACGCCCTCGACACCGATATGTTTCTGGCGATCTCGCACGAGTTGTATCTGAAACGCCTGATCGCCGCCGGTTACGACAAGGTCTTTACCATCGGCAGATATTTCCGCAATGAAGGCATAGACCGTTCACATCATCCCGAATTTTCGATGATTGAAACCATGACGGCTTATGAAAACTACGAACACAACATGGACTTGATTGAAGAAATGTTCCGCTACATTGCCGAAAGCGTCTTCAACAAGACAGAGTTTGAGGTGCGCGGTCACACGATAGATTTCGGCAGGAAGTGGCAACGCATCTCAATGGCTGACGCTGTCCAGAAAGTCACTGGGATAGATTTCCGCGACTGTCAGTCTATTGAAGAAGCAAATGAAAAACTCGCCGGATTAGGCGTCAACGAACCACAGACAACGGTTGGCCTGGTTATCGCCAAAGCTTTTGAAGCGAAGGTCGAAGAGACTTTGATCAGCCCTACATTTATTTACGGGCATCCGATAGACATTTCGCCACTCGCAAAACCTATGGACGGTAACCCGAATTTCGTCGAGCGTTTTGAAATTTTCATAGCCGGTATGGAGTGCGGCGATAACTGGTCGGAGCAGAACGACCCTGTTGCTTTGCTCGATAGATGGAAGAGTTCGATCAATGTTGAAGAGTTGGATGAAGAGAGATTCCATCCGCTCGATTACGACTTTATAGAGATGCTCGAAC
>WUUC01003142.1_pt1 | contig 10335 bp, 13 predicted proteins | sample 6278441 | NCBI WGS metagenome assembly WUUC01 (sample SAMN13675441, study PRJNA597444) | soil metagenome | isolation source: soil | place: USA: Washington | collected 2017-10 | reverse complement strand
GCTTACCACCGCCACACCCAACCCGACCCTCACAGGTAACGAGGACTCCGGCAAAGCGGGGGAAGCTCAGTCGAACTACCGAGGCTGGGGAGTTCGCCCGGCGACCGCGCGACGATCGCGGCGGGTGGAGCTGCCCTGGCCGGCCTGGCCGGTCTGGATGACCCGGAATGGGGCTGCGAACGCGACCACCAGCTTGTTGCCGAGTGCGGGCACGACTGGGCCGAGCGGGTCGACGCCGCTCGGGGTCTGCTGCTGGACGGTTGGGAGCCGGCGGCAAAGCTCGTGGTCTGCGCTTTGCGGACGTGGCCCGGGCTCGACGCCGACACGTTTGCCCGCGTGGTCAGGAGGGCGTTGTGAGCCTGTCCGTGGAGGTGAACGACCCCATCGGGTCAATGTCACTGCCGGACGCGGCGGTGATTTATCAGGTGATGGGCTGGCCGGTGGTTCCGGTCCGCTACGAAGGTGGACAGAAGAAGCCGGCGCTGCGGGGGATCACCGGCCGCGCTGGCGTAGACCTGACTCCTGGGCAGCTAGCGGCGGTGACGTGGACTGAGGGCATGGCGCTTGGGTCGCGGATGCCGGTCGGGTTTCTCGGTGTCGACATTGACGCCTACGGGACAAAGCGGGGCGCCGAGACGCTGGCGCTGGCCGAACAGCACTGGGGGCCGTTGCCGCAGGGGCCGTGGTCGAGTAGCCGCGACGACGGTGTGTCCGGGATCCGGCTGTTCCGGGTGCCGCCGGATGTGGAGTTCGTAGGGGAGATTCGGTTTGGCGACCTGGCCGATATTGAGCTGATTCAACGTCACCACCGGTACGCGGTGGTGTGGCCGTCGCGGCACATAAAGACCGGCGCGCTCTACACCTGGCGTGACGTTCGGCCCGGCGCCCGACTGCCGTTTCCGTACATGTTTCCGGAGCTACCGCAGGCGTGGGTGGACGGGCTGCGGGCACCTACCGGTACTGCCGTCGCCGGCCGGCGGGTGCAGGAGGCAGAGGTCGCCGCGTGGCTGGGCGCACTGCCTGAGCCGGGAGCACGGTGCCCCTATGTCGACCGGGTGCTGTCCGAGATCCGGCTGACCGGGTCGCGCTACGGCGCTGCGCGGGACGCCACCTTGGCGCTCGTCCGGGCCGGCGAACAGGGCCACCACGGCGCCCAGGACGCCATCGATGAGCTGCGGTGCGCCTACGTGGCCGAGGTCAGCCCGGATCGCGCCTCCGCGGAGCAGGAGTTCGACCGACACCTCGCCGGTGCGGTGAGCATGGTGCTGGCCACGCCGACGGCCCCGGAGGACAAGGGGTGTTGCGGGGCGAACCGCGACCCGGCGTGGCTGCGGGAGATGGGCGAGCGCGGTGTCGCTGCGGCGGTGAGCACGCTGGCGGTGAACGGCTCGGCCGCGGCGAACGGTTCAGCTCCCGGCCCCGCTCCTGCCCCGCTGGCCGACGAAGAGGCGTTCTGGACGGCGCGGCCCGAGCTTGACCACGTTCGTCGGTTTGCGCTGCCCAGGCGGTGTTCGCCGTGGGCCGTGCTGGGGGTCGTGCTGACTCGGGTGGTGTGCGCGACACCGCCCAAGGTGCAGCTTCCCCCGCTGGTCGGTGGTCGGGCCTCGCTCAATCTCTTTGTGGCCCTGGTGGGCCTGTCTGGCGGCGGGAAAGGCGCTGCGCAGACCGTCGGTGCAGAGGCGGTCGACGTTGAGCGGGCCTACGGCCTCTCGATGCCGCGGTCGGTGTCGTTCGCCACGCACACGGTGGGGTCCGGGCAGGGGCTCGCCCACGCCTACGTCCGGTGGGAGAAGGGGACCGGCATGGTGCCCTACGCCACCTCGGCCCTGTTCACCATCGAGGAAGTCGATCACCTGGTCGGGCTGACCGGGCAGAACGGCTCCACGCTGCTGCCGGAGCTGCGGCGGCTCTACATGGGCGAGAAGTTGGGCCATATGTACGTGGACGTGCAGAAGCGGGCGGAGGTCCCCGCGCACAGCTACCGCGCTGGGCTGATCATGGGTGTGCAGCCGGCCCGCGCCGGGGTGCTGCTGGATGACGCCGACGGCGGCACGCCGCAACGGGTGCTGTGGTTCGAGGTCGCGTATCCGCACCCGGACGAGAAGCCGGAGCCGACGCAGGCACGTTGGCCGTGGAATCCGCCGCGGTGGAATAACGACCATGTCGTGGTCAATGGGTCGGGGCCGGCGATGCCGCACGCCGCGCTGGCGACCATGGCGGTGCCGAAGGTCGCGGCCGATGAGATCGACGCCGCGGCGCTGGCGCGGGCCCGGGGACTTGGCGATCCGCTCGATGGCCACCGCCTACTGGCCCAGGAGAAGGTGGCGGCAGCGTTGGCCATCTTCGCCGGCCGGGCCGACATCATCGAGGAGGACTGGCAGCTCGCGAAGGTTGTCATGGCCCATAGCGACGGCGTCCGGGCTCGGGTCGTCGCCACTCTTGCCCAGCGGGCTCGGGAGCGGAACGTTGCTCGTGCTGCCGTGGAGGCGGAGCGGGCCGTCGTGGTGGCTGACGCGGTCGAGGACGGCGCGGTGGTGCGGGTCTGTCGTGGCGTGGTCCGGGCGCTCGACCGGCTCGGTGGCGAGGCAACGGAGGGACAGTTGCGGCGGGCGGTGGCGGCTCGGGATCGGGGTTACATCGAGGAGTCGTTGAGTCGGCTCGTTGGCGCTGGATTGGTCACGGTCGAGGCCACCGACAACCGAGGTGTTGAGGGTCGGCGGTACCGCAGGGCCGGCGGTGCGTCGTGATCATGGTTCAAGGGTTGGACACGTTGTACATGTACAACCCTAGGGTCGATCCGGCCCCTACGCGATCGGACAATTTTCTCTATTTCTCCTGGTCAGCGGAGCGGCGGTGATGATCGTTTTCACGCGTCTCCGTGCCGAGGGTTGTACATGTACAACGTGTACACCCCTTGGGCAGGCGTCCAGCGGTGACTCGTTGCTATCTGGCTCGGCCACCCGTCCGTGGATTCTTGGGACGACCGGAGCGCCGTCGTGAGCGTCCAGACCGGCCCCGTCGCCCTGGCGCTCGACGAGGTGCTGACCAACCCGGAGCTCGTGGCGTCGGTGGCTGAGCTCGCGGCGGTGCTCGTTGATCCGTCCACTCGCGACCAGCTCGCCGCTGCCGCGCGGGACACCGACCACCTCGCCGATGCGCTCACCGAGGCCGGTGTGTTCGGGCCGCGGATGGAGTTCGGCGCGGAGGAGGTGCCCGGTTGGCTGCGCTTGCCGTTGTTCGAGCTGTGGTGCTCGTGGGTGCTGGGCCGCGCGAGCACGTGCATGCACGCGCCGCGGGTGGATCGGCCGCAGCCGGTCTTCTCAGCGGCGTGGCGGCCGGGGTTGATCGCCTGCGTCAGGTGTGCGCACCTCCTGCAGCTCCGGCCGCGGTCGATCGCCGACCGCACTTGTGACTCCTGCGGGCGGGTCACTACCGGGCCCGAGAACGGTGATGGCATTCATCCCTCGGCCGTCCTGTTTGGAATGGTGACTTACTATTTCGGCGCCTGCGGTGATTGCCGGCCGTGGGAGCCGACTCATGCAGAGAAGGAGAAGACTGCGTGATTGATCTCAACATCGCGGGTCTGCCGCGAGACCATCGGGCGATCCGGCCGCGGAGGTTTTTGGCGAGCACCATCCCGAACGTCAGCACCGGTCTCGCCGACGAGGCTGCGACGGCCGAGGTGGACGCCACCGCTGTGGCCCCGGAGCAGGCTCCTGCGGCCCGGAAGCAGCGACGCGGTGCTCGGCAGGCCGCGCCGTCTGACGACCCGCCCACGACCGCGTGACGGCCGGGACAACTAACCTCAGATTGGAGAACACGCGTTGAACAAGCTGAACGAGTTGTACGCCCGCGTGGTTGAAACCGGCCGGGTGCCGAGCGACGCCGAGATGGGTGCGACGCTCCGTCGTGGCTCGCGGAGTGAACGGGACGCCGCCGTGGACGGCCTCCGCAGGGAGGCGAAGCGGATCCTTGCCATCCGGACCGGCGACACCGATGCAGTCGACGAGGCTGCCGCGATCGCCGAGATCGTCGAGACCACCGCACAGAAGTACGCGGCATTCATCGAGACGGACCGCGATGCGGTGGCCATGGCGGAAGCGCGCGGTCTTGCTGAGAGTATTGCCAACCACCCGCGGGGCGGCATCGTCGATCAGCAGAAGAAGGCGAAGCAGGTGCGGGACCAGCGCGCCGCCCGTGAACCGCTTCGTGAACTGTTCGCCGCGGCAAGCCTTGGCCGGGGGATTCGCCAGGCCGATGTTGCGGAATTGGATCTCGGGGATGATGTCACCGCTGAGCAGCGTGCCGCATTCTCCCGTGATGTCCTCGCCGCGGCTGACCGCATCCGGCGATTCCGTGATGTTGGAAACTACGCACAGGCCCGTCGTGTGGGTGAGGATGCGACGGAGCGACTCGGCGGTATTCTCGCGGAGCCGCGGCACGAAGACCCGAATGCGCATCTCAGTGACCCGCGCGACCTTGCGTCGGCGATCATGGGGGATCGTCGTGACCGCGGCCAGGCCGTGTGAGATGATGATGCTGCCGTCGACCGCCTTAATCCAATCGACATAATCTGTGACAGGGTTGCTGGAATGCCTCTGCGGGAGTGGCCACAGCCCGCGGGGCATCGGGCGGTCGGCGGCCCCTCTACTCCGTCACGGCGTCAAACTCACCCTTGGGCTTCCATCTCCGGGCCGGGGGAAGCAAGCGCATCCCGCGGTGTGCCCGTGCATCTTTCTTCACGGGCCGGGACGCTGCGCCGTGGCGGTCTCACGTGCAGGGGAAAGGGCGGCGTCAACGTCACCGCCGCGGGTACCATGACACCCGTTATAAAGAAGAGCGCGGATCCAAGCCGGGGGCTTTTACCTCCAGTTCGCCCTGGCTGCGCCGTCCTCCCCTGCACCCTTGTTGCCTTACCGGAAGTAGTGAACTATGATTCTTGATTCGCCTCCGCATGTAGCGAGGATCTACCTGCAGGAGACTACGACCGACAGCTATGACAATGTTATCCATCGACCGTCGTCGACGTTCGTCGAGGTTGCTTGTCTGATCACACCGATGAGTTCGCGACGTGATCGAGAAGATTCACGAGTCGACAACACGTACAAACTTATTGCACGAGATGCACCACTCGGTGTGTGGTCGAGGGTGGTCTGGAACGACAGATCATTTAGTGTTGATGAAGTCAAGCTGTTTGATGTTTCTTCGGGAACGAGACACATTGAAGCAGTCTTGCGAGAGGAACGTTGAATACGTCATGCGAGGTCGGTGGCATGGCGCACGGAAGGGTGATGAATGGTCACGTCGACTCGGTGATGACGTCGGCACGTGGTCACTCTGCGTGGCAGACCCGGGGGTAGACCCCCTCCTTTATGGGACCCCGACCGGCTCGTCTTACCGCCTGCCATCGAGTACGGGTATAGAAGCCGCTAAAGACGATCTTGAGAGGTGGAAGCGTGACTCTGAGTGACGCGCAGCGCCAGCTCACGGGTGTGTGCGCGGTGTACGGGTTCTCAGGTCGGTGCAACTGCCGCGGGCAGGGGTCCCGATGACCGCCGCGGCGGTGCTGATCCGCGCCGTGGTCGGTTGGACGCTCGGGAGATGGTGGGGTGGCCGGGACGTCCCGTCCAGCTCGGTCGGCGGCGTGCTGTCCGTGGAGGACATCACCGCGCACGCGTTGATCTCGGCGGTGCCGCTGGTGTTGCTGGCCGTGGCGGTGCTGACCTAGGGGTGCTCGTCGTCGAGGATCGACACGGGCTGGAAGCTGATCGGAATGCCCTCCCTGGCCAGCCACAGCGACGTGAGGAGGCGGAAGTTCGCGTCATGCCGCTCGCATACCGCGACTGCCTTCTCTTCGGGCCGGCCGTGGAGCAGGCGGTGGACCACAAATGCCGCGTCGGTGCACTCGGCGGTCGGCGAGTCTGCCGCGTGGCGGGAGTACGTGGCTCCGGATGGCGCTGTTGTCCGGCACGGGTCGCTCGAGGAGTTCTTGACCGACACGGCGGTGCCCGGCAGCGATGGGGACCTGTTCGGCCTGTTGGACTTCCTGACGCTGCGGCACCGGTCCGATGGTGACGATGAGTAGGTCTCCCAGTTGACGCGTACGTGACACCGTTCGACGTGATCGGTGGGGCAGCTGGTCGGCGTGGTCGTGCACATAGAGCGGCCCCCGCCAGCTTGGTGAGCGTGACGGGGGCCGCGGTGTCGACCGCGCTGTGGTGTTACGTCAGCGCCGGGAGCGCGGCCCCGGTGACCATGCGGATCACCAGCATGATGACCACGAGCACGCAGCCGGTTCCGACCCACCGCAGCCACGGCACCCAGGTGGGGGCGTAAATCGCGGGAGTGAATGCGCTGATCAGCGCCAGCAGCAGTGTCGCTGTACGCGGATCGTCGCTCGTGGGCGCTACGGTCACGGTGTCTCGTTCTTCCTTGGAATCTCGAACGGGTACCTCGGTGGGAGTTGGGACGTTGGGCGGAGCCTCCCTGGCCGGAGGCTCCGTCCGTGTGTTGCACGCGTGTTCTGGCTTCATCCCGCGAACGTAAGGGCTCTGTCCGACGGTCAGGTGGGGGGCGCGCCCATCCGGCGCGTCGCGTTGTGTCAATGGAGCGATGACCTGACTTGACACGGATAGGCGATGCTCGGCGCGCCTCCTGCGTCGCCGCGGCGGTGTTCTCTAGTCTCGCCTACTGATCAGCCTGATTGCCCGGATCAGTCGGAAGTACCTGATCAGTCGGATAGACCTGAGATACCTGAGGAGCCGCGTGTGATCCTGACCTGCGCAAACACGAAAGGGGGCTCTTCGAAGTCCCTATCGGTCGCATATTTTGCTCACGCACTCGCCGAGCAAGGTAACTCGGTGATCGTGCTCGATGCGGACCCGCAGGCCAGCATCACCAGGTGGGCCGAGCAAGCCGAGTGGTCCATTCCAGTTCGGGGTGCGGCGCACAGCCGGCTGCACGTGCCGAACGTCGGTGTCGACGTGGAGGCGCGTGGGTTCGACGTGGTGGTGATCGACACCCCGGGTACCGAGCATGGTCGGTCGGTCGTGGAGTCTGCGATCCGGGCCTCGACGCACGTCTGTGTCCCGTGTGCGCCGACGTCGTCGGAGATCGATCTCATGCCGCTGGTGCGGGAGCGGATCAACGACCTGTCCCATCTCGGCCGGCATGCGGCCCCGCCGGTGGCCGCCGCGTTGCTCACCCGCACCATCACCGGTGCGAACTCGACGGCGGTCTACAGGGAGCTGTTGGAAGACGAAGGCTGGAACGTGCTCACGGCCGTGGTGCCGCGGCTGGAGCGGTACGCGCAGGCTCACGGCGGCCCGATCGTCAACGCCACGGACACCCACTACGGGGACGCGCTGGCCGAGCTGGTGAAGCTGTGACGGCCGCGGACCGGGCGCGGGCGATGCGTGAACGTTCGAAGCCGGCTGATGTGGAGGCCGACGCTGACCACGGAGCTGCTGGGCCCGCGCCGAGCAGCTTGCCCATGAAGGACGTGCGGCAGACCGTCGACCTGCCCCATGCGCGACACCTCGCCTTCGCCGCGTGGCGGATGGAGACCGCTGTGGCGCTGGGGCGCAGCCGGCTCACCACGCAGGACGCGCTCACGGCGATGGTCGAGACCGTGTTGGCCGATGAGGTGGTCGCTCGCAGGGTTCGGGCGTTCATCGAGGGTGCGGGGGGGACCTGATTGGCCTGAGATGCCTGAGGGACCTGAGGCGTCTGAGACTACTGAGGTCAGTAGGCGACTGACCGACGCCGAGACCCAGACCAAGATCAATCTAGCCCGATCCAAGGGCACGCGAGGTCGGGGGGTTCAGGGTGCCGACCAGGGCAACGCGATTCCGAGGGACATTGGTGACAATCTAGCTGTTACAGTGGTGGTCATGACCAAGGGCCAGCCGCTCCCGGCGGAGATCGAGTACATCGAGCCGCCCGTGCTGGAGTGCGCTGACTGCGGTGGGCCGGTCCCTGACATCAGCTACCACGTCCGGCGGGAGCCGCATCCCAACATCACCGAGACCCTCTGCTACGGGTGCGCGGCCCACTGGGGTGGGATGACCGCGCCGCCCAAGATCGAACCGTGGCGGCTCGATTGGGGCGACCCGAACTGGCGTCCGATCCTGGACGAGTGGTACCCGATCGCTGACTGTCAGGGCTGCGGCCGGGCGCGCTGGCAGTACGACAACGCGCTGGAGCAGTGGCGAATCAGTCGGTCACCGGTCTGCTCGCAACAGTGCCGCCGTCACGTCCGCCGGTGGACACGTCGACGGGCGGTTGAGTATCAGCTGACCTGCATCCGCCCCGGTTGCGGTCGGCGGTTCACAGCGAAGCGGCGGGACGCGCGGACCTGTTCGCCGCGCTGCCGGGTGGCGGTGCACCGGGGAGCGTCCACGTCCGGCGCCGGTTAAGCGGAGGGCGCCAGGAACGGGTCTCTAGCCGGGTCGTCCTGCTGTCAGTGGTGCTGACGTCAGGTCGAGTCGCTGTCCAGCGCGGGATCGCCCGGGAGGACCACGAGGAATCCGTGCCGGCATCGGGGGCACTCGTGGTAGCCGCCACCGATCTCTACGGACGGGATGCGGCATCGTGCACATTGTAGAGAGGGATGCTCCTGCAGCTCTTCGATCGTCAGCGGTCGCTCGAACGGGTGCGACGCGCGTAGCTCGACCGGCTCGATGCCGTGCTGTTCGAGTAGGTACTCGATCCGCCAGGTCAGGGGACCCGTGTCGCCAGCTTTGGCGCGGCGTAGGACGTACTGCAGGTCTGCCACGTCGTCTGCTCGCAGGAACAGGCCGTGAGCGTCCTGCGCCTTGCGGTGGGCGGCGGCGTTGGCGCGGTTGTAGCGGTCGCGGTAGCGCTCGCGGTCGGCGCGGTTCATAGGGTGATCTCCTGCGTGCTCTGGTGGCGCTGGCCAGTGCTGGTGTTCCACTGCGTGAGCAGGTCATCGGCGAGCTGCGGGGACGGTGGGACGGTAGGACGGCAGGATCAAGCCATTGATCGGTACTTGGTGGCCACCCGGTCTAGGAGTGCGCGAGCGTCGTCGTCGAACACGGCCATGCCTTCCAGTGCCCCGAGCATGGTGACGTACCGCTTCACCTCGTCTGTGCGGTTCAGCAGTCGGGCCCCGCTGACCAGGCCGACCATGGCGGTTCGACGGTCGTAAAGATCGAATCCCGACGATGGATAGACCCTTGCCTCGGCTCCCCATGGGATCACCCCGAGACGAACGTTCGGCCACTTGCTGACTTGTGCAAGGTGCTCGACTTGTTGCGCCATCGTCTCGGGAGTGCCAGAGCGCCACCCGAGTGCCCCGTACGTCGTGAGGAACGTGTACGCCCGGTTCGGGTTGGTGATCAGCGCGCCGCGCTTGAGTCGTGCAGCCGTCCGGGCGTCAATCTCCTCGTCGCTGAGATCGCCGGAGGAGAAGACCGCTCGGACGTAGGCGGCGGTCTGCAATGCGCCGGGGATGAGCAGTGGGTGGAACATCTCGACCCGCGCCGCCGCGGCTTCGAGGCGATGGACTCGGTTCTGGAACGTCGCCCCACTCCTACCCGGCCCGCGGCGGCCGGCATCGTGCTGCATCCGCAGGTCGGTGATCAGTTCCATGAGTGCTCGCGTGACGTCGGGGTCAGCGTCAAGCGTGGCCGCGTACTTCCGCGCCTGCTCGACCGTGGGCACGACCTTGCCCGACTCCCAACGAGACACACTTGCCTGAGTCGTCCCCGCCCGTCGCGCTGCTTCAACCCCGCTGACACCAGCGTCGTCGCGGATCCGCCGAAAAAGCGTCGAAAGCTGATCATTCCCAGTTGGCTGGGATCTTTCGCGAGGCACAGTCGTCAAGTCGCCACGATGTCGCGGTGGTACTGCGGGTGTGCGTTCCACCAGGCTGCGAACGGCTCTGCCTGGTCCCAGAGTGGCTCGACGGTCGCGAGGTACGCCGCTACGTCGTTAGGTGCGGTGATGTGCTCGGCGCTGATGAAGCGGTCGAACTGGTCGTAGTCGTAGCGGAAGACGTCGCGTCCGTCGATGATCAGGAGGTCGCCGAGATCGATGTACTTCCCGGTCAAGGTGTCGATCCGGATGTTCTGACCGGCGGCGGCGTTGTGGGTGTAGCCCCATTCGCACTCGTACCGGGCGTAGCCCGACAGTGGGTAGCTGAGGGCGTGCAGTACCCGCCAGGAGCGTCCGGCCGCTGCGTGGGCACGGAGTTGGCGGATCCACGGGGTATCGCCGGCCTTGGGGGGCGCGGGCTTGCCAGTGAGGTAGCGGCGCAGGCCGTCTTGCTCGCTCTCGTTGTAGTAGCTCTGGCGCGTCTCGACCCGCAGTACG
>WUUC01222429.1_pt1 | contig 10336 bp, 3 predicted proteins | sample 6278441 | NCBI WGS metagenome assembly WUUC01 (sample SAMN13675441, study PRJNA597444) | soil metagenome | isolation source: soil | place: USA: Washington | collected 2017-10 | reverse complement strand
GCGGCACTCGACGAAAAACAGGTCTTCTGCCGCTTCCTGCAAGTTGAGGTCCCGTACCACAGCCCGAGGATGGAGCCGCTTAAGGAAGAGCTGTACGAGTCTTTGTCGGGGCTCAGACCTCAGCCCACGAAAATCCCGATGTACTCGACGGCCAGCGGTCAGCCGGTGGCCGGGCCCGAGCTCGACGCCAGCTACTGGTGGCAGAACATTCGAAATCCCGTCCAGTTCGCCGCGGCCGTTGGTGGCTTGATTGAGGCCGACTGCAACTTGTTCCTGGAACTTAGCGCGCAACCTGTTCTGGCCGGGGCGATTTCAAAGTGCCTCGCCGAAAGGAAGAGGGAAGGGACGGTCGTCACGACGCTCCGGCGCCAGGAGCCGGAACGCACGATGCTGTTAAGTTCCCTTGGCAAGCTCTACACGCTCGGTTATCCGGTCGATTGGGACCGGCAATTCCCGCGGGGCGGGCGTCTGGTGCGTCTGCCCTCATACCCCTGGCAGCGGGAGCGACACTGGCACGAGTCCGACGAGACCCTTCGCGACCGCGTCGGCGTGCTCGTCCACCCGCTGCTCGGGCAGCAGTTGGATTCGGCCTCACCGGCGTGGACTGTCGAGATCGACAAAGCGCGCCTCAAGTATTTGACAGACCACCGTGTGCAGGATGCGGTAGTGTATCCGGCCGCGGCGTACGTGGAAATGGCCCTGGCGGCCGCTAGAGAATCGTTCGGCCCGGGCCCGGCCGTCGTCGAGGAACTCTCGCTCCTGAGGGCGATCTTCCTGCCGGGGAACGACTCGCTGTCATTACAATTCGTCAAGGCCCCGGGCCAGCCGACGTTCGACATCTACAGCCACCCCAAGGGCGCGGATCAGCCGTGGATACTGCACGCCAGTGGAAAGTTACGCCGCCGCCAGGACAATGAAGTTCCGAGGCAGCTTCCGTTGCGCGAAATAGAGGAGCGCTGCACACTGGAGATTCCCAAAACCGAATTCTACCGTCAGTTACACAAGGCGGGTATTCAATACGGCGACTTCTTTCAAGGGGTCGAGAAGCTCTCGTGCGGCGAGGGGGAGGCGCTGGCGCGAATTAAAGTCCACCCCCATCTGGAATCGGAGCTTGATGAATACCTGCTGCACCCCAGTATCCTGGACGCCTGTTTCCAGGTCATGTTGGGCGCGCTCGCGCTCAAGGCTTTGAAGGAGTCGGCCGCCGGTCGCGCCGAAGGCATTTTCCTGCCGGTCCGCATCGGCCGCATACGCTATTACGGCCGCTGCGGAAAGAACCTGCGCAGTTACGCGCGCCTGGTCGAGTACACCGCCGATCACTTCACCGGCGACATTCAGCTCTTAGACGACGCGGGCAACGTCCTCGCCGACATTCGTGGATTCGAGTGCCGCGCGATTGAGCGTCCGTCGGAGAAGTTAGACAGCTACCTCTACGAATATCAGTGGAAGTTGCAGGCGCGCCCCGGTCAGGCTTTCGTCCAAAGATCGGCCGACTACATCCCCCCTCCGACGCAGATGGCCGCGCGCCTTCAGCCCGAAGGCACGCGCCTGGCTGAAGAGTTCGGGCTCGCGCGGTATAACGTGATGGAGCCCCAGATCAAGGGGCTGGCTAATGCCTACCTGCTCACGGCACTGCGTCAGCTCGGCTGGACGTTTGACCTCGGCCAGCGTATCTCCATCGATTCCCTGATAGATAATCTCGGCATAACGGCGCAGCACCGTCGTCTGCTGGAAAGAATGCTCGACGTCTTAGCCCAGGACGGCGTTGTGGCGAAGGACGGGAACGAGTGGAAGATCGAGCAATTAATCGAGGATAAGGACCCGAACGAGGTCTGGAGTTCCCTGTGGGCTCAGTTCCCGGCTTTGCAGGCCGAGCTGATGCTCGTCCGCCAGTGCGGAGAACGGCTCGCCGAAGTACTCAAGGGAGAACTCGATCCGCTCGAAGCGATCTTCCCGCAAGGCTCCCTGACAACCGCAGAACATCTTTATCAGGACGCGCCCAGCTATCGCATCTACAACATTCTCGCGCAAAAGGCCGTCGCCATGGCATTAGAGGCACTGCCCGAAGACAAGACCGTGCGGATTCTCGAAGTGGGCGGCGGGACGGGCGGGATGACGGCGTATGTGCTGCGGAAGCTCCCGCCCAGCCGCACCGAGTATGTCTTCAGCGATGTGACTCAACTGCTCACCGCCCAGGCCGAGCAGAAGTTCCACGAGTTCCCCTTCGTCCAGTATCGGCTTCTGGATATTGAGGCCGATCCGCTCGCACAGGGCTATGAGCCCCATTCCTTCGACATGATACTGGCTTCGGACGTGTTGCATGCCACGCGCGACCTGCGCGACACACTCGGCCACGTCAAGCAGTTGCTCGCGTCGAATGGCCTGCTCATCCTGCTGGAACTCACTAACACGCCGCGCTGGGTAGTCTTCGTGTTCGGTCTGCTTAAAGGGTGGTGGCGATTCACCGACGTGGAGCTGCGCGGGGCTGACCCCTGGATTCCGCAGCGGAAGTGGAAGGCGTTGCTCGAAGAGGTCGGGTTCACCGACGTGGCTAGCGTCGCGGACACCGACATCCCGGAGAACGCACTGCACAGCGTGATTCTGGCCCAGGGCCCCGTCATCGCCCAGGAGCCGACGCCGGCGGAGGCGCCCGCCGCGGCGGCTGAAAAAACCAGGAAGGTGGGGACGTGGCTGATTTTCGCCGATAAGCGCGGCGTCGGCCCCGCGCTCGCCGCGAGGCTAAAGGAGCGCGGCGAGCGCCCCGTCCTTGTTTACCCGGGGGAGATGTACGGGCGCGAGGAGGACGGGGACAGCTTCCGCATCAACCCCCGCCGCCTGGAAGATATGCAGCAACTCGTCGAAGCCGCTATCGAAGGACGCACCGAGTGCCGGGGCGTTGTCCACCTCTGGAGCTTGGACACGGCTTCACCCGACGAGACCACTCTCTCCTCGATTGATGCCGCCCAAATTGCGGGCTGCTTCAACGCGCTGCAATTAGTTCAGGTGTTGGCCAAGATAAACTGGACAACCGTTCCCGGCCTCTGGCTGGTGACCGGCGGGACCCAGGCCATGTCACGCTCGGCGACATCGGTCTCCGTCGCGCAGGCCCCCATGTGGGGTTTGAGTCGGACCATCACCAACGAACATCCCAATCTTCGCTCGACCGTGATAGACCTCAGCACGGAACCGACACCGGAGGAGATCGATTCGCTCTTCGACGAATTAATGGCGGATGACAAAGAGGACGAGCTCGCACTGCGCGGCCCGTCGCGTTACATCCACAGGCTGATGCGAGTTTCGCTGGCCAAGATTCAGGAGGCGGCGCATCAGACCGCGTCCACGGAAGCCAGCCAGCCGTACACGGTCGAGATCACCACCCCGGGCATCCTGGACAATCTCACCATGAGGGCGAGTGACCGGCCCGCCCCCGGCGTCGGAGAGGTCGAGATACAGGTCCATGCGGCGGCACTTAATTTCAAAGACGTGATGATCGCGATGGGGCTCCTGCCCGACGAAGCCCTGGAGGGCGGTTACACGGGGCGCGCGCTGGGGATGGAGTGCTCGGGCCGAATCTCCGCCATCGGAGAGGGCGTCGAGGGCTTCCAGATGGGCGACGAGGTCGTCACCTCGGGGCCGGGCGCACTACGCAGCCACATGATTATGGATGCGGCCTCGGTGGTACATAAACCTTCCCACATCAGTTTCGAGGAAGCGACGACAATCCCCATCGCGTTTTCGACCGCCTACTACTCGCTGCACTACATGGCGCGGATGGAGAGAGGCGAGCGCGTGTTGATCCATGCCGCAGCCGGCGGCGTGGGGCTCGCCGCAATTCAGTTGGCCCTCAAGGCAGGGGCCGAGGTCTACGCCACCGCGGGCAGCCCGTCAAAACGCAACCTCCTCCGCGCCCTCGGCGTCCGCCACGTCTTTGATTCTCGCTCGCTCGCATTCGCGGACGAGATCATGGAGCTGACCGGCGGTCGGGGCGTCGATATAGTTCTCAACTCCCTGGCCGGAGAGGCCATAGCCAAGAGCATCTCCGTGCTCAGCCCGTACGGCAGGTTTATCGAGATCGGCAAGCGCGACATCTACGAGAACAGTAAGCTGGAACTGCGGCCGTTCCGCAACAACCTGTCGTACTTCGCCGTCGACCTCGACAAACTCTGCGCGCAGCGCCCTGAGTTCGTCCGGTCTCTGATGCGCGACGTGATGCAGAATTTCGAGGACAAGGAACTCCGCCCGTTGTCCTACAGGGTGTTCCCCGTCTCCGAAATCGTGAGCGCGTTTCGCTACATGGGGCAAGGGAAACATATCGGCAAAGTCGTCGTCTCCCTGCGCAACTCCGAGGTGGTCGTCACCCCTCCGGCCAAGGGCAAAGCTGCGTTCCGCGCCGACGCCACTTACCTGATAACGGGCGGTTTGGGCGGGTTCGGCATGGCCGTGGCGCAATGGCTCGTCGACCACGGCGCGCGGCACCTGGTGCTCATGGGCCGGAGTGCCCCCGCGGAGCAGGCCGCCGCCGCAATCGAAGCGATGAGGGAGGCGGGGGCCGAAGTCGTGATCGCCAGGGCCGACGTGACCTCGGAGCGCGACGTCGAAGCCGTGCTGGCGGACATCGTCCGCTCGATGCCGCCTCTGCGCGGCGTGATTCACGGGGCGATGGTGCTCGACGACGCGCTACTGCATCAGTTGAACGAAGAGCGCATGAGGAAGGCGATGGCTCCGAAGGCCGTCGGGGCCTGGCTCCTGCACAGTCTGACGCTGAACCTGCCGCTCGATATGTTTGTGATGTTTTCCTCGTTCAGCTCGATCATCGGGACGACTCGGCAGGGTAATTACGTGGCCGGCAATGCCTTCCTCGACGCGCTGGCCTACCACAGGCGCGCGCAGGGCTTACCCGCCTTAACCATCAACTGGGGCGTGGTGGCCGGCGTGGGTTATGTGGCGCAGAATGCCGATTTGGGCCAGAAGCTAGAGCAGTTCGGGTTCAAATCTTTGCCCGTTCAGCAGATGCTCAACATCCTCGGGGTCTTGCTCCAGGAGCAGGGGATTCAAGTCGGAGTGGGACACTTGAACTGGCAACAACTGGCGAAGATGCACATGATCGGCAGCTCGTCACGGTTTACCTATCTCGTCAAGCCTGTCCTCACCGATGACGTCGGGGGCGCGGGCGCGTGGCTCATCGACGCGGTCATGGCAGTTGAGCCCGGCGGGCGTCAGAAGTTCCTCGAAGCCCACATTCGGGAACAACTGGCGCGGGTGCTCGGCACCTCCCCGTCCAGGGTGGAGGTCGACAAGCCGCTCATTAATCTCGGGCTCGATTCTTTAATGGCTGTCGAGATCGGCACGCGGATGCAGGCCGAGCTGGGAGTGTCCATCCCGCCGGTCAAATTCATGGAAGGACTGACGACAGCCGGGATGGCGCAGTATCTGATCGAGCAACTGGCAGGCGACCAATCCCCGGCTCCGGCCGCCGCGAACAGGGAAGAGGCGATATCAGCCGAGGTCGCACCAGCCGCGGCCGGGAACGGCAACGGGGCAGGGTCGAAGCAGGTCGCCCAACCGTCTGTGGCCGCCGGTGGGACGCCCGCGCCAGCCGGTGGCAACGGCCGGACTTCCGCCGCGGCGGCGCAGGCGGAAGCGGAACACTTGTTGGCGGCCGTCGACAACCTGTCAGATGTCGAAGTGGATTCGCTGCTGCGGCGCATCGCGGACGAAGAGGCCATCACGCTGACTGATGTCGAAGAAACACCCGGCTTCCAAGCCGGGCCAGAGGAAGAGAGATGAAGCCGGTGGAGAAGCTTCCGCCCGCAGAAAAGCGGAAGCTCCTGGTCAGACTGTTGGAGGAAAGAGTGCGGAAAGTCGCCCCCGTCCTCGTGCCGGGGCCAGACCAGCCGCAGGACTTCGACCGGTTCGCCATCCCGGTCAGGGACCTGAAACCGGAGGTCGCACTTGATCCCGGCATCCGTTTCGACGCGCCGCCGGTTGAGCAGAACGGCGAACCGGCAGACATCCTGCTCACAGGAGCCACGGGCTTCCTCGGAGCCTTTCTGCTCCACGATCTGTTGAATCAGACAGAGGCCCGGATACACTGCCTGATCCGCTGCTCCGATCCTGAGCAAGGACGTAAAAGAATCTGTAAGACCCTGGAAACCTATTTCCCTGCTCGCGGATGGCAAAGCGACAGGATCATCGCCGTCCCCGGAGACTTGTCGAAGCCCTTATTCGGTCTCCCCGCGCGAGAGTTCGAGAGACTGGCCGCGGGCATTGACCTGATCTACCACAACGCCGCGCTCGTAAATTTACTCTACAGCTACAACTACCTTAAGCCTACGAACGTTCTCGGGACTCATGAAGCCATCCGCTTCGCGGCCTCGGGTAAAATGAAACCCCTCCATTACGTTTCCTCGGTCTCGGCTTGCCCGCTCGAAGAGGCTCCCGGAGTCCAGGTCGTGCGTGAGATCGCACTGGGTGATGCGGACGGCGTTCTCTATGGTGGTTATTCGCAAAGCAAGTGGGTCGCCGAGCAACTGGTTGTCCAGGCCCGCTCACGCAACCTGCCGGCGTGCATTTACCGGCCCGGCATCATCATCGGGGATAGCCGCACGGGCGCCTGGAGTACCAGCGACGCGACCAGCCGGATGATCAAGTTGTCGGTCGAATCCGGCATCACCCCGGACATCGACGCGGCCATGGACATGACGCCGATTGACTACGTGAGCCGCGCGATAGTGCATCTTTCGAAAGCGCCGCGGGCGTTGGGCAAAATCTACCACCTCGCGAATCCGCGGCCGGTGCACGTCCGGGAACTCGTCTCCTGGATTCGCTCCTTCGGGTATCCGATCCGCCGTATCCCGTACGAGGCGTGGCGCTCCGAAATGGTCGCCCTGTCCGGGCATTTCTCGATTGCGCAGCTATTCTCGATGCCCATCCTGGATAAAATGCCGGCACGGATGACGAGTATGCTGGCGGCGAATTACCAGAGCGGGGTGGACAGCGTGATCAGCGCGGTCGGCGCCCGTTACGCCGCGCAGGCCGTGCAACTCGACTGCGAGAACACCACGCGCGACCTCGACGGCACACCCATCGCCTGTCCGGTGGTTGACGACCAGTTGATGAATACCTATTTATCCTATTTCATTCGCGTCGGTTTCCTGAAGGCTCAGACACATTGACGGGGCCGGACAGGCGTTCCGCATTTTACGCGGCCTTTAATAGCTGACCATGTCGCGCGTATACGGAAAGTACGGACCGGCTCATCCCTGGCTGGGCGGAATCGCATACGGCGTCACCCGCCCGCCGGTCACAGCCTTCTTCGCCGCCCGCAATTTCTACCGTGACGACAGCCGTTACGCGCGCGCGCGCGCCGCTTCCATGCGAGAGAAGCTCGCCGGGGGGGACACCGTCTACCTCCTCGGCATCGGCCCGGCGGGTCATAATTCCGGCGTCGCGCTGGTCGAGGCCAGTCTGGCCGAGGGACTCCGCCTCATCTGTAACGAGGAAGAGGAACGCTACGCCAGCGTCAAACACTACACCGGTTATCCGCAGCACAGTGTCGAAGCGGTGCGCGAGCGATTAGCTTCCCTCGGCCTTACGCCGGACGACATTTATGCGTGCCTCGCGAGTTGGAATTATCCGGATTTCATACCCTTCGGCGCGCGCACCGTGTTCGAGCACGCGCCTCTGAGCTTCGCACTCTCGCTGCCGGGCAGCTCGCCCAAATTCAACGTGACACACGTCCTGAGGGCCTCGGGCGCTCCCGCGCGGTTGTCGAAGCAGCTCGGGTTGAAGCGGCCCCTGCCCATCATCGGCATGCGCCATCACGATAACCACGCGTATTTCGCCTACGGCATATCTCCTTTCAATCAGGTGAAAGACCCGGTGATGGTGAGCGTGCTGGACAGCGTCGGCGATGACGCCTCGATCTCGCTCTACGTGGCGAAAGAGGGCAAGCTCGAACGCATCCGATGCAACCGCAGCCTGATGGACTCTCTGGGCGCCCTTTACACCATCATCAGCTCGACGCAGGGCGGATGGACGAGCCTGAGCAGCGAGGGCCGCTACATGGGGGCGTCCGCCTGGGGTAACAACGAGCGCCTCACCAACCCTTATTACCGCCAGCTCCGACAACTCTTCTACTTCGCCCACGACGGCCAGGTGTATCTGAACCGCGCCATGGTCAACTGGCACAAGTGGGGCGAGTTGCGCCCCTACAATCGCGTGCTCAAGGGGCTGCTGGGTGAGCCCGTGGCGCGCAAGGACATGTGGAGTCCGGACCACGTGATGCGTGTCGAGGACATCCGGCACGCCCCCATCACTCACGAGCGCGTGGATAAGGCCGCCGCCACCCAGATGCTCTTCGAAGACGTGTTGTTCCACGTCATCGAGCACCTGATTCTTGTGACGGGCAGCGACAAGCTGGTGATGTCGGGCGGCACCGCCCTGAACTGCATCGCCAACATGAAGATGCTCGAACTGTTCGATACAGATTTTTATGAGCGCTATCTAGGGAAGAAGACGCGGCTCCATCTCTGGGTGCCGCCTACTCCGAGCGATCCGGGCGTGGTGACGGGCGCGGCGTTCAACTTCGCGCTCTCGAACGGCGTCCCGCCGGGGGCGCCCATGCGACACGCTTTCTACTGCGGCACCCCGCCGCCCGCCGCCAGCATTCGCGAAGCGCTGGCGCAGGCGAGCGAGATAGACAGCATGTCCGTGGGCAACATCTCGGACGCGCAGCAGATGGAGCGGCTCGCCGACTTTGCGGCCTACGTCGTCAGTCGGGACGGCATCATCGGTCTCTTTCAGGGTGCGGCGGAAACCGGCCCGCGCGCTCTCGGCCACCGCAGCATTTTAGCCAACCCGTGTAACCCCCGCACGCTGGATAACATCAACAGGCTGGTCAAGTTTCGTGAGATCATTCGCCCTCTCGCCCCGATGGCGACGCTCCAGGCGGCGCACCGCTTCTTCGAGCTTTCTCCCGGCGCTTCCGATGACGACTACAATGCCTATAACTACATGGTGCTCACCGCTCGCGCCCGTCCGGAGAGTCACGCGCTCATCCCCGCCGTCATACACCGCGATGGCACGGCCAGGCTTCAAATTGTCCGCAGCGAGACTGACCCTTTCACCTACGCCTACCTCAAGAGGATGGGCCGCAGGGTGGGCGTCGAGGTCTCGGTCAACACCTCTCTCAACGTGGGCAGTCCGATAGCGCAAACTCCTGTTCAGGCTCTCAATGTACTTAAGCGGTCGAGGGGGATGACCGGGCTCATCATGATTGGAGCCGAGGGAGACGCATTCGTCGCCTGGCACAACGTTTCGGACCCTCCTAAAGACGCGGGCCGCCAACTACTCGCCTGGCATCGGGCCTGGCAGGTTGAGACAGCAACCGGGGCGCTGATTTTGACGCCAACTTAGCGGCGCGGCTTGTAGTTCCGTTCCCGGCGGCAGGTGATAGCTGAGACTCCATTCCTGCGACAGAACCGGCGCGGCGTGCAGGCTGCCGCATCGAGACAGGCCCGTCGCCCTCAATGAGCAGCCCAAGACGGCCGCCAGCATCCTCGCAGCCCAGTAGTCACGCTTGAGCCCCTTCCAGTACTCGACCCGCTCCGGGAAGTAGGTGATGTGCGCCTGCCGCCTCTCGTTCATGGGGCGGTTCCAGTACCGCCCTGCTGCCTGGCGGCCCCCGCAACTCAAGCGGCGTCCTTCCCGCCGGCGTCAATCAAACCGCGGCCAAGGTTGGCAGAGATGCGGCGGCGCATCTCGTCGATCATCTTTTTCAACTCCGGGTCTGGCGTATCTGTCTTTAGTGCGTCGCCGGGCGAGGAGACCAGCCTCAGAAGCCCGAACCGCGCGCCGCCCTCCCCCTCACCATCCTCCGAAGACATGACCGCCTCGACCGCGGCCACGCACTCGTCGGTCGGGATGTCCCTCTTCGCGGTGCGCTTCGTCTGGAGCGGCCTCAGGTCGAGGCCGTGCTCAAGAAGCCCTTGGATGAACTGGTGATTACCGGGCGTGGTCTTCGGCCCGTGGTTCCCGTAGATGAACCACAGGCGCTCCAGCCGCTCGCGCTGCGCGTCGGTTAGGATGACTCGTGTGGCCGCCCTTCTTTTCGCCATGGGGGATGCTCCTTCTATTAGACCCGTTCACCGGCCCGTACCCGATAAATGTATGCCCGCCGGCCCGAACACTCAAGAGTCATGTTGACGCCTCCTTGCCGAGAAGGGGCAGGTTAAAAGGTTAGCGGAGAGTGATGCGCGAGGTCAGGCACAAATGTGCCAGAAAAAATTGGGACAATCGTCCCAAGGAAAAATGTGTATTATTTCCTCCGCTGCCG
>WUUC01117069.1_pt1 | contig 10337 bp, 8 predicted proteins | sample 6278441 | NCBI WGS metagenome assembly WUUC01 (sample SAMN13675441, study PRJNA597444) | soil metagenome | isolation source: soil | place: USA: Washington | collected 2017-10 | reverse complement strand
TCTATTCCTGCTCTCTCACGACGTTTGGCTGATCGCACTGGTCACTGCCGTCGTCGTTTACCTGATGCTCGCGACCGAGGAGCTGCGCTCGCCCGGACCACGCTGGGGCTTGGTGGGCGGCGTGGCTGCGCTGTGCAGTCCGGCGCTCGCCGTCGCCTGGGGCGCGACTTCGCTGTTCGCGATGTGGCAGCAACCCCGCCCGACGCGCAGCGTCCGCCGCTGGCTCGTCGCGCTGAGCGTCGCCTTCGCGTTGGCGAGCCCCTGGGTGATCCGCAACGCTGTGACATTTCAGGCTTTCATCCCGACCAAGTCCAATCTGATGTTCGACGCCCACCAAGCCAACGTGGTGGATGACGACGGCGTCTACGGAGAAGCCGACTTCGTGCAGCACCCGTTCAATTCGCTGGCTGCGCGCGCAAGCTACGCAACCCTGGGAGAGAGGGCCTTCATTGCGCAACATCGCGAGGCGTTCTTGACGTCGGTCCGCGAGCGGCCCCAGCGCTACCTGCAACGCTTGGCGCGTCGCCTGCTCGCCGTGACGGTTTGGTACGCGCCTGGCTCGGAGCAAGAACAACACAGCGCGTGGCTGTGGCCCAGGCGGCTGGCCAAGCTGGCGCCGCTGGTTGCGCTGGCCTGGCTACTGCATCGTAAATCTCCCGTACCAACTGCGCTGCGTGCGTCGGTGGTGTTGTACGGGTCGTACGTCGCTCCCTATGTGTTGTTCGCCTTCTACGAGCGTCATGTGCTGCCGCTGACGCCGCTGTGCGTGCTCTACGTCTTTCTGGCGCTCGACAGTTTGGCGCTCGCGAGGCGCGAGTCCTCCCCGCGCACGAGCGAGGCTTGACCGGTTAGCGGGCGCGTGGGAGCTTGAGGTCGATGCAGCGCGCGTGGTTCTGGGGCGTAGGCGGTGTGCTCATCATCGCATGCGGAGGTCGAACGATCGGCGATGGACCGCCCCGCGCGGAAGACGTGGCCGGGGCGGCGAGCGGCGGACGAAACGAGCCGCCAGCTGGACGTGCGGGCTCTGCCGGTGGCGGCACGGGCGGCGCATTTCACGTCAGTGGCAGCGGCGGTGCCGTCACCATGTCCGGCTCGCCCAGCGCTGGCAGCGGCGGCTGGAGCGGCAACGCGGCCTCCGGCAGCGCTGGCGAGCCGAACCCACCGGTTGACGACCCGGATAGCTTGGCCAGCATCCTGCCGTTGTTCAAGGTGCACGCGAATTGCCGGTCGTGCGTTCGTGCCCAGTGCCCGCAAGCCCTGCGCTGCTCGGCTGGGTCGCGCTGCCTCGAACAGATGCAGTGCGTGGTGGCGCAGTGCAAGGCTTCGCCTCCGATGGTGACGGACGACTACATGGCCAACGTCTCCAACTGCGTTCACACGGCCGGCAGCTGTCGCGCCGACCTGGAGGCGTGCGGCCTCGATGCGAGCTGTGAAGCAGGCTCACCCGAGACGTTTCAGGCTGGGCTGGCGGCGGTCGACTGCCTCGAAGCTCGCTGCTTCGTCAGCTGCCGCCCCTAGGCGCGGTCCGGCAGGCGACTCACTCGAGGATCCGCCACGACCAGACACCGTGGCGGATCCCCGCTATGCCTGTGCTATTCGGCGCAGGCCAGAGCTTGTTGCTTGGCTTGAATGGCGTCGAGGCAAGTCTGAGCCTCGGCCGCGACGTCCGGTATGGGATCCTCCTCCAGGACCGCTCGCAGGCGGAATTCGCCAAACGAAAGCGCCTCACAGGAGGCATCATCGACCGCGCAGTCCAGGCTAGCTGGGTACGCGATCGCGTCGACGCAGATGTCAGGGTGTACGCAGTCGGCGGTGATGCCGCACTCACACGCGCCGTCTATGACGGAGCAGCCCTCGACCTCGCTGCCCGGAGACGGGCACTCTTCTTCAGTGAGGACCAGCCGCGTGTGACGGCAGCGCTCGCCTTGCCCGCAATCGGTGGAGGTCTCGCAATACCGTGTGCAGCCCCGGGCGTCGAACTGAGAGAACCCGTCGCCACAACCGAGTTGTTCACAGGTGGCCGCGAAGCTGCAGCTGCTCTGGAAGTCGAGTGGCGTTGCGCAGGCGGGCGCAAACGGCTCGTTTGGCTTGGACTCGCACGAGAGCTCGAAGCGCTTGGCATCCACGGCGTCCAGGCACAGAGCCGCCCTCACCGACAAATCCGAGCCGTCGTCTCGCCTGGCGAAAGGTTCGACCCAAGCTCGAGCCTGGGCGAGCTGGCTGCACGTCGCTCCCTCCACGACGCAATCCTGACTTTCGGGGTAAGCTTGGGCATCGACGCAGATGTCGGGCCGTTGGCAGTCCGAAGTGATGGCGCACTCGCACTCGCCGTCGGACAACTGGCAGCCCTCCACTTCGCTGCCGATTGCTGGACAATCATCCTCGGTGATGGCCAGCACGGTATGGCGACAGCGCTCACCGCTTCCGCAGTCAGCATCTGAATCACAGTACCTGGTGCAGCCGTCGGCGCCGAACTGTGAAAATCCGTCTCCGCAGTGGAGCTCCGCGCAGGTTGCCTCGAAGCTGCATTGGCTCTGGACTTGGCCGCGCTCGCAGTGATCGTCGTTGAAGGGTTCGAAGCTGGGTCCGCCCCCAGCACCTCCGCCGTTCGACGGCTGCTCCACGACTTCGCCGGTGCGGCAGAAGCCTGCGCGGCATTCGAAGTCGCCGCCCAGCCCTGCGCAGTCTCGGTCACGGTCGCAAGCGACATCGCACACTGCGACCGCGCCGGGCTCGATGCTCTGATTGGTACACACCGCGCTTGGCGACAGATCCGTACAGTCCGAGCCCTCGACGAGGCAGCTCCGCGTGCACACATTCGTGATGCACTCGAGCCCGGCGCTGCAGCTCTCCTCACATCCTTCGAGAAAGTGTGACTCGCCGCCCGCCGTCCGGGTGCCCAGGCTCCCGCCGCACGCAGCAACTACCAGCGTCAAGACGAAGTAGCGCAGCCGGAACGGCTTTCGTCTCGGCTCTTCTGGCGTCAGCGCGCAGCTCTGCACTCGCTCAGCCATTTGCCACGATCTGCGTTTCTCATTCATCGCTAGCTACCCCTTTACTTCTTTCCATCACGCACTGACCCACGTAAGTGATCACTTGCTCATGGGCAGGCGGCAGCCCGTGAGCCTGGTTGTGAGCCTCCACCTCGAGGCGCAGCTCACCGAGCCGCTCCCTCAACTCGGCGAGCTGCGCCTTGACCCTGAGCTCGAGCGGGTGGCCGCCCCACACGTCGAAGCTGTAGGTGCTGCCACCTACCAGCTGCCCTTGTCTGCCGTCGCTCGGGTGTGGGCTCAGGCGCTGGCAAATCGTTTGGACGACCGCCTGCACGTGATCGAAGACCGCCGCCTCCCAGCCGGTGCCGGCGCCCAGCGGCACCACGAAATCGCGCGCCGCCAACTCTCCTTGAGGCGTGCGCTGGATCCGACCGTCGGCGCTCAGCCGCTCCACGACCTCGTCGGTCTCGCGGGCGGGTCGCTTCAGCAGGTCGCGCAGCCGCTCGACCTTGAACGGCCCTTCACGGTAGATGAGCACCCAGGCCAGCTCGTCGAGACCGCTCTCGTCCGAGAGCTGTACCAGACGATCGAGCTCTTCGTCGCTGGCTGCACGGTAGACGGCACTCTGCCCCGAGCCCGAACAGAAGAAGAGCCCGCTATCGCTCAGGTCGCGTAGCATCGCGGTCACCTGGAGCTCGCCGTCAGCCGCGAAGCGCTGCAGCACTCGCTCGCGAGTCACGAGCCCTTGTGCGCGCACGAAGTCGAGCAGGGCTTGCCAAAGGGTGCGGCCTTGCTCGGTCTGCGCCTCGCTCAAGCGGCGCACCTTTCGAATGTAGGCACGGAGCGCCATGCCGAACATGTCGGCGCTTACCTTGCGGCTGACGCCCTGCTCCTCGAGCTCGCGGGTCAAGTCCAAAAAAACCTGATTTGCCACGTGAGCAAGCGGCGCCCTGATTCCGCCGGTCGTCGCGAGCTGCGCGATCAGCACCGTGACTTGTCGGACGATTGAATCGATCAATACCTGAGCGTTCATGGCTGCATGACCCACCCGCAACCTGGCAGGCATCGGCGGACCTGGCCAGATGACTCGATGGTCATCCGCGACTGGACGGTGTGTGAGCTCGTCGGGCGCTACTCGCCGGGGCGGGCAGGTCCGAAGCAGCTCCCGCACGCCGTTCGTGCCGGCTCGAGCACGGTTTCGTTGGCCAAGACCGGGCGCTAGGTGTTGGGATGCGGACATGTTGACGTTGCAGGCGCGGCGCGTGTTGTCGGCGTTTCGCGGTAGCTCGTGGCCGGTGTTGGTCGATGCAGGGGACTGTAAGGTCGTCGTCAAGCTGCGCGGCACGGCCGAGGGATTGCGCCCGCTCGTAGCCGAGATCGTGGTTGGCGCGCTGCTGGACGCGCTGGGGCTGCCGACACCCGAACGCATGCTGGTCGAGCTACCGCCGCACGTGCCCAGCGACGACCCTCACGAAGAGCTGCGCGATTTGCTGGACCGTAGCCCCGGCTTGAACCTCGGCTTCCGCTACCTGGAAGGTTTTCGCGATGTCACATCGGCCGACGCCGAGCGCATCAAGCCAGAACTGGCAGCCGCGATCGTATGGCTCGATGCGTGGCTGCAGAACCCGGATCGCACCGCGCGCAATACGAACTTGATGATCAAGGCCGGGCAGGTGTGGCTCATCGATCACGGCGCCGCGCTCACCTTTCATCACGACTGGCAGAGCGTTACCGAACAGGCGCCGCGCGACGGGGGCAGCTTCGTGGCCGAGCACCTGCTGCAGGTCTCCGAAGCGCAATTAAAAGCGGCCGACGCAGAGCTAGCCCCCAAGATCAAACGCGAAACCTTGGAACGAGCGCTGGCCGAAGTGCCGGAATCCTGGTTGGCCGAGCTGGGCGCCGGGGATCCGGCTCGGGTGCGAGCAGCGTACGTGGCGTACCTGTGGAAGCGCCTGCGCGCGCCGCGTCCGTTCGTCGCCTACGACCGCAACGCGCCGTTTCAGCTCGGGCGTTAGCGTCCGTTGCTGGCAAACCAGCGTACGGCCGCGGGCTCGCTGTCGAGCACCTTCGCGTCAGCGCGCGCTTCGCACAGCCTGCTGAACTGTTGGATCTGCGTGGCCGCAGGCCCGGCCAAAATCGCGACCGGTACCCCAGCCGCGTGCGCGGCGGCCAGCAAGCCGAGCAGCGCCTCGCGCGTCTTGGGTCCGAAGCTGGGGGGGCCGCGCCGCACGTCGACGATCATGCCGCGGTAGGGTGGGAGCCGTTTGAGTGCCGTGCCCGTGAGGTAGTCCACCAGCTGCTTCGCGTTCTGCGCGCCTTGCTCGGCGCTTAGATCCTCGCGCACCCAGATCTGACAGATGACGACGCCGTCGCGAGCCGAGATCAGGTGATTGTCACCCGTGATCAGACGCATGAAGCCTGCCTGCTAGTCTAGCGCGTTCCGCCACCCTGTGGGGTGTCGCTGATTTGCCCCCTAGAGAGCTGCTGACTCGACGGCCGCACCCCGGGGCCGACCCGACTGAAAAATCAGCAGGCGCGTCGAGGCTCGGGCAAAATGAGGACGGAAGGTGCTGCGCCGTTCAGCTACTTTGCGGGGTGGGCGAGAGGGAGCGCAGAGTGCCGATGCGTTCGGTGAGGGGCGGGTGGGAGTAGTAGAAGGCAGCGTAGAGCGGGTGCGGGTGCAGGTTGGCGAGGTTCTCGGTGCCGAGCTTGGCGAGCGCGTCGGCGAGATCGCGCGGGTGGCCGTGCAGGTCGACCGCGAACTGATCGGCTTCGCGCTCGTCGCGTCGTGACCAGGCCGCGAACAACGGCGTGAGCGGGAAGAGCAGCGCCGAGGCGACGGCCATGAGCACGACCAAGCGCGCGCCGAACGAGGCGGTGTCCAGGCCCACCAAGGCCGGCAAAGCGTCGCTCGAAACGAACGAGAACGCAGCGTAGGCGCCGACGACCAGCAGCAGCAGCATCACGACCATGCGAATCAGCACGTGGTGCCGCTTCCAATGGCCGAGCTCGTGCGCCAGTACTGCCAAGATTTGCGCGTGGCTCATCTGAGCCAGCAGCGTGTCGTACAGTACGACGCGTTTGACCCGTCCGAGTCCCGTAAAATAGGCGTTCGAATGCGAGCTGCGCCTCGAGGCATCGACCTTCAGCACGCGACCGATGTGCACGCCGGCGCGCTCCGTCATGCTGCGGATGCCGTCGGATAGCCCCTCGACCTCCAGCGGCTCCATGCGATGAAACAGCGGTTCGATCACGTATGGAGAAATGAAGGTCATCAGCAGACTGACGGCGGCGATCAGCGCCGTCACCCACAGCCACCAGCTGTGGGGTGCCGCTTGCACCAGCCAGAATGCTGCTGCTGCCAGCGCGCTCGTCAAGACCAGCGACAGCGCGGTGCTCTTCAGCCAGTCGCCCCACCAAAGGCCCGCCGTTTGTTTATTGAAGCCGTGCCGCGCCTCGATGCGAAAGTCTCCGTATAGTTGAAAGGGGATCTCGAGCAGCGCGCCTGCCACCAGCAAGCCCAGCACGAACAGCAGGTTGCCGAACACGAAGGAACTGGAGAGCCGTGATACGCACTGGTCATAGAGCGCGAGCCCGCCGGCAAACAGGAAGGCGCCGAAGACCAAGCTGGACAGCGCGCTGTGTAGCAGGCCAAACCGCGCGCGGTCGGTCGTGTAGGCGCTGATCTTGCGCAGCCTGTCCGCGTCCACCTCGCGTTCGAGCCCGGCCGGTACCAGGTGCCCCTGCCGCGACAAATGCCGCAAGTTGAGCCACGAAAGCGCTAGCCGCGTGAGCGCGACCGCCGCAAAAATAGCCAAGGCGAGAGCTTGCACGGCTGGAACGTAAGGCGGCAGCGCCGCGACGCCAAGCTTGACGGTCCCGGCGGCGAGTCACTTCAGGACGTGACGTTGGACACTACCGGTCACGGGTCTGGCTGCGCGGCGTCGGCGGCGCCGGGTTATGTTGGTGTCACTACCGGGGTCGCAGGCGCCATTGCCGGCCTCAGCCTGATGTTGGTGGGAGACAAGGTGGTCCTGGCCTTAAAATAACGCTCCTAACCGTGATCGATGGGCCGGCTCGCGGCATTACGCGGGTGGGCATGCCGCGAAATCTCACGCTACCCTTGATGCTTGGGTCAGCCGTCGGCATCGAATGCTGGAGAGCGAGCGGCGCGGAGCGCGATGGTCTCAACGCGTCGAATCCGTGAGCGCCCGGCGTCGCCCGCGTGCGCCCTGGCACTGCTCGCCCTCTGGGGTTGCTCCACGTCGACGACCCACGGTGACGGTATCGGTGGCGGCAGTGCCAGCAGCAACGCTGGTAGCCCGGGTAGCGCTGGCTCACTCGGCTTGGGGGGCAGCCTGAGCACGCAGCCCGGTCGCCCGCTTTGTAACGACGGTAGCCTGCGCTGTCGCAAGGTGGACTGCCCGGCGGACAGCTCCCCATCCACGACCTCCGTCACCGGCGTCGTCTACGATCCGGCGGGGCGGGTGCCGCTGTACAACGCGGTCGTCTACGTGGCGGAGGAGGCGGACTTGAAACCGCTCGGCCAGCGCGCTCAGTGCGAGTCGTGCAGCGAGCATTTTCCGAAGGCGGGAGCGCTCGCCTTGGGCTTGAGCGACGCCAACGGTCGCTTCCGGGTGACCAACATGCCGTCTGGCGACGACGTCCCGCTGATCATCCAGCTCGGCAAATGGCGGCGCGTCGTGCACATCCCGCGCGTCGAGCCGTGCGCCAACACGGTGCTCGATAAAGAGCTGACGCGCTTGCCGCGTAGCTCGGCCGAGGGTGACTTGCCGCGCATCGCCGTCACGACGGGTGGCTCGGACGCGCTCGAGTGCCTGGTGCGCAAGATTGGCGTGGATTTGAGCGAGTTCTCGAACGAAAAAGGCCAAGGCCGCGTCCACCTATTCGCGGGCTACGGCTCGGCGAAAGAGATGCAGGTCGACGGCGGACTGGTGCCGCTCACGCCGGCTGAGGAGCTTTGGGCCAGCGCTGACGACATGCTCGGTTACGACATGATGCTGATGAGCTGCGAGGGAACTGACAACACCTTCAACACTCCGGACGAGGGCATCCCGACTGGCGCCATTCCGCGCCCGCCGGCCATGCACCTCGAGGTGCGCAGGTACGCCGACCTGGGCGGTCGCATCTTCGGCTCGCACTGGCACCACCGCTGGATCAACTCCGGTGATTCGACGCCAGACCATCCCTACCCGGCGGTCGCAACGTTTGCTTCTTCGGCCCAAGACGACGGGGACCCGACGGTATCCGTAGATTCGACCTTTCCCAAGGGCAGCGCCTTCCGCGACTGGCTCGTCAACGTGGGAGCGTCGACGACGCCGGGACTGCTACCGCTCGTCAAGGCGGAGCACTCGGTCGACTCCGTCGACCCGACGCTGGCGCGGCGTTGGATCTATGGCACGGGCGATGCGGGTGAGCCGACCAACGTGCAGTACTTTTCGTTCACGACGCCCGTGGCCGAGCCCGAGTGCGGTCGTATGGTGTTCAGCGACGTTCACGTCACGTTTGGCGGCGAAGACGCGAAGTTGCTGTCCTTTCCAGAGCGCTGCGGCGACCAGGCCAGCGAGCTGACGCCGCAAGAGAAGGCGCTCGAGTTCATGATCTTCGACTTGTCGTCTTGCATCCAGAAAGAAGACGATCCAGTGCGCTCTCCGATCACCGTCGTGAAGTAGGGCACGCCGCTTTCGGCAACGCCTCCGGAAATCACGAAAAAACGACGTCCGCCGTGATCGATCGCCCTGGGCCGCGCATTACGTGTTCAGCCGCACACAAGCCCCTTGCTCGGCGGAGACCCGCCCGACGAGCAGGGAAGCGAGTGTGCGGTGGTTCATTCCGTCGCGCGAGGAGCAGCCAGGCCGTCCGCGCACGCCGACTCGCTAGGAAAAAGCAACCATGAAGCCGACCATCCTTGCCGGTGCTGCGATTCTCGCCTGCACGCTCGCTTGCTCGGGCAACTCGGCCGAGGGAGTCGAGACAGGCGGCAACGGTGGGACCTCCAGCACCGGCTCCACCTCGTCGCTCGGTGCCCAGCCCAACTTGGGCAACGGCGGCTCCGGCGGCAGTGTCAGCCTGCATCCGGAGGGTGGAGGCGGCAGCACTTCCTCGCCCATCGGCAAGGAGTGCGCGCGCCAAAACTTCGTGCTCTCCAGCAAGCCGGCTGACGTGCTGCTCGTCCTCGACCGCTCGAAATCGATGATCGAGAACACCGTGCCGCCCGACGACGAGACGCGTTGGGACGCCGTCGTACCGGCCCTCACCGCCGTCATCAGCGCTACCGACTCCGTCGTCTCTTGGGGGCTCAAGCTGTTCCCCGAGGGCGAAGGCTCGGAGTGCTCCGCTAGCTCCGTGACCGACGCCATACCGGCGCAGATCATGCCGCTCAACGCCGCGACAGTGAACGGCATCATCATGCAGACGGAGGCGCTCGGTAACGGCACGCCGACTGGCGACGCGATCCTCAAAGCGACGACGTACTTGCAGGGGCGTGGCGCGTCGAATCAGTTCATTCTGCTCGCCACCGACGGCGACCCCTCGTGCCCCGACGGTGACGACGACGCCGAAGAGCACGCCATCTCCGCCATCACGGCCGCCAAGGTCGCGGGTTTTCCCACCTACGTGATTGGTGTGCTCGACCCGATGGAAGACGAGGGCAAGTTCCCAACGCTCAACGCCATGGCCGAGGCGGGAGGCACCGCGCTCAGCGACGACCCGATGGCCCCCAAATTCTTCCAGGCCCAGAGCCAGGTCGAGCTCAGCAACGCGCTGAAGGCCGTCACGGGCCAGGTCGTGAGCTGCGTGTTCGAGTTCACCAAGCGGCCGCCGAACGAGAAGAACATCGGCGTGCAAATCAACGGCATGTGGATCGAGCAAGACCCGAGCCGCGCCGAGGGCTGGGAATACACGAGCGACCAGTTTCTGGGCCTCGAGCTGTTCGGCAACGCCTGCCAGCAGGTGAAGGCCGCGACCGCGAACCAGCTCGACATCATTTTCGGTTGCGATGAACCCGTGAGATAGAGACGCTCTTCGAGGAGCTAGCGCAAGAGCGCAGCGTGATCGTGAACCGACGCTGGGACATCGCTCGGACTCAGTACGGAGCCTGGCCGATGTAATTGCCTGGCGGGCTGTAGCGGCAGGCGACGACGGCGCCGTTGCCGCAGGTGGCGCGGCCGCAGCCGATCTGCGTGGTCTTACGCCACACGATCTGCGTGTAGTGACCCGTGTTGATCTCGAACTCGTACTTGGGCGAGTAGCTATAGTTCTCCTCTTCGCTCGCCCACATAGCGACGGCGCGCGCGGCATCGACGTTCGTACCACCGGCTAGGT
>WUUC01113588.1_pt1 | contig 10337 bp, 11 predicted proteins | sample 6278441 | NCBI WGS metagenome assembly WUUC01 (sample SAMN13675441, study PRJNA597444) | soil metagenome | isolation source: soil | place: USA: Washington | collected 2017-10 | reverse complement strand
GTGGGATGGCTCACCCGAAGGTGTGGAGCTCGACGGCGTCGAGCGCGCGACCGAGAAAGCGTTGCCCTAGTCGCAGAAACTGATTCGAGTCGTCGGAGGCGACGAAGCGGCGCAGTGGGTCGGTTGCCTGAGCGCTGGCGATATGCTGGTCGGCGAGCACACGCCGTGTTTCGGCAGCCGTCTCGGCGGCGCTATCGATCAATCGTACGCCGGGGCCCAAGACCTCCGCGAGGACCGGCTTGAGCAACGGGTAGTGCGTACAGCCGAGCACCAGGGTGTCGACCTGCGCGTCGACGAGAGGTCTGAGATACTCCTGCGCGATCAGACGCGTCGCGTCCTTATCGACCCACCCTTCCTCGACGAGCGGCACGAAAAGCGGACATGGTTGAGTGGTGATGCGGGCATTCGGCGCGAGCTCGCGAATGGCCCGTTCGTATGCCCCCGAGCGAATCGTCCCGGCGGTACCAATGACGCCGATGTTCTGCGATTGGGTGGCGGCCACGGCGGCTCGGGCGCCCGGCTCGATCACGCCTATGATCGGGACGTGCAGCTCGGTGCGCAACGCTGTCAGCGCGTGCGCGGTCGCGGTATTGCACGCGACGACGATCGCCTTCACGCCCTGGCGCTCGAGAAATGACGCGATCTCGCGACTGTAGCGACGAACGGTGGACGGCGCCTTAGGGCCGTACGGTACGCGCGCCGTATCGCCGAAGTAGATCAGACCCTCGGTGGGCAGCTGGCGCATGATCTCGCTCGCGACGGTGAGGCCGCCGAGTCCTGAATCAAAGACGCCGATCGGCGCGTCGACGGCAGTCACCAGCGATATCGTGCCGAGACGGTTGCGGTCCCGGGGGCGGCCCAAAAGCCGACGCGAATGGGGACGTCCCACAGATGTGCCGCCACGAACGCGTCGGCGCCGGCGATGAGATGGTTGGCGACGAGCGCCGCGATCCAGTCCTCGAGGTGGGCGCGCCGCGCGCGAACGAGCTCGCTCGGGTACCGGGCCGACCGGTAGAGCGTGTCTGGCGCTCCGGTCGTCGGATCCACGAAATACAGAGCGACGCTGTCATCCTGGAGTCGCCGGGCCTGCCGCAGCTCGATGGCACTCTCCCGCACCATTAGCACAGCAATCGCCTCGGTGAGAATGAACAAGGCCGCGGCGTTCGGTCGGCCGAGGATGGACTGACCGTATCCGGGAACGACGAGGGAGGTCAAGAAAGCGCGACGGGGTGACAAAGGCGGGCGAATGCCGGCGCTCGCAGCAGCAGCTCGCGCCGTATCGGCCCGTTGCGCGGACGCTGCGCCCGGGTGTGTCCCAAGGGTGAGCGCCGCGCAAGCGACGGCCGCGATGGCGCGCGCGAACAGCCTTACTCTCACGCGATCGGGTCGCGCATCAGGCACGGTGGCGGGAGTGTATGGGAATCGAACCCACCCAAGGCGCGAGGCGCCTCACAACGGTTTTGAAGACCGCGGACACCACCAGGCATCCTCCACTCCCTTCCCGTCAGACGACTCGGAGATCGCGCGCTTCGGGCGCGACGACCTCGCCGATCTCTGCCGCGCCGGGGACGGCCGCAAGATAGTCAGCGACGCGAGGCGCAGGGACGGCCACGAGGAGACCGCCCGAGGTTTGCGGATCGACGAGCAGAGCGCGATTGGCGGGAGTCGTCGCACCCCAGTCGACGAGCGGATCGAGGTAGTGGCGATTCCGCTCCGCACCACCGGTGCGAATGCCACGCTCCACCGCCGCGCGAGCACCGGGAAGGGTCGGCACGGCGGCCGCACGGATGACGAGCGTCACACCGCTCGCACGAGCAACGTGCGACGCGTGGCCGAGCAGTCCGAACCCGGTGATATCGGTCGCGCAGCGTGCGCCGACGCTGCGCGCTGCCACACTGGCGACGCGGTTGAGGCTTGCCATCGACTCGACGAGTCGTCGCTCGTCCTGCTTGTCGAGGTCCGCGCGCTTGAGCGCGGTCGCGAGCACTCCCGTTCCAATCGGCTTGGTGAGGACGAGGCGATCGCCGGGCTTCGCAGCGGCATTGGTCAGCATCGTCCGCGGATCGACGCGTCCTGTTACCGCGAGCCCGAACTTGACCTCATCGTCGATCACCGAGTGACCACCAACAACGACTGCCCCCGCCTCACGAATCTTGTCGTCCGCGCCGCGGAGTATTTCGGCGAGCACGGCCATCGGCAGCTTGTCGGTCGGGAACCCTACGATGTTGAGCGCAGTGAGCGGCTCACCGCCCATTGCGTAGACATCGGAGAGGGCGTTGGCGGCGGCGATCTGACCGAACGCGTACGGGTCGTCAACGATCGGCGCGAAAAAGTCGACGGTCTGCACGAGAGCGAGATCGTCGGACACGGCAAAGACGCCTGCGTCGTCGAAGGTGTCGAGGCCAACGAGAAGACGCGGATCGGTTGGGCGCGGCAGTGCCGCGAGCGCGCTCGTGAGGTCGCCCGGACCCAACTTGCCGGCTCAACCCGCGCACCGCGCGAACGCGGTCAACCGAAAGAGCTCGGCACGCGTCTTCGATGCCGACGCAAAGTCTCCGGGCGGGGGCCCTGGCGGCGGTGTGGGACCGGTACTCACCCGAGGGTGGCGATGGCGTCGATCTCGACGAGCACACCACGCGGCAGCGCCGCAACCTGCACGGTGGAACGAGCCGGGCGTGCGCTGCCGAGGACCCGCGCATAAACCTGATTCACGGCGGGAAAATCGCTCATGTCGTGCAAAAAGACGGTGGTCTTGACGACTGATATCCACGAGGTTCCCGCCGCCTCGAGCACGGCGGCGAGGTTGGCGAGTACTCGCTCGGTCTGGACAGTCACGTCGCCCGCAACGACCTGTCCCGTTGCCGGGTCGAGCGGTATCTGCCCGGCGGTGAAGAGAAAGCCATTTGCCGCGATCGCTTGCGAATAGGGGCCGATGGCGGCGGGAGCGCTGTCGGTGTGAACGGCGCGAAGTGTCACTCCTGTGCCCTCCGTGAGGTCGGACCGCATCGTCGGGATCATAGTCGGTGCTCGCCGCCGGCCGCCAGCCCGAACAAGCGCTCGGCGTTGCGGGTAACCTCGCCTCCAAGCGTCGCGGCGTCGGTGCCACGAGCGGCGGCGAGGCGCGCAACCGTGAAGCTGACGTAGGCGGGCTCGTTCCGCTTACCGCGATGGGGAACGGGAGCGAGGTATGGCGCGTCCGACTCGGCGAGTAGTCGATCAAACGGGATGAGACGGATGAGGGCGTCGTCGGTCCACTTGCGGAACGTGACGATGCCGCTGAACGAGACGTACCACCCGGCCGCCAGCGCATCCTCCGCGAGCGAATGGGAGCCGGTGTAGCAGTGAAGCACTCCGATGACTCCGGCCGCCGCCGCTTCGTTTACGATGCCCCGCGTATCGTCCTCAGCCAGTCGCGTGTGCACGATCAGTGGACGACGTGTCTCGGCCGCGAGCTCGACCTGCGCATGGAGTGCGCGCAGCTGATCGGCGCGCGGTGAGTGGTCGTAGTGGTAGTCGAGGCCGCATTCGCCGACGGCAACTGCCCCCCTGGTGACATGACGGCGAATTCCGTCCAGGTCCCGCTCGCGGTCGAAGTCGGCCGCGTCGTGCGGATGCACGCCGGCAGTGAAGTACACAAATCCGGGATGGCCGGCGGCAATGGTCGCCGCGCGACCAGCTGCAGCCAGCGACTCACCGATGCACACGACCGCGCGGGCTCCGCTAAGCCGCGCGCGGTCGATCACTGCGTCACGATCGGCGTCGAAGGCCGGGTCGGCGAGATGCGCATGACTGTCGACGAACTGGGTCATCAGCGCGTCAGGCTCGGCGAGATGCCGAGCCGGCGGATTCGACCCCGATCAGCGGACGGCGGCGGTGTCGCGATCCCTGGCCTGGCGCTGGCGGTCGGCCGCGAGGGCACGGATCGTACCCTTCGACTCACCGCCGTGTCGTGGCCACTTGCGCTCGATGAAGAGCAGGAGCGGGGCGGCGACGTAGATGGAGCTCAACGTGCCAACGACGACACCGAACAGCAGCACGAGCGCGAACGGTCGCAGGACGCTTCCACCAAGCGCGATGAGAGCGAGCAAGCAGGCGATGACCGTGGTTCCGGTCATCACGGTACGCGGTAGCGTCTCGTTGACGGCGCGGTTGAGCGTATCACGCATCGACACGCGTTCGCCCCGCCGCAGCAGCTCCCGGACGCGATCGAAGACGACGACTGTGTCGCTGAGCGAGTAGCCAATGACGGTGAGAATCCCGCCGACGACGAACAGCGTGATCTCGATCTGCGCATACTTGATGAACGCGAACGTGGCGACAATGTCGTGCATGTTCGCGAGGACGGCGGCGAGGCCGAATCGCCACTCGAACCGAATCGCCAGATAGATCAGCGAGACGGCGAACGAGATCAACATCGCAATCGTGGCGTTGCGACGCAGCTCGGCCCCGACGCGCGGACCGATGGCTTCCGTCCGCACGACGCGGAACGCATCGGCGCCGAAGCGCTGCTCGAGGGCGGACTGAATCCGACTGGCGATGGCGGCGGCGCCCTGGCGCTGCTGCTGAACCTGCTCGCGCTCCTGGGCGCGAACGACGATGTCGCGCGGCGATCCGAACGTCTGGACCTCGACTTCACCGACCCCTTGGCGGACCGCCGTCCTGACAACGCCGATGTCCGGCGGCTGCCGGAACTCGAGCTGGACGAGGGTGCCGCCTGTGAACTCGATGCCGAACCCAAAGTTGGAGAAGGCAATCCAGATGACCGCCGGGATGAGGAACGCGATCAGCGCGCCGGTGACGAGCTTCCACCGGGCGATGAAGTCGATCTTGGTGCCGTGCAGGATACGCAGCATCAGATGCTCAGAGTTTGGGCGCCGCGCGTGCGGGACAGCCAGACGAGGAAGAGTGTACGGACGACGAAGACGGAGCTGATCATCGAGGACGCCACACCAGCCATGAGGGTGACGGCAAAGCCTTGGACCGGACCGGTGCCGTACTGGTAGAGCACCGCGGCTGTGAGCGCGGTCGTGACGTGCGTGTCGACGATTGCAGACCAGGAGTTCTTGAAGCCTTCATCGACGGCCGTACGGATCGTCTTGCCGCGGTCGAGCTCCTCTCTGATGCGCTCGAACTGGAGGAAGTTCGCGTCGACCGCCATACCGATGGAAAGAATGAAGCCAGCGATTCCAGGCAGCGTCAGCGTTGCGTCGACGGCCGCGAGGAAGCCAAGGGTCGTGATCGCGTAGAACGCGAGGCCGGCGACGGCGAGGACGCCGGAGAAGCGGTAATAGGCAACCATGATGACGACGACGAGAATGAGACCGAGCAGACCGGCCTGAAGGCCGTCGCGGATCGCGTCCTGGCCGAGACTCGGCCCGATGGTGCGCACCTCCTCGACGCGCAACGGCACCGGCAGCGCGCCGGCGCGCAAGACTAGGGCGAGGTCCTGCGCGGCCTGCAAGTCTTTTCCGCCCATCGTTATCTGGCCACGCGTGCCGATCGCGCTCTGGATGACCGGCGGTCGGCCAATGACGACCTTGTCGAGCACGATCGCCATGTAGTCCTGAATGTGCTTACCTGTCTCGTTGCGGAAGCGGCGGCCGCCTTCGTTGTTCAGCTCGAATTGGACGAGCGTCCCCTCGATCGGATCCTGTGTCGGTCGGGCGTCGGTGAGGTAGTCACCCGTGATGATCGGGCGCGCGTCGACGACGTACACAGCGTCGTACGTCTTGCCCTCCATACTCGTCGAATCGCTGCCGAACAGCACTTCCTTCGCCGGCGGGAGCGCAGCGCGAATCTCAGGCATCGCGAGATAACGCCGCAGCTCGTCGACCCGCGCCGCTTCGACGAAGTACTCGCCCGGCATGCTGCCCTGCGTCAGGAGGCGCGAGAACGCCCCACCCTGAGCGGCAAGGGCAAGCGAATCTGCCTTGGCGCTGTCGGCGCCTTGCGCCGTCTTCGTGCCGCTGTCGCTCAGCAACCCCTGCAGCGCCTTCGAGCCGGGTTGAGAGGCACCCTTGGGCGCGGCGGTGCCGCCGACGCCCTTGTCGCGAAGAACCGCGTCGAGTCGCGGGAGCGCGCGCTCGAGGGCGCGCGTCTTGTCCGTGATGCGAAACTCGAGGAATGCCTGTCCTTGCACGACTTGAATCGCGCGCTCGCGGTCGTCGATACCTGGAAGCTCGACGATGATCCGCTCTTTGCCCGCCTTCTGCACGACCGGTTCGGACACCCCGAACTCGTCGATGCGCGTTCGGACGACTTTCAGCGCGCGGTCGATCGCGTCAGCCTTGTCCGCCACGGCACGCTGCGACTCATCGACCTCGAGCGCGAGGTGCATGCCTCCCTGCAGATCCAATCCGCGCTTGAGGGGGATGCGCTTCTGTACCGTGTCGTAGAACGTGCCGTCGAGTCGGCGAAGCCGTACCTCGACATCGCGTGGGAACAGATAGAAGATCGACATCGCAACGAGAGCGACGATCAGCGCGAGGCGGTACTTCAGGTTCGGCATGTCCGGCTACGGAGAGGTGGGAACGTCCGTGGAACCCTTAACTGTACGTGAATGAACGAGTTCGGTCAACGCACCGCGAGCGTCGCGCTCGTCGCGCGCAAGCTGTGCCACGAGCGCGTCCATGGATGGAAACCGCATCGTCTCACGCAGGCGCTCGACGAATTCAATCCGCACGTGCTGGGCATAGAAATCTTCACTGGTTTCGAAGAGATGCACTTCGATCGACACGGCCTCATCGCCAAACGTGGGCCGAGGCCCGAGGTTCATCATCCCGCCAAACCGGCCGCGCATCGTATCGACGATTACGGCGTATACCCCGGACGGCGGAACGAGTTTTCGCGGCGACGGCGGTTCGATGTTGAGCGTCGGGTAGCCGAGGAGGCGGCCCCGTCGGTCACCGGAGACGACGCGCCCCGCCAACGCGTACCGCCGCCCTAGCGCTTCGGCAGCGGTGTCGAGCTCACCAGCACTGAGAGCGCGGCGAATCCCACTCGATGAAATGGCCTCTCCGGCGCCTCCCATCACGGGCGGAACAACGTCCACAGCGAAGCCGCGCGCGGCGCCAAGCCGGCGCAACGCGTCGACGTCTCCGGACCGGCCGCGACCAAAGCCGTGGTCGTACCCAATGAGAAGCCGCCGCATGTCGTATCGGGGCCGAAGCACGCGGTCGACGAAGTCCTCGGCGGTGTAGCGCGCGAGCGTTTGGGTGAATGGGAGCAACGCGACGTGGCGAACTCCGGCCGCCGCCAGCTCGGCGGTGCGCTCCTGACCGGGCGCGAGCAGCCGGGGCGCGTCGCTCGGCTTCAGGACCTCGAGGGGGTGTGGGTCGAAGGACACGACGAGCGGCTCCAGCCCGGACTCGTCGGCTTCGCGAACCAGCGTGCGCAGCACCGCCAAGTGACCGCGATGGACGCCGTCGAACGTGCCAACGGTGACGATGGTGCCCCTGCCGCCAAGGAGCTCGAGCATGGGGTGCGTCAGCGGGCCCGTAGGACGAGGCACGGGTGCCAGGCATCGCCGGCACGATCGGCAATGGCGACCAGAGCCCCGTCATGGGCGACGAGCGCCGCGCGCGGACCTTCGGATCGCGCCGGGATCGCCTGCCCGTGTGACACTCGCTGCGTCTCGACGTCGCTCAAGTGCTCGGCGGGCAACCCTGGAACTCCTGATCGAGCGGGCAGGATGGTTGCGCCGCCAGCACGGAGCTCATCGACCGCTGCGGCATCGGCGACGTCAAAGGGTCCGCTGCGGGTGCGCCGGAGCTGAGCGAGGTGCGCGGCGCTTCCGCTCAACACACCGAGGTCGCGTGCCAGCGAGCGCACGTATGTGCCGCCACCGCAGGTGATCGTCACGTCGAGATCGGCAAGCCGGTGCGCGCGCACCTGCCAGCGGTCGACGACGATTGTTGCTGGGCGAAGGAGAAGCGGTCTGCCGCGTCGCGCTGCGTCGTACGCACGTACGCCATCGACGCGCTTTGCCGAGAAGGCGGGCGGGATCTGCTCGATGCGACCGGTGAGCTGTGCGATTGCGGCGTCGATTCGTTCGCGCGTGGGCAGTGCTGCCTCGCGGATCGTCTCCCCTGTCGGATCGCCGGTATCGGTTTCGACGCCGAGGCGAATAGTTGCGTCGTAGACCTTGGGGTCGCCTTCCACGTAGGGCTGCAGGCGGGTCGCGTGGCCGACGAGGAGAACGAGCAGACCGGTCGCGAACGGGTCGAGAGTGCCGGTGTGCCCGACACGCTTCGTGCCAAGCGCGCGCCGAGCGATCGCCACGACATCGTGCGACGTCATCCCCTCGGGTTTGTCGACGAGGACGATGCCGTCAGCTATCTCGGTCGTCACCGGCGGGTGGAGGCGGGTCGCGCAGTTGCGCGAGGAGAGCCTCGATCTTTGCTGCGCGTGCGATGCTCTCGTCGTAGCGAAAGGTGATCTCTGGCGCGACGCGCAGGCGCAAGGCCCGGCCGATACGCGAGCGCAGGTGACTGGCGGCGCTTCCCAGCCCCACGAGAGTCGCCTCGCGCTCCTCGTCCGAGCCCATGATGCTGACGTAGACCTTGGCATGGCGAAGATCCCGCGTGACGTCCACGCCAGTCACCGTCACAAGGCCGACGATGCGCGGGTCTTTCGCGTCCTCGGCGAGAAAGGTCGCGACCTCCTCGCGAATGCCCTCGGCAACACGCTCGGATCGACGATGGTCAGGTGGCATCAGAGAAAGCTCGTCGACGTGTCGACGACTCGGCAAAGGGGGGTGGCGTCGACGAACCGGTCGACGGACTCGAGGATCGATTCGGCGTGGCGCCGATCAGTGCTGACGAGACAGACCGTGATCTCGGCCGACTGCCACAGGTCGTGGCGGCCCGTCTCGGCGACCGACACGTTGAACTCGTTGTGCAGCCGGTCCTTCAGGCTTTTGATCACCGACCGCTTGTCTTTGAGGGAGTGCGCTCCCGCGAGGTGCAGCTCGAAGGAGCGAACTCCGATGACCACGGATCACGCCGGTGTCGGTGCGTCGTCCAGCGTGCGGGCGACCTCCTCCGTCCGGTACGACTCGATCACGTCGCCGACCTTGATGTCGTTGAAGTTCTCGACGCCGATACCGCACTCGAAGCCTTCGCGAACTTCGCGAACGTCGTCCTTGAACCGGCGCAGCGACCCGATCGTGCCGTCGTATACCTCGACCGCCTGACGAACGACGCGGACCCGGCCTTGCCGATTGATGACACCAGCGCGCACGTAACAGCCGGCAATGACACCAATGCGTGGGACCTTGAACGTCTCGCGCACCTCTGCCTCGCCTTGTATGACCTCGCGCTCGGTCGGCCGGAGCAGGCCGGTGAGGGCTGCGCGGACGTCGTTGACCGCCTCGTAGATGATGCGGTACAGCTTGACGTCGACGCCCTCGCGCTCGGCCGCAGCCCGCGCGTTCGTGTCGGGCCGAACGTGGAAGCCGACGATGATCGCGCCCGACGCCTTCGCGAGGAGAATGTCACTCTCGGAGATGGCGCCGACCCCCCGGTGGACGATCTCGACCTGCACTTCGCTCGTCGACAGCTGGGACAGTGCGTCGGCGAGTGCCTCGGCCGGACCGCCCTGATCAGCCTTGATGACGATGCGCAGCGTTCGGCGATCACCCGCCTGCGCCTGGGCCATGAAGTCCTCGAGCGACACGCCCGCTCGGCTGGTGCGGCGACTCTTGGCCTCCCGATCGAGACGCTGTCGACGCTGCGCGAGATCGCGCGACGACGCAGCATCATCGACGACGATGAGCTGATCGCCGGCTTGCGGCACGCCCTCGATGCCGAGGACCTGGACCGGAATGGCCGGACCGGCCTCGCGCACGGTCTTCCCACGTTCGTCGAGGAGCGCGCGCACACGCCCAGCGTACATGCCGCAGATGAAGTCCTGGCCGACTTTCAGCGTCCCGGTCTGGACGAGCACGGTCGCCAGCGGTCCCTTGCCCGGGTCAAGCGTTGCTTCGATGACCGTCCCCGTCGCCAGGCGCTCGGGATTCGCCTTCAGGTCGAGGATCTCGGATTGGAGGAGAACCGCGTCGAGCAACTGGTCGATGTTCGTGCCGCGCTTCGCAGAGATCTCGGCCGAGAGCGTCTGTCCGCCGAATTCCTCGAGCACGACGCCATGCGAAAGCAGCTCCTGCTTGACGCGCCCTGGGTTGGCCTGGGGCAGATCGGTCTTGTTGACCGCGACGACGAGGGGCACGCCGGCGTTCTTGGCATGCGAAATCGCCTCGACCGTCTGTGGCATGACCGAGTCATCGGCCGCGACGACGAGGACGACGATGTCGGTGACCTGCGCGCCGCGCGCACGCATGG
>WUUC01042847.1_pt1 | contig 10337 bp, 10 predicted proteins | sample 6278441 | NCBI WGS metagenome assembly WUUC01 (sample SAMN13675441, study PRJNA597444) | soil metagenome | isolation source: soil | place: USA: Washington | collected 2017-10 | reverse complement strand
TCGTCCGGTGAGAGAAGCTCTGCCGAATCGTCCATATTTAATCCACCCAGTCCATAACGTATTTGTTCCATGTTAGCTCTTAACTGCCATGTTTATGTTTCTTCTGATTGCCCGCTTGATTTCAACAGTTGTCAGCTTGTTCAGACGCGCACGCAGCTTGCGGTATTCATTATAGAACTCGTTTCTTTTGTATTGAACTTCTCTTAACTCCTTGAAATAGACCGCCTTTTGCCAGCCTAAAAATTCCAATAGCGCCCTTTGCGCGAAAGGATGGATGATAGATTTATTAGAAATCTTCTCCGGAAGAGACAGATATATCAAATGAACCTCAGTCGCCTCTGATTTATTGTCTACACGGATAAAACCTTCCTCGCGATTAATCGTATACGAATCACTCCAAGTAAGCTTACGTCCGAATTGCTGACCTTTAAAGTCACCGTATTCATTGAAGAAGTTCTCTAGGAATGTTCCAGTTGCATTGTATTGAGTTGATGCATATTGATCTGCCGTCTCTTCAAAGCCAGCTCCGGCATCATCAGCATCGTTGAGGCGATCATTAAATCCTATCGACCTAACCTTATCGCCCACATTGATTCCTATAGCAACAGCCTCAACAAAGTCTGCTGGTAGTTCAGCTTCAAATGTAGCATCCAGCGTAAGCGTCACATGCTTTACCTTCTGAAGGGTATCGAAGTGCATTTCATCCAATCCCTGCTTGGCGACAACCAGCATCGGAACATAGTAGTGCAATGGTAATTGACTCAAGGCCAAGAACCTTCTTATAACTGCATCAACTGTAACGGTTACTGCTGCCATTTATTAACGTTTAGGTTTTTCCTCTTCCGCTACTTTTACACCAGTCAGTAGCTGTAATGCCCTGCTGATAACAGCAGCTTCGTACTCTACCGAAATAGGGAATGGATCATTGTCACCAAGTAGCGAGGTGTCGATGATTAATAGCTTTACAGTAACAGGACCTGATGGAACTGATGTGTATAATATCTTACGCCCTTCAACCCTGAATCCGACCTGATTTTCCAACAGTCCTTCATCTAATGATGAAAGCAAACTCCAAGCTGCGCTTGTGATAGGAATGTATTCGACTCCTGTCGAGCTTGCTACAGACCAAACACCCATATCTTGCGGGAGATGTATGGGGAAGGCTGGAAGAACCGTATGATAAGGACCTGAACCGACAACAGATTGAGCTGTATATGTCGCGATCATACAAGTCGGGATAGTTATATCACCGAGTTTGGTTCCTTGTTTTGGCTCTATCGCCAGTAGTTCATTGGCAGCCTGAACGATCAAAAGCTTTAGCTCTCGATCTTCTACAAGAGGTTTTACATCCTCTCGTTTACCGAAGTCGCGGGCGTATATCCTTCTGGCTTGTTCGGTGAGTTTATTTAGTGTAACCATTTAGCTTTTAAGATCTGCGGTTCCGATTTGAAGTGCTTCCTGATTTTGCTTGCCGGCACCCAGATACAGTAGTGATCGCCTGATAATCTCTCCTGATACAACCACATCAAACTCCACATCGGTAGATGCGCCTGAGTTAAATACCTCACCGCGTCCGTCTCCATCTGCGGTTGTGGCGTAAATAAAGTCCACTGGCGCCCTGAAATAATCAAGTGTAACAGACGGTAAATCTGATGGTCTGACAATAATTTTATTATCCCGTATTGAGGCAATTGGATTTTCTTCGTCCGGAGTTAGGATGAGAGAGTTTTCTCGATCTTTGAATTCTTCTGGTGTAAGGAATGTACCCTCCCAACCAGCGTTGGTAGAGAAGGATATTTCTTTAACGAAATCTACTGGTAAGGGTCCTAAGCCTGTGGTAAGGGTAACTGAGGCTGATTCAACAAACCTCTTAATCTTCGAGGATATAATCCCCTCCGTCCTGTACCACTCAAGTTCATTGTTGTAAAGGTCATTTATCGCCATTTTAATGGCTGTGGATATCTCGGATTTCTTTACAAAGCCGCGTCTGGTCTTGTTTAGGACAAGTCTGATGGAGTCAAAAATGTGGGATATAACCATCGTGAGAACCTTTTATGATTCACAAAGGTACGCACGATGGTTAGTAGAATCAGGAATTACAGCCTATCCACGAGCGGTGCAGGCTACACAATATATGTTCGTTGCGTCTGTTCCAGTGTCCCAAATTCTCTTAACAGCCACAGGGAACCATTCGCCATCAATGAATGTCAGGGTTTCGTAGCTGTCGTCAGGGCTGTCAGCTGCTGTGAACCTTACATCCCCAGCTCCCCCAACCCTAAAAGCCACTTCATCAACCTCTCCGTTAGGAAAGTTCTTAGCTATGTTGTTTGGGTCTGATTTGATATCAAGAGTATCACTTGGGGTAGCGATGAAGTCTTGTCTTCCGAAATCTATTTTCTTGTTTGCCATTTTGTTTTTTGTTTTTTATTATGCATTATAACTTTTTACAATTCTAACTTTTCAATCCAAGCTCCATTCCTTTCTTCGATCCCGAAGTCTGTATAGCTTAGAGTGCCAATCATGTAAAGAGTATCATTGACTAATGACATTATTCTTGGACCAAGTAATGTCGTTGGTAGTGCCGATGATAATCTTGTAAAAACCCAATCCGAAACACGAACAGAATATAAATAATGTGAACTTGAAACAGAAGCTAAGAAATAAAGCAAGCCATTTGCGGTGTCGTACACATACCGATCTGAATCAGTCATGTTAATTGTGTCTGGTACGCTTTTGTAGTCAAATGTTGGTGTTCCAGCGATATTAACTTTGCAGATGTTTCTGTACTGGATTAGTATTAAAGTATTTTCATCAACAACAAAAGCGTTTGATGGTCTGAATAATTCAGAGCTAATATCAATTACAGTTGGTGTAATTAAATTAAGGTCGTGCCCCCCTGAGATGTCCCATATCCAAATTCTACCTTTAGCATTAGGGACTGCGTTTCTTCCAACTAATATCAGCTTATCCGACACCCTTAGTAACTTACAGTAAGCATAAACTCTCAGCTCTTCCTTCAACAATGCGTTTGCATCCGTACTGTCTACCGCGAATGTGCTTTTATTGAACCAGCCAATAGCGATGCCTGTTGTGGTGCGTTCTTTTTGCACCCCTACATACATGTAATCATCCTTATCAATTAAATCTAAATGATAGAATCCCCCTAAAATATTGAACGGTAACTGACGCGGGTTACTTAAAGGATCAGTAAGTTCGTATTCGCCAAGGTTCCAATCCTCCTCGGTGTCCCATACGCACGTGATGTTTGCATACCCACAGAAATAGACCTTTGTCCCGACTTTTAGGGCATCATAGATTGAAGCGTCAGGCATATCCTTATTTTCAATCACAGAGTCATCAAATGGATCAATCCTTGTGAATTGCGAATAGGCTCCTACAGCACGAAGAAGATCACCATCACTCAGTTTGATAAAAGAACTTCCTAGAGGAGCTAATTCAACATCAGTCAGTACCAATTCTGTAAAATCGGATGCTGCCAATGTCTTGTATTTAATTTTTCCGGTAACAGTTAGTTCCTTAATATCGACTTCATATCCAAAAGTGTCTGGATATAAATTAACACTGTTGTAATCCAATGGTAGATAACCGTCAGCTGATAAAGACAGATTCGTGTCCGTGTCAAGGCTCACTTCAACCCCATCCTTGTATTTGAATATCTGATTAGGTAATGAGGGGCTGGATTGTAAATACAAAACCCAAAATAGATCATTTGTTGATTCGTCCTTGTAAAGCTGTATTGGCGCACCCTGCTGAGTAAATCCATTCCCGTAGCCCCTGTAGGTGACCTCAGTGGTAGTTTTGTTGTATATGGCAATCCAGTATTGAAGCGTGGTGTCAGGGCCGCGCAGGATAGAGTAAACAAATCCAGCATCGCCAGCAATATCGTAAATGTAGGTTGACCCTAAACCTACCATCATCGCTCCGTATTCCTCTATATCCTGAGTATCAGGATCGTATGAAAATACTTTAGTGCTTCTCTGCGCACCGAAGTAAATAACCCCATCTGTGCCTATTTTACGGCTTTGAACTCCTTCGCCAGTTTCGAGAACAGCACTTTCAAATGTAGTGTCGTCACCTAGGTAATATGTAAACACTTTGACCTCGCTTCCACCTCCCGCAAAAACAGTTATTGAATCGGTTGCCTCATGATAGATTGGCTTCCAAGGCTTATAAATTCCTGTATTAACATATTTGTAAGTATTGTCAGACAAATCAACAATAGCCATTTCACCAGTGTTTCTAAATATGGTTATAATTAAATCCCCACCACTGGCTGGTTTTCTTAAAAAATAAATTTCGCTTAATACAGTTCCGTTAGAAAACGCCCCGATGTTTGTAAGGTCAGCTTCTTCATATATCTCATTAACTATAACTGTTAATGGGGTGTATGAACCAGCGACAACTATTGTAGGTAAAAGTTCATAGGTGGGACGCTCTCCAATAATATCATCAAATCCTAAGTTTCTTGAATCTCTTGGAAGCTCTCCATAATAACCAGTTCCGCCATCACTCCATCTTGGCGGGACTCGGCTCCATGAAGTCGTTTGTGCTCCATATCCAGCTACATTATCAATAAGTCGAGCGTGTATCTGATCGAATACTAAATTATAATCACTAAGACTTGGGCAGTATACATACATAAATTATTTGTCTATTTGGACGTCCGCTGTTAACCTTTGAAGGATTTCTAAATCTTTTTCTGCTGTTTTTAAAATAACGATCCCATGCATCTCGTTAGCCCAATCCACTGAGGCCCCATCAAACCATGTTATAACTCCAGCTACATCAGATTCATTGTTGGTGGCGTTTGTTGTGATAGCTATTTCACCCGAATGATTTAATACCACGTCTGCACTTGCAGGAGTATTAGCATCGTTTCCTGTCATAAGAACCCTTACTAAAGAAGCAAGTGAACGTTGACGATTATTTGTAGGGGTTAGTGTTTTACCGTACTGTGTAGCCCCTATACGCTTATTACTATAAAAAGCAGTTGTTACTATTTTGGATGCAAAAGATAGAGTTGCTACCCCTGATCTGTATAATACTCCAGCGGTCGAACCTTTAAATGCTGAGAAGATTCTAAACGTGTCGGTTGCTACAATATCTGTAGTAAACTCCATTCTGGTTGACGATGGAGTGAATGCGAATTGATCTGAATTATCCCCGCCAGCCAACGTGCCAGAGGCCCTTGTACCTGAAACAAATGTTAAATGATCAGATGAGCCGTTCTGATTATAATAAGTTACAAGTTGCCAAGTATCTCCGGTCGCCAACGTAGCAATCATTGCAACATCCACCGGAGCCATCAGATCAGAAGATGTGAAAGGAATATCATGTTCCGTCCCTGCTGTTACAAGTTTAATTCTACAACAATTTCCAGAATACTCAGGAACCAATCGCTTTGCCCAAAATACCCCCTTCACAAGTGTCGGATCAATCCCATCAAAAATAGGAGTATCGTAAGTATCAAATTGTGGGTAAAAAGCCTCACCCGATGCCTCATTAAAAACGCGAAGGTAATCATCCAACTCCTTTGTTGGTATCTTGGCGTCAAGTATCATTATTCCAGCATAAGCAGCCTTAGCAAATGCAGTCTGATTTCCCATACCTATACCAAATGATGGTAAGGCTCCTACTGTTGTAGTAAGTGTATTCTTGTACAACATATTGTTTATTCGCTGATAGGGGCCAGAAAATGCTACTGCATACCATGTATTATATTGAACGGAATTAATGTTTCCTGTTGCCGGTAAAAATTCCATTGAACCAGCCCCTCCGTTAATAAGTATTGATTGAAACCTGATTTCCGGAAACGTGTTAACTTGTCGGTATGTTCTAATACCGATCAAGGTACTATAACTCGCCATGTAGGCGCTTGACGTTGACCCCGCCAAATCTCTCATATTAAGAAATAGGATAACAGTCGTTTCGCCACTCCCCTCTTTTACCTCATTGACACATCCGAGAAAATCATCAACTCCATCGAGGTCTATATAAGGCAATTCCCCTAACTCCCCTGACCCGAGCTGAGGTTGTGAGGAGCCTACAGGTTGTAACATATCTTTGGTACTATCCAAGAAATCGTACACCTTCGATACAAACCCAGCATTCTGCTTTAAACCAAAAGCAGGCACATTCAATAATCGGACATTTGACATCCGGTTGTGTTCCTTTAGTTTGAGTACAAAATTGTTTAGCGTGTTTATATTTGGAATCTCTCCTCCGTCTGACAAAACAGCGTTACGATATAACTTAACGTCATCATCTAAAGTAATCCCTGACACTGGATTAAGTCTCCCTATGGCTATTCTATTTAAAATCATCATGGACTTGTTTTTAATATTATAAAGAAGACATTCCGGTCATGTATGCTTCAACTAATGTTTCCAACGCTTCAAACTCCGCTGTACTCAGATATTTGCCAATCCAAACAAAGCAATGATTATTTGTACTGAATGCACCATTACACTCTCCTAATCTTATTGTGGCGTTGGTTGGCGCTGAACTGGATTGACTTGTACCTGAGTTAATGTTATTTCTTCCCGCCCTGCGGTAGTAGGTACCGCCTGTATCCCTTGTGGCTCCAAATAACCCGGTGGGGTCGGTAATGGCTATTGCAACATGGCTTGACGCATTCACTCTACCCAATAAAGTTGTCGCTGTAATACCAACTCTTGTTTTTAAATTTCCACTATCGCCAGGAGTTGCACCTGTACGCAATGAAAACACAATGAATGAACCATCGTTTTGAGTAAAGTTAAATCCGTCAGATGCAGTGTTAAAATTAGTGTCTATATAAGAAGTTGATCCGTCTGGATCAAACCCTTCTTTAGGGACAAACGTAGGACTGTTAACTTTCGAGGCTCTTGTGCCGAGAGGATTTTTAATATCGATTATCGCAAAATCTGAGTCTCCGTCAGTTGCCAATACAAATATCCTATCAGCCGTATCCCACAATCCATCATCCTTTAGTCCGACAATCAAGTCATTTAAAAACAACTGACCTCCGGAAGAAGGTAATGCGTACCCGTCAGAAGCCGCAACCTGTAAAACAGCCTGAGTGGATAAATCAAAATCATCCAGTTGAACTAATTCGTAGTTAACTTGCATAAATAAGAAACCATCACCGGCTGTAGGGTCACCGCCCTCAACCTTAACAGTGATCGGCTGCTCGATCAGATCAGTGGCGTCACCAGATATATTGTCAATAACAACGGTTTCTTCATAACGGGTTGTTTTGGCCAGTAGGCCAACAAAGGTATGAACAAGAACACCTCCGATGTATACAGAAACATCCGTATTGGTAGCGTAAGGAGTGGTTGCCGGATTCATATCAACGTGTATTTTAATCACGTTGTAGATTGAATTGCCCGCTGATACAGCAACAACTTCCACCGGTGAACTATTTAAATCTAAAATAACTGACTCGATGAAACGATACTTTCTTCGTAATGTGCTGTTTAAAAGTATTTGAAGATCGGTGTAGTTTTTCAGACCCTGCATTCCTGATTGAACAGTTCCTCCGGATATTTCTGGAATCGGTGAGATTGGTATCTGCAGAGCTCTCTTAGCATCAATCCTCCAATTGCTACCATCGAACGTAAGATCAAGCAGTTCTCCGCTAGGAATATCATCTGGATTAACAGGCATAGATGTCCCTTTTACAATCATAAATGCGCCAGTACCGTTCGCATTAAGTGTTGCGTTTGATCCGCTGTTTCCATTCGTGAATAGAACAGATATTTTAAATCCAGCTGTCATTGACGTAGGGGCAGGATCAAGTGTTACAGTGTAGGTAGTTGTACCAGATGCTACTGCATAATTCTTTTTACCATCTTGAGTGATATATTGACGTGTGGTTTCTACATCCCAAGTATTAGTGCCTCTCTTAATCCAAGTTACAGTAGTATTTATACCATCTGTTTTTACTACTGTGAATGGGCTATTAACTGTCAAGCCGGTTGTAGAAAAGGAAATTACCCCAGCGCCTCCCTGCCTGAATGTTAATCGTGATCCTATTGCATAAGCAACTGCAGCGTTTAGGGGTATGGTAACTGTAATACCAGAGGAATTTGTGCATCTTATAATTTTTCCAGAATCACCAATAACTGGTGTATATGTTGTTCCTGTTTGGTCTTGAAACTCAAATATCCATCGGTAGAATAGTGATAACAATCTGCGGGCCTCTGTAAACCACCATACTCCACGACTAGATACTGTCTTGGTGTTATCTGATCCTGATGATGTGGAGGAGTTTCCTGCAGCTTCTGTTTCTGTTTGATCAGCTAGAACAACCTCAAATAATACATCTTTTCCACTAGCTGAAATTTCTATTCCTGAACCAGAAAAGTTTATAGTATCATTAGGTCCATCCGCATTCGCAGATCCGTCAGGCGTGGATATGCTCGTTACAGCGTCCTGAAGCTCAGATACACTAATCGCCCCACTCTGAAGGGCTATGTTATCAAGCTTAAATCCCTGTGCATTAGACCCATTTAACTCAAGTCTTATCTTGTCGAACGATGAACTTGCGAGCAAGAAGTCGCTCATCGGAATGGCGATCAATTGATATCCAGATGCTGAACCGGCTATAAATCCATACTCGCCATCGTTAATGATTGGTCCGTAACCAACAGAGGTAGCTCCATTCATTAACCTGATTCTTATATAAGATCCAAGTAATGAACTCTTAACCTTTATGTATAACCTTAGTAAAGAGTAATCTGTGGCATCTATAGCCGATGTTCTGGTAAATGTTATCGTCTGTCCATCAGTATAGGCGCCAATGTCTACACATTTAGTTCCGGCTAAAGGGCCGGTTGCGTTGTTAAAATCAGTTGTTCCGTTAGTTGAGCTTCCGGTCCAATCTCCTATGTTTTCTTTATAAACATCCTCATCCTCAAATTCTTCCGGAGTAGTAGCGTTAGCAGCTACAAGGATTGTGGTTACCTCAATTTGAGTTTCTGAATCAATAGTTGGCTTAACAGGATCGGCAGATGGGGTGCCTGTTATTTTAATGACTCCTGTTGCATCAAGTGCAAGGACATCAAGTCTTGGATTTGTTACATCAGCAGCATCAAGAGTTATTTGATCTATTCCTGCAGCATACTGAATTCCACCGATCCAATAGATAGGATAAACAACATCAAACACGAGGCCAACACCGGTCCATACAGCTGTAGCCCGACCAACAAGCCCAACCGGAGTTATAGCTTCGGTTAACGCATAAAGCTCATCGAAATTATCGTTCGTCTTATTAAAAGCAGTCCTGAGCACATCTCCTGTGCCGTCATTTGTCGTTGACCCAATACCGATTGTTTGTTTTGCCATTATAGACTATAGTCTGCTGTATATAAAGTACTGTCTGCCTTAAGTAATGTCGTGTCTGAGCGATACAGGAATACCGGACCGCCAGAGGTAACAATTGGGATATATAGTGTGTCTGTCTCTATGTTAGACAGGATAAACAGGGGGCTTTGCTCAACCCTTTTGGGTATCTCTAACTCACCTGATGATATGTTTTTAAGTAATACAAGATCCATTATGGCAACGCGTCTACTGCCAGAATCTCTTCTGTGATGATTATTGTAAATACTCCACCATCGAATTCTGCATCGCTACCAGCGAAGGTATATTTGGCAACCACATTACCCGATGAAAACAATGCAGATATGGTGGTTGTGATTTCGAGTTCTATTTCGTTGGATGCCGTTCCGGCCCTTAGATAGGTAGATGGATACGCGTATGACTGAATCAACTGTCCTGACTGGATCAGTTCTACAGCAAGGGTTGTAAATTCAGTACGGGCAAAGTCTGATCCATCCCTCTGCTTTAGAAGTCGCTTAATGACTGCGTTCTCACCTTTTTTTAGATTTAGCACGTTGCGTAGATTGTACGCAAAGATAGCGAGTATGTTTGGCGGTGTGGGAAATTAGAGGTTTCTGCGGTTGCAGTTGCCTTCCAACTCATTAACTCTCTTGGTCAGGGATTGAATATGCGCCACAAGGACAGCCACCAGCTGGGTGTATGCCAGTGATTTTACTCCGGCATTGTTCTGGTAGACAAGGTTTTTGAATGAGGTTTTCTCCACGTCCTGAGCGACAAATCCGAACTGCAGCTTCGACCCGCCCTTTAGAGTAAATTGACATGGCACCAACTCCAAGAGGGTTGAAATGTCGGAGATCGGCCCAATGTTCTCCTTGAAGTTCTTATCGGATAGCTCGGTGTGCATGGCAGATAAAATAATGGGCCACCTTTTGAGCGACCCATTAATTATAGTTGTTGATTGTGTGGTACTATTTTAAGAAGGCTTCAAT
>WUUC01066506.1_pt1 | contig 10338 bp, 9 predicted proteins | sample 6278441 | NCBI WGS metagenome assembly WUUC01 (sample SAMN13675441, study PRJNA597444) | soil metagenome | isolation source: soil | place: USA: Washington | collected 2017-10 | reverse complement strand
TGTGGATCAGCTCCATCAGCTCCGTGCAGACGTCGAAGAGCCGCTGGAAGAACGGCACGTCGCGATCGATCATCTCGCTCAGGTCGTGGCCGGCGCTGAACGCCGGGCCGTTGGCCTCGATCACGACCGCGCGCGCGTCGCCGACGCCTTTCAGCGCCGCGATCAGGTCTTCCATCAGCTCGTAGCTGAGCGCATTGCGCTTGTCAGGGCGGTTCAGGGTGACGCGCACGGCCGGCCCGTCCTCGCGGACGAGCACCGTCGCGCCGCTGGCGAGCGTACTCATGCCATCGAGGTTACGCGCTTGCGTACGAGCAGCCGGCGAGCGACGACGGCGCCGGCGACGGCGGTCGCCGCGTAGAGCCCGAGCGCGACCGCGCCGCGCGTGGAGAGCGGATCGGCGAGCGCGCCGCCGAGCGCGACGTACGCGATCGTCTTGGGCAGCGCGCCGAGCGACACCGCGGCGGCGAACGCCCGCAGTTTGATCCCGGCGAGACCGGCCAGGTAGTTGACGACGCCTGACGGCACGCCGGGCGCCAGCCGGCAGGCGAGCACGGCGCTGAAGCCGTTGTCCTGCACGAAGTCGCGCCAGCGCTTGCCGCGTGCACCGAGTAGCGAGGTGACCGCGTCCGCACCGGCGACGCGTGCTGCCAGCAAGCAGAGACCGGCGCCCAGGATGGCGGCGGCGAGCGCGACCGCGGTGCCCCCCAGCGCCCCGAACAGCATGCCGGCGACCGTGGCCGTGACATGGCCGGGGAACAGCGCCAGGCCGAGCGCGCCGCCGACGAGCACGAACAGGATCGGCGCCGCCGACCCCAGTTCTCGGACGAACTGCTTGGCCTCGCTCGGGCCGATGCCGGTGGCGGTCACGGCGGCGAACGCGGCGGCGATGGCGAGCGCGAGGAGTACGAGGCGCACGACAGCGCGTCGCCGGTCGGCGGGTTTGATCACGCAACAGATACCACCGCAGGGCACGCCGGGTTGCGCGCCGGAGGCGAAGTTTGATCGACTTCTTATGAATGTCCCGCCTCGTCGCGTGGGTCGACGGCTGGCAACGGCGCCACGCCCTCGCCGGCTTCCCGATCGCGGTGATCAAGAAGTTCACCGAAGACCGCGCGTCGAACCTCGCGGCCCTGATCGCCTTCTACGCGTTCTTCTCGCTGTTCCCGCTGCTGCTCGCGTTCGTGTCCGTGCTCGGCTTCGTGCTCGAGGACAACCCGTCGTTGCGCGAGGACATCGTCGATTCGGCGGTGGCCCGGATCCCGGTCATCGGAAACGACGTAGAAGACCAGATCCAGCCCCTGACCGGCAACGGACTGGCGCTCGCCATCGGTCTGCTGGGCGCACTGTGGGCCGGCCTGGGCGTGACGCTCGCGCTCGGCCGGGCCTTCGCGCAGATCTGGGACGTGCCGCGCGTGGACCAACCGAACGGGATCAAGGCGCGGTTGCGCGGGCTCGCGACGCTGGTCGTGCTGGCGCTCATCCTGATCGCCGCCACCGTGATCGGCGGGCTTGCGATCGGCGGCGGGATCGGCCCGGGAGCCCAGCGACTCGCCGCGCTGGCGCTGGCGCTGGCGGTCAACGTGGTCGTGTTCCTCGCGGGCTTCGCACTGCTGAGCCCGCAACCGATCCGTGAGCTGATGCCCGGCGTCGCACTGGCCGCCGTCGGCTCGCTCGCGCTGCAGTCGCTGGGCGGCTGGTACGTCGACTCGGTGATCGCCGGCGCGACCGCGACCTACGGCGTGTTCGCGCTCGTGATCGGCCTGTTGTCGTGGTTCCTGATCGCCGCCCACCTGATCCTGATCGCCGCCGAGGTCAACGTCGTGCTCGCCCGGCGGCTGTGGCCGCGCTCGCTGGCTGGCGCGCTCGAGCCCGCCGACCGGCGCGTGTTCGAGCGCTCGGCGGCGGCGGCCCAGTACGACCGCCGCGCGCGGATCGAAGTGAACTTCGACGAGGAGCGCTAGCAGAGCTCCTGCTGGTAGCGGCAGGCGACGATCGCGGGCCGCTCTATCGGCAGCCCGGCGTCGATCGACCACGCCAGCCGGATGAACTGGCCGTGGGTCCACGCCAGCGGGGTCGCGGAGCGCGTGCCCTGGCCGGGCCGCTCACCCTGGCTGTCCCACACCTGCTCGGGCAGCATCAGCCCGTCGTTGGCGGTGTTGGCGATCGTGCGCAGGTACCCGTCGGCGCTGCGGCCGGCGATCAGGTCGTACTCGCCGCGCTCTCCCGAGAGGAGCGGCCACAGCCGGCCGTGCGTCTGGCCTGCGGGTTTGTCGAACAGGTCCCAATCGCCCCCATCGTCCTCCTCGCCGTAGCCGTCGAAGCTGAACCGATGCCACATGTCACCGCTCTTGATCTCGGCGTCGCCGACGGCCAGCGAGTTGAGGATCGTCGGGTCGTCGTGCTTCTTCACGCCGAACAGGACGAGGCCGAGGAACGAGTTGTCCACGACTGCGCGCTGATCGATCTCGCCGACGAAGTTGTCGCCGAGGTTGTAGGTCGTGCCGGTGTTCGGCATCCCGTCCTTGGTCACGCGCAGGTAGTACGGCCTCGGCGAATACGGGCCGTTGCTGGTGGCCGTCCAGCTCTCGACCTTCGCCTGCCACTCGTCGGCGAGCGCCTCGTACGTCGTCGCCTTCTCCGGCTCGTTGTTGCGGCGCGCGATGTCGGCCGCGCAGATCAAGCCCGCGATCTCGGTCGCGATCGTGTTCGGCGAGTAGCCGTCCTGGTTCTCCCACCGCTCCTGGTCGCTGCGCGGCCGGTCCTTGTTGTTCACGAGGTAGTCGGCGGCGCGCTCGACGTGCGCCCAGTCGTCCGCGCCCGTGCGGTCCAGCCACCACGCGAGCACGATCGGCAGCGATACCTGGTCGAGCTGCTCGGTGGTCCACTTCTCGCGGCCGTCGACGAACGTGTTCTGCCACCAGTCGCCGGCCGGCTTCTGGACGCGCCAGAGGTAGTCGAGCAGCCGCTCGGCCGCGGCGTCGTCGCCCGCCGCCTTCTGTGCCGTGGCCACGTGGTAGAGGTCGCGCGGCCACACCAGGTGGTACGGGCCCGAGAACCGGCGGTCGGGCTCGAGCTTCATCGTCCCCCAGATCCAGGGCATGCTCGGCGAGGCGATCGAGGCGCCGCGATACGTCTTGTCCTCGGACGCGGCCAGGACGAGCACCGACTGCTCGTAGATGCGCCGGAGCCGCGCGTCGGCGCGCACGCTCTCGGGCGCCCGGTGCAGCGAGGCCCGATATGCGAGCCAGCCCTTGACGTAGGTGACCGCGGCGGTCGCGAACCCGGTGGAGAGCGAGCGCGACGCCGTCGCCTGCGCCGCGGCGGGGTCGGAGCCGAAGCCGATCGCGAGCGTCAGGTCCCTCTTGCGTTTGCCGTCGAGCGAGGTCTCGGCACCCTGGACGACGTTGCCCGGCGAAGTCGCGTCGTAGCTCCTAAGGCTCCCGTCCTGCAGGTCGATCCACGGATCGCTCGCGGCGCCGCGGTAGCCGCTCGTCGTCGTCTTGAACGCCGGGCTCGCCTGCACCGCGCTCGCCGCCGCGTCGTCGAAGCTCACGAGCCGGCGCTCCGGGCTGGTCCCGCGATCGTCGTTGCCGTCGTTGCCCGGCGCGGGGTCGGCGAGGACGTAAAGCTTCAGCGGCCGGCCGGTGAGCGACTCGAAACGCACGCGCGCGAGCACGCTCGCGCGCACGGGGTCGGTGATCCATGTCTTCGTCAGCCGCCATCCGGTGCCCAGCGTGACCTGCCGGAACGCGAGCGATCCCGGCACGGCCCCGACGCGCGACGTGATGCCGGGCGCGAGCGGCTCGATGTGCCGCGGGTCGTCGTCCACCGTTTCCCGCTGCAGGAACCTCTTGCCGTCGCTGACCGCGAACTGCAGCCCACGGAACGCGGGCGTGCTGAGGTCGGGGTAGTACACCTCGCTCAACGAGCCCTGCCGGAGTGTGAACCACGCCTTGCTCGCGAGTTGCTCCGCGGTGCCGAAGCCATGCTTGTCGGCCGGCGCCCACACGTGGATGGCGCCGGGCGCACCGGGCGCCGGCGGCTTTGCCTCTGCAGTGGAGGCGGCGCACAGCATCGCCGCCGCGAACGCAGGGATCCGTCGCAACATCATTCCTCCCGAGAGACCGACCTCTTATCTACCCCGGGGTGATTCGTGACGAACCGCGGGCAGCCGCCCCCGGCTCAGTGGCGGGTGTGAAGGAACCTGCCGGACTCGGCGGAGAACGCTCGAACGTCGGCGAAGGCGGGCCTGACCGCGACGGTGACACGGAGCCTCCGCCGGCGGTCCTCGCGGCGGATGCGTCGCGCCGTCGCCCTGCCGACGCGGACCCGTACCGATTGACGCCGCGACGCCCGCAGCGCGATCGGCGAACTCCGCAGCACGATCGTCTTCCCGCCTCGCAGCTTGATCGTGAACTGCACCCGCACGTCCAGCGCTGCGGTGCTTTGCAGGCGCGCCACCGCGCCGTTGCGCACGACATCCTGTTCGCGGGCCACGCGCATCGTGACGCTGGCACGAGTCGGGGCGATGTTCTGCGGTCCCGGGGTAGGCGTCGGGGTCGGCGGCGGTGGCGTCGCGAGGCCGGTGTCCTCGCACCCGACCACCCAATCCACGAGACGGTCGATCGAGGCCACATCGAAGTCGTCGCCGCAGTAGACGAGATCGACGGTGAGGTCGACCGCGCGCAGCGTGTCGGGGCCCGGGCCTCCCAGCAGTTCATCCTCGCCGAGCCCACCGTCGAGCAGATCGGCTCCCCCGCCGCCGACGAGCCGGTCACGGCCGGGCCCGCCGGTGAGCCGGTCGGCGCCCGGCGAGCCGATGACGGTCTCGATGTCGGCGGCGACGTCGTCGCGGCCCGGAGCGCCGGCATCGGTCTGGTCGCCATCGTCGGCGCCGGCGCCGATCGTCACCGTGACGCCGGCCCGCTGGTTGTAGTGGACGGTGTCGAAGCCTCCGCCCCCTTCGAGCCGGTCGGCGCCGGTGCCGCCGTCAAGCCCGTCGTCACCGAGCCCGCCGGTGAGAAGGTCATCGCCAGAACCACCGTCGATGACCATCGCCAGGTTCACGGCGTCCGCGGCAGGGCCGCCGGCGTCCACCGTGTCGTCCGCGGCGCCGAGGATCACCGACACCTCGCGTACCTCGGTGACGTCGCAGCGCGCGTCCGCCCCGACGGTCTGGCAGCCGTTGCCGACGACCACGCCCGTGGCATCGCTGACGGTGAGGAAGCCGCCTGCCATGCGGACGACGGGGCGGTCAGCGCCCGCGCCGCCCGTAAGGACGATCCGGCCGGCCTCGCGCGCCACCGTGGTCGCTGCGGACGCGGTCGCCGCGTGACCGGCGATGACCGCGCCGACGATCATCAAGAGTGCGACGACCCGCATGCTGCGCGCAGTCTCTTGCCCTCGATGAGGCAACGCAACCACGGTGAGTTGACGGCCGCTCCACGGCGAGGGCACGATTGACCTTCGTTGGCACCTCCGTCATCCGCTCTCGCAGCCGATCGCGTCAGCAGCCGGCGGTTCATCGGCCGCCAACCGCAGCTGGCTGCGTTGCTCGCACGCGTCACGTCCGCGATGGCGGGGACGCCGAGCCTGACGTGGGTCCAGGGCGAGGCCGGGATCGGCAAGAGCCGGCTGCTGCGCGAGCTCGAAGCACGGGCCACGGCCACGGGTGCCCGCGTCCTCCACGGTGAGTGCCTGCAGCTCAGCGGCGGCGAGTTCCCGTACGCCCCGATCGTCGCGGCGCTGCGCTCCGCCGACCGGGACGCGATCGAGCGCGCGCTCGCGGGGCTCCCCGCAGACGGGCGGGCTGAGATCGCGCGGCTCGTCCCGGAACTGGCCGAAGGCGCCGGCCCAGCGCGGGCGCCCGACACCGGCGAGTACGGTCGCGCGCGCCTGTTCGAGCTGTTGCTGGCGCTGCTGCAGCGGCTCGCCGACGCGGCTCCTCTGCTGGTCGTCATCGAGGACGCCCACTGGGCCGACACGTCGACGCGGGACTTCCTGGTCTACCTCGTCCCCAACCTGGCGCAGTCCCGGATCGCCGTCGTTGCGAGCTACCGCGACGACGAGGTCACGCGCCGGCATCCGCTGCGGACGATAGTGCGAGAACTCGGGCGACGGCCCGAGGTCTCCGTGATGACCCTTCCGGCGCTGAGCCGCGAGGAAGTCGAGCAACAGCTCGACGCGATTCTCGAGCGGCGCGTCGAGCACGCGGTGGTGGAGGACATCCACGACCGCGCGGACGGGAATCCGTTCTATGTCGAGGAGCTGCTCGCGGCCCGCCGCGCGGGTCGCGGCGAGGGCGTCGAGGACGATATGCGCGACACCCTGCTCAGCCGCGTCGACGCGCTCTCCGACGACACCCAGCGCACCCTGCAGGTCCTGGCGGCGGTCGGGCGCCCGGCGTCAGAGGCGCTGCTCGGCGACATCTCGGGACTCCCGGCGACGGCGCTCTCGCGCGCCCTCCACGAAGCCGTGGACCGTCATGTCCTGCTGCGGGTGCCGGACCCGAGCGGCGATGAGGGCTTCGACTTCCGCCACGCGCTGATGCGCGACGCCGTCGCACAGGACCTCACGCTCGGCGAGCGGCGCGTGCTCCACGCTGCGGTGGGCAAGGCGCTGGTGATCGCGGGCGGCGCGAACCCGGCCGAGCTGGCCTTCCACTGGCAGGCGGCCGGCGATGCCCCCGCGGCCTTCGCGGCCCACGTCGCGGCCGGCCGTGCGATGCAGGACGTGTACGCGTTCCGCGACACTCACGAGCACTTCGAACGGGCGCTCGAGCTGTACGAGACCGGCCAGGACGACGAGTTCGATCGGATCGATCTGATCGGCCGCCTCGCCGAGGCCAAGCGGCTGCTCGGCGAGTGCGAGGGAGCGGCCGCGTTGATCGAGCAGGCGCTCGCGCTCGTGGATGCCGATCGCGAGCCGGTGCGCGCAGCCACGCTGTACGAACGGCTCGGCGCCTACCGGTTCTGGGACGACGAGCGAGCGCTGTCGGACTACGATCGCGCGCTCGCGCTGCTCCCGGCGGAGGACGTCGCCGAGCGCGCGCAGATCCTTAGCGCGCGAGCGCTGGCGTTGCACAACCTCACGCGATGGGAACAAGCGCGCGATCAGGCGGAGGCGGCGCTGGCTCTGGCCGAGACGACGGGCGCGCATCTCGTGCTCGGCACCGCGCTCGCGTTCCTCGGCGATCCGGTGGCCGGCGAGCGGCACGTGCGCCGCGCGCGCGAGCTCGCCGAAGCCGGGCACTCGGCCGAGGCTCGCGCGAAGGTCTTCTCGTTCCTGGCCGAGGTCCTCCGGCTGCGCGGCGACGTCGAAGGCGCCCTTGCCGTGATGCTCGAGGGCGAGGCGACCTGCGCCCGGCTCGGGATGAGCCGCTCTTATGGCGACTCGATGGCCGTCAACGCGGCCGAGGATCTGCTGTGGCTCGGACGCTGGGAGGACACGAGCGCCCGGCTGGCGCAGACCGAACGGCTGGCGCTTCGCGATGCCGCCTGCATCCTCCACCATACGGTCGCCGGCCAGCTCGCCGTCGCGCGCGGCGACGGTGACGGCGCCCGCCGGCATCTGGACCGGGCTCGCGCCGCGTGTGGGAAGGACGCCGCACCGGACTATCGGACGGCGATGCACGCCGGGTGGGCCGAGCTCGCGCTGTGGGAGCATCGGCCCGATCAGGCCTTCGCCGAGGTTCGCACGCACCTCGACGAGATCACCGAGTTCATCCAGCCGCTGTACGCGCCCGTGTTGCACTCACTCGGGTGCCGCGCCGCCGCGGACGCCGCGCTCCGGCTCCGAACCGAGCAGGACGCTTCTGCGATCGACGCGCTCGCGCGCGACGCTCAAGCGCTGATCGCGCAGCTCGAGCAGGTGGTCGAGCGTTACGGGCGGCCGGCCCACGCCACGGCGCATCTGGCGCTCTGCTACGCCGAGCTCGCGCGGCTTCGGCGCGAGCCTGCGGACCGGTGGTGGGATGACGCGGCCCGGATGTGGGAGGAGCTTCGGCATCCGTATCCGGCGGCGTACGCGCGCTACCGCCAGGCCGAGGCGCTGCTCCAGCAGGGCGGCCATCGCCGCGAAGGCGCCGCCGCCCTCAGCACAGCGCGCGACAGCGCGGCGGCGTTGGGCGCGAAGCCGTTGCTCGACGCCGTCGACCACCTGTTCCTGGTCCACCGCCTGCCCGCGAGTCGGCGCGCGGAGCAACCGGAGCCGGCGCCGTCCGTCGCCACCGACCTCGGGCTGACGCCGCGCGAGGTCGAAATCCTGACGCTCGTCGCCGAAGGGTGTACGAACCGCCACATCGCCGAGCGTCTCTTCATCAGCGCGAACACGGTGCGTGTCCACGTCTCGAAGATCCTGACCAAGTTGGACGTGCCACGCCGCGTGGATGCCGCGACCGCCGCACACCGTCTGGGGTTGCTGGACGACCGCCCGACCCCTTCCGACCGACTGGAGCGTTGATGGCCACCTTCATCATCCTTGGCAAGTTCGACCGGGAGGGGCTCGCGACGCTCCTCCCCACGCCCGACACCGACGCCGAGACGGCCCCGCCACAGGGCGGTCGCGACCTCGTGGAGCGGCTCGCCGAGAGCGTCGACGCCAAGCTCTTGGACGTCTGGTTCACCACCGGCCGCTACGACGTCGTGATCAGGATCAGCGCCGACAGCGGCGTCAACGCGCTGGCCTTCGCCGTCTCGTTCGGTCGCGTGGCCGGGGCGTCCACCGAGACGCTCGGTGCCGAGAGCAGCGTCGACGATGTGCTCGACCTGGCGCGGGAGGCGCACACCCGCCACCACACGCGCCACGAAGGCCACGGCTGATCGGGTGTATCTCAGTGCCGCGGCGGGCGGTCTTATCGCCGTTACCGCCGCGCGAGCCACAGGAGGTTCAGCCAAATGCCCACACCCCAGACCCAGACCGGAAACGGCGAGGCCCCGTATGGCGCCATCGTCGTGATCACCGGGCTGGTCTCCGTCGTCGCGATCACGATCGTGGCGATGTTCCAGTACCCAAGCGACGCGACGATGGTCGTGACCGCCTTGGGCCCGGTCATCGGCGTCATCGGCACCCTCGTCGGTGCGTACTTCGGCCTCCGAGGGTCCTCACTGGGCCAGGACAAAGCGGCTCGGGCCGAGATCAAGCGCGCGGAGATCGCCGCCGCGACGAACTGATCGAACCGCCCGGACGACGTTGCGTCGTCCGGGCGGTTTCGCGCTAGGCGGCGTGCAGCTCGCGCCGCAACCTCGCGACGCAGCGCGCACGGATCGGGCCGATGCTCCCGATCGGAATGCTGAGCGTCTGCGAGACCTCAGCGTACGTCGGCTCGGGATCTCGCAGCAGCGTCTCCATCAGCGTGCGGTGGCGCGGCTGGAGCGTCGCCAGGGCACGTTGGAGGTCCTTGCGGCGCTCCGCGCGCACGAGCTCCTCGGGGAGGTCGTCGGCATCGGTGACCTCCGCGAACGGCTCGGCGTCGGTCGGCGGCTCACGCCGCGCACCGGCGATCACCCGCAGGCTCTCGCGCCGGGCGGTGGTCCCGAGCCAGGCGCCCAGCGCCTGAGGGTCGCGCACCGAGCCGATGTTGCGGTACAGCCGCAGCCAGGTCTCCTGCACTACGTCGTCGACCTCGTGCGATGCGAGCCCGTAGGAGCGCGCGATCCGCGTGATGTGGCCCTGGAAGCGATCCACGATGCCGGCCCACGCGCGCGGGTCGCCGTGCTCGGCGGCCGTCATCGCGCGTTCGATGTCGCGCGCGTCGGCGGGCAGCCTCCGGCGCGTGGCGCGGCGCAGGCGGTCCTCGTGGACGCTCGCCAGGTAGTTGCGTTCGTGATGCAGCATGGGGCAGCCCTCCGGGGGCCGGCGAGGGATGGGACGTGACCGGCGGTGCTGAGCGCGGCCGTGCCGCGCTCAGCTCAGCTCAGATGCGGCGGTGGCGCGGGGCGTCGCCGTCGGGACGCAGCAGCAGGCTGCGGACGACGCGGGCGCGCTGCACGTCGTGCTCGTGCGCGACGGTGCGGGTGACCTCGGTGTGGATCAGATGGAACATCGACTGCCCTTCGTCGGTATCGACAAGTGCAGCTAGGACGCTAAGGACGCCGGTGCGCGCGCACATCGACCATCCTGCGTATATGCGGCGCGCGCGACGGACTATCCCCGCGCGCGCCGTGTAGTCCTACGCGCGCTCGAGCACGCCGATCACGCGCCCGAGGAGATCCGAGTTGTCGCCCAGGACGTCCTTGCTCGTGAGCGCGAACGGCCGCTCCGTGTCGATCTCGATCCCGATGTCCTCGACGCCGACGCCCGCCCACTTGCCGCTGCGGACGATCCGCCGCACGGCGACCT
>WUUC01201241.1_pt1 | contig 10339 bp, 13 predicted proteins | sample 6278441 | NCBI WGS metagenome assembly WUUC01 (sample SAMN13675441, study PRJNA597444) | soil metagenome | isolation source: soil | place: USA: Washington | collected 2017-10 | reverse complement strand
CTCGTGTTCTTCGGCATGTTCGTGACGCTGGGTGACGGTCTTCGTTACGCCATCACCGGCGCGCTGTTCGAGTTCTAATGAGCGGTTCCGCGCTGCTTTTGGTGCAACCCTCCGGCGTCGAGGACTGGATCTACGGCAGGGTTAGGGGATCTAGGTGCCGGAGCTTGTCGGGGTTGCTGACTGCACGCACCGTCTGCACCAGGCCATCGACGATGTCGAGCGACACGACGACCACGGGTCGCCCTTCGGTGTCCAGCAACAATGCTCCTGGCTGTCCGTTGACCTCGACGTGGCGAAGGCTGCTCACCTCGATGCGCTTTGCTCTCAGGAAGAGCCGCGCCACCTTCTCTTTTCCGTAGACGGGTTGCGGGAAGGCAGGAGCCTTGCCTCCGCCGTCGCCGTACGCAACCACATCCGCGGCAAGGAGACTTATTAGTCCCTCGGTGTCCCCGGCCATGACCGCGTCGAAGAATCGCTGGGAGAGCTCCTTTCGCTTCTGGCGTGATGCCTCGAAGCGCGGTTTCTTCGCCTCGATCTGTTTGCGAGCGCGGACACCGATCTGACGACAGTTGTCTTCGCTCTTGCCGACGATTTCTGCGATCTCGTCGTAGTCGTATTCGAATACCTCGCGAAGGAGGAACACTGCGCGCTCGACCGGTCCTAGGCTTTCGAGCAATACGAGAAAGGCCATGGACAGAGAGTCCGCGGTCTCGGCGTGCCGAAGACCTTCCGACTCCGTTTCGGTGACCAGGGGTTCTGGTAGCCAGGTGCCGACGTAGGTTTCTCGGCGCACCCGCGCGGATTGCACGTGATTGATTGCCAATCTGGTAACCACCGTCGACAGCCACGCCTTGGGCGATTCGATGTCGGCCCCCTGGCTCGACTCGCGATGGAACCGCAGGAAGGCCTCCTGCACGATGTCCTCGGCCTCGCTCGCGCTCCCCACCATCCGATAGGCGATCGAAAACAGCAACGGGCGAAGCTCTTCGTACACGGTCGTCCTCTTCGTCTTAGACGTGTGTGTGACGTTCATCTTCTCCCACTAAGACAAGGTAGCGGTCCCGCTTGTGACACCTCCCCCGTTAAAGGTCTCTGTCACAGCCGTCGGACCCGTCTTGTCTTAGAGAGTCGACCCGACCGAAACCGAGACAAGAGGTGGATCAATGGGATCAGTTACTCAACGCCTGGCCCGATCAAGTGCCCATCGGCCGTGGCTGGTAGTCGGACTGTGGGTCGCAACGATCGCAGTCGCAGGATCCCTCTCGGCGCAACTGCTCGAGGGTGCCCTGACCACCGAGATCGACTTCACCAACGACCCCGAGGCGAAGCGCGCCGCGGAACTCATCGAGCAGCGCTTCGGCGAAGCGGGGGAGACCGAGGTCTTCATAATTAGCTCCACCGACCTAACGGTCACGGATCCTTCATTCGAGCGAGAGGTTCGCTCGCTGCAAGAATCGGCATCTGACAAGGGAGCCGACGCCACCACCTTCTACGAGACCGACGATCCGTCGATGGTCTCGGACGACGGTCACACGACTTTGATCCCCGTGACCTTCGAAGAGCCTGAGGAGGTCGCCGACCTCCTCCCGGCGGTCGAAGGGCTGCGCGACGAGGCCAACGAATCCGGCATAGTGAGCGCACGCTCCTTGGGCGCGGTGAGCATCGAAGAGGACTTCAACCGCATCGCTGAGGAGGACCTCCAGCGGGGGGAAGCGTTCGGCGTGATGGTGGCGCTGGTCGTGCTCGTTCTCGTGTTCGGCGCCGTTGTTGCGGGGATCATCCCGATCATCATGGGAGTTGCCTCGATCGTGGTCGCGATCGGATTGGTCGCGTTGGCGGGGATGATGGTCGACTTCTCCTTCTTCGTGACCAACATCATCACGATGATGGGATTGGCTGTCGGCATCGACTACTCGCTGTTCATCGTTAGCCGGTTCCGAGAGGAACGCGCCAAAGGTCTTCCGAAGCTCGACGCGATCAGCGCTACCGGGGCAACGGCCAGTCGCGCCGTGTTCTTCAGCGGTGTGATCGTCGTCTTGGCGCTCCTCGGGATGCTCATCGTGCCCACCACGATCTTCCGCAGCATCGGCGCGGGTGCCATCTTCGTGGTTGTGGTGGCGGCGCTGGCGTCTCTGACGCTGCTTCCGGCATTGCTGAGCCTTCTCGGCGATCGAGTGAACTCGCTCCGAGTCTTACGACGCCGGATGGACTTCGGGTCGGAGAGCTCGCACCGATTCTGGAACGCCATCACCCGTCGCGTCATGCGGCGGCCGGGGATCAACCTCGTGATCGGAGCCGGGCTATTGATCGCCGCGAGCCTGTCGTATCTCAATATCAACAGCGGGACCGCCGGCGTAAGCACGTTGCCGGAGGACGCCCCTTCGCGGCAGGCTTTCGACATCCTGGCCACCGAGTTCTCGGGCGGTCTGAGCTCACCCGTGGAAGTCGTTATCGATGGAGAAGCGAGCTCGCCCGAGGTCAAGGGAGCGATCCAGGAGCTACACGGTGCGGTGGGTAGGGACGAGCTCTTCGGTCGCTCGCAGACGAAGGTCAACGAGGCGGCAGACACGACCATCGTTTCGTTCCCGATCAATGCCGACCCCTCGAGCGAGGCCGCGACGACGGCGATCGGCCTTCTCCGGGACGACTATGTTCCGGCCGCGTTCGAGGGTGTCCACGCGGAGGTCTTGGTGGGTGGCGATACCGCCTACAACAAGGACTTATTCGACGTCACCGAGGACTACACGCCGATCGTCTTCTCGTTCGTCCTGGCGTTGTCGTTCCTGCTACTGATGGTGGTGTTTCGCTCCATTGTCGTGCCATTGAAGGCGATCGTCATGAACTTCCTGTCGGTTGGCGCCACCTACGGACTGATCGTTCTGGTGTTCCAGGAAGGCATCGGCGCCGACGTACTTGGCTTCCGCCAGGTGGAATCGATCGAGGCATGGTTGCCGCTGTTTCTGTTCTCCATACTGTTCGGGTTGTCGATGGACTATCACGTGTTCCTGTTGTCGAGGATCAAGGAACGCTTCGATCAGACCGGTGACAACGCCGAGTCCGTCGCCTACGGGCTACGGACGACGGGGGGCCTCATCACCGGAGCGGCCGCGATCATGGTGGCGGTGTTCGGTGGTTTTGCCGCCGGGGATCTCGCCCCGCTCCAGCAGACCGGCTTCGGGCTTGCGATAGCCGTGTTGATCGACGCCACGCTCGTGCGCTCGGTCCTGGTACCGGCATCGATGAAGCTGCTCGGCGATCGCAATTGGTATCTGCCTCGCTGGCTGGAGTGGCTACCCAATATCTCTGTCGAGGCACCGCACGGGAAGCCGGTCGAGCATGTGCTGGTGGCAAATGTCGCGACTGAGGGATAGGGACGAGCAATGATGGCACCGGAAAGTCCGCGGAGGGGTTTGACCATCGTCGGCTTCCTGCTGGCGATGGTGCTCCTACCGGTCGGGGCGGCCCTGGCACCTTTGGGAATCGGGATACCGATCTTCGCCATCGGACTGGCTCTGATCCTTCCCGATCCATGAGTGTGAACTGAAGAAGGCCCCGGCAGGGCCGTCGACAGCGGCCCCGGGAGACTTTTCGCCTCGGAGGTCAGCGAGCTGCCGGCTGGAACAATTCGACGAGGTTGCCGGCGGGGTCCTCGATGAGGATCTGCGAGCCACCCGGACCGGTGACGACGTCGTTGCGGAAACGCACCCCCTCCTTCTTCAAGCGGTCGATCTCGCCAGCCAGGTCGGAGGTGATGAGGTGGATGCGGTTCCACCCGCCCGGCCCGGGACGGGCGCCGTCCGGCATCCGACGGCCAGCGGAGCTATCGGGACCGCTGAGCAGCAGCCGCAGGTTGCCGCGGCTGACATCGGCGAACGCCGGCAGCATGCTGCTCAGTGGGCTGAAGCCGAGATGGGTTGTGTAGAAGTCGACGGCGGCGGCGACGTCGTCGACCATGTAGCGGACGTTGACGGTCTCGTCGGTGGTCACGAGGCCCTCCTTTCCTCTGATTCCGCGGTCATCTGGGCGATGAGCAGTCGGACACGGGTTTCGAGCTCGTGGGCGGTCCGCACGAACGCCGGGTAGCTCGCCTCGTCCGTGCCCGCCTCGGCGGCGGGGTCCGGCATGCTCCAGTGCACGGCGGCCGGCTGCCCGGGAAACTCCGGGCAGATCTCGCGGACCTTGTCACACAGCGTGATGATCCGGTCGAAGCGGCTGCGGGCAAACCGGTTCAGGTGCTTGGTGGGCCGGCCGGCGATGTCGATGCCGCGCTCAGCCATCACCGCCACCGCGTTGGGGTGCAGGGCCTTGGGATGGCTACCGGCGCTGCGAGCTTCGATCAGATGACCGGAGCGATCCTCGAGGAGGGCTTCGGCCATCTGCGATCGGGCGCTGTTGCCGGTGCAGAGGAACAACACCCGCGGCGGCCGCCGCCCGGAGAACGTGACTTGCCCGGCGGGCAGAGGGCTGAGCTGCAGTCCTGAAGACAGAGCAGCGCCGGCTGCGCACAAAAGCTCCCCGCAGCGCACCAGATCGACTCGGTAGTAGGTATCCCGCCCGTCCGCGGAGCTGCGCCGCGCCGAGACCAGGCCGGCCCTGCGCAGCTCCCGCAAGTGGTAGGAGACCAGGTTCTGCGGCTTGGCGAGCAGCTCGGTCAGCTCTCCGACGCGGCGGTCGCTGCGCGCCAGCTCGCCCAAAAGCTGCCAGCGCTGCGGGTCGGCCACTAGCTGGAGGAACTCCGGAGGTGAGACGTCGACGACCATGCGGCTACATTACATCAAACTAGATTGATTGATCTCCACGAGCCCTTATGACGTCAGACACCCTCCGACATCGCCTGGCATGGATTCAATGTCCTTTTACTCGTGTGCGTGTCAGGTCTATTTCAGTCCTGTCGTGCACCTCCTGGCGACCGAGGTCAGGGTTATCGAATCGACTGCAAGCCCGCCAGTGTGATCTCAACGAGACGGCCGATTGCCGCCTTGGACGGCAGAGCACTCGCGGCTGCAAGCGCGTGGAGGCAGTAACTCACGAGCTCTTCTGGGGCAACATCGTCTCGGACGTCGCCGCTCTCTTGAGCGTCATCGATCAGATCTCGGATCATTCTGCGGAGTCGCTGTTCGGCTCGAGCGACATGTCCCTCTCGGTGCATGAGGGTTGCGAGTTCTGTGTCGTGGTGCCGGCGTGATCCATAAGAGATGAGCGCGTAGGCCTCAAGCACTTTCTTCAGGCGCCGCCCGGCGCCGCGGGTCTGGTCTCGGACCTCGGCGAGGCGGTCGAGATGTCTTGTTATCTGACGTCAACGACAGACTGTCTCGTAAACTCCTCGGAAGCAAGTGAGGAGGACACGGATGGTCGATCAACCAGACTCGTTGCAGCCCACACCTCCCCCAAGGCCGAAGTGGGTGAAGGTATCCGTCATCGTCGCAATCGTGGTCGTTGCCGTAGTTGCCGTCATGGCGATTGCGGGCGGCGACCACGGTCCTGGTCGGCACCTACCTGGAGGCGACAACCCGGGTGGCCACACGCCTCCCGCGGAACACAGTCCTTAGAACTCGGGGCGTGTACCTGTGATGAAGCCTGGGCTCCGAAAGTTCGCGCTCGCCGCGCATCTCACGTTCTCGGTCGGATGGATCGGGACTGTCATCGCCTATCTGGCCCTCGGCGTCTCTGCAGTTCGCAGTGAAGACGTCAGCACGACACGAGCCGCCTGGACCGGGATGGAGCTCGTCGGCTGGTTCGTCATCGTTCCGCTCGCCCTCGCGTCACTCCTTACCGGACTCGTCATGGCACTCGGCACGAAGTGGGGCCTCTTTCGCCACTACTGGGTTGTGATCTCGCTGGTGCTGACCGTGTTCGCGACCACGGTGCTGCTAATCCATATGCCGACCGTGACCGCGACGGCAGATGCTGCGCAATATTCTGAAGGCGCCGCCCTCGAGGCACTCGGCGGCGACTTTGAGCATCCCGCGATCGGCCTCGTGATCCTGCTCGTCGTGCAGGTGCTGAACATCTACAAGCCACCGGGCCTGACCCGCTACGGATGGCGCAAGCAGCAAGAGCAGCGTTCCAGCTCCCTGAGTGGTGAGACCGGTGACGCAGCCACAGAGGTCTAGCACTACCCAACCTCTGTGGGAGTCCGCCGGAGTTTGGGATCAATCGTAGGAGGAAGCGGCTGTTGAACTCAGCCAGGCGGTATGAGACGCGATGGAAGAGAATGTCCAGATGGCCAAGCACGAAGGTAGGAGCCGCATACCCATTGCGGTCAGAGTGCCCTTGATTATTGCGGTCGTCTTGCTCGGAATGGTTTGGAGCTCGAGGCTTCTGGACTTCGGAGACGGTTCTGGTCACGGAGGCGGTTCTGGCCACGGGTCGCGCGACGAGTCGCAGACGACTGCGCGGCATGGTTCCAGCGGGGGCCACGAGTCTGGTGGCGACCACGCAGGTGGCGACCACGCAGGTGGTGACCACCCGGGCCGTGACCACTCTGGTGGCGACCATCCGGGGCGTAACCACTCTGGCGGGGCTCACGGCTCCGGAGACGAGACGAAGACCGATCGCCACGGGTCGCGTGACCACTCGGGCGGCGAGCACTCGGGTGGCGAGCACTCGGGCGGATGAGCTTGGTTGCAGCGATGAAAGCCGAACGCGAGTGACGGAGCTCACTATGCAAGCCGCGTCAGGATCGTCGCGTCCGTTAAGGCCCGGGCTGGGAGCGACTCGCGGGCGGCGTGCTCGTCTTCTCTTCCATCACGTGCCACTCGCTGTGGCGAGCGGCGCGGGGATGGTTTTATTCATCGCACTATCGCCGTCCCACGGAGGAGGGATCTCGATATCTCAGTGGGTCGTCGCTACCGGTTACGTGGCGGTTGCCCTTCTCGCGTTCACGCTTCTGATCGGACCGGCAAATCTTCTGTTCCGCAGACGGAATCCGCTCTCCAACTATCTGCGTCGTGACGTCGGGGCGTGGACGGCCATCGTCAGCATCGTCCACGTAGTTCTCGGCTTCGAGACGCACAACGCCGGGAGTCTTTCCAGCATCATTGACTTCTTCGTCGTGGACGGAGCGCCGTTGACGACCAGCCGCGGTCTGGGCAACTGGACCGGGATTGCCGCTACGGTGATCGCGGTGGGGCTCCTCGCTATTTCCACCGACCGCTCCATTCGGGAGCTCAGGGGCACACGCTGGAAGGACCTGCAGAGGTTGAACTACACGCTATTCGGGCTCGTTGTCTTGCATGCTGTTTTCTACGGCGCGCTTGGGCGAGTGACCTCACCGCTGACGCTTCTTCTCGTCTTCACCGTCATCGCGGTGCTTGTAGGACAGGCAATCGGAATCTGGCTGTGGCGGAGGAGGCAGGCGGAGCGGCAGAAACGCCGTACCGAGCGCGAACAGAGTTCTTCTCAGGCGCAAGCGTTTTAGAGAACGCGCCCGCCATTCCGTAGTTACGAAGTGGGGGCTGCTCGCAGATCGACACGTCGCAGTAGTTGCGCGTTAGCCGCCACGATGATCGTCGACAGCGACATCAGGATTGCTCCGACTGCAGGCGACAGCGTGATTCCAGCCCAGGCGAGTACACCAGCGGCCAGCGGGATCGCGAACGCGTTGTATCCCGTGGCCCACACGAGGTTCTGCACCATCTTCCGATAGGAGGCCTGGGACAGTTTGATGACGCCGACTACGGCCCGGGGGTCATCCGAAGCGAGGATCACGCCGGCGGATTCGATCGCAACATCCGTGCCGGCCCCTATAGCGATGCCGACGTCGGCCCGTGCCAGCGCCGGCGCATCGTTGACCCCGTCGCCGACCATCGCCACGCGATGCCCGCGCTGCTGAAGCTCCGCGACTTTCGAGTCCTTGTCCTCGGGCAGCACCTCGGCGAAGTACTCGTCGATCCCCAACTCGTCTGCCACGGCTGCTGCAACCTGCTGCGCATCACCCGTGATCATGGCGACCTTGACGCCGAGGTCGTGAAGCATGCCCACAGCCTCACGGGACTCCTCACGCACCTGGTCTTCCAGCGCGAACGCACCGAGAACCTTTTCTTCTTCGAGCAGGAACAGCACCGCGGCGCCTCGTTTCTTCCAAGCCTCGACCTCATCTCGCAGGTCTGGCGGCACCTCTGCTCCGCGCTCCTCCATCAGCTTGGGGCCACCTACGGCCAGGCGCCGGCCGTCCACTGATGCTTCTACCCCCCGAGCGGTCATCGATCGGAAGTCGGTCGCTTTGGGGACGTCGCCCTTTTCGCTCGCTGCACGCACTATCGCTCGGGCGAGCGGATGCTCGCTGTCCGATTCGACCGCTGCCGCAAGCCTCAGAGCCTCGTCGTGATCGCCATGGGTCGCTGCGATTCCGGTCACCTCGTGTTGGGCTGCCGTGAGCGTGCCGGTCTTGTCGAAGAGAACTACGTCGACGTTCCGCATCCGCTCGAGAGCGAGTCGATCCTTGACGAGGATACCGTTGCGGGCGGAGAGGGCAGTCGAGATCGAGATGACCAGAGGGATCGCGAGCCCGAGCGCGTGGGGGCAGGCGATAACGAGGACGGTGACCGTCCGCTCCACCGCACTTCGTTGCTCCCCAAAGACAGTCCATGCAATATAGGTGATGACTCCGGCCGCGGTCGCGACGTAGAACAACAACGCGGCGGCCCGATCGGCAAGGGCCTGCGCTCGTGAGCGAGAGCCCTGCGCTTCCTCGACCAGTCGCTGGATGCCGGCCAGAGCGGTGTTCTCGCCGATCGCGTCGACCTCGATACGCAGCGCAGAGTCGGTGGCCACGGTGCCGGCGGTGACGCGGTCTCCCTCGCTCTTGGTAACCGGCCGGGACTCGCCTGTGAGCATCGACTCGTCGACCGCCGCAGTGCCTTCGACCACGTGTCCGTCAGCAGGAATCCGTGCACCGGAGCGCACCAGCACGATGTCCCCCTCGAGGAGTTCTGAAATCGGGACTGTTTCAGTTCTGCCTTCGGTGACGCGTTCGGCATCGTCGGGAAGCAGCTCGGCGAGTGCCGCAAGCGCATTGCTCGCTTGGCCGATCGCCTTCATCTCCTGCCAGTGTCCGAGCAGCATGATCGCGATCAGAGCCGCCAGCTCCCACCAGAAGTCGAGATCGAACGCTCCGAACTCGGTCGCGAGGCTCGCGACGAACGCGACCGTGATCGCGAGCCCGATCAACAGCATCATCCCGGGCTGCCGCGCTTTCGCTTCTTGGATCGCGCCGGTGATGAAGGGCCACCCTCCGTAGATGAAGATGAGCGTGCCCAGCACGGGCGAGATCCACGTGCTGCCGGTGAACTCGGGAGCGGTGTAGCCGAGCAGCTCCTGGAACATGTGGCTGAAGAGGACGACCGGGATCGTCAGGGCCAGGGTTGCCCAGAAACGGTCACGGAACTGCGCCGGGTCGTGGTGGCTGTGATCACCGGGCCCTTGGTGATGGCTGTGGCCTTCGGCCATCTGGGCGGCCAGGACGGTGTCGCCGTGGGTGTGGTGCTCGCTCTGATCGTGTTGGCTCATCGTCGGAATCTCCCCTTGGTCGGGTCTTGACGTACCATACCCCCCCAGGGTATATAGGTGTCAAGCCCGACCACCAGAGGAGGTCCAATCATGCGGGGCTACTACGACGACAAGGAAGACGTGCTCGCGAGACTGCGCCGCATCGAGGGTCAAGTCCGTGGCCTGCAGAAGATGGTCGAGAACGATGAGTACTGCATCGACATCCTGACGCAGATCACCGCAGCGTCGAATGCGCTCAAGAAGGTGGCGGTGGGCTTGCTGGACGACCACATCCGGCACTGCGTCACTAAAGGGACCGAAGACGGGAAAGACATGGTGCGTGAGGCGACTGCGGCGATCGAGCGCCTCGTCAGGGCATAGGAGGGTTCATGACTACGGAACTACACGTACCCGACGCGTCGTGTGGACACTGCAAGTCCACGATCGAGTTGGCGGTCTCGGCACTTGACGACATCACACACGTGGAGCTCGACCTAGACACCAAGCGTCTAATCGTCGAGCATGGAGGCTCTGTCGGTATCGACAACCTGACCCGCGTGATCCGCGACGCGGGCTACACGCCGGAGCCCTCCACGTGAGAAAAGTACGGATCGCAGCCGGCCCTGCTCGTATTAGCAACCGCAGCATGCGGGTCGGACGCCGGTGAGACAGGGCACGCAGAACACCCAGGGAACGCCGGGGACCCAGGGATCGGATTCGATGAATGAGGGGACTGTCCCAGGAGAAGCCGCCGATGCGTCAGAGGCAGACCGGAAGGTGACGGTCGTCGCCTCCGACGAGTTCCACTTCGACCCCGCTTCGATCGAAGGGTCATCCCTATCTTCATTCT
>WUUC01049189.1_pt1 | contig 10340 bp, 11 predicted proteins | sample 6278441 | NCBI WGS metagenome assembly WUUC01 (sample SAMN13675441, study PRJNA597444) | soil metagenome | isolation source: soil | place: USA: Washington | collected 2017-10 | reverse complement strand
TGGTGCGGATGGTCACGTAGGCCGCCGAGTAGTCCGGTTCCGGGTTCATCGCGTCCGACCCGTCGAGGCTCAGCGAGGTCGGGAACCGCACGTCCACGGCATCGATGGCGCTGATCACTTCGGTCAACGTCGCCACCTCTCACAACAGTGAGGGAAACAGCATATGTCTGACTCGCTATCCAGCGACGGATTGTCCACATATCTCGCTCGTCTCCGCAAGACTGGATCGAGACATCATATGTCTGTTACGGTCCGGGTCAGTCCGATGAGTCCAGCGGAGGACCGGCAATGCGCATCCGAGGACGTGGCGACCCCGGCCGCGAGGTGGCCGCCGGCAGTTCGGCCGACCAGCGGCACCGGGCCGGCCGGACGTGAGGCGCGTCGACGCCCACCACCACCTGTGGCGGACCTCCGTCGACCGCCACGAGTGGCTGGACGGCGAGGAGATGGCGCCGATCCGGCGCGACTTCACCACGGCCGACCTGCGGGCCGCCGCCGCGGGCATCGACGCGACGGTGGTCGTCCAGGTGCGGCCGGAGCTCCGGGAGTCGGCCGAGTTCCTGGCGATCGCCGCCGGGGAACCGCTGATCGCCGGCGTGGTCGGCTGGGTCGACCTCACCGGTTCCCCGGCGAGGAGCATCGACCGGTTGCGGGCGGGTCCGGGCGGTGAGTTCCTGGTCGGCGTCCGCCACCTCGTCCAGGCCGAGCCCGACCCGCGGTGGCTGGCACGCGAGGACGTCCTGCGCGGGCTGGCGGCGGTGCGGGACGCGGGGCTGGTCTACGACCTGCTCGTCCTGCCCCACCAGCTCCCCGCCGCGGTCACGGCGGCGCGGGCGCTGCCGGACCTGACCTTCGTGCTCGACCACCTCGGCAAACCGCCGGTCGTCACCGGGGAGCTCGAACCGTGGGCCGGCCACCTCGCCACGCTGGCCCGGGAGCCGAACGTGGTCGCGAAGGTGTCCGGGCTGGTGACGGAGGCGGACCGGCGGCACTGGGAGGTCGCGGACCTGCGACCATACGTGGCGACCGCGCTGGCGGCGTTCGGTCCCGGCCGGCTGATGGCCGGCTCCGACTGGCCGGTGTGCCTGCTCGCGGCCGGGTACGCCGAGGTCCTGGACGCCACGAGCGCGCTGCTCGCGGAGCTGGCGCCCGCCGAACGCGCGGCCGTCCTCGGCGGCACCGCCACTCGCGTGTACGGGCTGGCCGCCCCCGGTCCCGTCAGCCGGTGATCCCGGCACCGGCAGTGTTCATTGTGGACTCCGCCGCCCTGTTACGGTCAGCCGCATGTCGTTGACCGACGAGGCGATCACGCGCATCCGGGCACTGATCCAGTCCGGCACGCTGCGCCCGGGTGCGAAGCTGCCGCCCGAGCAGCAGCTGGCCGCCGAGCTGGGCATCTCCCGCAGCCCGATGCGCGAGGCGGTGAAGTCCCTCGCCGTCGCCCGCGTCCTCGACGTGCGCCGCGGCGACGGCACCTACGTCACGAGCCTCGAACCCGCCGTGCTGCTCGAAGGGCTCGGCCTCGCCGTGGAACTCATGCACGGCAACACCCTGCTCGAGCTCACCGAGGTGCGCAGGCTGTTCGAACCGGCCGCCACCGGACTCGCCGCCACCCGGATGACGCCCGGCCACCTCGCCGACATCCGCGGCCACCTCGACGCCATGCACGCGGCCAGCGCGGACGTCGAACTGCTGAACAAGCACGACGCCGCCTTCCACCGCGCCGTCGTCGCCGCCACCGGCAACGAGACGCTGACGACGCTGGTCGACGGCATCTCCAGGAACACGCTGCGCGCCCGGGTGTGGCGCGGCATGGTCGAGGCCAACGCGTCCGACCGCACCCTCGCCGAGCACGAGACGATCTACACCGCACTCGCCGACGGCGACGCCGACCTCGCCAGGGCGGCCGCCCTCATGCACATCAACACCACCGAGCGGTGGTTGCGCCGCGTGCACCACGCGAGCCACGGCGAGACACCGCCCCGTGACCCGGAGCCTGGTCTCGGACTCCCCTGACAGGTCAGTCCCAGGCGTCCCGGTTGAGGAACCGGGCGAAGCCGCGCCACGAGTTGGGGCCCATCACGCCGTCGATCGGACCGGTGTAGCCGTGGGCGGCGGCCAGGCGCTGTACCGCGGCCCAGGTGTTCGGGCCGGGTACGCCGTCGACCGGACCCGGGTAGCCCCAGTGCGCGCGCATGTTCCGCTGCAGCGCCGAGTACGTGCCCGGGCCCGGCACGCCGTCGATCGGACCGGTGTAGCCGGACTCGATGCGCAGCCAGTTCTGGGCCCGCTTCCACATGATCGGGCCGGGCACGCCGTCCTGCTCGGTGCTCGTCTTCGGCAGCCCGTCACCGCCGCCGCCGAGGTAGGTCAGCGGGTTGATGCGCCTGCCGGCCGGGTCGATCATGTGCCAGTGCACGTGCGGGCCGGTCGAGCTGCCCGAGCCGGGTGCCCCGGGCGCGCCGCCGGACAGACCGACGATGCCACCGGTGCCCACGACCGCGCCGTCGGAGAGCAGGAAGCCGGACAGGTGCATGTACTGCGTGCGGTAGCCGTTGTCGTGGTGGATGGTCACGGTGTGCCCGCCCGTCCCGTTGTTCGGGAGGTTGCGGACCGTGCCGCCACCCGCCGCGGGCAACCGGGTGCCGACGTTCATGCCGTAGTCGATGCCGCCCAGCGAGCCCCGGTCGAGGTGCTCTTGCCAGGTGCCGGTGATCCGGTAGCCGGTGAACGGGTTGTAGAACGACACCGCCGCCGCCTCGCCCGCACCGCCGACGACACCCCCGCCGACGACCAGGCCGGCCGCGGCGCCGCGCAGCAGAGTTCGCCTGTCCATGAGTGCTCCCTCTCGCACCGTGACATCTCCTGTGACACCTGTTGGGCAGCTTGTCACATCACCGACGAGGTGCGGAAGCAGTTCGTGGCAGTTCAACCGAACTGCCGACATCCCGCCGCTCCGGTTGGTACACCCGGCCCAGGCGGGGACCGATCATCGGAAGCAGGGCCCCACCGCCGGTCGACACCGGAGGCAACCAACGGCCGGCGCCAGTGCGCCACGCTCCACGATCACCACCGGTGACGCGATCGTCAGCGCCTACCGACGGCACGGCACGTTCACGTCGTCCGAAAAGACGGGCCGTTGCGCCTGTCCGCGCCCAGTTCACCGGGCGAGGATGCCGCGGAGGGACACCGTCCACTGAATTGGACGCCGCGGGAACTGCCGTGCCCAACGAGGCCGGGACAATGTTCCACGCAGAAATCCGCGGGCTCCTGCTCAGATTCCGACAAATCACCGGTTCTGCGCAGGCTTCCGCGCCGGCCGAATGCATGAATCGTCCACCGGTGCGGCGCGAACGCGCGAACCCGTGACATTGTCGGCACGGAACTCTAGTGTGAAGTGAAGACCCGGGTGACGATGCCCGAACCGAGCAGACTGGGGGCCGAGTATGCGACGTCCCAAGCGGTTGTCCGGGTCGATCATCAGGCTGCAGTACCGGCTTCTATCTTTCCGTGGTGATCGCCGGACAAGCAAACGCAGTGAATTGTATGGATAACACCGCACATCAAGGATGCCGATGAAAACTGTCAGGAAGATCCTGTCCCGAGCCGGCGTCACGGGCGTCGTCGTCGCAGCAGCTCTGACGACCGCTGTCGCGACGGCAGGCCCTGCCAGCGCGGACCGGGTGAGCGGTGGCTACTTCGCCACGTCGCTAGGCTGCAACCAGGCCGGCCACAACAGGGTCGAGCAGGGCTTCGCCCGCGACTGGAACTGTGCCCAGGTCACCAACGGAGGTCCCCACCAGGGCCAGTGGCACCTGATCCTCTTCACGTGACGAATTCGTCCGCTGCCCCTGCCACAAGCGGGGGCGGCGGCGCCTCATCGGTGGGTGGAACGTGGGTGTTCCTGGATAATCCTCGTCCCCAGTGGCCGGAAAACACATACCTCGCAGTGCGGGGGCGCGCGTTCAACTCAGCCAGGTCAGCATTCGTGGGACGTCGTGCCTGCCCCGGCCGTCGCTCCAGTCGTCGACGTGGAGCGTCGTGCCCGGGTACCGCCGGGTCGGGGAGCCCAGTGGCAGTGCCCGTGCCGTCGGCCGGGCGCGCGGGTGGTTCAGCAGGATGTCCGTCGCCAGGCAGCCCGGGTCGAAGACGCTCTTCCCTCTCCTCGACATGAACCACAGGAACTTGTCGACGAGCGAGTACGCACTCTCGTGGTGTATGTCGTTGTCCTTCCACGCGTTCACGACGAGGACCTTCCTGCCGGCCCGCGAACCCGCGACCGCCTCGGCGAGGCCGTCGGTCAGGTAGCTCGGGAAGAGCGACGAGTGTTGCGTGCCGGGCCAGTAGACGATCAGGTCGGCGGTCGCGATGGCCTCCCGCGCCTCCGGGTTCATGCGCGGCACTCGACTCCGCCCGGTCAGGTACTCCAGCTTCGCCCGCTCGTCGAGGCCGCTCAGCCGCCGGTCGTCCGTCCTCGTCGGGTAACCGTCCAGCACGAAGACGTCCGCGAGCTTCTCCGAGGAAGGCAGCGAGGAGATGCCGGACTCGTCGGGGACCACCCGCCCCTGGTCCGTGAGCGCCACGAGCTTCAGGTCGCCGCCGTCGGTGAGGTTCAGGACCCTCGTTCGGATGCCGGCGAACTCCGCGAACGCGCGCACCGACTCGTTGAAGTCCTTGGACTCCAGGTAGAAGCCCGCGAGGAGGATGTTGCCCAACGCCACGTCCCGGAGAGACAGACCGCGGTCGTGGGAGTGCAGGTAGCTCGCGAACCGTTCCACCGCACCCGTCAGGGCGGCCGCGCCGCGCCTGCTCAGGCTGCCCGTCACCCGTGCGTCCCCGAGGACCGAGAGTGGACGGGCCAGGACGGCGGCCCCCTCGAGATCGTCGCGGAAGCGGAGACCCAGAACGTGGTCGAGACCGGCGGCATCTCCCCTGTCGCGCCGCAGGCTGCTCCGCACGTTCTTCCTGATGTCCGACGGACCCAGCAGGCCCGGGACGCACCTCCTCAACGCGCCGGTCGACAACCCGTCGTCGTAGCAGTTGACCAGTACCGTCAGGTCGACCTGGTCCATCCCGGCGTAGGCCCTGACGAGGTGGGCCGCGCCCGAGCCACCGCAGAACAGCACCACCCGTCGCCTCATCGCGCATCACCCCGACTGCCCGTCGGCGTAGAGCGCCCGGAACAACTCCAGGTCGGCGGGCGTGTTGATCCCCTTCGCCTCCAACGGGTCGGCCACGTCGAGGCGCAGCACCTCCCAGTCGCGGCCCGCGAGGAAGACCAGGAACGGCAGGAAGTTGACCTCGGCGGTCGTGGCACCTCGGCTGACGGCCTCGTCGAGATACCGCTCCCACTCGTGCACGAGCCCCCGCGTCGACAGGAGGAACGCGCCGACGTCCCCGAGTCCACCCGGCCGGCACCGGTCGCCCTCCCGCGTCTGCCGCACGGCGTCCAGGTGGCCCTCCTCGTCGAAGAGGTACTCGACGTACGGCTCGGCCAGCGAGACGAGCGGCAGCACGATCCGCCGTGGCGCGGCCCGGTGGAGCCTGATGCCCGCCTCGACGGTCTCGCGGGACACGTGCACCTGATCGCCCCAGATCACCAGCACCACGTCGGCCCGCGACCACGTCGAGCAGCCGCGGAACACGGCGTCGCCCATCCCGGTGGGCTCGGTCTGCACACCGGTGGTGACCGGCGTACCGAGTGGGTGCTCGTCCAGCACGCGCTCGAACAGTTCCAGGTCCGCCGGGGACACGACGAGGTGAATGTGGTCCACGAGGCCGTCGAGCCTGCTGCTGAGCAGGCTCCACACGGTGGCCCGCCCGGCGACCGGGGTGAGCAACTTCGGGTGTCCGAGGCCGAGTCTGCTGCCGCGCCCCGCCGCCGGCAGCACCGCGCACACCGTCACGAGGCCTCCTCCCGGGCTGACGTGGAGCGGATCCAGTGCTCGACGTCCCACAACGACGGGAAGAACTCGTCGACCTGTCCCGCTGTCCCGCGGTCGTGCACGCCGATCACCGGGACACCTGCCTCCCTGGCCGAGATCACACCGCTCGTCGAGTCCTCGACCGCGACACACCGGTGGGGGCGCAGGCCGTGGCGGAGCAGGCAGTACCGGTAGGGGTCCGGCGCGGGCTTGCCGGCTCGCACGTCGTCGCCGGTCGTCACGCCGCTGAAGAACTGCCCGATGCCGGTGGCGCGCAGTGCGGCCATGACCGAGATCCGGCTCCCGGAGGTGACCAGGAACATCGCCGAGCCGATGCCGCGGAGCGCTTCGAGCACCTCCCGCGCACCCGGCAGCAACTCGAGTCGGCACAGCTGGTCGCGGTACGCGCGCTGTTTGGCCGACACCAGGAACGCCAGCTCCGCCGCTCCGCGAACGCCCACCGCCGTCAGCGCCTCGCGGGTGGGCCTGCCCTTCACGTCGCCGTAGCGGTAGTGGCGCAGCAACTCGGGCCGGTGCTGCCGCAGGACCCGGCGGTAGGCGGAGTCGTGGAGCGGGCTCGAGTCGACGAGGGTTCCGTCGAAGTCGATCAGCATGTCAGGAGGCGGCGACAGAGCCATCGTCTCGTTCGTCCTCCAGGTAGGGCGCGACGGCCGGGATCGCGGCCAGCGTGGGCCGCAGGGCGGGGAAGTCCCGCAGGATGCGGCGGGCCATCCGGAAGCAGACGCGCCGTCGCTCCTGGACATCCCTCATCAGCCTCTGCTTGTACACCCACAGGTGGGTGACGGCGTCGTTGGCGCTGCCGTCCGCCAGCCGTTCGTCCGCGTAGTCGCGCAGGAAGAACCCGGTGGGCACGCGGAGTTCCGCCGCGCACATCGGGTACAGCCGCTGCTCGACGAACACCGCGTGCGCCTGCGACTTCTCCTCCTCCTCGAGGATGTTGCCGTGGAGGTACTTCAGCCCCTCTCGCGCGCAGTAGGCCCGGAGGTCGTCCCGGCCGAAGTACATCAGCGCGGCATTCGTCGGGGTCACCGCCCAGTCCCACCGGTCCCAGACGTAGCCGGGTGGCGTGTGCAGCTCCTCCTTGTCGACGTACGTCCACCCGTCGACGTGTTCGGGGTGGAGCGCCATGAACGGGGCGCGGACGAGGGGGCGGATGTCCCGCCAGACGACCAGGTCGGTGTCGAGCATCACGCAGGGGGCACGCTCCGCCGCCAGTGCGATCGTCCTGGCGGAGGCCCAGAAGACGGTGGAGCTCGTGTCGAGCGTGGAGTTCTCGAGCACACCGGTGTCCACCCCGTCGTCCCAGAGGGACGACAGGCCCAGTCGCTCCAGGTGCTCCGCCCCGGCAGTGTCGGTGTAGAGCTTGACGGACCCATTGTGCTGTCGCCATTTCAGTGCCGACAACACCATCACCAGTATCTCGAAGTCCTCCAGAGCGACCTGCCGCCCACCGGCGCGCCGGTAGTACGTCCGCTCCGGGACCGTCGACATGACGTGGAAGGCCCTCATCGGACAGCGGTTTCGCTCGGGCCGCGCGTCACAGCAGGTCCTGGCCGATGATCAGCGAGGAGCTGCCGTACGGCGGGCTGACGAAGCAGTGGCGGGACATGACATCGCCCTGGCTCGCCGTGAGGACCCCGCCGTTGGGCGCGGTGGGGAACATCAGGTTCGACGAGTCGCCGTTGACGTGGGAGAGCCCGAGGTAGTGACCGACCTCGTGGGCCAGGATCTGGCCCGTGATGCCCCCGACCAGTTCGACGACCGACCCGTCCATGCCCTTGCCGTCCTTGTCGCACGGGCCGTTCACGGCGGAGAGCCCGGCCACGGTCCCCACGTACAGCTTGACGACGAAGACGTCGAGCGAGCGGTTCGGCACGGTCCACTCGTCGGTCAGGGTCTCGGCCTCGTCGTCGTTGTCGATGACGTCACGTCCGTTCGCCTGCGCGAGGCCGATGTCCCAGTTCTCGATCACGGGGATCGTGAAGCCGACGGTGGCGTAGATGGTCCTCATCGTCGAGACGGCGTTGTCGATCGTGGTCTGGTCGGCGGACGTGAAGCTCTCGGACCCCACGCGGATGATGTTCAGGTTGACGCTGGGCATTCGGACCTCCTGTGACCGCGCCGTCGTCCGGCTGCGGTGTCGTGACGGGACTCGTGGGGTCGGCGGGTCGCGATCACGCCCTGCGCGGGACCTGCGCGGGCGTGGCGCGCGAGCCGGAGATGCCGGAGATCTCGACGGTGCCCGCGGTCAGGCGGATCCGGGCCGCCACCGGCACGGCGCCGGGGGTGCGCACCGCACGCAGTTCGAGCACGAGTTCGTCGCCCTTCACCGATCCGTCGGCGACGTACACGGCGTCGCCGCTGAGGCGGCTGAGCCGGACCGCCACGCCGTCCTCGCCGTCGGGGTCGCTGAGTGCGATCAGTCCCGGGTAGAAGTCCTCGTGCTCCTGGTTCTGGAAGACGACGACAGCGGGGGCCGCGGGCCGGCTCGTGAGCCTCCCCATGCCCTCGAGTCCCGTGAAGTCCCGGTCGACGGCTATCTCCAGCAGCCGCGGGCCGCACTGCACCTCGAACACCTCGTGCTTGCCGATGTCGAGGGCGGGGAGATCGCGCGTGATCGCGCTGAGGACGCGGTCGCGGCGGGCGGCCCCCGGCCGCACCCCGGTGAACACGAGCGCCCCGGCCGAGGTCGGCGCGGGCAGGACCGCCACCGGCGGGAGCACCACGTCCTGGCCGGTCAGCCCGAACCGGTGGGTGATCAGGGCCTCGGCGAAACCGGCTCGCGCCCGGAGGAACGTCCCGCCGCCTCCGCTGCTCAGGCGCCGCAGGGCCGCGAGCTCGTCCGGGGTGCCGACGCGACCGAGAGCCGCCGCCACGGCGGCGACCACCCGCTCCGTCCGGTCCCCGAGAGCCCGCAGCAGGGCGGGAACGGAGGCCGTGCCCGCCACGCGTGCATAGATTTGGGCGGCTCCGGCGCGTATCAGCGGGTCCAGCTCGGCGTTCCGCAGCACGTCCCGCAGGAGCCGCTGCCGGTCGACGCCGGGCAGGTCGACCTCGGCGAGGAGGGAGAGGGCCGCAGACGGGGGGATGGCGGACGTCCGGCCGGCGAGTGCGTCCACGATCGTGCCCTCCCGCAGGTCCTCCCCGGAAATGTCGAGATGAACCTTGTGAGCCATTCGTGACCTCCAGAATTCGCACGGACGAGGGGATTTCGCTGGTTTTTCTTCGGTTCCTCGCCCGGACCGATCCTGTCCGCGCGCCGGTGCGCGGTCATCCCCATTCGTCACTGAGGTTCTCGCCGGGCACTACCGACAATCGGCGAAAGCCGCGCGATGCCCTCGATCCGTGCGCGCGAGGGGTAGGCTGTCGGTCCGCCGCGCCGACGAGAGGCGAGCCATGTCTGTCAGGATTCAGCAGCCGCAACCCCATGACCTGGTGACCGACCAGATCCAGATCGGCGGGACGGCGGGCGGTGCGTTCGAGGCCGGTTTCAGCTACCGGGTCCACGAAGGCCACGACGAGAAGACCGGGAGTTTCCTGGCAGGCGACGGGACGGGCGGCCACGGGCAGTACCACCTGACCGTGAACGTGTCCGGTGCCGCCTTCAAGCTCGCGCAGCTGTTCGTCGAGGTTTTCCACGTCTCGCCCGAGGACGGGACCGAACGCGACAAGGTGGTCGTTCCCGTGCTGCTGGGGCGGATCATCATTCCCGGCTACCGCACCTACCTGGAACACGTGGTGGTGTCCGGCGAGACCCTGTGGGGAATCTCGGCCGAGTACTACGGGTCCGGCAACCACTACCACCGGCTCGCGGTGGCCAACCCGCAGATCTCGAACCCGAACGTGATCCACGCCGGCGACGTCATCCGCGTCCCCATGGCCTGACGCCTCGCGGCCGAGGTGTCGCCGGGGAAGGCGGGTCAGGGGTCGCGGCGGTGGAGGAGGACGGCGCCGAGGAGGAGGGCCGCCGCGGACCAGGCGGCCAGGACGGCGAGGCCCGCCCAGGGGCCGATCGGGAGGTCGTGCGGGTCGGTGGTGGCCTGGACCGCGAGACCCGCCGTCATCGGCGCGATCCGGCGCAGCACCCGTTGCAGCTCCGGGTCGCTGATCACCGCCGCGACGAGTGGCGCCGCGTACAGCAGGGCGAGCACCGTCCCCGCCGAGGACGCCGAGTCCCGCACCGCGGCGGCGACACCGAGCGCGAGCAGCGCGACCAGCACCAGGTAGAGCACCGATCCGGCGGCCGCCCGCAGCGTGGGACCGTCGGCCAGGGACGGCGCGGCGATGCCGTTGCCCGGCAGGACCACCCGGCCGGCGGCCACGCCGCCGAGCACGGCGACGGTCCCGGCGGCCAGGGTCAGGCCGCCGGTCAGGACCGCCTTCGCGGCCAGGACC
>WUUC01037053.1_pt1 | contig 10340 bp, 4 predicted proteins | sample 6278441 | NCBI WGS metagenome assembly WUUC01 (sample SAMN13675441, study PRJNA597444) | soil metagenome | isolation source: soil | place: USA: Washington | collected 2017-10 | reverse complement strand
GGGAGCCCGCGGGCAACGTGAGCGTGACCGTTGTTCCTCTACCGCGCTCGCTCTCGACGCCAATCGTGCCGCCGTTCAGCTCGACGTTCCGCTTGGCGATCGTCAGTCCCAGTCCGGTTCCGCTCGCCTTGGTGGAAAAATACGGCTCGAAGATTCGGGTGACCGATTCCGGATCCATGCCGACCCCGGTGTCCGCAATCCGCACGACGACGTGGGTCTCGCCAGCGGAGGTGTCGATTGTCAGCCGCCCCTGTGCCGGCATCGCGTGCAGCGCATTCTCGACCACGTTGGTAAGCGCGCGCGCGAAGAGCGTGCGGTCGATGCTGATCGCCGGAATCGGCGGCGTGGCCGAGACGTCGATCGCAATACGTCCGGAGAGCCCCGTCCGATAGGGTTCAATGACCTCTTCGATCAGGCGGGGCAAATCCGTACGTTCCGGACGCGCGGTGGGCGACGAGGCGAAGCTCGAGAACTCTGCCGAAATCTGGCGCAGCAGCTTCACCTGCGTGAGAATCGCGGTGACGCATTCGTCGAGCACGGGCGAGAGCGGGCCGCCGCGATCCTGATTCACGCGCCGCGCGTGCTCGGCGGACAGTTGAATGGGCGTCAGAGGGTTCTTGATGTCGTGCGCCACCTGGCGCGCCATGTCCGCCCACGCCTCGAGCCGCTGCGTCCGTTCGAGCTCGGACCGCTGACGCTTCAGGTCGGCCGCCATACGATTGAAGTCTTCCACCAGCCGACGGAGCTCGTCCGAAGACGTGGCGGCGATCCGCGCGTCGAGATCGCCGCGCGCGATGCGCCGGGTCGCCCGAGTGAGCCGGTTCACCGGGTCGGCAATGCGTTCGGCCATCCAGTAGCCCAGACCGGCGCCGAGCAGGACGAACAGCACCGACGCGAAGAGCACGCTGCGATCGAGCTCGTCGATCTGCCGCTCGATTTCGAAGCGCCGCAGCGTCTGCGGTACCGTGACGATTCCCTCCCTCCCCGCGGCGCGCACCGGCGCGGCCGCCAGAAGATAGCTCACGTCGCCGACCTGCTCCTCGCCGACGAAGGTCGGCATGCGATCGAGGACGATGCTGCGGTACACCGGGCCTGGCGTTCTCGTTGTCAGCAGGCCGGAGGCGAACAGGTCGCGCTCGCTCGTCGCCTGCAGCCGCTCGCGCTCGAAGAGGTTCACGTCCTGATCGATGGCCCGGCCGACGAGCACCATGATCTGGTCGTCGACGAGCTCGAGCGCGCCGGCGCCACGCTGTTGGAGCGTCGCGAAGTCCTCGACGAGGCGCTGCGCGACTGTCGCGGTCTGTACGGCGGCCTCTTCAACCCCGGCGCGCAGCTGTGTGGCAAAGTACGTGCGAGTGACGACGGCCAGCACGACGACCGGCAGCACCGCGACCACGACGAAAGCGATGAACAGCTTCCAGTAGAAGCTCGATCGGACCTCGCGCAGCAGCGCCCGGCCGCTGGCGGGCGTACGCGCGAACACGGTGCTCAGCATTGTCGCGAGCACGAAAAAGGTGGCGTACAACACGGCGACGAGCACCACCAGCTCCGCGAGATTCACGAGATGGCCGAATGCGGTGCGAACCGGATACCCGAGCGCGTAAATCCCGCCGCGATCGTTCAGCAGGTACACGCGGAACGTTTCGCCGCCGCGGGAGACGTTCGCCCAGAACGGGTCGCGCGACTGCACCATGCGATCGAAGACGGCATCCGGGATGGGCCACACGCTCGTCCCCGACATGTGCAGCGGCGCGCGGCTCCAACCGTAGACGACGAACTCGACGTCGCGCGCCACCTCGCCGCGCACGCTCGGCGCGGTCCCCGTCGGCAGCGTCTCGATATACGGCGTCTGAGCCGACATGAACGGCACCGCGCGGTAATCGAGCATCGCGCGGACCACGATGGACGCGAGCAGCCGCCGGCCGCGGCAGATGCCGCGGCTGGCCCGCAGGATCCGCCGCTCGCTCGACCCGAGCGGCGACCCTTCCTCGAATACCGCCCACGAGCAGCCCGCGGCGACGTGCGTCGTCACGGTGTACTCGGGGAGGTTCAGCGCGAAGCGGCTGAGGAGCCTGCCCTTCGGTCCGTAAAGCTCGATCGCCGACGTCAGGCGGCTCGTCTTCAACGGCGTCGCCGACCAGATCGTGAACGCCGGGTCCGTCGCCGGCGTCTCCTCCTCTGACAGGCCGGCGACGAGATCGGGAAGCACCTTCATCGCGTCGATGTCCACGAGCGTCTGACTGAGCTGCTGCTGCAATTCGTCGCGCTGGGTGGTGGCCTGCGGCCCGAACTCCGACGCGATTCTCCGTTCCTTGGCTTCCGTCGCAAATGCGTTCAGCGAGGGATATGCCGTGAGCGCCGGAGCGAGGAGCGCGACGTACAGCGCGAGCAGGCGTGCGGCCTGCGACGCGCGCCGCACGCGGCCGCGAGGCTGTCCGAGGACGAACGCGGCGGCGCCGGCGCCGGCCAGCGACAGCAGCAGCGGCCCGATCGGTGCCGGTCCCGGTACCTGGCGTGCCACAACGGTCGCGACCGCGGCGCCTGTCGCCCACGACGCGGCAGCCGCCGCATCGGACCATCTCGAGCGCGCCCGCCGGCTGAAGATCGATGCCATGCGAATCGCGAGCGCCGCGCACCAGAAGACCCCCGCGTGAAGCAGCACGAGTCCGAACGCGATTGTGAGCCGGCGCCCGGTGAGCGGATAGAGCGAGAACTGCAGGACGTCCACGCTCGTGCGCGCCACGACGCTCTGGACGAAGCGCGCGTACGCCCACAGCAGCGCGGCCCCTGAGGCGCCGGCAGCGAAGAACAAAGGCATCGTCCGCCCGAGCGCCTCGGCGCCGATCGACAGGAGGTGCGATCGCGGTTTCGCCGTCCGGCGGCGTTCGACCAGGTCGAGCGCGAGCCAGACGAGCGCCACGAGCAGCAGCCCATTGAGCAGCAGGTTCACCGCGTCGGCGGTTTCCGGCGCCGGGTCGAGCGCGACGAGCGCCGCCCACAAAACGGCGCGCGCGGCTGCGAGAGCAGCCGTGAGCGCCGCCGTGGCGCTCGCGAACGGCCGCGCCGATCGCGCGCGGCGGCGCATCTCCAGCAGCGGCCCTGAAAACAACAGCAGCGTGAGCGACGCGATCGACAGGCTTGCGGCTCGGACGCGGCCGCGCCATCGCGCGCGCGCTTCCGCAAGATCGGCCGGGGAGACTTCGGCCTCGACGAGCAGCTGCCCGTCGCGCAGCGGCACGTCGAAAGAGTAAGCCGAACGCGCGGCGGTGCCGCCAAAGCGGGCGCGCAGCGACACTGGCGCGATCGCGGTCGGGAGCACGAAGGTGTCGGTCGTGCCGGGCGCCGGGTTGATTTCGCCGAGCTGTTGTTCCACCGCCACGGTGCCGAGCCGCGTGCCCGCAGGATTGCTGACCGGTTCGACTCGCACCAGCCGCAGCGCCGGAGCGACGAACAGCGCGGCGCGGCCCTCGATGCGCTCGCGGGGCAGCTCGGACACCCGCCCGTCCCACGCGACGGGAACCGCGGCGGCATCGTACACGGTGATGCCGGTCCGTCCGGCCGCCTCGTCGGGAACGGCGTCGGCGACGACATCGAACAGCCGCCTCGAGACCTGTTCATCGCGCCGCCCGCCATCCAGCAGCTCGCCGAATGCGGCAACCCGCGACGCCAGCGCGGTGAGCGTTTCGGAGCTGTCTTCGAAGCGCGCGCGCACTTCGCGCTCGATTCGGCCGAGTGCCTCTCGATCGTCGGCGCCGAACCGGGCCCGCTCGAGGGGAGGCGCCGCGGCCGCGACGAGCGCCGCGGCCGCAATGCCCCCGGCGGCGAGCCGGACGAGGGTGTGGGAGATCAGAACCACAGAATACACGGGCTGCTATAGTGAATCGATTGGATCTCAAGCTTCTGCTCAAGCGCGGCGCGTTGCTGGCTGCGGCAAACTGGCAGGTGGTCGCCATTCAGTTCGTTGCCCAGACGACCTTCCAGGTGCTGCTTGCGGTGCCTGTGGTGGGCGCCGCGCTGCTCGTCGCGCTCACCCTGGGCGCAGACGTGGCGAACCTCGTTCAGGGCAGCCTCCGCGACATGTTCGGACGCATCGCCGACGCGCTGATGTCCGAGCCGGTCGCGCTCATCGCCTTCGTGACCGCTTTCGCGATCGTCCTGGTCGGGGGATCGGTGCTGATCTTCCTCGTCAAGGGTGGAACGATCGAAGTGTTGCGGCTGGCCAGCGACGCCGACCGACGCCTCGAGCGCGATCCGATCACGCTCGGTCTGCTCCGCGGCGCCGCCCGCTTCACGCTCCAGCGCTACATGGATGGCTGCCGCCGGCTGTTCCGGCGCTATCTGGTTCTCGGGCTCGCGCTGATGGTCGTGTATGCGGTGTCGGCCGGCGGATATCTCGCCTTCGTGGCCTTTGGGTTTCGCGCCGCGGGCGGCTCGGCCCCCGGGGCTCTGATTATCGGCTGGACGGTGGTCGCCGCGGCCGCCGCCGGCGCCCTCGTCGTCTGGATCACGGCGGTCAATCTCGTGTACCTGCTGCTGCAGATTGCGATTGCCGTGGACGATGTCGGCGTGGGCGACGCGTGCCGCGGCGTCGCCCGCTTCATCCGGGCGGAGTTCCGGGAACTGGGAGGAATTTTCCTCGTCGTCCTCGCGATGGTGATCGGCGCCACCTTCGCGTCGGCGCTCGCGTGGTCCGGAGTCGGCCTGATCGCATTCGTGCCGCTCGTCGGACTCGCCGTGTTTCCGCTCCAGATTGTCGCCCTGCTGATGCGTGGCCTGGTATTTGAATACATCGGGTTGACGGCCGTGGGCGCCTATCTCGCTTTGTATTGCGGCCACGCATCGCGCCGGCCGGCTGAACTCGATGGGACGGTGCGGCCCGGGCGGAGGTCGTCCGCCGTCGGAAATCCGGCATGACCGATTACGAAAACCACCTGTCGCGCGCGGGACTCGCGTTGCGCGAATCGGCTATCCGGCGCGCCGGCGATCTGGGTGTGAGAACGCCTGGCGCGGTGTCGTTTGCCCCCGGGTATCCGGACCCTGAGGGTTTTGCCTGGGAGGAGTTCGCCGCCATCGCCCGGGACGTCTTGAGCGGCGCCGATCCCGGGGTGCTCCAGTACGGGCCGACGCGGGGCTATCCGCCCTTTCTCTCAGCGCTTCCCGACGTGCTCGCCGATCGCGGCATTCGCGCCAGCGCGCAGGAGTCGATCGTCACGACCGGCTCGCAGCAAGGCCTCGATCTGTGCGCCCGCGTGTTCATCGATCCAGGAGACGTCGTCCTCGTCGAGCTGCCCACCTACACGGGCGGGATTACCGCATTCAGCAACGCGCAGGCACGCCTCGTCGGCGTCCACCAGGACGACGAGGGGATCGATCTTCAGCATCTGGACGTGATGCTGCGCCGCGAGCGCGGTGCGGGACGCCGCGTCGCCTTCGTCTACGTGGTGCCGAATTTTCAGAATCCCAGCGGATTGCTGATGAGCCGGCAGCGTCGAACGGCGTTGCTGGACTGGGCGTTGCGCCGCGATGTGCTCATCGTGGAGGACGATCCGTACGGCGCGCTGTACTTCGAGGATGTCGCCACGGCCGTCGAAACGCGGCCGATCAAAGCCGACGATCCCGACGGCCGCGTCGTCTACTTGAGCAGCTTCTCCAAAACCGTCGCACCGGGCTTCCGCGTGGCGTGGATCACCGCGGCCGCGCCGATCGTTTCGAAGATCGAGATTGCCAAGCAGTCGGCGGATCTGTGCACCGGAGCGCTCGATCAACGCATGGTGTACGAAGTGGTGAAACGCCGCGTCCTCGACGCGTGCCTGCCTCGGCTTCGGGCCCGCTATCAGGCCAAGCGAACCGCGATGGAGCAGGCGCTCCGGCGCGAGCTCGCCGACCTGGTCACGTGGACGACGCCGAAGGGCGGGTTTTTTCTCTGGGCGGCATTTCCCACGGGCATCGATACCGACCTGCTCCTCGATCGCGCGATCCGGCACGGTGTCGTGTTCGTGCCCGGCAGCGCGTTCGACGTCGAGCGGCGCGGCGGCCATCTCGCGCGCCTGTCTTTCTCGACACCCTCGATCGAAAGCATCCGGACCGGCGTCGAGCGGCTTGCCGCGGCGCTGCGCGAGGAGCTCGCCGAGCTGGCGAGTCCCGCCCGACGGGCGGCCCGCTAGGGTGGAGTCGGCTGTATGGGCTGAATCACCGCGACACGACGTGCGACGCAAAGGCCGCAGGGCGCGCAGAGAGTCTTCCAAATGATTTCTCTGCGGACTCAGCGTGATCCGCATTAATCGTCGTTGTTCCCACCGTTACTGATCGAGGCCGGATGGCGGCTCGGCGACCTGAGGTGCTGGCATAGTAGCGTTCGGCAGCGGCTGCATCGGGGCATTCGGCGGCTCAACGCTCCGCTCGACGGCGATCACCGTCGCGCCCTTCGCGATATCCCGCGCGACCGCCACGATGCGCGGCGCCGCCACGTCTGGCGCATCGAGAGCGTGCGGTGGCGCCGCGATCTCTCCAGCCATCGCGATCTCGCCGGCAGGCGTCCCGTCGACCACACCGTATCCGAGCAGCGTGGGCGAAAGGCCGCCGACGATTACGGCGCGGCCGGCCACGACGGTCCCTGTCGTCGGCCGCAGCGGCAACGCGCGCATCCAGCGCTGCGCGCCGCTACGGCGGTCGAGCGCGCGCAGCACGTTGTCGAACGACACGAAATAGACGCGTTCCTCATCGGCGGCCGCCCGTCCGACGACATCGCCGCCCGTCCGCCAGCGCCAGTCCACCTCGCCGCCGCGCGCGCGGAGGCAATAAAAGAAGTTGTCGTCCGATCCGACGTAAATGCGGTCCTCGAGCGCGAGGATGTCGTTGGCCGGCCCGCCCAGGCGCCGCTGCCAGATCTCCTCGCCGGTGTCGATCCGGAGGGCGACGACGCGTCCGTCCTCCGTCGGCAGATAGATGCGATCGGCAGCCAGCGCGGGCGCCGCGCTCAGCCGCGCTCCTATGCTGCGGCGCCAGACGAGGTGACCGTCCACCGCGCGGAAGGCGAGGACATCGCCCGATGCCGCACCCGCGATCAGCCAGCCGTTGTCCCAGACGAGCGGAACCGCCAGCGCTTCCTCGAACGGCAGCCGCCACCTGACCAGGCCGTCTTCCTCGCTCAGTGCCGTAACGGAATCGGGTTCCGCCAGAAACACGAGGCCGTCGCCGATAGCGGGCGCGGACCGGCTCCGCGTCGCCGCAGTCCATCGACGGGATCCATTCGACAGATCGTAGGCCGCGAGCTCGTCGCCTTCGATCGGAAAGAGCGCGAGCGTGCCGCTGAATGCCGGCGGCGCGGCGAGCGCGGTGTTCAGCGCGAGCGTCCAGATCGTGCGAACGGGAAACAGAGCGAGAGGCGGAAGCGGCGGCGCATCCGCCGCGGCGGCGCAAACAGCACACGTAAGGGCAACTGCACTACAACATATTGTGGTCCGTGCGAACGGCACCCCGTTATAATAGCGTCGATTCTTTCCTCTTCTAGTTGAACCGTTCATCGGGGCCGGCGTGCAGGTGACTCACCAGACCATCATCGTTCTCGATTTCGGCTCCCAGTACACACAGCTCATCGCCCGGCGCCTGCGCGAGCTGTCGGTGTATTCGGAAATCTGGTCGCCCGAGACACCGGCGGAAACCATTCGGGCACGAAATCCGGTGGGCGTCATCCTCTCAGGCGGGCCCAGGAGCGTATCGGACGCGGGCGCGCCGAAATGCGATCCCGCGCTGTTCGAGCTTGGCCGTCCGGTGCTGGGCATCTGCTACGGGATGCAGTTGATGGCGCAGACGCTTGGCGGCAGTGTCGCGCCGGCGCCGCAGCGCGAGTTCGGCCACGCGGTCATCCGGGTCGGCCAGGCGGCCGCGACATCACTGACATCATCGGGGGCAGCGCCGGCATCCAGTCCCTTCGCGCTCTTCGCCGACGTGCCGGCGGAAATCCGCGTGTGGGCGAGCCACGGCGACTTGGTTGCGGCGCCTCCTGCCGGGTTCGAAATCGTCGCGACCAGCGCCAACGCGCCCGTCGCCGCGATGGCCGACGCCGACCGTCGCCTCTACGCCCTGCTGTTCCATCCGGAGGTCGTACACACCGACAGCGGGCTCGACATCCTTCGCAACTTCGCGTACGGCGTGTGCGGCTGCACCGGCGATTGGACCATGGCGTCCTTTGTGGAAGAGGCGACGGGGCGGGTGCGCGCGCAGGTGGGGGGCGGGCGCGTGGTGTGCGCGCTGAGCGGCGGCGTCGATTCGACCGTCGCGGCGCTGATTCTCCACCGCGCGATTGGCGATCGGTTGACGTGCATCTTCGTGGACAACGGCGTGCTGCGGCTCGACGAGGCCGCACAGGTGCGGCGCCGGTTCGAGCGGCTGCGGCTGCCGCTCGCGTTCGTCGACGCGTCGGACGTGTTTCTCGACCGGCTCGCAGGGGTAATCGATCCGGAGAAGAAGCGGAAGATCATCGGTGCGACCTTCATCGACGTGTTCGAGGAGGAGGCGGCAAAGCTGGGCGAGGTGAACTTTCTGGCCCAGGGCACGCTGTACCCGGACGTGATCGAATCGGTGTCGATTGTCGGCCAGTCCGCGCTGATCAAGAGCCACCACAACGTGGGCGGACTGCCGGAGCGCATGCGGATGGCGCTCGTCGAGCCGCTGCGGCAGCTGTTCAAAGACGAAGTGAGGAGCGTAGGCCGCGAACTCGGACTGGACGAAGAGTTCGTGGTCCGCCAGCCGTTTCCCGGGCCCGGGCTAGCGGTGCGGATCCTCGGAGAGGTGACCCGCCCGCGGCTCGACCTCCTTCGCCGCGCCGATCACATTGTGGCAGAGGAGATCAGGCGCGCCGGCTGGTACACGCGGCTGTGGCAAAGTTTTGCGGTACTGCTGCCGATTCAAAGCGTCGGCGTCATGGGCGACGAGCGGACGTACGAGCACACGATTGCGGTGCGAGCGGTGGAGAGCCGCGACGGAATGACGGCAGACTGGGCCCGGCTGCCGCACGAGCTGCTTGCACGCATCTCGTCGCGCATCGTGAACGAAGTGCGCGGCATCAATCGCGTTGTGTACGATGTCTCGTCCAAGCCGCCATCGACCATCGAATGGGAGTAAATCTACAAATCGTGAGATTTCAGGATTTAAGGATTTCAGGATTTCAGGATTCAGATCGGCGGAATTCGAATCCTGAAATCCTCAAATCCTGAAATCCTCAAATTGCTGATTCCGATCCATGGATTTCGTCCACCTCCACCTTCATACCGAATTTTCCCTGCTCGACGGCGCGTGCCGCATCGACGAGCTGCTCGATCAGGCCGTGAACCTGAAGATGCCGGCGATCGCCGTCACCGAACACGGCAATCTCTTCTCTTCGGTCGTCTTCCACGACCACGCGCGCGCGCGCGGGATCAACCCGATTCTCGGCTGCGAAGTGTACGTGGCGCCGGGCGATCGGCGGAGCAAGAGCGGCAACCCCGGCGAAACGCAGAACCACCTGGTGCTTCTTGCGGAGAACGCCGAGGGGTATCACAACCTGATCAAACTGGTATCGGCCGGCTACACCGACGGCTTCTACTACAAGCCGCGGATCGACAAGGAGCTTCTCTCCCAGCATGCGAAGGGACTGATCGGGTTGAGCAGCTGCCTCAAAGGCGAAGTGGCCGAAGGGCTGTGGCGCCAGCAGGAGAAGAAGGCGGTCGCAGCGGCCGCGGCGTACCGCGACATCCTCGGCCCCGGCAATTTTTTTCTCGAGATGCAGTGGCACGGCGTCAACGAGCAGCGGATCGTCAACAACGCGCTGCCTGCCATCGCCCGCGACCTGGATCTGCCGCTCGTCTGCACGAACGACGTGCACTACCTGCGGGAGAGCGACAGCCACGCCCACGACATCCTCCTCTGCATCGGCACCGCCAAGGCCTTCAGCGATCCCAAGCGCCTGCGGTACGACGCGCGGCAGTTCTTCCTGAAGTCGGCCGCGGAGATGGCAGAGGTGTTCAGTGAGTTCCCCCAAGCGGTCGCGAACACGATGCGGATTGCCGAGCGCTGCGACGTGCGGCTCGAGGAGGGCAGGAACTACCTGCCGAACTTCGACGTCCCTGCGGGGTTCACGCTCGACGAGTACTTCGGGCATGTGACGCGCGAGGGATTCAGGCAGCGGCTGCCGCGCCTGCAGCAGCTCGCGGCGGCGGGCGCGCTCCGCCACACGATCGACGAGTACGAGCGGCGGCTCTCGTACGAGATCGACATGATCAAGAAGATGAAATACCCGGGGTACTTCCTGATCGTGTGGGACTTCATCCGCTACGCGCGCGAGCAGGGGATTCCGGTCGGCC
>WUUC01136754.1_pt1 | contig 10341 bp, 11 predicted proteins | sample 6278441 | NCBI WGS metagenome assembly WUUC01 (sample SAMN13675441, study PRJNA597444) | soil metagenome | isolation source: soil | place: USA: Washington | collected 2017-10 | reverse complement strand
GCTAACCTGGCAGCGCCTTTATGCTGAGCTCGTCAGTTGCCAGTCGCGCGGTGGCTCGTCACCGAGTCACCGGCGTGCGCTCAGCGACGCTTGGTGGTGCGTGGGCCGGTCGTCGCCCACTCGACCGTGGGTGTACCGGTCTCATCAATTTGCTTCCTGCTCGACCCGGGGGCCCCGCCTATGTCGTCATTCGCCAGCTACGACTTGTCTTGGACGTGCCATCATGAACGCCGTCCGCATACGACGGTGTGTCTCCTCTGTCGTCGCGATGAACGGAACGCCGTGCTCGCCCGACGCCGTCGCGCCGTCGGACGGGTGAGTCTGATCGGCCTTGCCGTCGTCTTCTTCAGCGCTGGCGGCGTCGCCGCAGTCACCGCGGTCGAGGGTCGATGGGCGAGTGCCCCGTTCCTCGGACGTTGGGAGGTGGTGGACAAGTGGTTCGACCTCGCGCGAACGCGCACGCGCGACGCCATCGCTAACTTCACGCGGCGGGCATCCGCCGCACCGGTTCCAATCTATGCCTCACCGATCGTCACCGACTCGGTGACGCTCACCGACAGTGTCCAGGTAGCCGCGGCGACCGACACCGTTCTCGCGGCCCTCAACGAGGCACTGCGGCAAGCGCAAGACTCGGCTGCGCGCGCCGCACCGCCACTTACGCCGATCGTCGCCCACGGTCGCACGGCGTTGCGAGACGGGCTGGTGGCGGTCCGTACCGGCGACACGGTTTCCGTCCATTTTGACACGCCGATGCTGCGGACGCGCCAGCCGCAGAAGTTCGAGCAGCTTGTCCGCGCGACGCTGCCGGCCATCTACGGGGCCGCGGTGGACTCCATTCTCGCCACCGTAGCGGCAGGCCATCTGATCCGTGGCGCCGACCCGACCATGACGACGGCGACGCACGGCGTCTACCTTCCGCTTGCGTCGGGCTGGAGTCTTGCGCTCTGGCCGGAGACGCGACCTGGGCGTGACGGGCCGCTCATCGTTACGTATCGGACGGCGCTGACGCGCTGACCTGTCCGTCAAGAAAAGCGGGTCCGGGATATCCCGGACCCGCTGCCGTTTCTGGGTGTGTTGCTGATCAGGAGGTAGCGTCCGGAGGACGGAGGATGACGCGCTCCCCCTCGACGAACCGAGGCCGGTCGTCCGACGTATGGAGGCAGAATGCGAACAGCTCGCCGCGCTGCCCAGGGGTGCCGCTCGCGATCGGAATATTCATGAACTCGTCGAGGATGTAGCCGCCGAGTGTCGTCCCTGGCGGTACCTCGACCGCGACGCCCGGCTCTAGCAAACGAGCCAGGACGTACGCATGGCCAGCGGTCTCGACCGTGGACTCAACTTCGAACGCGACATCGCGGGTCATCAGAGCCTCCTCGAGTCCTGCCGCGGTGTGTCGAACGCGGCGCTCGTGATTCTACCATAGCACGACGATGGCGAGGCGAACAAGACCGGCCGCAGCTCACTCCTCGTATTCGTCGGATCCCTGGACCCAGATGAACGATTGGAGGTCGATCATGTCGCGTGGCCGTAGGTCTCGCTGGTCACGTCGGACGGTCTCGGCGAAGGCGAGGAGGCTCGCGTACGTCTCCCAATTGGGGCGCGATGCGTAGTGGAAGTCGAAACCGTACTCGCGCGCCGCCACCCGGGTGACGTTCGGCTTGAGGAAGATGTGCGTCTCTGGCTGCGCGATGAAGCCGAATACGGTCACGATCGGCCAGGTGAGCACTCGCGTCTGGCGGCGCGGGAGCTCGGCGACCACCTCGCACCAGTTCTCGAACTTGCGCCGCGCGTCGCCGCGGCCGCCGTGGAGAAACTCGTACAAACCCTCGGCGAAGGCCCGCGCGCCCCGTGGTGGTTTCACCGCGTCACGTAGGGCCATCTTCTCGAACGAGAAGAGAAGGTTGGTGCGCGATTCAATGGAAACGGCATGCGCGGCGATCTCGGCGAACTGCTCGGCCCGCAAGAGTGAACGGTACGTGTCGCGGTCGAGCGTCTCGCTCCATCGCTCATGCGCTTTGACCTTGTAGTCGCGTTCCCAGTCGAGAAACGTCTCGTCATGAAAGCCGGCGGGAAAGAAGCGGAGGAACTTGCGGCGGCAACGGATGGCCGCGGATGCCGTTCGGGGGCGTGGCGCGGGTGTCGTTGCACGGCGTGGTGTCGGGCGGTCATCGAGGCGGGTTTCCGTCATGTGCACTGTCCGAAGCAGGGACCGGGCCGCGGGCATGGCGGACGGCCTCCAATCGCCGGCTTAGGGAACGCGACTCACGCTGTCCGCGGCCTGCACGGCTCCGTGGCCGCTGAGACGGTCGTATTCAGCGTGACGCTCCGCTGATTGTCGCACGACCAGCTGCGCCGCCCCATTGGCGCGCATGGTCAGGGTCTCGCACGACACGCTGCCCTCGAGTGGCCGTAGGGTCTCGGCGATCTCGCGCGCCCCGTCGACGGCGATTCGCACGTGGCCGCGCTCGTGCTCGAACATGCGAGCGCTGAAATCCTTCCACCACTCGGCGGTCGCGCTATCCGGCGGCGTCTCCGGCTCCCAGCGAGGCAGACGGATCTCTGTCGTGACGAACACGCGGACGTCGTGCAGCATGCACACCATGCCACGACGAAGGTGACTGAACGACCATCGCATACGCGACTGCGTCGCACCAGCCCAGCGCCGCGCTTCGGCGAACGGACCGACCGTGCGCGCGCCCGCGCGCAGCTGTTCTATTTCGCCGGCGGAGAGCGCGTAGTACCGCGTGCTGGTGACGAGATAGACGTCATGTGGGATCTGACCGACGTCTGGCGGTGGCGCGGGCGCGCACGCAGCGACGAGAGAGGTCGCAGCAAGCACCACGAGGCGAGAACCACGACGGGAGGTGAGCGCCGCTGGTGTCATCACCCGGTAAGGTGCGTCCTGAACGGGGCTTCGGAAAGACGTGCCCTGCCGGCGCTCGTTCCTTACTATTCGCGAAATACGGGCGAAGCGAGCCAAACCCTGGTTACGTCCCCGGTGTCTAACGAACCGAGACGGTCCGACGGCGCCGCTGCGGCGTCGCGTCGTCCTCCCGATTCCGCAGCCTTGTCCTCTCGCGTGCCGTCCGCCGTATCGCGCCCATGACGTCCGGTCTCCGCGGCCAACTCGAGGCCGCCCTTGGCGCCGCATACGCGATCGAGCGCGAGCTGCCCGGCGGCGGAATGTCGCGCGTCTTTCTTGCCACGGAAGTCGCGCTCGGTCGCAAGGTCGTCGTGAAAGTACTGGCGCCGGACCTCGCGGCTGACGTGAGCCTCGAGCGCTTCAAGCGCGAGATCATGCTCGCGGCACGCCTACAACACCCGCATGTCGTGCCGGTGCTCTCGGCGGGCGAGGTCGCCGGCCTGCCGTTCTTCACGATGCCGTACATCGACGGCGAGTCGCTACGTGCGCGTCTGGCGCGCACCGGTGAGCTTCCCGTGGCCGAAGCCGTTCGCATTCTGCGGGAGGTTGCGGCCGCGTTGGAGCACGCTCACGACCGTGGCATCGCGCATCGCGACATCAAGCCGGACAACGTGCTGCTCTGTCGCGGCAGCTCGATGGTAACCGACTTCGGCGTTGCGAAGGCCCTCGACGCATCGACGGTGCATCACGGCGATGGGACCATCACTTCGCGAGGCATTGCCCTCGGTACGCCGGCCTACATGGCGCCCGAACAGGCAGCCGCGGACCCGGCTATGGACCAGCGGGTCGATCTGTACGCGTTCGGCGCACTCGCGTACGAGCTTCTCACCGGTCAGGCGCCATTTGCCGGCCGCACGCCACAAGCGATGCTCGCCGCGCACGTCGCCGAAGCGCCGGAGGCGATCACGAGGCGGCGACCCGCCCTGCCGCCCGTCCTCGCATCGCTCGTCATGCGCTGCCTCGAGAAGCGCGCCGCTGACCGTCCACAAACGGCGGGTGACATCGTTCAGATTCTGGATTCGATCAACACACCGAGCGGCGGCACGACGCCGGCGGCCACGACAGCGTGGCGCAACGCGCGCTGGAGACGCGGCGTCGGGCTCGTCGCGGCCGGACTCGCCTTGGTCACCCTCGGAATCCTCGCCGCTCGGTCGATGATCGCATCACGCAACACCACTGATGCCTCGGCGAATCGCGTCTTCGTCTCTCGCTTCGCAAACAACACCGGCACACCAAGTGTTGATCAAGTCGGTGCGATGGCCGCCGACTGGATCACGCGCGGCCTCGCCGAAACTGGGCTCTTTGACGTCGTGCAGGATTCCGCCGGGCGTGCCGGCACCGTCGTACGCGGATCGATCTATCGACGCGGTGACAGTCTCCAGCTGCTCGCGCAGGTGACCGACGCGCGGTCGGGACGAGTGCTGCGTAGCCTCGGACCGATCACGGCATCGCTCGACGATCCGCTCGCTGGCGTCGAGTTGCTGCGCGGACGAATAGCCGGCAGCCTCGCGATGCTCGTTGACCCAGCCTTCGGCGGACTCGCGGTGCTCACATCACAGCCGCCGTCGTTCGAGGCGTACCGCGAGATCGTCGAAGCACGCGACGCGGCGAACCGGTTCGATTACACGACGGCAGTGACCCACTACCTGCGTGCGGCGGCGATGGACTCGTCCTACCTGTATCCGGTCGTCGGCGCTGCCGAATCGTACTATCGTCTCGGGGAGTGCCAGGTCGTCGACTCGATCGGAGCTCTACTCCGGGACCGGCGAGATCGCCTCACACCGTACGAGGCGTATTCGGTCGACGAAATTGCTGCACAGTGCCGCGGCGCCTGGGACGCCGCCTACCGCGCCGCGAAGCGCAAGGAAGAGCTGGCCCCGCGTTCGGAGCTGGCGCGATACGGCGTTGCGGTGGCCGCGCTCGCCGTTGGCCGTCCGGCTGAGACGGTGGAGCTGCTCGACGCAATAGAGACCGGGCGTGGGCGACGGAGCGCACTCCGGTCGCGGTTCGACTACTACCTGACGTACACTCGTGCCCTGCACCTCGTCGGCAGCTACCGGCGTGAGCTCGAGATCGCCCGCCGGATGCGCCAGCTCTTTCCTGATCTCGACGATGCGCTGGCGGTCGAGGTGCGGGCGCTCGTCTCGCTCGGCCGGCTCGAAGAGCTTCGTCCACTACTCGATCGCGCGGTGACGATGTCGTCGACGCCGACGCTCGAGTGGACGGCCGAAGAGCTGCGCGTGCACGGCCACATAAAAGAGGCCCGTGAGGTCGCCTCCGAGCTCGTCGAGTGGATACGCGCGCGGCCGAGCCAGGAAGCGCAAACGGTCGTCATGCGATCGGCACTCGCGCGTGCCCTCTACGCAGCCGATCGGTGGGACGAGGCGCGGGCGCTCGTCGACACGCTCGTCCAGCGCTATCCGGAGAGCGTCAGCCTCCTCGGTTTACGCGGTCGCATCGCGGCACGCCTCGGCGACCGGCAGACGGCACAAGCAACATCCAACGCTCTGCTCGCCGTGGCGCCCTCATCCCGGGAGACGAACGCCCTCACTCGCGCCAGGATCGCCGCCCTGCTTGGCCAGCGCGACGTCGCCATGCGCTTGCTGCGCGATGCCGTTGCACAAGGCGAGATGCAGGCGATGCGGATGCGCGAAGACCCGGACCTGCTCGGGCTTCGCGATTATCCGCCGTTCGAGACGCTCGTTAGGCCCGTTGGGTGAGCGGTCGCCGTGCCGTCCGTCAGCCGGCGCGCGGAAGCAGCAGGGTAAACACCGACCCTTTTCCTGGCGCGCTCTCGACGGTGAGGTCTCCTCCCATCGCGCGCGCGAGGTCGCGGCCGATCGCGAGACCGAGGCCGGCGCCTTCGAGACCGGTCGTGAGCGTGCGACCCAACTGAACGAACGGCTCGAAGATCGCCTCGAGCTTCTCTGGCGGCACTCCGATGCCGGTGTCACCGACGGCTAGCTCGACGCGATCGTCAGCCACGACGCACGTCACGGTGATCGTTCCACCGGCGCTGGTGAACTTGATGGCGTTCGAGAGCAGATTGATAAGGATCTGCGTTACCTTGGCGCCATCGGCGCGAACCATCGCTTCGCCCGCACCGTACTGACGATCGATCGTCAGTTGTCTCGCCGTCGCCTGCGGTTCGACCATCGGTACGACGGCGTCGATGACGGTGGCGACGTCGATCGGCGCGATGTCGAACCGCATCTCCCCCGCTTCGATCCGACTCAGATCGAGCAGGTCGGTCACGATGGCCAGCAAGTGTTGCTGACTCCGTCGGAGGCGGTCGACATACTGAAGCTGTTCTTTACTAAGGGTACCCCCAATCCCGAGCGCGAGCAGATCTGCGTACCCGCCGATTGCATTGAGCGGCGTGCGGAGCTCGTGCGACATTGTTGTCAGGAACTCGGTCTTGGCGCGGTTCGCTGCTTCTGCCTCGGCGACCAGCCGCGCGTCTTCGATCGCGCGCTCTTGAGCCGCTCGGCGCTCTGTCAGATCACGTGTGACTTTCGCGAAGCCGACGAGCTTTCCCTCGGTGTCGCGCAGTGCAGTGATCACGACGTTGGCCCAGAAGCGCGTTCCATCTTTGCGGATCCGCCACCCCTCCTCCTCAAACTGACCGTCACGAGCCGCGACCTCGAGCTCCCACGTCGTTTTGCCTGACGCGACGTCCTCCGCTGGATAGAAGAGCGAGAAATGCCGACCAATGATCTCGTCCGCTTGATAGCCCTTGATCCGCTTCGCGCCAGTATTCCAGCTGATGACGTGGCCCGTCGGATCGAGCGCAAAGATCGCGTAATCGCGAACGCTCGACACGAGCAGCCGATACAGCCGCTCCGTGGGACCTGGCCGGTCGTGCGGCCCGTTCTGAGGTGTGTGCACGGATTCCTCAGAACGGGCCACCGAAGCTGCGTCGTCGGAGATCATCGGTATGCGCTTAGAACTCCTGTCGACTAGCTGACCGGAGCGTTGGGTGGAAAGCAACCATCTGCCCGCCTGAACCGTGCCGTCCCAATCTGTTTCTCACGGCAGCCTGACATTTCACAACGTAACCGCTCGGCGACTCAACGTCCGCCGTCTCGGCCGATCGGCCGATACTCCGCGCACTTGCGCGGTCGCATTCTTCGGTCGGCACACGAACACCGAGGAGTACATGACCGGATCATCTACAAGTGATGTCGCTCAAAGCGCCCTCTTCGCGCTTTCGACCGAGCTTGCCGACGCCGTCGAGCGCGTTGGCCGCTCGACAGTCGCCATCAATGCGCGGCGTCGCATTCCATCCAGCGGCGTCATTTGGCGCCCGGGTGTGGTCGTCACGGCGAGTCACACCATCCGCCGCGACGAGGACATCTCACTGCGGCTTCCTGACGGAGAGACCGTTGCCGTCACCCTCGCTGGGCGCGATCCCGGCACCGACCTCGCCGTCTTTCGCCTCCCGGACGAGGCGTCGTCAGCGAGCGCCGCGACGCTGGCACCTGACGACGCACTACGCGTCGGATCGCTCGTCGTTGCTATCGGCCGCCCTGGCGACGACGTCACGGCTAGTCTGGGCGCCATCAGCGCGCTCGGCGGCGAGTGGCGAACATGGCAGGGAGGCCGGGTCGACCGCTTCGTTCGCCTCGATCTCACGATCTACGATGGATTCTCTGGCGGTCCACTCACCGATGCCGCGGGGCGCGTACTCGGCGTGAACACTTCGGGACTGACGCGCGCTGCGCCGATCACGATCCCCGTCTCGACGGTCAATCGCGTAACCGACGAGCTGCTGGCGACGGGACAGGTTCGCCGCGGCTACGCGGGCATCGCCGTACAGCCGGTCGAAATCCCAGAGCGCCTCGTGCGCGAGCATAGTCTGCCAGCAGAGTCCGCGCTCCTCGTCGTTGCTGTCGAGCCCAGTGGCCCGGCGGACCGTGCCGGCATCTTGATCGGCGATGTGCTGGTCGCGATTGACGGAGGATTCGTACGTGAGGCAGCCGACCTCCTCGCCGCTCTCTCGGGACGCAGACCCGTCGAAGTGCGACTCATCCGCGGCGGTGCGCCGGTCACTGTATCGTTGACCCCCGGCGATCGGCCGGCGCGCGGAGGTCGGGGACGATAACTATGCTCGATATCTCCGAGGCTCAGCGCGATCTCGCCGTCATCGCCGAATCACTGCGCGAGATCACCGTCGTCGTTCAGGTGCCTGGCGAACGCCGCGGCGGTGAAGCGGCCGGCGTTATCTGGCACGCCGAGGGATTGGTCGTCACCAATGCACACTGCATCCGACATCGTCGGGTCGCCGTTCGCGCGGTGAATGGCGAGTCGCTCGCGGCGAACGTGATTGCTCACGATGCTAGTTTGGATCTCGCTCTTCTCGACGTTCCTGGTCTGCGTGCGAGCACACCGCGGCTTGGCAACGTCGAGGCGCTTCGTACTGGTGAAGTCCTCGTCGCATTCGGCCACCCGCTCGGTGTCCAGAGTGCACTCACTCTGGGTGTGCTGCACGCGGTCGCCCGCGACCCGCGCTCCGGCGAGGCACGTTGGGTCTGCGCCGATATCAGACTGGCGCCGGGCAACTCCGGCGGACCGCTCTCTGACGCGGCGGGCCGAGTGGTGGGCATCAACACGATGATCGTCGGAGGACTCGGACTGGCGATCCCGGTGTCTGTCGTGAAGCGATTCGTCGCCCGTGCGAGGCCTGCGCTGGCGGCGTGACACGCGTCGCGATCGTCGCCGCTGCCGGGATCATTCGCGAGCGGCTCGAGTCCGTGTTAAACGGGAGCAGCTCGTTCACGATGACCGCTGCCGCGCCGACGATCGACGGAGTCGTCCGCGACCCGCTCCTCGCGTCGAGTGAGGTGATTCTGATCTACGGTCGAGCCTCGGATGTGGGCGTGCGGGATATCGACGCCCTGCCGCCGATTCCCATCATTGTGCTGTTACGCGGCCCGCCTGCCGAGGGCGCCACATCGAGGCTGCTGACGGCGGGTGTACGCGGAGTCCTGCCGGAGGACGCAACCAGCGAGGAGATCAGTGCGGCGATCGAGGCCGCCGCGGCGGGGCTCGTCGTCCTTCCGCCCGAACAACTTGGAGAACTGGCGCGGCCGCGCGCGGCCGCGCCGACGACGCAGCGCTTCGGCGTACCACGTAGCAGCCTCGCTCGGCCGCCCGCACTCACTCCTCGCGAGCAGGAGATCCTCGCGATGCTCGCGGAAGGCCTGCCCAACAAAGGGATCGCGGTGCGACTCGGCATCTCCGAGCACACGGTGAAGACGCACCTCGAAGCAATCTTCGACAAGCTCGGTGCGTCAACGCGCGCCGAGGCCGTTGCGAGGGCGGTGAGGTCAGGGCTTCTGCTACTATAGGCGAGCAGGGGTCCGCTGCTCGCCTCCCTCGATTGCCGGCACCCATCGCTCGGCCCACACGGCAATCGCTCGCACCACCGGCTCGAGCGCGCGGCCCTTCTCGGTCAGCTCATACTCGACGCGAACAGGGGTCTCGGGGACGACCACGCGGTCGATCACCCCTTCCTGCTCCAGCTCTCGCAGTCGCTCGGCTAGCATTCGATCGCTGATGGCGGGAACCGCATCGCGCAGCTCGTGATAGCGCGCCCGACCCCCAAGGAGAACGCGAATGACTGCGCCCGTCCATCGGCGGCCGATGAGCTCGACGGCGTGGTGGTAGCGAGGGCAAAACGATGCAAGTTGGTCTGCCATATTACGTAACCTTACCTAACCTTCGATACTTGACAATAGTAACTTACCAATCTAAAGTTACTACTTGAACGTAACTACGGTCACCCGTTTCGAGGAGTAGGAAATGTCGACGAGCACTACCGCCACGCCGGCTGCCGGCAACCTGACACAAACTGGGCAGGCGACCACCTGGGCCATCGACACGGCCCACAGCCACGTTGGCTTCGGAATCAAACACCTCATGATCGCCAACGTGCGCGGCCAGTTCACCGACGTTCAGGGCAAGGTTGTCGTCGACGAGAGCGATCCGACGAGCGCCGCGGTCGACATCACCATCGGAACGAAGAGCGTGACGACCGGGGACGAGAAGCGCGACGCACACCTGCGGTCGCCCGACTTCTTCGACGTCGACCGCTTTCCGGCCATGACCTTCCGCAGCAAGCGCGTCGAGGGCAAGTCTGGCGATACCCTTCGCGTCATCGGCGATCTGACGATTCGCGGCGTGACCCACGACGTAGCGCTCGACGTCGAGCTCCTCGGCCGCGCTAAGGACCCGTGGGGCAACGAGCATGCGGCCTTCGAAGCCAAGACCAAGATCAACCGCGGCGATTACGGCCTCACCTGGAACGCGGCGCTCGAGGCAGGCGGCTTCCTCGTTGGCGACGAGGTAAAGATCTCGATCGAGGCGCAGCTGCTGAAGCAGCAAGGTTGAGGACGAGGGCGAGCACCGAGGTTCAC
>WUUC01128165.1_pt1 | contig 10342 bp, 8 predicted proteins | sample 6278441 | NCBI WGS metagenome assembly WUUC01 (sample SAMN13675441, study PRJNA597444) | soil metagenome | isolation source: soil | place: USA: Washington | collected 2017-10 | reverse complement strand
GGCTGATGCCGGCGATCCTCGTCGTCGCCACGTTCGTGCAGTTCTGGGCCGGCCGGACGATCTACGCCGCGGCCTGGGCCGCCGCGCGGCACGGCGCGACCAACATGAACACCCTCGTCGCCCTGGGCACCGCCGTCGCCTACGGCTACAGCGCCTTCGTCACCCTCTGGCCGGCCGCGGCCGAGGCGTGGGGGCTGCCGCTGCACGTCTACTACGAGACGTCCCTGGTGATCATCGCCCTGGTGCTGATGGGCCGGTGGATGGAGCACCGGGCCAAGAAGCGGACGGCCGCGGCCATCACCGCCCTCGTCGGTCTCGCTCCCCGCACCGCCCGCGTGCTCCGGGACGACGACGAGCGGGACCTGCCCGTCGATCAGGTCGTCGTCGGGGACCTCATCCGCGTCCGTCCCGGCGAGAAGGTGCCGGTCGACGGCGTGGTCACCGCCGGCCGCTCCACGGTCGAGGAGAGCATGCTCACCGGCGAGCCGCTGCCGGTCGGGAAGACGGTCGGCGACCAGGTCATCGGCGCCACCCTGAACCGCACCGGCTCGTTCGTGTTCCGCGCCACCGCGGTGGGGGAGGACACGACGCTGGCCCAGATCGTCCGGCTGGTCGGTGAGGCGCAGGGCTCGAAGGCGCCCATGCAGCGCCTGGCCGACCGGGTCTCCTCCTGGTTCGTCCCCGCCGTGCTGGTCGCGGCCCTCGCGACCTTCGCCGGCTGGGCACTGTTCGGCCCCGACACCGGCCGGCTCACCATGGCGATCGGCACCACCATCGCCGTCCTGATCATCGCCTGCCCCTGCGCGCTCGGGCTGGCCACGCCCACCGCCGTCATGGTCGGCACCGGCAAGGCGGCCGAGCTCGGCATCCTGATCGGCGACGGCGAGGCGCTCGAGCAGGCCAAGCGGCTCACCGCCGTCGTGGTCGACAAGACCGGCACGCTCACCCACGGCCGGCCGAGCGTCACCCGCGTCACCACCGTCGGCACCTGGCACGAGGACGACGTGCTCGCTCTCGCCGCCGCCGCCGAGACCGGGAGCGAGCACCCACTGGGCCAGGCACTGGTCGCGCTCGCCCGGGAGCGGGGCCTGACGCTCCCCGCGGCCGATGGTTTCGAGGCGGTTCCGGGACACGGCATCGAGGCCACCGTGGGCGGGCACCGCGTCCGCGTCGGCAACCGTGCACTGCTCACCGCGGCCGGGGTTCACGTCGCCCCGCTGGACGAGGCGGTGGACGACGTGGCCCGCTCCGGCGCCACCTCGGTCCTCGTCGCCATCGACGACGGGCTCGCCGCGCTCGTGGCCGTCGCCGACACCGTGCGGCCCGAATCCGCCGAGGCGGTCGCCCAGCTGCGGGCGCTCGGCCTGCAGGTGTGGATGCTCACCGGCGACAGCGAGGCGACCGCCCGGGCGATCGCCGCCGAGGTCGGCATCGAGCACGTGCTGGCCGAGGTGCTGCCGGCGCAGAAGGCGGAGCAGGTGGCGGCGCTGCGGGCGTCAGGCCACGTGGTCGCCATGTGCGGTGACGGCATCAACGACGCCCCCGCGCTGGCGCAGGCCGACCTCGGCATCGCCGTCGGCACCGGCACGGACGTCGCGATCGCGGCCTCGGACATCACTCTGGTCGGCGGCGACCTGCGCGGCATCGTCTCGGCGATCGCGCTGTCCCGGCGCACCGTCACCACGATCAAGCAGGGTCTCGCCTGGGCGTTCGCCTACAACGTGCTGCTGATCCCGGTCGCGGCCGGCGCGCTCTACTGGGCCGACGGCCTGCTGCTCGACCCGGTGCTCGCCGCCGCCGCCATGGCGATGAGCTCGGTCAGCGTGGTCACCAACGCGCTGCGCCTGCGCGGCTTTCGGCGCCCGGCGTCGGCGCAGGAGATCCTGCGGCCCCCGCTGAGCAGCCGGGTGGGCCAGTACGCCTTCCTCACCTCGGTCGCGGTGCTCGCCTTGGCGATCGGTGCGGGCCTCACCGCACTCAGCCGCACCGACGCCGCCCAGCGCGGCATGAACGGCGTCCTCGCCTGGACGCAGTCGACCGGCATGCCGATGCGGCCGGCGATGAGCACGATGATGACCGCCGAGATCGAGCCCACCGAGGCGCACGACGCCGGCGTCGAGGTCGAGCTCGACCTGCCCGAGGACGTCCGGCCGGGGACGGAGACCCGGGTCGTCGTCCGGCTGACCGACCGTGGGACCGGGCAGCCGATGGACGACCTCGCTCGCAGCCACGAGGTGTGGGCGCACCTGATCGCCACCCGCGCCGATCTGGGCACGTTCGCCCACGTCCACCCGGAGCCGACCGGCCGGGCAGGGGAGCTCGCCGTCGACCTGGTCTTCCCGACGGCCGGCGACTACGTGGTCAACACCGAGTTCCGGCGGCAGGGCGAGATGGGCGACCTCCACGACGTGCAGACGATCAGCGTCGACGGGCCGGCGCCGGCTCCGGTGACCCTCGAGGAGGGGCCGCGCACGCAGGTGGTCGACGGTGTGCGGGTCGGGCTGACCGGGGAGGTCGTGGCGGGGGAGCCCAGCGAGCTCGCGTTCTCCTTCACCGACGCCGCCACGGGCCGTCCCCTCTACGACCTGCAGCCCTACCTCGCCGCCGCGGGGCACATCGTGATCATGCGGGAGGACGCCGCCACGTTCGCCCACGAGCACGCCGATGTCGAGGACGCCGACGGCGACCCGGTGTTCGCGCTCCCCGGCCAGGAGTTCGGGCCGGACCTGGACGTGCACGCCGAGCTTGCGACGCCGGGCCGCTACCGGCTGTGGGGCCAGTTCCGGCTGGCCGACGGCTCAATCCTGACCGTCCCGTTCACCGTCACTGCCCGCTGACCCCCGTCGCGCACGAGAGGATCCTTTGATGAGGCCCGCCGTCCACCCGATCCCCGAGGACGAGATCGACGTCCTCGTCGTCGGCGCCGGCCAGGCCGGCCTCGCGCTCGGCCGGTACCTGCAGAAGCGGGGCCTGCGGTTCCTGCTGCTGGACGCCCGCGAGCGGGTCGGTGACGTCTGGCGTTCCCGCTGGGACTCGCTGCGCCTGTACACGGCGGCCGAGTACGACGGCCTTCCCGACCTGCCGTTTCCGGCCGAGCGCGGCACCTGTCCCGGCAAGGACGACGTGGCCGACTACCTCGAGCACTACGCCCGCCACTTCGACCTGCCGGTCCGGCCGGGCGCGCGGGTCACCCGGCTTGCCCGCGCGGGCGACGGCTGGTCGGCGGGGATGACGGCCGGGACCGTGCGCGCCCGGCAGGTCGTCGTCGCGACGGGGCCGTTCTCGGATCCCCGCGTCCCCCCGCTCGCGGCGAGCCTGGACGCCGGCGTCGCGCAGCTGCACAGCTCCGCCTACCGCCGACCGTCCGACCTGCCGGCCGGGTTGGTGCTGGTGGTCGGCGGTGGCAACTCGGGCGTGCAGATCGCCGAGGAGCTGGCCGGCGCGGCCGCCGGGTCACCCTGGCGATCGGCACCCGACCGCAGACCGTGCCCCAGCGGCCGCTGGGCCGTGATCTGTTCTGGTGGCTGACCCGGTCGCGGCTGATCCGGGTGACGGCCGACTCCCGGATCGGCCGCCGGTTCCGGCAGCGGGAGCTCGTCATCGGCGCCACGTGGTGGGGACTCCGGGCCCGCGGCAGAGACCTGCGGCCGCGGGCGGTGGGGGCCGACGGCGCGACCGTCAGGTTCGCCGACGGCACGGGCACCGAGGTCGCCGCCGTCGTCTGGGCGACCGGCTTCTCCGCCGACCACGCCTGGATCGACGCCCCCGACGCCTTCGTCGACGGTGTCCTTGTGCACGACCGCGGCACCACTCCCGCCCCGGGGCTGTTCTTCCTCGGCCTGCCGTGGCAGCACACCCGGGGTTCGGCACTGCTCGGTTTCGTGCGCGAGGACGCCGCCTGGCTCGCGGACCGCCTCGCGGACCGCCGGGGGACCGATGTCGTCCGGAGCTGACGTGGAGACCACGCCGGGGACGGTGAGGAGCAGCCGGCCCCGGTTCTAGGCTCGGCCGGTGCTGCAGGGCCGGAACTCCGAACGGGCGGCCGTCGCCACCCTGGTGACCGACGCGGCGGCCGGCCGCGGCGGCGCGCTCGTGCTCCTCGGCCTGCCGGGGGTGGGCAAGTCCGCGCTGCTCGCCGACACCGTGGCCCGTGCCGAGGGCCTGACCGCGCTGCGCACCCAGGGCGTCGAGTCGGAGTCACCGCTCGCCTTCGCCGCCCTGCAGCGGCTCCTGTGGCCGGTCCGGGCCCTGGCTGCCCAGCTGCCCGAGCCGCAGCAGCGGGCCCTGCGGGCGGTGTTCGGCGAGGCCGACGCGGGGGCTGTCGACCGCTTCCTCGTCTTCCTCGCCGCCCTGAGCCTGCTCGCGGAGGCGGCGGAGCAGGCGCCCGTGCTCGCCGTCGTCGACGACGCGCACTGGCTCGACGACGCCTCCGCCGCTGCCCTCCTGTTCGTCGCGCGACGCCTGGAGGCCGAGCGGGTCGCGATCCTGTTCGCGGCACGCACCGGCGACGTGCGCACGTTCGACAGCGCCGACCTGCCCGCGCTGACGCTCACCGGCATCGACGCGGAGCCCGCCGGTGTCCTGCTGGCGGAGCACGCCGGGGTTCCGGTGCCCCCCGGCGTCCGCGATGCCCTGCTCGCCGGGACGGGTGGCAATCCCCTGGCCCTCGTGGAACTGACCGAGGCGCTCTCCGCGGAGCAGCTCTCGGGAGCCGCTCCGCTGCCCGAGCGCCTGCCGCTCACCGGGGGCGTGGAGCGGGCCTTCCTCGACCGCTGCCGCCGGCTGTCGGACGCGGCGCAGACGCTCCTGCTCGTCGCCGCGGCGGACGACTCCGGCCGGGTCGCCGTCGTCCGTGTCGCGGCGGCCGAGCTCGACGTGGTCGAGCAGGCGATGGAGGAGGCCGAGCGTTCGGGATTGCTCGCCGTCCGGGACGGCGGCGTGGAGCTGCGGCATCCGCTCGTCCGCTCGGCGGTCTACGGCGCGGCGACCAGCACGGAGCGGCGACGGGTGCACCGCGCCCTGGCCGCTGCGCTGGAAGGCTCCGGGGACGACGACCGGCGCGCCTGGCACCTCGCGGCGTCCGTCGAGCAGCCGGATGCCGCGGTGGTCGACGCGCTCGATGCCGCGGCGGAACGGGCGCTGCGCCGGGGTGGCCACGAGGCGGCGTCCGCGGCCTGGGAGCGTGCCGCGGAACTGTCCGTCGGCGGCGACCGGGTCCGCCGGCTCGCCGCCGCGGCGGAGTCGGCCTGGCTGGCCGCCCGCCCGGGCCGGGCCCGGCTGCTCGCCGACTCGGCGCTGGCCCAGGCCGTCGATCCCGTCGACCGCTGCGACCTCCAGGGCCTGCGCGCGCACGTGGAGTTCAACACCGGATCGCTCGACGCCGGCCTCCGGCTGGTCCTCCAGGCGGCCCAGCAGATAGCACCGCACGACGCCGGGCGCGCGGCGCAGCTGGGCATGCTGGCCGCGGCGCTGGCCGCCGTCGGCGCCCGGGCCCCCGGTCTTCCCGAACCGGCCGCTCTCGTGCCCGAGCCCTCCGCCGACGCCTGCGCGGCCGACCGCTGCCGCGCCCACCTGACCCGCGCCTTCTCCGCCGTCGCCCGTGCCGACTGGCACGCGGCCACGCCACACCTGCGGGCCGCTCTCGACCTGGCCGACGCGCTGGACGACGCGGCCGACGGCGAACTGCTGCTGAACCTCGGGGTGGGCATGTGGTACCTAGGCGACGACCAGGCCGCTCTCGACGTGCAGACCAGGCTCCTGGCGCACGCGCGCGGCGCAGGCGCCGTCGTCCTCATCTTGCACGCGCTCACCCGGCGGGGGTTGACCGACATCGCGACTGGGAGGTGGGCCGAGGCGCGCGCCGGTGCGGAGGAATCGCTGGCGCTGGCCGACGGCTCCGGCCAGCCGGCGCTGGCGGCGCTGCCGCACGCCGTCCTGGGGCTGCTGTCCGCGCTCCGGGACGGCGACGCGGGCGAGCACGTGACCGACGTCGAGCGCATCGCGCGGTCGGCTCCTCTCGGGATCCTCACCGGCCTGGTCGGCGATCTGCTGGCATGGGTCCGCGCTGCGACCGCGCGGAACGCAGACCAGGCCCTGCAGCGGCTGGAGCAACTGACCGTTCCCGCGGTGCAGCAGACCGCCGCGCTGGACCGGGTCGAGTTCGCCGTCCATGCTGGCCGACCGGACCTGGGGAAGCGATGGGTGGAGGAGCTGGCCGAGTTCGCCGATGCCACCGGCGCCGCCTGGGCCGTCGCCGCAGTCGAGCACGGTCGCGCCCTCCTCGCGGACGGGACCGAGGCGCAGGAGCACTTCGACCGTGCCCTCGCCGCGCACGAGCGCTCTCTACGGCGGCCCGACCGCGCGCGCACCCAACTGGCCTACGGCAGCCACCTCCGCCGCGCCCGCCGCAGGGTCGACGCCCGTGCGCATCTGCGGGGCGCGCTCGCCGCGTTCGAGGAGCTGGGTGCGGAGGCCTGGGCGGAGCGGGCGCGCCAGGAGCTGCGCTCGTCGGGGGAGTCGGCACGGCGCCGGACCGGGACCGGCTCGGACGCTCCTGCGCTCACCCCCTCCGAGCGGCAGGTGACCAGGCTGGTGCGCGAGGGCCTCTCGAACCGGGACATCGCGGCGCGGCTGTTCCTCAGCCCCCGGACGATCGACTTCCACCTGCGCAACGCCTTCGCGAAGCTGGGCGTCAGCAGCCGCACCGAGCTCGCCGCGTTGCCGCTGGACTGATGGTCGTGGGCGAGATCCGGCTCCATCGCGTGCACGACGGCGAACCGCCGCCCGCGGGCCGCCGGTTCCTCGTGGACCGGGTGTGGCCGCGCGGCGTGCGCCGCACGGACCTGACGCTGGACGGGTGGCTGCGGGACCTCGCGCCGAGCGGCGAGCTGCGGAAGTGGTTCGGCCACGACCCGGGGCGGTGGGAGGAGTTCCGCCGTCGGTACCTCGCCGAGCTCGAGGCTTCGCCGGCGGAATGGCGTCCGCTGCTCGAGGCGGCCGAGCAGGGCGACGTCACACTGCTGTACGGGGCTCGCGACCGCGAGCACAACAATGCCATGGTCCTCCGCGACTTCCTCCTCGACCGGCGGGAACGCGACAGTTTTCGCGAATGAAAGTTGCTTCTAGACTCGACCCGTGACCGACGACGCGCAGGTGACGGCGGTAGCCGCGTTGGCCGAGCCGACCCGGCGCCGGTTGTACGACCACGTGGTCCGGCAGCCCCGGCCGGTGAGCCGCGACGAGGCCGCCGCGGCCACGGGCGTTCCGCGCGCGACTGCGGCCTTCCATCTCGACCGGCTGGTCGGGGAGGGGCTGCTCGACGTCCACTACGAGCGGCGCACGGGCCGCACCGGTCCGGGGGCCGGCCGACCGGCCAAGCTGTATCGCCGGTCGGAGTGCTCCGTGACGGTGTCGCTGCCCGAGCGGCGGTACGACCTGGCCGGCGAGCTGCTGGCCGCCGCGCTCGTCGAGGCGGAACACTCGGGCGAGCGGCCGGCCGCCGTCCTGGATCGGGCGGCGTTCGCCCGCGGTCGGGAACTGGCCGCCGCCACGGGTGGGCACGGGCGCGAGGCGGTCCTGCAGGTGCTCGAGGGTCACGGGTTCGAGCCCCGGGCGGAGGGCGGCTCGATCGCGCTGTCCAACTGCCCGTTCCACACCCTCGCGCGGGAGCACACGGAGCTGGTCTGCGGCATGAACCTGCGACTGCTCGAAGGCGTCCTGGACGAGGTCGCCGACGCGCCGCTGGCCGCTTCCCTGCGGCCTGAACCGGGTCGGTGCTGTGTGCGGCTGGAGCCCGCTGTCCGGAGCTGAGCTGCGGGGCGCGGGCCCGTTGACACGCGTGCGGTGGGGGGTCTCTACTTCTAATCATCATTGGTTTTAGAAGGAGCTCGTCATGACCATCCATCTGAGCCGTTCCCACTTCTCGTCCGACCCCGCGACGGCGACCGCGGACCCCGCGTACCAGGCGTTTCTCCTGCTGCGGACGGTGTTCACCGTGGCGCCCATCGCCTTCGGCCTGGACAAGTTCGCCAACCTGCTCACCGACTGGCCGCAGTACCTCGCCCCCTGGGTCGACCGGATCGTCCCCGGCACCGCGCAACAGGCGATGTACGCGGTGGGCGTCGTCGAGATCCTCGCCGGCGTCGCCGTCGCCGTCGCCCCCCGGTTCGGCGGCTGGCTGGTGGCGGCCTGGCTCGGCGTCATCATCGTCAACCTGTTGACGATCCCGGGGTTCTACGACGTCGCGCTGCGTGACGTCGGCCTGCTCGTCGCTGCTGTCGCCCTTGCCCGCCTGGCGGTCCGTTACACCCCGTCCGGGGCCGGGGCGGACTCATGACCGCCCCGGACCCGGCGCTCGCTCCGCCGGAACGGGCGGCCCACCTCCGCGTCGTCCGGAGTCGCACCGACGTCGACGTGCCGGCCGCAAAGGAGGCGGTGACCGCGCTGCTCCGGGCGCTGGGCAGGCACCCGGCCGACCCGCACCTGCTCGACACCCCGCGGCGCGTGGCGGAGGCCTACGCGGAACTGCTCACCCCGCCCCCGTTCGACCTCACCACGTTCCCCAACGACGAGGGCTACAACGAGCTGGTGATGGCCACCGCCATCCCGGTGCAGTCGCTGTGCGAGCACCATCTGCTGCCCTTCATGGGGGTTGCCCACATCGGCTACCTGCCCGGCGAACGGATCCTGGGGCTGTCGAAGCTGGCCCGCGTCCTCGACCTGTTCGCCCGCGACCTCCAGGTGCAGGAGCGGCTCACCCAACAGGTCGCCGACTGGCTGCAGGACAACCTCGAGCCCCGCGGCGTCGGCGTGGTGGTCGAGGCCGAACACCTGTGCATGTCGCTGCGCGGCGTACGCGCCCGCGGAGCCCGAACGACGACATCGGCCCTGCACGGACTGCTGCGGGAGGATCCTCGGTCCCGCCAGGAGTTCTTCGCGCTCTCCGGAATGCGAGGTTGACCGGGATGACCGCTCAGGAACCGTTCGTGATCGTCGGTGGCGGGCTGGCCGGTGCCAAGGCCGCCGAGACGCTGCGTACCGAGGGCTTCGACGGCCCGGTGGTGCTCGTGGGGGCCGAGCCCGAGCTGCCGTACGAGCGGCCACCGCTGTCGAAGGGCTACCTCCTGGGAGCGGCGGAGCGCACGAGTGCGCAGGTGCACGACGAGGGCTGGTACCCGGCCCAGGACGTCCAACTGCGCACCGGGACGCGGGTGACCCGGCTCGACGTGGCCGGTCACCGGCTCGCCCTGGACACCGGCGAGGAGTTGCCCTTCGGGAAGGTGCTGCTGGCCTGCGGGTCGTCGCCCCGGCGGCTGCCCGTCCCGGGTGCCGACCTGGAGGGCGTCCGGTACCTGCGGACCCTGGCCGACGCCGACCGGTTGAAGGCCGACCTGGCCGACGGCGGCCGGCAGCTGGTCGTCGTGGGGGCGGGCTGGATCGGGCTGGAGGTCGCGGCAGCCGCCCGCCACCACGGCAACGCGGTGACCGTGGTCGAGCCGCAGCCCACGCCGCTGCACGCGGTGCTCGGGCCGCGGATGGGGGACGTCTTCGCCCGGCTGCACCGCCGGAACGGCGTCGAACTGTTCACCGACACGACCGTGCGCGAGATCCGCGGATCCGACGGGCGGGTCACCTCGGTGGTCACCGACGGCCACGCCGGGCTCCCCGCTGATCTCGTCGTCGTCGGCATCGGCGCCGTCCCGAACACGGAACTGGCCGCATCGGCCGGCCTCGAGGTGGACAACGGCGTGGTCACCGACCACGCGCTGCGCGCCTCGGCGCCGGACGTGTACGCCGCCGGGGACGTGGCGGCGTCCTTCCACCCGCTGTACGGCCGCCACGTCCGTGTCGAGCACTGGGCCAACGCCCTCAACGGCGGCCCGGCCGCCGCGAGGTCGATGCTCGGGCAGGAGGTCGTGTACGACCGCGTGCCCTACTTCTTCACCGACCAGTACGACCTGGGCATGGAGTACTCCGGGCTCGGCGGGCCCGGCGACACGGTGGTCTGCCGCGGCAATCCGGAGGACGGCGAGTTCATCGCCTTCTGGACGGCGGACGGACGGGTCACCGCCGCGATGAACGTCAACGTGTGGGACGTGACCGCGCCGCTCCAGGAGCTGATCCGCAGCCGCCGGCGGGTGCCGGTCGCCTCGCTCACCGATGCCGACACACCACTGGAACGGCTCACCGCCTGAACCCTCCGGTCGGGAGACTGAGTCGGTCTCCCGGCAGGTCGCCGGTGTGCGGACGCCCTAAACGAGGCAGGCTGGGGGGCGTCACACCCCGGAAACGAGCGGACGCGATCATGGCGAGCATGGACCGACAGCAGGAGTTCGTCCTGCGC
>WUUC01115790.1_pt1 | contig 10342 bp, 14 predicted proteins | sample 6278441 | NCBI WGS metagenome assembly WUUC01 (sample SAMN13675441, study PRJNA597444) | soil metagenome | isolation source: soil | place: USA: Washington | collected 2017-10 | reverse complement strand
TCTATCTAGACGCAAAAAGCAGTCGGGCACAGGCGTAGTGCCTCGTGTGTAGGCGGTGCGCTTGTAGAAGAATGTCCCGTTTGACACCGAAGCTACGTCCTTTCCTGTTGTCCCTGCCAGGACCGGCACTAAAACTGCGACAGTCGTCGCGCCCTTTCAAGGCTCTGCTCGCGTCCATTCCTCTACGGGTATCAGATAGGGGATTTTTGTTGAATAGGTTCTTCCGTCAACGTCTTCATAGTCTCCGCAGAGCTCCTGCATCCCCGTGTAGCCCATTTCAGGTAAGGGACTCGCGACATCGATCCCGTCGAACTCTGTGTAGATAGCATCACCAGTGTGCAACGTCCCGCCCCAAGCGCGAAATGCAGGCGCTCACATACTCGCAGAGAGCGAATTCCATCTCCGCTCTTCTCATCGATTGGCCGTTAGCAGTCCTGGCTTGCTCGGCGTCCGTATCTCTTTACACAACCACCGCTCTACGTCAAGTATACCTTTTATTTCAAAACACCCGTGCTGTGTCAAGTTCCCAAAATAAGACTATTGCAATATAATGCTCTTGATTGATTGTTTCCGTGAACTGGGCCTGTTGGCGAGTGGCATACGGACATGGACGACGACTTTATCTCGGGACGCGAGGTCGCCAAGCGATACGGTATCGCGCTCCTGACTCTGCGGCGGCGAGTTGAGCGCGGTGATCTCCGAGCGTTTAAGCATCCACTGGATGACCGGATGCGACTGTATCGAGTCGCGGATATCGAGCGCCTACTCCAACCGGTGCCTGAGCCGATCTCGACGCCAAAGGCAGCGGCACAGTGACCGCTCCTTCCCGCTCCCCGCAGAACTTGCACAAACCGATCTCACTCACGCAACGCCGCGCCCATGAACGACTGTTCCAGTGGCTGTTCAGCCCCCTCGACTCTGGACAATCCGAGGAATCCGACCTGCAACCGCAGCGGAAGCCAACGCCGATCCGCACAACTCCTGACGAGCACGACGAGGACAAGCGTCCCCGGTCCGCATAAGCGCGAGTGCCCGGTACTGGCTGGCGGCCACCGAGCACTCACCAAGAAAGAAGATTGCGATGCAAAGCATAGCCCAACCACCGATTGATCAGGGTACTGATGCGCATGCAAAGGTGCTGCCATTTAGGGTCAACCAGCACGACAGCCCCGAGCAGTCTCACGATCCAGAGCGCCCGTGGCCGGTGATGGACGAAGCCGCCTTTTATGGGCTGGCGGGTGATGTCGTGCGGGCCATTGCGCCACATACCGAAGGCGATCCAGTGGCGATCTTGACCAACTTCCTGACCATGTTTGGGTCGGCCGTGGGGCGCGGGCCTCATGCCGCCGTCGGAGCGACCCGCCACGGGACGAACCTTTTCATGCTGCATGTTGGTAACACCAGCCGTGCCCGCAAAGGCACCGCCTATGACGAATCGCTCCGCGTCGTCAGTAGCGCCGATGCGACTTGGCCGTCCCGCATCGTGGGTGGTCTCTCATCAGGTGAGGGAGTGATCTATGCCGTCCGGGACGCCACGTGGAAAACGGACAAGACGGGCGCCTTCACCATTAACGACGATGGGGTGGAAGATAAGCGGTTGCAGGTGACGGAATCGGAATTTTCCAGCGTGCTCAAGATGGCCAGTCGCGACGGCAATACCTTGACGGAAGTTTTGCGTCGGGCTTGGGATAGCCACGACCTGCAAATCCTGACCAAAAATTCGCCCTGCAGGGCGACGGCGCCACATGTTAGCTTGCTCGGGCATATCACAGAGCATGAACTGCGGCGGACCCTGTCCGACACCGCTCAGTTGAACGGGTTCGCTAACCGGTTTCAGATCATGTGTGTCAGGCGGTCGCGATTGCTTCCGCATGGGGGGACCGTGCCGGATGCCACCATGCAAGCGCTCACTGAGCGCGTTGGGAATGCATTAGCAGCGGCCCGAGAGCGCGACCTGATGCGGCGCGATGGCGATGCCAACCGGGCATGGGAAGCGGTTTATCCGGCGTTGACCGCGGATAGGCCCGGCATGTTAGGCGCGATCATGGCGCGGGCGGAAGCCCATGTGCTGCGATTGTCGCTGCTCTATGCGCTGCTCGATAACGCGGCGTACATCCAAGTCCCGCACCTTTACGCGGCTTCAGCGGTGTGGAAGTACGCGGAAGCGTCTGCCATGTACCTCTTTGGCGACGCCACGGGCGACCCCATTGCGGACCGGGTGCATGCCGCACTGCGCCGCAATGGACCCATGAGTCAAAACGACCTGCGCGATCTATTCGGGCAACATGTCAAGGCCGCCGTGCTGAGTCGCGCTCTGGAAACCTTGGTTACGGCGGGCAAGATCGTCTCGCGCCAGGTGGTCACTGGTGGTCGACCGTGCACGGTGTGGGGAGTGAAATCGTGACCCTTTTCCCGCTTTTCTACCTTTCCACGCAGGTTGAGAGCCCCAATCGATGGATACCCTGACGGACTATCTCAGCATTATTCGCGACGCGGTTCGCGCCAGTTCAGACGGTGAAGAAGAGGACGGGAGTTATCCGAAGCCGGAGTGCGTGAAAAGCGAGAAAAGCGTGAAAAGTCTCCCGGAGCCAGCTGGGGAACCGTTCCCTCCAGCCTCGGGAATCACGAGCGCGCCTGCGGTACCCGGCTTGGAGTCCGCGCTCAGATGGGCGCATGTCTATCAGGGACCGGTCGTGGCCTCTGTCGCTCCAGCCGATTGGGATGGTGCCGTTCCTGAGGATTGTGGGCAACCAGCACTGTGCGAGACGCTCGGGCCGTGTGCCAGCCGTGGGAAAACAGGTGTCTGCCCCTTGATAGACCCGGCGCTTATCGCCCCAGCAAGGTAGCTGGCTACCTAGCCTGGGTTTGGGGCGGTTTGGACGACCTGGGCCAACGTATCGAACCGCGGGTCACTCATCTGCCATCTCTTCCTCACCCCGGGGCAACGCTGTCCGGCGATCATGTAGCGGGACTGGTATGTCCGATTGGATTTGCTATTTCGTGCATGAGGTTGGCCTGGTACATGAGGACAGCGGCAACTCCGTTTCGTTCATGACGCGTCAGGATCGAATCGCCGGCGATTCGCGAGAACATTGAGGAGGAATTGGGAGACGATGAGGAAAGAATTTTTCTCGCCCCTCCCAGAAATTTCTCCACGAGAAGGTGGTCGAAGATAGGTCCCGCAGCCCACGGATTTCAAACCAGTTTCCGCGACTTGCCCGTTTGCCCGCTTGGACAGCCCGCGGCGACAAGGCACGGAGTGACGAGAAGCTGAAAGATCCGGTGAAGATGGAGGGGGCAACTTAGAGCGTGTTGCAAAACTCTAGGCCGGACGAAACCGGGCGCTGTCGGGGATCAGGGCGAAGATCAGCTCGTCGGCCGGCTGCCCGTCGGAAGCGAGGAACGCATTGCGCAGCCGCCCCTCCAGGACGAATCCGACCCGCTCGGCCACCCGCCGGCTCGACCCGTTGCGCGCGTCGCAGCGCAGCTCCACTCGCCGCGCAGCGAGGGGCCCGACGGCCAGGTCGACGAGCAGGCGCACGGCCTCGGTCGCGTAGCCCTGCCCAACGGCCGAGGCGCGCAGCCAGTATCCGATCCGGAACGCGCGCAAGTCCCAGTCGGGGTCATGCAGACTGACGCACCCGAGGTGGCGCCCGCTCGCGGCCGCGAAGACACCGACGGTGAGCTCGGCGCGCAGGAGCCAGTTGGCGGCGCAGCGGGCGCACCAGTCCCGGCTGTCGGCGACGGAGGTGTGGCCATCGACCCACGCCATCCAGGGACGCAGGTGCGCGCGCGACTCGTCGACGGCCACGAAGATCTGATCGGCATCGGCGAGGCGGTACGGCCGCAGCAGGAGCCGCGGCGAGTGCAGCTCGTCAGGAAGCGGGTTTAGGGTGGGATGGTACGTCGTCACCGACGGCTCCGTCCGACTGACGTGTCCTGGCCGCGCGGGTGGCCCGACGCGGCTCCCGGCTGCAGCGGCCGCAGGGGCCACAAACACCGACGACTCGTCGGCCGTCGCAGATACGGTACTAGCATCAACTAGCGCGAGGAGCACGTCGTTCCTTTCCGCTCCCTCTGCAACCACGCTGAGTATTTGAAACCGGTTCGTGGCAAGTAGCTCTCATGGGTTTTGCAACACGCTCTTAGTTGCTCTGCCTGGTTGTCCAGTGCATACCTGCAGGCACAAATAGGGCGCTGAGCATCAAAGAACGACGCGCCCCTTCCATGTGATTGCATCCAATCATCATCCTGAATGCAAGACGCTAAGCCCTGGGTGAGGTCCATCGCCCCTCATCTAGCTCCCAAAATGCAAGGCGTCACTCCTCCTTCGCACTCAAGCGTGTGCAAGCCATGCTCAAGCGCCCAGCATTTTTCTGTCCGAGGATGTACGGGCGCGTGACCTGGTGTGAAGGAAGATTGCTTTATTTATGTAAATCGACGCGTTGCCTGTGGCGGCTGTTGAGCTTGGCTGTCTGGTCTGTGACGGAACCAGAGGATGAGGAGGATGAAGATTTGTTTCACCTTTTTGATACTCTGCGGACATGGATTTCCTGCTGACGCTCGATTGGGGTGATGTCGTGGAGACGCTACTCGGCGTCATCGTCGGCGGCTCGATCGCCCTTGCGGCAAGCATCATCGTTCAGCGCATGCAAAACACTCAAGCTCGTGAGCAACAACGCGAGCAGTGGCAGCACGATCGCGAACAGCAGCGTGAGCAATGGACCTACGAGCAGGATGTCGAGCATGCCCGCTATCAGCGGGACACGCTTGCCGAACTACAGGCCCATCTCGACGAATTCGTCTTGACGGCCCGAGAGATCGATCGCGAGCGCATGGAGATGTATCACAATGCGACGCCGGAGCAGCTAGAGGCCGGGACTATCGAAACGAGCGAGCATTACCGAGAAATGATGCGACGCTTTCGTGACGCGAATCAGCATGTAAAGGTTCTCGCTGTACGCATCGAGGAAGCGGCTATTCGCGAACGGCTTGAATCCATCAACCGACTCGCGCAACAGCTCGTTGGTCGATCGCCGGCGTTATGGGCGCAACTTGAAAAGGCCGGTAGGCTCGACAAAGAGCCGTCGTGGGAGATTGTCGATCTTGCGATCGAAGCGAATAAAGCGATCGGCACGGCGATCCGCACACACACGCCGATCGTGCGACCCGATTAAGCGGTTTGACAAAAGTCATGGACCAGGTCCCAGTCGCGCCGAAGAATCATGAAGCATTATTGCCGGGTGAGGATATGGAGCGCGGTCGGATAATGGCAGCAGCACGTCACACGCGGCGTTACGGATTGCGGAATGGGTGAGACGCGTATGTTCGACGATCAGTCGAACAAGAACCAAGACGCAATTGCCGTCGCAGGCGTCGCGGTTGGTGGCGCCATCACCGTCGCCACCGGCGAGGGCCAGTGGGATTTGTGGTCGGTGCCACTCGGGTTTATGCTCCTGTTGACCCTCATTGGCTTTGTGCCCGTCGCGCACGCGAGGAGGTGGGATTTCCTTCGCAGCGGCGCATATGCCCTCATCGCGGGTCTGTGCCTGACCATCGTGGTGGCCCCATTCATCGAGATGGCGCTGCGAAATTGGGCCATCACCGACTGGTCCATCACCAACGGGTATCGCTGTCACCTCGGACCGTTCACCATTCACACGGCATGTGCGTTCACGCTGGATGCGGGCGAAACCATCCTACCGGAATTGAACGAGCCACTAAGGCCAGAGGGCTGGGGCATGTATGTCGTGGACTACTCAACGTTGGGAGCGTGGACTGCGCTGACCGTCATCTGGCTGGTGGTGCTCTACTGGAACTCAATCCGCGTGCACATCCTTCGGCAAGCACCAGCGTGAAAAGGATTGCCGGTCTGCATTGCGGGCAATCCTTGGTCGTCGCAGAAACCGGTGCTGCGATCTCTCCCGTCCCCTCTACTGGGTGGTCCTGAGTCAGCAAGAGCAGGGCATGAGCCCAGCGGCGGACGCGGGGATCGGGATCAGTTCGGGTCAACTGACGCAGCATCTCCTGCTGCGCACGCAGATCCGACGACATCGCGGGCCCCTCCTTGAAAGACTGCCGCTCTACCTTGGTCCAGAACTTTTGTCAAACCGCTTAGAGCGTGTTGCAAAACCCTCCCTCCGCTTCGCGCGTCCGGGGTGGCCGGTCCCCTCGCCGATCGTCACGTGGATTCTCCCGGACAACGATGCCACCCCACCGCGCCACAGCAGGGTGGCGCAAAATGCTCCGAAACCGCCTTGCGCCACCGATGCCGGGTATCACTGGGCGAGACTAGGACGCGGGCGAGGGGCTCGCCGCCGGCGTTGCCCAACTGGCCGGGTCGCGCACCGCCTCGACCACCTGCTGGATCGCGTCGATGACGAGTTGCGGCTGCTGGGTATGAACGTAGTGCCCGCTCTCGGTGGCGATCACCTGCTGCGCCCCCGGCACCAGTGCCGCCAACTCGGCTTGAAGCGCCTGCGCGACCCTCTCGATGGTGTCCCAAGGGAAGCCTGGGGGCAGCGTCGACAGCACTTCGGGCGGCAGGTCGGCGCCGACCGGAACGCCGTGGGTGAGAACGACCAGTGGCATCGGCGGCAGCGGATGGGCGGCCGCCGCCTCCCGCAGCTGGGCGAAGCTGGCATCGAAATCGATCCGCTCCAGGTCGGAGTAATCGGCCAGGTCCGGCACGGCCTGCGCGCTGAGGCGCTGGAACGCCGCCCACTGCCCCGGCGTCAGCGCCGCCTGGAATCGGGCGTTCTGCTCCTCATGGCTGGCATCGACGAGGACCAGCCCGACGACCTCGTCCGGGTAGGTGGCGGCGTAGAGGCGGACGATGATGCCGCCGAAGGAGTGGGCGGCCAGGACGTAGGGACCGGGGATCGCAGCCGCCCCCAGCAGGGCATGTAGGGCATCCACGGCATCCGCCGCGGTGCGTGGCATCGGCACGGGGTCGCTGCGGCCGCGGCGCTCGAAGTCGAGCCCCGTCCCGGGACGGTCGTAGGCGCAGACGCGGGTGAACGCCGCAACGCCTGGGAACACCGCCGTCTCGTTGGAATCGGGCCCGAGCGCAATCGTGTCCCAGATGTCGGCGTCGTTGCCGTAGCCGGACTCGAGGATGACCGTCGGACTGCCTTCGCCGCGGCACTGCAGGAACATCTCGCGGCCGCCGCCAATGTCCACCAGTCCAGCGAAGTCACCGCTCGTCGCGATCGGCGACGCGGCCGCCGGGGTGGCGGACTGAGCCCCGGTCGGGAGCGGCACGCTGAGCAGCAGGGTGATCAGGACGAGGACAGGGATCAGGCGCATGGGGCTCCTCCCTCGGGGCCGCCGTCGCCGGGAGCACGCCGATCGGGGTCCCGGTCGTCGCGGCCGTGAACTACCCTATACCCGCCGTCTTGGCTGTCAACCCGGCCAGCACAGTCGTCGAGTCGTGTTCGTCACGCGTCCGCCGGGGCGAGGAAGCGCAGGCAGATCAGCGCGCAGGTCAGGTGCAGCAGCCCCTGGAGCAGGTCGGCTCGCCGCTCGTAGCGCACCCCCAAGCGGCGGCAACCGAGCAACCAGGAGAGCGTGCGCTCCACCACCCAGCGGTACCGACCCAATCGCTCGGAGGAGTCGATGCCGCGGCGGGCGATGCGCGGGGTGATGCTCCGGGCGCGTAGGGCACGACGCAGATCGGCCGAGTCGTAGGCCCTGTCGGCATGCAGCTTCCCGGGACGCTTCCGAGGGCGACCCGGCTTCCTTCTGGGACCGATGATGGACGGAATGGCATCAACTAACGGGAGTACCTGGGTCGCGTCGTGGGCGTTAGCGGCCGAGAGCCGGACTGCGAGGGGAATGCCGTTCCGATCCGTCACGAGGTGGTACTTGGAGCCTACCTTGCCACGGTCGGTGGGGTTGGGGCCTGTCTGCTCACCCCCCTTTTGGCCCGCACGCTCAGCGAATCAATGCTTGCCCTGGACCAGTCGATGGCCGCTTCATCACCCAGCCAGTTGAGGAGCGTCTCATGCAGGCGCTGCCAGACCCCGGCCTCCTGCCAGTCTCGCAAGCGACGCCAGCACGTCGTGCCGCTCCCGTAGCCCAGCCCCTTCGGCAATAACCGCCAAGGACAGCCCGTTCGCAGGGCGAAGATGATGCCGCCGAGAGCCGCACGATCCGCGACCCGAGGGCGACCACCTTTCGGTTTGGGCGGCTCCTTGGGCAGCAGCGGTTCAATGGCTTCCCAGAGGGCGTCGGGAACCAGGGATGAGGCGTTCATGGTCCGCCATCATGCCACCCCACTCCGGTTTTGCAACACGCTCTAAGCCCTCCCCTGAATCTGACACGTGTCAGCGATGCTCCTTAGAAAGGTGCTGCTAGGCGTCGCCTTCACCGCCGTCAATCTGCACGGAACACCCGGCTGGTTTTCGCCATTTTATGCGACGATGTGCTACAATATGTATGTTGGGGATTGACCGACAAGGACCGCAGTACCAGGGACGCACGATGGCCGACACCGAACGCGAACGTGACGCACGTGTCACCACTGACCGCCTGTTGACCGTGGAAGAGACCGCGCAGCAGTTGAGCCTCAGTACCGAAACGATCCGGCGCTGGCTCCGTGATGGTCGCTTGCGCGGCGTCCGACTTGGCGAGCGGCGTGCCGGGTGGCGCATCGCCGAACGCGACCTGGCCGCGTTTATCCACGATCGGATCGCCAAGACGGAGCAATCACGATGACCAAGACAACCGGCCGCGTCCACATCTACTGCCGGGTATCGAGCGTCGGCCAAGAGGACGGGTACTCCCTCGACACGCAGGAGGCCGCGTGCCGGACTTGGGCCGAGCAGCGGGGGGTGACGGTGGCATCCATGGCGCGCGAGGTCCGCTCCGGTGGCGATCGGCACCGGCCGGAACTCGACGCAATGCTCGCCCGGATCGTGCAGAGCGATGTGGTTGTCTGCTATGCCCTCGATCGCCTGTCACGGAGCCAGGTCGATACCGCGATCTTGATCGATCGCATTGAGGGCGCGGGCGCGACGCTGCAATTGGTGACGGAGGACTTCGAACAGTCGGCGACGGGGACGTTCTTGCGGAACGCGAAGGCGTTTGTGGCCGAACTGGAACGCGAAAAGATCGCCGAACGCACCCAACGCGGACGCCGCGCGCGGGTCGCGGACGGCAAGCCGCTGGTCACAAAGCGACCGCCCTACGGCTACGACTGGAACGGCGATAAGTCCGCCTATGTGATCGATCCGGCAACCGCGCCGATCGTGCGGATGATCTTCGACGCCTACCTCGATGGCGGCACGTTGCGCGGAGTGTGCGCCGAACTGGAAGCGCACGGCATCCCATCACCAACCGGCCGGCCGCAATGGACGGCGGCAGTAATCCGCGAAATCCTAACTCGTCCGATCTACTCCGGCACCGGCGTCGCCTTTGCACGGGTGTACACGAAGCGGCGCACGAGCAAGGGATATGACCATCGCCCGGCCACGGACGATGAACGGGTGATGCTGCCGGGGATCGCGCCAGCGATCGTGACGCCGGAGGAGCACGCGGCCGCCCACGCGTTACTTGCGCGAAACCGCACAGCGAGCCGCCGCAACAATCGCAATCCGGAGGCGGCGTTGCTGCGCGCCGGATTCATTCGGTGCGGCCATTGCGGATGGGTGATGGGGGTGAAGAACGCGCCGCCATCGGCACCCGGCCGGAGTGCCGTGTACCAGTGCAATTCCCGCTCCATGCGATCGCACGATTGCCCCCAACCACGGATCGCCGCGTCGATCGTTGACGGTGCCGTGTGGGATCGGGTGTGCGGGGTCCTGCGCGATCCGGCGATGATCGAGCGCGAACTTGGCAAGCACCGCAACGGCGGCGGACTGGACCGCGACCTCGCGGCGATCGATGCGCGGTTGGAGACGAACGCGACCCGGCGCACACGACTTGTTCGCGCCCTCGCCGACCTCGACGACGACGCCGACATCGCGGAGGTCAAGGCGCAACTGCGGTTGCTGGCCGATACCGCGAAAACACTCGACGCCGATCGCGCCGACCTCATGCGACGCATCGCGGATGTGGACGCGGACCGGGATCGCGTCCGGACCCTGACCGACTGGTGTGAACACTTTGGAGCGAAACTGGCGATGGCGACGTATGAGCAGAAGCGGATGGCGCTGGAAGCATTGGGTGTGAGTGTCCGCGTGTTTCGAGTCGGTGCCACGGATGACGACGGCACCACCCTGCCCCGATGGGAGTTGACCATGCGGCCACTCGTGACCGGCGACGCCATTGTGTATGGTGATGCACATTCAGCCACTTGTGCCCGTCACTGGCGGCCGAGTCGGCCTCGTCGAGGCCGGCG
>WUUC01061764.1_pt1 | contig 10342 bp, 8 predicted proteins | sample 6278441 | NCBI WGS metagenome assembly WUUC01 (sample SAMN13675441, study PRJNA597444) | soil metagenome | isolation source: soil | place: USA: Washington | collected 2017-10 | reverse complement strand
TGGGCAAGGCGATCATCAATGGCTTGTTGCTAGCGCTGTTCGATCTGCCCGATCTGAGAGCGGGTGCGCAAAGCCCACCCAGCGTCGCCTTCACGTTCCTGCCGCAGCCGCCGGCACCCAGGGCTTGAGCTTGCGGCGCAGCTAGGCGACTAGGGCTCGAAAATGTGCACCCAGCCCGCGCGTGGTTCGGCGCGGGCGGCCACCGTGGCTCCCCCGAACAGGAACATACGGCCCTCGTACGCAGCGGCCCCGGTGCCATGCAGCGGCATGGGCAGCTCCGCTTCGTACTCCCACACACCCGTCTGCGGATCGAAACGTTCGACGCTGCTGCGCACGCTTAGGGGCGCGACCAGTACCTCGCCGCCGGCCACGACAATGGTGCCGTCGATGACTGCTGCGCCGAAGCCGCTGCGACTGTCCTGCATGTCGGGACCTGCACTCCAGAGGTCGCTCGCCGGGTCGTAGATCTCGACCGAGGTGTAGACGGAGCCGAAGCCCGCTCGTCCGGCCAGCGCGTACAGCTTGCCGGAAAGGGCCGCGGCGGCCACATGGTCGCGCACCACCGAGAGCTCAGCGAGCACGGTCCATGCGTCTGCGTCGGGATCGTAGCGCTGCAAGGCGCGTTCATTCGGACCTGTGCCTCCTACGAGATAGACTTTGTCGTCCAGGGTCACGGCGGCGGCGGCGTAGCGCGCGTGCACCAGCGCGGCGCGCTCCGACCATTCGTTACTGGCGGGGTCGTAGGCAAACGTCTGCGCCGCGTTGCCACCGGTCAGCAGCAGCTCGCCCCGCAGCGCCGCCAGCGAGGGATGCTCGCGCGGGGCAGGTAGCTCGGCCAGCTGCTCCCACGAGTCGCTCTGCGGGTCGTAGGCTTCGAACGCCGTCAGACCGCCGTAGCCGCCAGCGACGTAGATCTTGCCGTTCAGCACGGCCACCGCCAGCTCCGTGCGCGCCGTGGGCATGGCGCGTCCGCTGCCCCAGCTGCTCGCGGCCTGCGCATCCTGGGGCAGGCCTGCATCGGGTGCAGCCGAGCTGGCATCGGCCGGCGTCGCGTCAGCTTGGCTTGCGTCCTGCGGACCGCGGTCGTCCGTGTCGCTGCAGCCCACGGCGATAACGAGCAGCGCGAGCGGAAGAGGGGGTCGCTTCATTCCCATTAGTAGTCCCCCGGAAGTGGACGCCCGCAAGCTCCAAAGCGCGCTGCAGCGCGTCGCCACGGGCGCGCGGCAGGACCGGCTCCGCGCCTGCGGTGGGAGGCGCGCTTATTGCGACCCTCGCACGGAAGGGGCTGCTGGTGCACGAATGGCTGCTTGGTGCGGCGGGCCCAGCGCGACAGCTGGGGCGCTGGAGCACGATTTCACGTCTCTCGCGTTCGGGCAGTTCGCAGAAAGGAGCTTGGAACATGACGACAGCGCAAATCACTAGTTACGAATGGGCCGCCCGGCGGCAGGACCTGGCGCGTGACGCGCGGCGGGGCATGGCGCGCAGCGAGCCGCGCGACGTGCCCGTGGCCGACGGAGCGGACGATGGCGCCGAGCGCCTGGCTCATGGCCTCGGCTGGTTCAGCATCGGGCTGGGCCTGGCCGAGCTGACCGCGCCGAGCACGCTAGCGTCTCTGATCGGCGTCCCCGACGATGAGGACAACCGCAGCTTGCTGCGGGCCGCGGGCTTGCGCGAGATCTCCAGCGGCATCGGCATCTTGAGCCAGCCACGGCCCGCGGGCTGGTTGTGGGCCCGCGTGGGCGGCGACGTGATGGACCTCGCTTTGTTGGGCGCCGCCCTCAATTCGCCGCGCGCGCGGCGCGATCGTGTCGCCCTGGCGACGGCAGCAGTATTGGGCGTGACGGTATTGGACGTGATCTCGGGTCAGCGCCTGCGCAGCCAGGGCCAGCGGGGCGCGCGTGTGGTGCCGGAGCGCGTGTCAGAGGCAAAACAGCACCACAGCGTCTCTATCAAGCACGCGATCACGATCAACCGTCCCGTCGATCAGGTCTATCACTTCTGGCACGACTTTCAGAACCTACCGCGCTTCATGAGCCATTTGGAATCGGTGACGCTGACCGGCGAAGGCAAGTGGCGCTGGAAGGCCAGAGGGCCCGTCGGCAGCGCCATCGAGTGGGAGGCTGAGGTCACCGAAGACAAGATCAACGAACGCATCGTCTGGTGCACGTCTCGCGGAGACATCGATCACCGCGGCAGCGTGCGCTTCACGCCGGCGCCCGGCAAGCGCGGCACCGAGATGCACGTGGAGCTCCACTATCGACCGCCGGCGGGCGCACTGGGAGCCGTCATCGCGCACCTTTTCGGGGAGCTGCCTGAACAGCAGATCAAAAATGACCTGCGGGCGTTCAAGCAGGTGCTCGAGACCGGTGAGGTCGTCCATTCCGACGCCAGCGTCCATCGTCTAGCCCATCCCGGCAGGCCTCCGGAACACCAGGCGACGCTCGCAAGCGAGGTGCTGTCATGAAAGCGACCTGCTGGATGGGCAAGAAGAACGTGCGCGTCGAACACGTGCCCGACCCGCAAATCCTGAACGCGCGCGATGCCATCGTGCGCATTACGTCGACGGCTATCTGCGGCTCGGATCTCCACCTCTACAACGGCTTCGTGCCCAGCATGGAGAAGGGAGACGTCTTGGGTCACGAATTCATGGGGGAGGTCGTCGAACTCGGTAAGGGCGTCAGGAACCTGAGCATCGGAGATCGCGTCGTCGTTCCGTTTCCCATCGCGTGTGGCCATTGCCTGGCATGTCAGGCGCAGACTTACTCGTTGTGTGAGAACTCCAATCCCAACGCCTGGATGGCGGAAAAGATGTGGGGGCACTCTCCGTGCGGGATCTTCGGCTACTCGCACATGCTCGGCGGCTACGCGGGGGGCCAAGCCGAATATGCGCGGGTGCCCTTCGCGGACGTGGGTCCGATCAAGGTTCCGGAGGGTCTGGCCGATGACCAGGTGCTGTTTCTGTCGGACATTTTTCCTACCGGATACATGGGGGCCGAGCTCTGCGACATCCAGCCAGGGGACGTGATCGCGGTGTGGGGAGCCGGGCCTGTGGGACAGTTTGCGATCAAAAGCGCATACCTGCTGGGCGCAAGTCGCGTGTTCGCCATTGACCGGTTCGAATACCGTCTGCGCGTCGCGCGCGAGAAGGCGGGCGCCGAAACGCTGAACTACGAAGAGGTCGACGTGCTCGAGGCGCTGAAGGAGCTGACCGGTGGGCGCGGCCCGGATGCCTGCATCGACGCCGTCGGCCTGGAAGCGCACGGTCACGCGCTGATGTATGCCTACGATCGGACCAAGCAGGCGCTGATGCTGGAGACCGATCGCCCGCTAGCGCTGCGCGAGGCGATCATGGCTTGCCGCAACGGCGGTACGGTGTCGGTGATCGGCGTCTACGGCGGCTTCATCGACAAGTTCCCGATGGGCGCGGTGGTCAATCGCGCCCTGACCATCAAGTCTGGTCAGTGCCACGTGCAGCGTTACATGCGTCCGCTGCTCGACCGAATCCAGAAGGGCGAGATCGACCCGAGCTTCGTGATCACGCACCGTCTGTCGCTGGAGGACGCGCCTGAAGGCTACGACATGTTCCTGCACAAGGAAGACGAGTGCATGAAGGTCGTGCTCAAGCCGTAGCCGCGCGCGGGTGAGCCCCAGTCACGTCGAGACTAGACGACTGCGGAGCTGCCCCCGTCGACGTTGATGCTCGTTCCCGTGACGTAGCTCGCGGCATCGGACGCGAGGAACGCGATCACGTTGGCCACCTCCTCGGCAGCGCCTACGCGGCCGAGCGGTACGCCCTTGCCGAGCTCTGCGTAGTATTGTTCGGGTGATAAAGCGTGACGATCGGCGGCGCGCTCCTGCTGGGCGCTCTTGATCAGGCCGACACACACCGTGTTGACGAGAATGCGGTGCTCGGCCAACTCCTTCGAGAGTGCCTTGGTCAGGGCAATGCCGGCGGCGCGGCTGACCGAGGTGGGAAGCGAGCCCGCCGCGGGATGTTTGCCGGCCGGCGTGGTGATGTTGATGATGCGTCCGCCGGCACGTTTTAGGTGCGGAAGCGCCGCGCGGATGGTGCGAATGGCGGCGTGAAGCTTCAGATCGAGATCGGCCTGCCAAAGCGCGTCGCTGGCAGCCTCGAAGCGCATGGCGTTGGCAGTGCCGGCGTTGTTGATCACGATATCGAGCCGCGAGAAGCGCTCGACCACCTGAGCGACGAAGCGAGCCACGTCCTCGGCGCTGGTCACGTCGGCAGCGCTCGTGAAGACTTCGGCGCCGGTCGCGCGGATTTCCATGCCAGCGCGTTCGAGCACGTCCGGGCGGCGTGCGCAGATGGCTACCTTCGCGCCTTCAAGCGCCAGGCGCAGCGCCGTCGCCTTGCCGATGCCTTCGCTGCCGCCCGTGATCAGCGCCACTTTTCCTTCGAGACCGAGTTCCATTTTCACCTCCCGTACGTGCCAACCCTACGTTGCCTTGTTTCGTTCGTCTGGCTGCCAGTAGGGCTGACGAACTGGGCGCTGCGCGCTGCTGATGGTCGCGACGTGCGGATGGACGCGCCCGGCGCGGCTGGCGGTGCGCTGACGCGTGGCGGGCACGCGCGTGGCCAGTGCCACGCTCCAAACTCGTGATCTTTCTTTGCGATGGAGCAAAATCTACGAAATCGCTAAACAATCGACTGCGTCTGAAGGTTTGCAATCCGGCCGGCAGGCAAGGACGGCAGCGCAGAGTATTGCTCGCCGAGCCAGCCGGCGATCTCGGTGAGCAACGCATGTCGCGGGTCGTTGTCACGGAACACGAGATACGCGCCGCCAGCGACCGGCTTTCGCAAGGGGAAGGGCACGCAAAGGCGACCTCGAAGTACCCAGTCGGAGGTCATGGGAAACAGCCCGAAGGCGATGCCCAGGCCGCGCTCCGCCGCCGTAAGCGTTTCGAAGTAGCCTTCGAACGACAAGATGCGGTGAGGTTGGCGAGCAACGCCGCACGCCTTCATGAAGGAGGCCCAGATGTCCGGTCCGGCGCCGCGCATTTCGATCAGCGTTGCGTGCCCCAGATTGTTCAGAGATCGGAGACGCTTTGCGAGGTCTCTGCTGCACACCGGAGTGACGATAACTGGGCCGACCGGTACCGAGGTCAGTCCGGGCTCGGCTTTGCCGCGTACTCGCAGCGCCGCGTCGAGCTCTGACGTGTGCAGCTCGACGACTCGCATGCTGGTCTCGATGCGGAGCTCGACCTCTGGAAAGCGAGCTTGAAACGCGGGCAGTCGGGGGATGAGAAACTCGTGCGCAAGGAAGTCCACCGTGCACAGACGCAGGACCTGAGCGTTCGACCGTGACCGCACGCGACGACCGGCGTCTGCGAGGTCGCGAAGCACCCGCCGAACCTCCTCACAATAGAGCCGGCCTTCTTGAGTCAGCACCACGGTACGCTTGATGCGCGAAAAGAGTCGGGCTCCCAGCGCCATCTCCACGCCCCGGATCTGTTGGCTGATGGCCGATGGTGTCAGATGCAGCTCGGAAGCTGCCGCGCGAAAGCTACCGAGCCTGCCGGCGGCTTCGACCGCGTGTAGGAATTGAAGCGGAGGCAGCGGCACGACTCATAGATTAGCCACAGTTACCATTAGCTGACCAGCCGTCGTTTGACGAATCACACGGTGAAATGCACCGTGGAGGCTGTTGTGCGGCACTTCCCGCAGTGGGATAGGGCAAGCAGCGGAGCGCACCCCCATGGATCACATCGTTCGTTTCTACTTCAGCTTTCGGAGTCCCTACGCTTGGTTCGCGGCGGAGCGATGGCATACCGAGGTCGGGGATCTGCGGCCCATGGTCGAGCACATACCCTTTTATCCAACACGGGATACGTTTCCGAACGACCCCACGCTTTTCCCGGCCAAGTACAAATACGTCGGGCAGGACATGCTGCGGCTCGCGCGCGACTTTCAGCTCTCGCTGCGTCGACCCCCCGCACTCGAGACGGACTGGGGTCGGGCCCATGCCGCGTACCTCGGGGTTCGCGACGCCCAGCCCACGCGGGCCGAAGTGTTCATGCTCGAGATGTTTCGCTCGCGGTTTTCACTCGGACTCGACGTGGCACTTCCAGAGGTGATCGCGGACGCCGCGGCGCGAGCCGACGCAGACGGCGGCTTGGCGAAGGCAGCGGCCGCGTCGCCTGCCCTGCAGGCGGAAGTCGCGCAGAGCTTCGTGCGCGGACAGGAGCGGGACGGCATCTTCGGCGCGCCAAGCTTCGTCTATCGCAACCAACTCTTCTGGGGTCACGACCGCATGCACCACCTGCGCCGAGCCATGCTCGAAGCCACAGAATCTCTCGCTTCGGCGGTGAGTCCATGAGAGCGCTTCTATTCGTGCTCTGGGCGTGGGCGCTGACTGCGTGCGGTCACCGTCCCGAAACACCCTCTCCGCCGAAGGAGCCCGGAGATGCGGGACGTTCGTCTCCCGAGGACCCTTCCACGGATGCTGAGACGCAAGTGGAGAGGCTCGATTGTCCTGATGAACACTTCGGCCTTACGAACGTCGACGTGGGGGAAGTTCATCTGCAGGTGGCGTGTCAGGGCCATGGTCGTACGGCGGTTCTCCTGCACGGCTACCCCGAACTTTACTTCACCTGGACACGGATCGCCGCGCTGCTCACCGCCGAGGGGTTTCGCGTCGTTGCTCCCAATCTGCGAGGTTATGCCGGTTCCGATCGGCCCGAAGACGTCGACGCCTATCACATCGATCATCTCGTCGCTGACGTCGCGGGATTGCTCGGCGCGGTGGGCCGTGAGCGCGTCCTGCTAGTCGGGCACGATTGGGGAGGTGTGATCGCGTGGGTCTTGGCCCATCGCCACCCGGAGTTGCTTTCAGGCCTGGTCGTGATGAACGGCCCGCATCCCGATGTCTGGGCGCACCCCGGGGTCGATCCTGTGCAGGCTGAGGCGTCCGCGACCTATGTACCGCTGATCGCCAACGGCGTAATCGGGCCGGAGGTCGTCGAGTCGCGAATAGGGCCGTTTCTCGCACCAGGTGAGATCGACCAGTACCGCGCCGCGTGGGCAGAGCCTATGGCGGCGGTCAGCATGGGCAACTGGTTCAAGGCCAACATCTATCCCACAAACCGCATCCCCACGGGCAACTCGACGACGGTGGCCACATTGGTGCTTTGGGGAATGCAAGATGTCCTCGTCACGCCCAGCCAGTTGGACCACCTCGGGCCCTTCGTGTCGAACCTGAAGGTCGTTCGCCTTCCGGACGTGGGTCATTGGGTGCCGCTCGAAGCTCCCGAGACCGTGGCGACGAACATCGTCGAGTTCGCCGGCCCCTTGCGGTGAGCGAGTTCAGCCGTCCATGAGCTTGGGGCGAGCGTGAGCCGCGTCGCAAGGAGTAGCGCGACCAATGCCGACCCTCGTCCCATTGGCACAGTAGTCTCGTGTAGAGTCAGAGGATGAGGCTGTCGCGCGCCACTCTGTTCGGGTTGTACATCGGTCTGTGCATGCTCGTGATGCGTCTGCTCGGGTTCACTCGAGCTCACTCTGTCCAGTCATCCAGACCTGAGTCGGGGCGGGAGGGTCGCGGCGCCGCGACCCTCCCGCCCCGACTCGGTGCCGAGACGCCCCCAGAGCGGGCCGGCCGCGAACCCTCCCGCCCCGACTCGGTGCCGAGACGTCAGCCCCAGTCAGAGCAGGCGGCTGGGAGAGAGGTTGCGCGAGAGGGGATGGGAAAGACCGAGCATCGTGCGCGCCAGCAGCTCTCCTGCTGCCACCCCGCAGGTCATGCCGCGGCCGCCGAGGCCGGCGATCCAATAAAGGCCCTTGACGCGGGGATCGCTGCCTACGGCGAGCTCGCGGTCCTCCGTCATCGTGCGCAGACAGGCCCAGACTCTCCTGACCTCCGCATCGGCCAGGCCGGGCGCCAGATCTTGCAGCTTGTGCGCGAGCTGCTCGAGCTGAGCTGGATCGGTCGGGGGGATGCCCGGTTCCCAGGGTGTCTCGTCGCAGGGGCTCGCCAGGGTCAGGCCCGATTCGGGGCGGAAGTAGGCCGGGGAGTCGTCGATCCGCCAGACCACGGGGCTTTTCCACTTCGGGGTGCGCGGCCCGCCCAGCAGAACCAGGTGCCGCCGCAGCGGAGTGAGCTCGAGCGGCGCGAGCGCTTGCGCACCCAGCTTGCCAGCCCAAGCGCCCGCGGCCAGCACCACGCGCTGCGTCTGAATGCGGCTCTGATCCTCGAGCAGCACGCCGCGCACGGCCCCCTTGTGAATGTCGATGGAAGCGACCCGCGCGGAGGTGCGGATGCGCACGCCCCGCGCGCGCGCCCAGCGCTCAGCCGCGCGCGTCACCGCGTTCGCGTCCATTACGCCGCCGAGCGGCAGGTAAAGAGCGTGATGCACGTCGCCGGCGGTCACCAGCGGCACCCGGCTCTCGAGCTGCAGGGCGTTCCAGCGTTCGTGAAATACCGCATATTTGCGGGCTGCATAACGCAGCTCGTCGAGGGGCTCGGGGTAGCCCGAGACCAGCGCGATACCCTGCGCGCACAGCCACGATGTTCCGAGCCGAGCATCGATCAGATCGCGCGAGCGCGTGGCCAGCCAGATGGCGTTGAGGCTGTCTTCGAGCGGCAGAAAAATGGCGGCGTTGCGCGCCGTGGCGTGCATGCCGAGCATGGGCTCGGCCTCCAGCAACACCACGTCCGGCACGCCGTGCTCGCCAAGCTGCCAGGCGGAGGCGAGACCGGCGATTCCACCGCCGATGACGACGACGGACGCGGGATCTTTCGAGGCCTCGGTCTCTGCCACAGTAGCCACGTGCTAGCACGTCACGGTGGGTGCTCCATCAGTCTGGTCACGGCTTCCTTCACCAGGGCTGAGTCGAAGGGCTTGAACAAGCAACGTTCCGCGTGGCGTGCGGCGAACGTGCGCGCCTCCTCGGTGAACGTTCCGCCGGTGATGAACAGCATGCGACTGGCCGCGGTCGGACGCGCCCGCTCCACCTCCGCGAACACCGCCATCCCGCTCAGCTCGGGCATCATCAGGTCGCAAAAAATCACGTCGTAGTTGCCATCGAGCACGAGGTTCAAGCCGGCCGGGGCGTGATCGACGATTTCGACCTGGTGCTCGCGCAGGATGCGCGCCAGCGCCTTGGCCGCCAGGGTCTCGTCGTCGATCACCAGAATGCGCGCGCGCTGCTCGGGCGGCAGGTGGCTCTTGCTCAGCCGCTTGAGCGCGGCGCCCGCCGGCACCTGCCCCTCGCGCAGCGCGGGCAGCTCCACCACGAAGCGTGCGCCTCCGGTAGCGCGATTGGCGCCGGTCAAGGTGCCGCGCATCGACGCCACGATCTCGTGACAAATGGACAGTCCAAGGCCGGTGCCGATGCCTCGCGGTTTGGTGGTGAAGAACGGGTCGAAGATCTTGGTCAGCAGTTCCGTGGGAATGCCCGGACCGGTGTCGAGCACCTCGATCACCACGCGCCCGTCGCGCAAGCAGGTGCTGACGATGATCTCATTGTCGACCGTGTGGCCCGGCTCGATGGCCTGCGCGGCGTTGAGCAGGATGTTGACGAAGACTTGCCCCAGGCGCGCTTCGTCGCCGCGCACTTCGGGTACCGGATCGAATTTGCGCGTCAGCCGCGCACGATGGCGAATTTCCGCCATGGTGACGCCGATGGCCCACTGCAAGGTGCGCTCCACGTCGATGGGCTCGACGCGGTCGTCTCCCTGACGCGCCAGGGTCTTCAGGTCGGCGACGATGCGCTGCACGCGGCGCGCCCCCTCGTTGGCTTCGAGCAGCGCTTCTTTGAGCAGCGCGCGCTTGCGATCGGAGTCGTCGTTGCCCGGCGGCATCTCCGCCTGCGCCTGCGTGATGCTCTCGAGCGCGTACTGCACGTTGGCGATCACGTAGGCCAGGGGGTTGTTGATCTCGTGCGCGACGCCCGCGGCGAGCGATCCCACGGTAGCCAGGCGCTCCTGGGTCGCGCGCGCGCGCTCCTGCTCCAGGTCTTTGCTGATGTCGCGGCACAGCACGAACGCGAAGTTGCCGTCGTCGAGCTTGCGTGCCGCGGCCCTGAGCTCGATGCTCACCTGCTGACCGTCGCGCAGGATGGCCATCCCGCGCACGGCGCGCCCCTCGCACAGCTCGTCCATCAGCGCGCCCCAGCCCAGGCGCGGGGTGCCCTCCGGCGCGACCTGCAGCCAGGAAGGTGCGGTGTCGGTCAGCTCCTCGGGAGGAATCTGCAAGAGGCGCGTCGCGGCCTCGTTGCACTCGATGACATTGCCGGTGGACAGGTCGACCACCAGCATGCCCTCGTCGACGTGATCGAACGTGGCGCGGATGCGGTCGGCGCGGCGCTCGATGGCGCGTTCGT
>WUUC01190616.1_pt1 | contig 10345 bp, 9 predicted proteins | sample 6278441 | NCBI WGS metagenome assembly WUUC01 (sample SAMN13675441, study PRJNA597444) | soil metagenome | isolation source: soil | place: USA: Washington | collected 2017-10 | reverse complement strand
GTTTGGTTTGTCCAAATGATGCTAAAGGATGGTTTTCAGAGTGCGGGTATATGACTCATCATTAAAGAAGTGCTGTAAAAGGTTTGATATCAGACAGGGAGTTTATAAGATAACCTAGGAAATCGACTGAGTTTATGAACTATGACTCTATTGTAAATTAAATTGGGAGTAGGTTTTACCCTACTCCCAAATACACTATCAAAAAAGGAGTAACTGCCTAAGTTAAGAGAACAAGCAACTCTTCCCGAAAGCTACAAGATGACTTATCGATTATCCACCATAGATTGTCATCAAGGCTGATTTAGATCGGCGGCCGGACGAAGGCGCCTTGTCGGGCGATACTCTTGACGACTTGAGCGATCACTCCCTCGTCCAGTATGACTACGTTCAAAGCGTTCACGCCGTGGTGCAGAGGGTGATGACTCCCCAATCAGCTGCAAACCCATCGGTTTATTCAAGATACGGGTTCGCGCAAAGTGGTTAATCAGATCATTGGAGAGTCCTTTCGGCAACTCAACCGTTGAGTGTGCTGAGAAGAGTTTAATGTTACCAATGTTCCGGCTGTTGAAATCGCCCTCATTGGCAATGGCACCAACAATATGTCGCACCTCAACGCCATCATCACGCCCAACTTCAATACGATATAGCATCATATCAGCAGCGTTACTACGAGAACGATCTCGATCACTAGGTCGGCGCTCCCGTGAGGAACGCTCAGCATCGCGTTCACGAAACCCACGCGTCATCATAGTACGACGTTCATGGGCTACCAGTGGTGGCAAGATTAAAGGACGATTGCCCGCTGCCATTTTCAGTAGTGCTGCCGCCACAGTCGTTAAATCTTGCTCTTCACCATTCCCTAGTTTCAACACTAAGCTGCGATACTGCTCTATATCGGAGCTCTCCTTATTTTGGTGCACTTTTGTACTAATATTACTGAAACGCTGATCCTCTATCTGCTGGTTACTTGGTAACTCAACCGGAGTAATCGACCGTCCTGAAGTACGCTCAATATTACTGAATAGGCGCCGATCCCGCATATCGACAAACAGTAACGCACGCCCTTGCCGTCCAGCACGTCCCGTTCTACCTATCCGGTGGGTATAAGATTCCACCTCCAATGGAATATCGTAGTTGATCACAAGGGTGATCCGCTCAATATCCAAGCCGCGTGCGGCGACATCAGTAGCAATTAAAATATTCAGCGTACCATCTCTTAGCTGCTTTAATGTCTTCGTACGCGAGGGCTGATTCATATCCCCATTTAAAGCAGCGCAACGCAGCCCTTTCTCCTCTAAGTATGCTGCAACCTCTAGGGTGGTGGTTTTAGTTTTAACAAAAATAATGACGGCATCAAAAGGTTCTGCTTCTAAAAAGCGTACTAATGCTTCGTTCTTACCTAATCCAGATACCAGCCAGTATTGCTGGCTAATTTCAGGCGCAGTGCGTACATGCGATTGAAGATCAACGGTTTCAGGATCTCGCATAAATCGGCGAGTGATACGTCGAATGGCTTCTGGCATGGTTGCTGAAAACAGCGCGGTTTGGTGTCCCTCAGGGAGTTCTGCCATGATGGTTTCAACATCATCAATAAAGCCCATGCGCAGCATCTCATCTGCTTCATCCAGCACCAATCCTTGCAAGTGGGTCAGATCTAGCTTACCCCGGCGCAAATAGTCCAACAAACGTCCTGGTGTCCCCACTACGACTTGTGGGCCCTGCCGGAGGGCTTGAAGTTGCATCTCATAACCCTGCCCACCATAGACAGCCAGAACCTTAATACCTGGCATCTTTCGAGAATAATCCTTACAGGCTTCTGATACCTGCACTGCCAGCTCTCTAGTTGGTGCTAAGACCAATAGTTGAGGAGAAGCTAGATCAGGTTTAATTCGACTCAATAACGGCAGTGCAAAAGCAGCCGTTTTACCACTCCCGGTCTGCGCCATACCCAGTACATCTCTTCCAGATAACAGTGCTGGAATACAAGCTTTTTGAATCGGCGTGGGTTTGTCATACTCTAAAGCCGCTAAAATAGAGTTTGGTAATCCTAATTCAGAAAAAGTAATATCAGTTTGTGTGTCAGTGTATGACATATTATATAGCCCCAATACAAAGATAGTGGCCAGTCTACATGAATGCTTTAAAAATTATTCAACTAGCTGTAGTTTCAACTAGTTTTCATCAAAAATGCGAACTGGCATAGTGTAATTAAACAGATAATAACGGCTAGGTAATCAAGGGGAAAGAGTACAATCATCCAATTGACTCACCTAGCTTTAAAAGAGGCCTAAGCCTTGTCCCGATAGCGGGGACGGAGAATTGTCTCCTCATCCGAGCACACGGTAGAGTCCTCATCATCCGTTAACAAGGGTGCAGCAGATGCACTCTGCAACGAATCTGTAGAGAAGACCTCTTTAATACTTAAGCGCAAGCGGCCTTGACGATCGACTTCTAAGACCTTGACCTGCACTTGCTCTCCCTCAGAAATACAATCAGTGACCTTTTCAACCCGTTGCTGCGATAGTTGCGAGATGTGGACTAGCCCCTCTTTACCACCAGCGAGCATAACGAATGCCCCAAAATCAGCGAGTCGAGTCACTTTCCCTGAATAAACAGCCCCTTTTTCAATCTCGGCAGTCAACTCACCAATCCGAGTCATTGCCTGTTGGATGGCTTGACCATTGTTCGCAGCTATTTTGACCGTACCATCATCCTTAACATCAATAGAGGCGCCGGTCTCTTCAATCAGGCCCCGGATCACCGCTCCCCCCTTTCCAATAATGTCACGAATTTTGGAAGGGTCAATTTTTATCGTATGAATACGCGGTGCCCAATCAGAAATTTTACAGCGTGGCGCTGCTATCGCTTGAGACATCACCTGTAAAATATGCAGACGTGCCCCTTTAGCTTGCCGTAGTGCTGCTTGTAAGGTGGCGTGATCAATTCCATCAACTTTCATATCCATCTGTAGGGCAGTGATCCCTTGAGTGGTGCCTGCCACTTTGAAATCCATATCTCCTAAGTGGTCTTCGTCACCTAAAATATCTGAGAGAATCAGGCACTGATCTTGTGCTTTGATTAACCCCATCGCAATCCCTGCTACTGCTGCTTTCAACGGAACGCCAGCATCCATCAAGGCGAGTGAAGCCCCGCAGACCGTTGCCATAGAGGAAGAGCCATTGGACTCGGTGATTTCGGCAACCACCCTCACTGTATACGGAAATTCCTCTTGCGATGGCATCACGGCGGCTAAGCCTCGCTTTGCTAAACGCCCATGACCAATCTCACGCCGCTTTGGCGAACCCATCATCCCAGTTTCACCCACTGCATAGTGCGGAAAGTTGTAGTGTACCAGCAATGGATCGGTTCGCTCGCCGAGTAGCTCATCCATAGTCTGTGCATCCCGGTCAGTACCTAAGGTCGCTGCTACTAAGGCCTGTGTCTCACCGCGGGTAAACAGGGCAGATCCATGCGTTCGTGGCAAGATCCCAACACTCATGGCTAAAGCCCGTACCGTCTGGGGATCACGCTGATCAATCCGGGGCTCGCCTGCTAATAAGCGTGACCGGACAATCTGCTTCTCTAAATCCCCTAACAGCTCCAGGACTACCTCTTTTTCAGGGATCGCTACCATGGAGTCCCTGGTGGCTTGTGCTTGTAATGTAGCCACTACCTCTGTTTTAATCTCAGCCAGCCGCTGCTGGCGCTCAGTTTTTTCAACGAGACGATAGGCATCACCTAGCGCTGTTTCAGCCACCTCGGTGATCTGCTGTTGCAGGGTGTGATCGACTACTGGGGCTTGCCAAGTCCAGCGAGGTTTCCCGGCAGCGTTGGCTAACTGTTTGATATTTTCAATGACCACCTGTTGCTGTTGATGGCCAAACAGCAGCGCTCCCAGCATCTGAGACTCCGTGAGCTGATCAGCCTCTGATTCCACCATCAAGACCGCTTGTTGTGTGCCCACCACCACCAGATCTAACCCACTATTTTTTAATGCCATAAGGGAGGGATTCAACACATACTGCCCATCAATGAAACCAACCCGCGCCGCCCCAATTGGCCCCTTAAAGGGGATTCCAGAGAGGGCCAGTGCCGCAGAAGCCCCTATCATGGAGATAATATCTGGATTAATTTGTGGATTAACCGAGAGTACCGTAGCAACGACCTGGACCTCATGATAAAACCCCTTAGGGAATAGCGGGCGTAGCGGTCGATCGATCAATCGTGAGGTGAGCACCTCTCCCTCACCAGGACGTCCTTCTCGTCGAAAAAAGCTTCCTGGTATACGGCCAGCCGCATACGCCCGCTCTTGATAATGGACTGTTAACGGTAAAAATTTTTGACCTGTTTTAGCTTGCTTCTCACCCACCACAGTCACTAAGACGGTGGTATCATCCATGCTCGCCATCACGGCAGCTGTAGCTTGTCTGGCGATCACACCGGTCTCTAAAACAACCCGATGCTCACCATATTGAAACTCTTGAACCATTGCTTTCACAAAAAATTCCTTTGTCACTAATGCCTATCATCATTTTTTTAGGCTTACACAATACACTGGATAACTGGTCTAAATAAAAAATCTCACTGCTAGAAAAAAGGGGCCATACAGCCCCTTTTTTCAACAACAGCATTCAATGTCGTAAGCCCAAGCGTTTAATCAAGGTGGTGTATCGTTCCACTGATTGACTTTTAAGGTAATCGAGCAGTTTACGCCGCTGTGAGACCATACGCAACAGCCCTCGGCGGCTGTGGTGGTCCTTTTTGTGTTCGGAAAAATGGCTTTGTAAATGGTTGACCCGCGCAGTTAACAAGGCAACTTGCACCTCGGTTGATCCGCTATCGCTGGCATTACTTCCAAACTCAATAATAATCTTACTTTTATCTTCTGCGGTTAGAGACATAACAGGCCCTTGTCATCATCATTCATCTGAGAGGCCAATCTCTAATCTAGCCCCGTCACTGTAAAACCGGCCGATGATAACAGCGTTGATAGAAAAGAGCAAGCATAACTCCCTGCCCCTTTGCTCAGTCGCGTTGAGTGCACTGCGAGAGTGGATCCCAACTGGATAGGATCAGCTATAATTAGTTGGAGGCCACGTAGATTCTATTGATTAGGCTATCAACATGCCAATTATCACAATGTTTTGTGGGATTGTCATTCGTTTGTATTTTATCGATAACCAGCAACTCCATCTGCCACGCCTTCGTGCTAGGTATGGCGAATTTGAAGCCTCTATGACTATTGCTGAAGATGAAATAGTGGCTGGAACCCTACCTAAAAAACAGTTACGGCTAGTACAGGCCTGGATTGAGTTGCACAGAGATGAGCTGGTTGCTGCTCGGGAGTTAGTGGTTCAGGAGAAGATGCCCTATAAAATTGCATCCTTGTGAGAGGCCCACCATGTATTGGGATGTTAAATCGGTTCAACCTTTATCTAAACACCTGATGTAGGTTGAAACTGCAGCGGGTTACCGGGGGTTGATTGATATGAAACCTTATCTTCACCAGGGAGTATTCCGGGAACTCAGGCAGATTCACTATTTTAATCAGGTTGATATTGTCTTTGGTACGGTTACTTGGCCCAACGAGCAGGATATAGCGCCTGAAACCTTACTCTCTCAACTGCAGTGTGTGGAGCGAATATCAGGCAATAAATGCTCATTATAGCATTGCTACAATCACCCTAGGCGGCACTTTACTGATTTATTGCCTAATAGTGACCACGTAACGGTCTATACTGAGCACCCATGGTTCACTAAGATGAAAGCTCTGCCCCCTGTGAATAAAGGTAAGGTTCAATATCCTCTGAAGCCTGGCCTGTTAGGGGCTTGATTAACTACGCACCAAGTATGACCCTTTACCCACCCACTGAATGGTGGTTAAAGCCTCTAACCACATGGGGCAACGAACGTGAAATTTTTGGGTGCTGATGGCCATTTCAGTCCCTAAACCAAACAGGGTCCCATCCGTAAAACGTGTACTGGCATTGATATAGAGCGCTGCAGCATCAATTTCTCGTGTAAAACGTTCCGCATGAACCCGATTTTGGGTCAAGGTCCCATCTGAATGGCCGGTGCCATGGCAGCGAATATGGGCGATTGCCTCATCAATATCTTTCACAATGCAGAGGTTGAGATCGAGTGACAGCCACTCTTGATCTAGCTCCTTTTTACACAGCGGTAGCACCCTGGCATCTGTACGCGCCAAAATCATGGCAGCTAGCGGATTTGCATGCAGCGTCACACCATTAGTGATAACCAAATCAACGAGATCCTCTGAACGGAGGAGTTTGGTGATCCAACGGCGATCAGAAGATTCTAGCAGTTATATCGCTTTAATCGGGACTTGGCTCTGCGTTAACGCCTGCTGAATGGTAGCCACTAAGCAGCGATTGGTCGATTGACTCTCTTTGCCCCTACGTAAAATCACTGCATTCCCGCTTTTTAGACACAATGCAGAGACATCCAAAGTAACACTCGGTCTGGACTCGTAGATGACACCAATCACACCGATCGGCACACGACGTCGGATTAACCGCAGCCCACTAGGCAGTGAACGCAACTCCTGTGGCTGAGCAAGCGGATCAGGCAACTGAATAACTTGCTGCAATGCCTCTTGTAATGCTGACAAGCGGCTAGGGTTCAAGAATAGGCGATCTTGCAAAGCAGCACTGTAACCAGCTTGCTGAGCAGCCGCGATATCCTGTTGATTAGCAAATAAAATAGCGGATTGTTGCTGCTGCAGTGCCTCAATGATTAGAGCAAGGGCCCGATTTTTTTCTTCACTAGTTAAGCGAGCTAAGCCAGCAGCTGCCTCTCTAGCTTGTATCCCTATCTCTCTTAACATGAGATTCTCGGATCACAAAAGATCATATCATCGCGGTGAATGGCGACAGGACCGTAAGTATAGCCCAGCAGCCGCTGAATCTGATCCAAATGATGACTTTGAATACAGCGGAGCGCATCACTGGAATAGCGACTCGCCCCACGAGCCAGATCATCACCCTGAAACGAGGAGAGGCGGACCACCTCTCCTCGAGAAAAATGGCCGCTCACCTGGGTGATCCCTTTAGGGAGTAGTGAGCCCCCTCTTGACTGAGGGCCACCTTAGCACCCATATCGATAGTCACCTCACCAGCAATCGGAGCCCCCCAGAGCCACCATTTACGCCGCTCTAAGGGAATACGGTGTGGGTGAAAGCGGGTCCCCACTGATCGATCAGCGACACTATCCACAATGACAGCTGTACGTTGACCAGCTGCAATTACCACCTCAATACCCGCTCGACAGGCGATTTGCGCTGCCTACAACTTGGTACGCATGCCGCCGGTGCCTACCGCGGAGCCCGCTTCACCCGCGATCGCTTGAAGTGTTCCATCTAGTTCGTAGATTTCAGGAATCAGCTGGACCTCTGCCTGGAGACGCGGATCGGCGCTGAATAGGCCCGGCTGATCCGTTAATAACAGTAACTTATCGGCACTGGCCAAGATGGCTATTAGTGCTGATAAGTTATCATTATCGCCAATTTTGATTTCAGCCGTAGCGACTGCATCGTTCTCATTGATCACAGGCACAATGGAGTGCTGCAACAATGCGAGTAGCGTATCCCGGGCATTTAAAAAGCACTCACGATCCTCCAGATCGGCTCGGGTCAACAGCATCTGCCCTATCGGCATCCCCTATAGCGCAAACAGCTCCTCCCAGAGCTGAATCAGCCGGGTTTGGCCCACTGCGGCCAGCAGCTGTTTGCTGGCGATAGTGGCAGGCAGGGCTGGGTTGCCTAAGTGTGCACGACCCGCCGCCTGAGCTAACCACTATCACGTGATGCCCAGCTTGCTGGAGCATAAAACATTGGCGTACAACTTCCAACATCGCGGGCCGATTAAGCTGATTTCCACCAGCAGTCAGCACACTGCTACCTAACTTCACTACGACTGTATAACCGCGATCAGTAGCCATGAAAAGCCTCTCACTCATCGGATTGGCTGTGCACGTTCTTGTGATTGATAAATAAAGAAAATGGTGGAGCTAACCGGGATCGAACCGGTGACCTCTTGCATGCCATGCAAGCGCTCTCCCAGCTGAGCTATAGCCCCACATAATGGATTGGTAGTCACGTCTAAAACGAGCAGCATCATAGGTGAGATTTAGAGCATAGTCAATAAAACGGTGATGATTATCGCACTGCTTCACCGCCAACGCTACCTTGAGCACCGAATGAGCTGATCTCTCACTGAAAAGTTAAGGGGCTGGGGTAGTGGAGAGCTGACGAGAGGAGGCCCTTCCTGGGCGCGCCATAAAAAAAACCCCTCAACAAGTGAGGGGTAAACGATGATAGGATGCTTGTGATCTAATACTATAGAGGGTTCAATATCTGTTAAAAAATTTACCTTCATACAGGTGAAACAATCTAACTATTTAACACATAAGAAAAACTAGAGAGTCAGTTTTTTTCCTGCTGTTCAGCAAAAGTATACATTTCAAGCATCATCTCTTTTAAACGAATATTAACTTCTTTTTGATTTTTATCAAAGCTTTCTGATAATAACTTATCGCTAGGCATCTTTGATTGATACCCTTGATGCAACTCATTAATTTCTTTAAATTTTCTCTCACCCTCATTTTTTAAATGATTTAACTCCTGCGCTACAGCTTCTTTTGATACGCCTTGTGGCCTATTTTCTATTGTTTCAATCAAGGCGTGGTGTTTATCTACAGCAAGCGACCAGAGTGGATCAAGAGCATTGTTAAGTTGTTGCTGCAGCAAAACTATTTTTTCATTTTTTAATACATTCAATAAATTAATCTTAGCTGCTATCTCTGTTCTCTTTATTTCTTTATCTTTCCATAATGAATCAAACTCTTTTTTAATTGATTTATCTTCTACATTATATTGATAAAACTGTTTACTTAAATCATTATATTGTTTTTGAGCTTCTACAATTTTTCCAGTAAATTCACTAGATGCGACATAGATCTGATTAGCAAAAAGTCTCTCTTTTTGAATTACATTGATAGGTAGTGCGAGCAATTCAAATAAGCTTTCTAATACTTTTGATAAATTTTCCTTAGCATTAACAAGCTTTATTTTTTGATCCTGAACCTTAGAAACTAGAGTGCTTAACTGGTTAAGAACTTCCTTACTAGAGTGCTCTTTTGGTATAGAATCGATCTCTTTTTTCAACTGTTCAATAAGTTGATAAAATTGTTCTATTTCTGTTTTTAAAGAGGAACTCTTTGAGGAGATTAATCCATCGCCTAACTGAGGTGCTGCTTGAAGAAGATGAGTGATTTTAGCAGTGATGTGATTACTCTCATTGATTAATCTAGTAGAAGATTTTAAGGTCATGCCGCTCTTACCGAATAAAATAGAAATAGGTTGAGCATATGGATCAATAGTTTCTTCGGTTTCTTTAGTTTCTTTTATAGGTGATCCTAAATTCATCACTGGATTAATATTATGACTATCTTGCTCATCGGGTATTGTAGCGGGAACAGATCTTAATGAAAGATGATGCTGAGGTAAACGTGACAGTAGTGCTTCAAATTTCTCATAAAGTCCTGAGAGTTTTTCATAAGTGGTGTTAATATCATGAATACCTATTTTCGCCACTTTATTGACCTCATCAGTTAACCGGGTTGTGTCAAAAGAGAGGCCATCCTTTGCCTCATAAGTATAATACCGATTAATAGTTACTTTTTTTTATATTACTAGACGCTGCAATTCTTTTTCTTCTATTAGCTATTTTTTTACTTACTTTAAGTTCACGCTTTGCTTGCATTACCTCCGCTTGTGCGGCTGAACGTTCTTCCAGAGTACTAGATGAATTTGATATCACTTTTTTAGCCGCTTCTTGAACAGCCGCTAATTTTTCTGTTGGTGATTTAACTAAAGGTCGTGGAGCAGCTGCTGAGGTAAACTCCTCTCCAGGAAAAACAGGTATGCCACTTGTAGTGCTACGGTTGCCTTCAGATCTCTTAGCCTCTGCTTGAGCTGCTGAGGTTACACCATCTCCAGGAAAAGAGGTAAACTCCTCTCCAGGAAAAACAGGTATTCCACTTGTAGTGCTACGGTTGCTTTCCAAATTCATCGATGCGCGCTCTATTAGATCACCGTCAAATTCAGGGAAAGCTGGTACGTTTTTCTCTCCTTGAGCCGACACGGTTTTGTATTCGGATGTTAGCTTCTCAACCACACTCATCGCTGGGGCAGCAGCTTCTCTGGCTCTCTTTGCTGTTTCATCTGCTAGTTGTTTCGCCATGGTGTTGAGCTTCGCAGATTGAGCCAATAGCTCATAGGGGTTGCCCAGCAGCTGTTCGGCCATTGAGATCCGTGACTGAGGCG
>WUUC01189020.1_pt1 | contig 10345 bp, 10 predicted proteins | sample 6278441 | NCBI WGS metagenome assembly WUUC01 (sample SAMN13675441, study PRJNA597444) | soil metagenome | isolation source: soil | place: USA: Washington | collected 2017-10 | reverse complement strand
ATGAATTGAGGTTTGAGGACAAAAAGGGCTCGGAGCAGGTCTATTTGCAGGCCGAGAAAAACCTCGACACGTTAGTCAAGGCGAGCGAAACGCATACCGTCGGCAGTGACCGCACGATCTCCGTCGGTAACGACGAAACGCACACGGTCACCAACAATCGTTCCAAAACCGTTCAGGTCGACGAAACTGTCGTTATTGGAGCGAACCGCACGGAGAAGGTCGGCGTCGACGAAACGATCACCATCGGCGCCAACCGTACGGAAACCGTCGTCGCGTCGGAGACAATCAACATCGGTACCACCCGCGATACGACGGTCATCGCCGCCGATTCGCTGAAGGTCGGCGGAGCTCAGACGGTGATGGTGGGCGCGGCTCAATCGATCACGGTGGGCGGCGTGCGGACCGTGCAAGTCATAGGAGCGGAGAACATCTCCGTCGGCGCGATACGGTCGGTTGGTGTAAAGGGAAATCAGTCGATATCGGTTGGTGCCAACGAGACCGTGGAGGTCAAAGGGCAACGCACACAATCGGTGGGGAAAGACGATTCGCTCAAGGTCGGAAAGAAATTTGCGGTCAAAGCCGGCGAGCAAGTGGTGATCACGTCGGGAAAATCCACGGTGACGTTAAAGGACGACGGCACGATTGTGGTCCAGGGGAAGGACATCTCCGTGAAGGGGTCGGGGAAGATCAACATCAAAGGCGGCGGCAATATCGTGGTCAAGGGGAGCAAGATAGGTCTCAACTGATGGGAGATGACCGATGAGCCAAGCGGCCAAGACCGCAGTGGTGTTGCAGCTGAGCATCGATTCCCGCGTGCGCGTTCCGGGTCATCGCGTAGGCGGCATTGTCGATTGCATCGACGGCAAGCTCATTGTGGATTATCCGGGTAACCCTCACGGCCCCCTGGCCGCGAGGACGACCGTTCCCCTGCCGCTCCTATCGAACGAGAACGAGCAGGGGCGAGGCACGGAGGTGCTCCTCGTATTTGAAGAAGAATGGTCGGACCGTCCGATCGTTGTTGGGCTTTTGGAGCCCAACGAACCGACTGAGCATCACGATCAACCACCGGCACCGCTCGAGGCCGTGGTCGACGGATCTCGCGTCGTCATCGAAGGCAGGGAGGAGATCGTTCTGCGCTGTGGGCAGGCGAGTATCACGCTGCGTAAGAACGGTCGTGTGGTGGTCCGCGGCACCTACGTCGAGACGCGATCGCGGGGCGTGAATCGCATCAAGGGCGGCACCGTCCAGATCAACTAGGAAGACGGTATGCTCGACGTGACCGCCGCGAGCCGCGGCGACGAATCGGTGCTGTGGGACGTCGTCGAAGAGCACTTAGACGAGCTGGAATTCTGCATCGAGCAGTTCGAGTCGATGCTCGACCATCCCCTGCTGACCCTCGACGACCTCGCAGAAGGTCCGGAGGCGCGATTGTTGGCGCATCTGGATGCGCTCGTGATTGGGGGAGCCCCGGTCGTCGAGCGGTTGCTGCGGCCGGCGATGGAAGAGCTGGACCCGAGCGAGCCGGCGCGGGTGAAGGCTGTGGTGCTCGCGTTGGCCGCCCAAAAGGAATACGACCTTCTCCAAGCGGCGCTGTTCCACGAAGAATCGGGAGTGCGCGCCGCGGCTGTTCGCGCGTGTCGCCTTCTCGATGGTCCGGATGTCCAGGGCTGGGCGCTTCGCCGTCTTACCACGGCGAAGAATTCGCGCGGCCGAGCCATACTCATTGACCTCGTGGCGGCCGGGGGACTCGAGTCTGCACTCATCGAAGAGTCGCTCCGCAGCGATGATGCCGCTCTGGTCACTGCAGCAGCACGAGCCGCGCGACACGGCAACCCTGGCGCCTGCTTGCCGATTTTGGAGTCCCTCCTCGAATCGCAAGACGCGGAGGTGCGTGAGTCGGCCATGGTAACCGCTCTGTCGATGGGATCGCTTAATGCTTGGGCTATGTGCGAACGCCTTGCCGCTGACGTTAAGACACCGCACGCGCTGTCGATGGTGCTCAGCGCGGCGCTTGGTTCGGCTACGCATCACGCGCGACTCGCGGAGTTCGCAGTTCGACGTATACACGGCACGCACCCCATTTTTGCTCTTGGCTTCTCCGGCAGTCCCACCCAGGTGCCTGTTCTGCTTGCGTTGCTCCGTGGCTCCGACCCACTTGCGGCGAAGTTTGCGGCGCAGGCTTTTTCGACGATAGCCGGAATCGATCTGGGTAGTGACGCGTTCTCCGTACCGCCATCGGCCGCTTCGCCCGCACAAGAAGACGACGATGCTCGGCGCGCCCTCCCCCCGCTCGAGGACGAGGACGCGGAACTCGTGTCCCCCCCTGAGGCGGCGTTGCCCGATCCTAACGTCGAAGCCATCGCTCAGCACTGGTCAAATACCAACGCCCATTTCGAGCCCCGAACTCGCTATGAAGGTGGGCTGAAATTCGGTCCTGAGTCCGCGCTCGAATATTTGGAGCGCGCCCCGCTCCGCCGCCGGCATGCGCTCGGGCTCGCAATCGCGATTCGGAGCCGGGGTCGCGTGTGGGTCGACACCCGGGCATTCAGCTGGGTGCAACGTCATCAGTTGGCGGGCGCTCGCGCGCTCGAAATGCAGACACTGTTTAGGCCCCTAGGCTAGGGGCCTGCAATTCACCCATGATGAGATCGTGGGCGAAAAGAGAAAGAGTCGTTCAGTTTTGGCACTGAGTGTACGCTTTCCCTTCCGCGGACCTGGCAGTTCGCGGCAAATCGGATACAGAACGCGGAGCTCAGTGTCTTATTCGATCGTGAGCCGGGTGATTGGCAGGCTTTCGTGAAGGCGCAGCATCAGAAAGACCACATAGTCCAGGGACTCCCAGCTGGGCGTGTACTCGATGAGCTCGTGTTCGAGCATGATCGGGCTCAGTAGCCGGGTATGCCCTTCGCACACCGCGTCTGGGCCCTGTGGCTCGCCGAGGGCCTCGGCCAGCACATCCCACATCGAGAGTAAGCCGGAGACGTTCGCTCGGTCGGGCTCGCTAAGCGGCGAGCGAAACTCGATCTCGATGCGGAGCAGCTTGCGCAAGTCATCGGGTTGCTCGAGCTCGAATGGAAACGCTTCGGGCAGGCGAAGGGGTTGGTGGGCCGCGCTTAACAATCCACCCTCGGCCCGCCGCAGCATCGCCGTCGCTGCGAGCTCGCCCGAACCATGTGGGCGCTGGACCATGCGCTGCAGGGTGTTTAGCGCTACCAGGGGAACGGACTCGCATGCTAGGCGCGCCCACACACTGCGGCCTGCAGCCTCCGCTTCGTCGCGCACCACGCGGCCCGTAGCGAAAGCGCCTGCGTTCACCAAGCGCGCCCACGTCTTGATGTCCTCGACGAGCGCGCCTGGTTCGACCGCGGATGCGTCGAGCAGGTTCGCCGTCAATTGGACGACGCCGCTGACCACCTCATGAGTCGAAGCGGGCAAGCCAGGCCTCCGACTCGTGCGCATCCATGCCGTCAAGCTCGAGGTACTCTTTGCCGCGATAGTCCTTCAGGTACCTGCCGACCTCGCGGTAGAGTGGCAGGTCATCACCGCGATTGCGATCCCCGATTTCCGGAGCGTCGCCGGCGCGGATGCAAATGCCAGCGCCCATTGCCTCTACGCTAATCGCCTTGTCCTTCAAGTCCTCGCGCACACGAGTGATCCCCCCGAGCTTCTCGACAACCTCGGGACCAAGCAGCGTGAGCCAGTTGACGGGTGGGAGCGGGTGATCAGCGAGGATGCGCGGAATGCCCCAAGCAAATCCCGGGTAGCGCTTGTGCAGCGGCGCAATCTTAGGTGGAACCAAGACGCTGCGATTCACCGACTGATCATCCCAACAGAGGGAGTAACCCGCGTAGCCACAGCGGAACGGAAACGCTTCAGCCAACTTGGAGACCAGATCGAGAAGGCCTTTCTGATCCTCCGCGATCGCGGGTGGCAGGTGGAGCTGCAGCGCGCTGAATTCGTGGTACGCGGCGGTTTGGAAGACCGGCGGAAGGTAATCGTCGGGCTTCTCTTTGCCCCGAAAGATCTTATACCTAGGAAGCGAGATGCCCTTCTCTTGGCAGAGCGTAGGGAAGATGTCCGCGTGCTTCGCGGAGAATGCTCGCGCCTGACGCATGTTCGTGGCGTGGTATCGCTCGACATCCTTGCCGAACCGCTGCATGAAGAGCCGGTAGCAAGCGAGCGCGCCCTCGGCCAGTTCTGGCAGAGGACGGGCGGCAAAGAGCGCGATCTGTAAAGAAGCACTGTACAGCGTGCCGTGTTCATCCGTCTCCGTGAACTTGGCTAGCAGCGCTAGCGGTTGGTTGGTCATTTGCGTCGCTCCGATCCAAGATCTAGCACCCGCAAGTTTCGGGCGTAACAGCGAGGAAGTCTGTTGAGGCGTATGGGGGGTGCTTGCCCTTCTTGAGCTCATCGCGGAACGTGTCTTGATTCGTAGTGAACGCTTCATTGGGCATCAGTTTGAGTTCGACGATCTTAGTGAGCGAGGTGCTGACGAGATCTGGTCGGCATTTGGATACCCGCCCAGTCGGCGTCTTCGTGCCCAGGTCGAAGCTCTTTTGACGGTCCCAGCCGGTTCGGTTCTTAAGGAAGTCCTTCTCGGCGCGCGCACTCTGGCCTCGACCCGACCCTGCCTGGGCGCATATCTCGTCGCATAGCTCTTGGGCGACAGTAGGCCCGACGGCGGCTTGCAACTCCGCCATGGTGGCCGCATTCACCGGGCTACCGCCGTTGTTCCCCATGGCGTCGCCGAGAAGCTGGACGTTCTTGCCTTCGAACTTGACGTCCATCGATCCCGGCGCGAGAAACTCGGTCTTGCCCTGAACCTTCGCCGAGATCAGGCCACCCCCCGTCCCCTGGCTGGCGACGTCGCCCGAAGGCTGGCTCAGGAACGTGGCGCCCTTGATCGCGACCTTCTTGCCTTCGATGGTCACGTTCTTGGTGCCACCTTTGAGACGGTCGCCGGAAGTGCCGAGGTTCGGTAGCGGCGTCGGAACGAACGGCGCAGGAGGGCCCGGCATCTTGCAGACGTTGGGCGTCGTCGCGAACGCCTTGCCGCTGCTCCCCTCGGTGACAGGCGTCTTAGGCGGATTGACCGCGACCGAGCTCATGCAGCCCCTCGGCACGCAGGTGCTGTCGGCGAGATGGCCGCGCCGCGATCACCCTGCTCGGAGCTCGCCCGGATCAACGTACGCGGGCCTTTGGCGTAGCCGTGAAGGCGTGTTGCGATCGCAAGGGGTGCAAAGAGCGGTGGCGAGGCCGCACCAATGTCGCCCCCGTAGTCGGCAGGAGTGATGAAACGGGTCGCATCGACGAACGCGAGCTGTGTGCGCAGCAAAGTCATGGTTAGACGTATCGCTTTTGCCGGATGATCGTTCGGTCCAAATCGTCGAGGCGATGATGGCAGGCGAGTGTGGTGTGCCAAACCATGATGACTCGCGGATAGTCAGGTTCGATGATCACAGTCTGGAGCGTGGCCCGATGCTCCTCCTTGTGCTTCCCGAAACGGGTCGTGAACGCCAAAAACACTTTCGGCAGGCTGAAACGCAGACTGCCCGATTGGGTAAGGTTGAGCAGCGCTACGTCCTCACCTCCCCTCAGGTATCCGACGACCTGCTGATCGGGCAACGCGCATCGATAGAACCGCGAATCGAAGTCGTCGGGCAGTAGCGGAAACTTCGATTTCTGCCAGGTCGCGTCGTAAGTACCACCGCATTCGATCCGCGGCGACCAGTAGCTCGCGATGGCGCCGAAGCCACCTGGAGGCGGGCGGTCTTTCCACGTGGAAATCAGTTGAGTTGGGACCTCGACGTTGGGCAAGGGCTGCCCCTCGAGGTTTGATGCGCGCGTGGCGAACCCACTGCCGATCGGGTTGGGCCAATACATCTGCTGCCGTTGTGGATCGGGGTCCGTCCTGTCCCATCCCCCGAACGCTCGTTCGAAAATGATCGGCTTTTGCTCGAACTTCGCAGGCGCAGAGAAGGTCGGCTGACCGACGACACCCATCGTCCAAACGCGATCGCCAAACACGCGCAGGTACTTTTTCAAAGGGCCGACGGCCATCCCGACATCGACGAACTCCGCGGGCTTGCCCTTCGGCGCGTAGGCCTTTGCGTTGAGGATAACGTCGGTCGCGCCTTTCGAGGGCAGCATCTCCGCTTCGTAGCGGATGCTCGACGAGCCCGGCTCTGCGATGTGCTCGGCTGAGAACAAAGGAGGTTTCTGTTCAGGGGACAGCTCCGTCTTCCCACGCTCATCCACGTCGAAGGTCGCTTTAACCACGACGACCCAACTCTTCTCGCCCGACTTGTCCATGACAATGGTGCGCTCGGCCGAGAACGGTGTCTTGTTGTCGAGTGCCAGCACTTCCACCACCTACGTCTGGTAGAAACAACGTGACGCGCCACGTCGTGACATAGCAGCGCGCGCGGACGCCAGGAACTCTGGCCGTGCGAATCAGGTGCGGGAGGAGCGTAGCTGACCACTCACCTCGCCTCAAGGGGCGACCCCCGCGCGCTCCCGCTATCCGACCGCACCAGCCTAACCGAGCTCGGTGGCAACGCGCCCCCTCCCCGCCCGAGCCGCGCAAGCATCGCCGCCTCAAGACAGCGGCCTGACTGCGCAGAAGTGTCCGGTTTCACAGCGCGTGTATGCCTGCATCATGTAGGCTTCGCGGTGCGGACCTATGGAGCGCGCCGCGACTAGTCGGAGGGCCCATGTCAAGGGCGAAGAACAAGCGCAGGACATCCGTACTCGAACTGATTAAAACATCCGTCACAGTTCGGCGCGCGCGTCGCGTCCCATCACCGAGACGCGTCATGCGCGGTTCTGTCCACGTCAACTGATGACCAGTGTTTCCAAACCGGCCGCCTCGTTTCGCAGGCGAGCAGCGATCAGTATGGACAAGACGGTCATTCGCGAGAAGGGGTACTTCTGATTATGGCCGCGACCGGGTCATCGGTATCGATCGCGATCGTCGGGCGCGGAGTGCGTTGCGCAATTGGGCTGACCGCGCCTTCAGCAGCGGCAGCAGCGCGCTGTGGAATCTCTCGTTTGGTCGAACACCCCTACATGATCGACAAGGTTGGCGAGCCGTTCGTCGTCGCCCGCGAGCGTACCCTCGATCCCGCGATGCAAGGCCCGGAGCGCTTCGCGCGGCTCGCCGAGCCTGCTCTGGCGGAGGCCCTGGCACCCCTCGTAGAGCACCGCGCCGAGCTGCCGTGGGCGCACGTGCTTATCGGTACGCCGGGCCGCAGACCGGGACTTCCCGCGGGCGCCGCGGATGCGCTCGCCGACTTGGTGACGAGGGTCATCGGCTCAACATCGCGTCAGCACCTGACGTTCTTTCCCTGTGGCAGTGCGGCCGGGATTCTTGCCATGCAGAAGGCAGGCGAAATCCTGCTCGCTGGGCAGGCACGCTTCTGCATCGTCGGCGGCGTGGACTCTTACCTGACGGCGGACACGCTTGAATGGATGGATGAGCTGGGGATCCTCAAGTCATCGGCAAACCGCAACGGGTTTCCGCCCGGAGAAGCAGGGGGCTTCTGCGTGCTTACCACGAGAGCAACCTCGCAGCAGTTTCGGCTGCCGGTGCTCGGATGGCTACAGGCATTCGGCTCCGCGCGCGAGAGCAGCCCTATCCGCACGCCGACCATCTGCGTTGGGCGCGGGCTCTCCGACGCGATCCAACAGGCGACCGCACCTCTTCGTTTGCCGGATGAGCGTATCGATGAATCGATCTGCGATTTGAACGGCGAACCGTATCGGTCTCAGGAGTTCGCCCTCACCGTGTTGCGCACGCAATTGGCATTTGTCGACGCCACCCGTTTTGTAACCCCGGCCGACTGTTGGGGCGACGTCGGCGCTGCGTCCGGGCCTCTGTTCGTCAACCTTGCTGTCGCGGCAGGTCTGCGCGGATACGCCAAGGGTCCGCGCACCATGGTGTGGGCGAGCTCGGAAAGCGGCGAGCGGGCCGCAGCCGTCGTCCATACACCGCTGAGCGGGCGAGGCCACCCATGAGCAGCATCGCTGTCAACCACCAATCAATCAAAGACGTCGAGGGGAGGCACGCACACCAATATCAACCCGCCGATGAAACGACCGTCGGCGCCTTGGTGCGTGACTTCGATTGCGAACGCGGCCTGTTCATCCTTACCGCTGTCTCGAATCTGAACTAACATCTGGCGCATCTCTCCCGGGTGCAGTTTGAGGTCAACTGGACCGCGCGGCTGGACGGCTTTGGTCCCAGGCAATACGAGCCGTCCAATCTGATCGTCGGTCACAGGGCCAAGGTGCCCGATGCGTGGGACATGCCACGTTCCATCGACTTTAGGACCGTGCACATGAGGGCGGAAAATCACCCGCTCACGTCCTTCCGCCACTAGCACAGCCTCAGGCAGACGGAACTTGCGATGCCCACAGCAAAGCGCGTGCTGGACGGCCTTGTTGGTTACGAGAGCGCGTAGTTTCTCGCGGTCTGCCTTTGGATCGAGCGCGCGGATTTCGAGCTTGGTATCTTCGAGGTCTCGAAGTGTATTCGTTGCGGCGAAAGCAAAATTGAATCGGTTCCTTCTACCCTCACCTTCCCCGCCCTCACCCCCCTGGAAGGGAGCCGGAGACACAACGAAGACGTTGTGGATGGCGCTTCTTGCATCTGTATACGGCGAAGCGGAATCGTATCCTTGGGTCGCGCATCCACCACCGGGTAGATTGACGTTAGCAATGCGAGCCAATAAGCAGAAGTGACCCGCTTGGGTTGGTGTCCACGAAAAGTTCGTTGCGAGAACGCCGTCGTCGAATCCATCATTTCCTACAATCACGATGTCCTGATCAAGGCCGATCTGCCCTACTGGAATGAAACCGGTCGAGGGATCCGCCCAATAGAGCTGCAAGCGCGAGAGTGGAGACGAGTCCGTTCCGTGATTGCCGACCGTTACAATGATGGGTCGCGCAACGCTAAGGTCGAAGGTGTTGCCAGCCGCGCCGACATCAATGGCAGCGTTGTAAAAAGAAGGGGCATGCGGCGTGGTCCAATGGAACGGGTTGATGTAGATATCAGGGCAGGTCATGGCGCGGCCTTTTCAGTGGGAGGTGTAACGTCGGGTTGACCTCATGGAGTGGTAACGGCGTAGACGTTGGGTTGCGGGGTCATGGCCTGCATCCCACCAGCCACCGGTGCGGGGGACGGGAATGGCCCGTACGTAAAGGGGATCCTCCAATTCGGCAGCGTCGATGCCTCGACGCTTACTTGCAGGTCAACAGGTGCCACAAGGCATATCCAGTAATCCGCCGCGAGCACCGAAACGGGGGTCACCAGACCTTCAGCGGGACCACCCTGAACGCTGGTCAGTTCCCCGGTCTGTCCGATCAGTACATTCGGGATACCGCCGTTATCAGTATAAATAGCTAGGCGCAGCGCCATCCCAGCGCCCGTCGTCAACACGCCTAGGGCAGCCAACCTGCCTGCTGCGTTCGTCGAAATTGTTACCGGAGAGCAATACGCATTGTTCGCGACTCGATTGAGAGCGCTCGGTCCCGGATTGGGGTTACCCGATTTCGTGGCTGCACAAATGCTGTTCTGGCAGACGCCGTATGGGCACAAATGGTTGCACATTCCACAATGCGCCGGATGATTCGAACCATCGATTTCGCAGCCATCCAGCCGCTTGTCCGTATTGCAGTCGAGGAATGTACCCAAACATGTGCCGGTGCAGTTGCCCCCAGAACAGGCCGGCGAGATGTTGGCAATGGAGCATGCGCTGCCGCACGACCCGCAGTTGAGTGGGTCTGATTGGAAGTCGATCGTCGCGCAGCGGCCAGGAACTGCGAGATTGCACGCCTGACACGCACCATTGCATGGGCCGTCGCAGCAGACGCTGTTTGCGCAAAATGTCGAGCGGCACTCGGGGCCATTCGTGCAAGGCTCGCCCAGGTCCTTGGGACAGTCGGTGTCGGTGGCGTGCGTGCAACCCGCAGGACAGAAGCCGTCGCCGTTCACACAGCCGCGGTCGGTTAGGGTACAGAAGAAGCTGCAGTCGGAGACGTTGCCGGTGCGCGTTCGGATCGTGTCCGCGTCTGATACGCAAGCGTTGAACTTGCTCTGGCAATCTCCGTCGCATCGTTCGGGTGGCGTAACGACACCATCGCCGCACACCGCGGTTCCGGAGTCGTCCCCAGCTGCCTCGTCGGCGTCGGAGCGAGAATCCTGGCTCGAACCGTCGGACGTCCGAGCGTCAACATCAGATCTGTCCGCGATTTCGTCGATGCTCGCGTCGATGTTTGCGGTGCCCGCAGTGCCGCTCATGCCGCCGGTTCCAGCTGTTCCAGCGTCACGGCCGCCCGTGATCCC
>WUUC01076610.1_pt1 | contig 10346 bp, 4 predicted proteins | sample 6278441 | NCBI WGS metagenome assembly WUUC01 (sample SAMN13675441, study PRJNA597444) | soil metagenome | isolation source: soil | place: USA: Washington | collected 2017-10 | reverse complement strand
TCACCTTCCTCGGCGGAAAGTTCACGCGCTATTTCACCTTCGCGCTCCCCGCCGTGCACATCACGGCTGCGCTCGGACTGCACGCGGCAGCACGTCTCTGCGAGCGCGCCCTCTCCGGCCTCAGCCGCAGAGAGACTTCGGGACTCTTCGCGCGTGCCGCGCTTCCCCTCGTCGTCTTCGCCTTCACGGCCTACGCATCCGTTAGCGCCGCGCCGCATTACCGCCTCTACACGAACGCCCTCGGCGGAGGGAAGGAGCACGCCGGAAGCTACTTCCCGCATGACGAGTTTTACGACGCCGGTTCGCGAGACACGCTCGCGGCGGTGGCTAAACTCGCGCGGCCCGGCGCTCGCGTCGCGAGCGAGACGCCGGAGCTTTCGACTTACTACGCGCGACTCGCCGGTCGCGAAGACCTGCGCTCGGTCTCTCTCTCCGACCGCGCCGCGCTCCGCGAGTTCGAGGCGGGCGATTTAATCATCGTCGCCCGTGGCCGTCGCTACTTCAGCAACGAGGCGGTCTTCTCGAAACTCCAAGCCGAAAGCCGTCCCGCAGCCGAAATCGACCTCGGCGGCATTCACTCCACCGGCGTCTACGTGCTCGACGAAGGCTCGCTCAAGCAGCTTCAAAGCGCTCTCGAACGGTAACGGGTGCGGTCTTTGGGGGCAACGAAATGATTTCCGAAGGGCATCGCACCGCCCGAATTATGCCCTGCCCCTCGCAAAGAGAAACGGCGAGCCGCTTCGGCCCTCGCCGTTTGATGTGGTAAACCAACTGAGAGAGCGCGGGCCTGCAAACATCTTCGAGGCACGGTCGTTGCATTCAAGCTGTAGCTTTTAAGAAGACTTTCCTTCAAGGCGTGCGAAAGCGCTTCGCCAGTTGATAGAAGCAGTGCAATCTTTCAGCTCCACAAGGAGCGCTTTTGCGAGACACAGAGGAAACACGGACGAGCATGAAAGGCGTGACCCCGACACATTTCAAACGGAAGTCTCTTTCAGAGAAACGGAAGTCTCTTTCGGCCAAGCGGAATCCTCTTCCGGCTGCGCTCAGTTTTTTCCTTCTCCTCGCGCTGCTCTCGCCCGGCCCCGCGCTTACTCAAACCGGAACATCCGCTCGCCCCGAATCCGTTACGGCGACCACAGACAACGCCGCGTCCCTCTTTCGACTTGAGACGACGCCCGTCGGAGGCGACGCCCAACTGCTCACCATCCACGGGAGCCTGAACGGTCGCCCCGCTCCTGAAGGCGACGGGACTGACGTGCCGCTCGTCAGCATCCTGCGCGACACGCTCGGAGACGAGTTGCCGGAGAACGACCGCCTGCGCTACGTCTGGATGCACACTTATACGCGCCCCGGACTGCTTCAGCGCGCGGCCTCCGGCGTCCCCTTCCTCTATGGCAGCGTCGGCGGCAAGAAGCGCGCGGCGAAGGACGAAGTGCCGCCCCACTTGATTGACCTCGCCGCGCCCGAGCGCGACGTGTGGCGACGCTTCATGTGGATCGCCATGCAGAACATCTTCTTCAACCCTTACGGCGCGGTCGCCAAAGCTTCGTCCACCACTTACCAGCGCAACGCCGAGCACTACCGTCAGGCGCACATCATGCGCGCGCTCGCAGTCCTCTCGCTCTACGAGGCCGAGACGGGCGCGGAGCCCGTCTTCACCCCTTCGGAGATGAGCGAGATTCAGGGCCGCCTGATGCTCTCGGACAAGACGTTCGGCGGCTTCGTCGATGACGCGTATCTCGCGCGCGTACATCAGAAGCAGAGCGCGCACTGGCTGGACGAGCGAGGCCACAACTGGGAACTCCTGCGCCAGCGCGCGGAAGAGGAAGGGCTCTACTTCGAGCCCTTGACACTTCCAGACGGCAGCGCCACGCACGCGCTCCTATGGGCCTCGCGCGATGAAGCGCGGCGAAACAAGGGGCGCAAGTTCGACGCGCGCTTCCTCAACATCAAAAGCCCTTGGGGCGACAAGCGTCTTGAGAAATGGGGCGGGTACTCGGAGCGCAGATTCTACGATGCCGCGAATCAAACGGTCGCACCCGATACGGCGGGCGCGCGCGCCGTCGAATTGATTCCGCTCGCGCTCTACGGGCTCGAACACCCGAAGATTCCGACGCTGCTCGTGGACTTTCGCAACGGCGGCAACTCCAAGCGCCGCGAGATGTCGCACCGCATCATCGAAGACGTGACGCGCAACGTCCTCGCCGTCTCGCGCTTCGGCGACATACATTATTTTCTGGGGCGCACCGTCTTCGACTTCGTCACCGCGCGGCGCGGGATGGACATCAACCAGCCCACGCGGCTGCGCGCCTACACGCAGTTAAAGCTTCTGCTCTCGCTCGACGCCTCGCTCGACCCCGCGCTGCGCGAGGATATCGGCAGGCGCATCGAGCGCGTCTCTCTCAACCCTTTAGAGAACGACCTCGACGCGGAAGCGCGGCTCGCGCGCGAGCAGTACGCCGCGCTCCTCGCCTACGCTAAGCGCGCAGACGGGCTATCCGCGCGACTCGACCGCGACCGTCGCGCAGAGATGGTTCCGCTCGCGCACGGCCACGCCAGCCGCATCCTCTTCCGCTTCGCCAACATCCTGAGCCTCGGTCTATACAGGCATCGCGAGCAGGCGGGCGCGGCTGAGCAGCGGCGCGTGCTCGGCGACGAACGCCAGCTAGCCTTTCATCGTCGCTTCCTGCGCGAAGTCTCCAAGTCGAGCCCGGTGATTGAGGTGGCTTGGAACATCGAGGACGTGCGCCGCTCGCTCCTCTTTGTGGCGAGGGCCGGTGGCCGCGCCGACGCGAAGACGGCCCGCGCCGCCGCGCGCATCTTCGAGCGCACGCAAGATGAAGAGACGCGCCGTCTCTGCCTCAACTGTCTCTACCGCCTCGACAGCGAGACGGCGAAGAGAGAGCTTCTGCGCATCTACCGCACGCCGGGACTGGACGCGTCGCTGCGCACCCTCTCGGCTGAATACCTTCTGAGCGCGCTCCGCGAAGAGCAGCGCATCGCGCCCGGCGACGTGAAGGCCATCATGGCCTCAATCGGACAATGAGAAGCAAGGAGGGGCCGGTCGCAATCCCCGCGAGCATCGACAGGCTTCGGCGGGCGCACGCGCGCTCCGCGACTCTCCGCGCCCGCGCCGCGCAAGCCGCCCTTCAAAGCGTCGAGCAGCTTGTATTTCGAGCTTTGCCCGGCTCCCTCGCCCTCATCTTTATCCTTTCCTTGAACGCGTTCGCCTACTCCGCGAAGCGCGTCGTGATTATCAAAGTTGACGGGCTGCCTCAAGGGGCCGTCGAAAGCTTCGTGCGCGAGCGCGACCCGCGCACGAAGAAGAGCGTGCTGCCTTGGATAGAGCACGTCTTTTACGAACGCGGGACGCGCGTCGCCAATTTCTACGTGCGCGGCATGAGCCTGTCCGGCCCCTCTTGGTCGCTGCTCGACACGGGCCAGCACCTACAAATCAAGGGCAACGTAGAGTTCGACCGCTACACGCTCCATTCTTACGACTATCTCAACTTCATCCCCTTCTGGCTCGGCAACGCGGGCGGCGTGCGCGTGGACATGCCGGGCACGGAACTGCTCGACGAGTTGGGCGTGCCGCTCCTAGTGGACGCGTACCCCTACGACGAGCGCCACCTGAGCTTTCAGCTTTACCAGAGGGGCGCGCGCTGGACGACGCTCGAACGCGGCCTCAAGAACCGCTTCACCACGCGCAGCCCGCGAGAGCTGTTCGACGAATGGAACTCCGGCTTCGACTCGCGCGACATCATCATGGAGCAGTTGGAGCGCGAGTTGCTCATCAAGCTCAAAGACCCTCGGATTCGATACCTCGACTTCTACACGACTGACTTCGACCACGCGGCGCATCACAACCGCGACCGCGCGACGAAGCTGCAAGCGCTGCGCGAGTTGGACGCGCTCGTCGGGCGCGTCTGGGCCGCGATACAGCAGACGCCGCAGGCCGACGAGACGGCTCTGGTCATGGTATCCGACCACGGCTCGAACTCAGACGAGCGCGTCTACAGTCAGGGCTACAACCTCGTCAAGCTCCTCGCGAGCGCAGGGGGCGGCGGCCATCACGTCGTCACCAAGCGGCGGCTCCTGAACGACTACGCGCTCAAGGGAATCTACCCGCTCATCCCTCTGATTTACACGACGACCGAGGAGTCCTTTTACCTCAAGGGCAACAGCACTTCTTACCCGACCGCTCTGGTTGACTTCGACGGCAACGAGCGCGCCTCCATACACCTGCGCGACAGCGACCTCAACCTCGTACACATTCTCCTGCTACAGCTTCAGCGCAGAGACCTGTCCGAGCCCCTGCGCCGCGCGGCCACCGCTGCGCTCTTCGACACGATTGACCGCCGCCGCAAGGAGTGGCGCTCGACGTTCGACGAGCTGGGCGAGGAGTTGGGCGCGCTCCGCCGACTCATCGCGCGGCAACGCACCCTAGTCGAGAGACTGCCGAAGAAGTGGACGAAGGAAGACAGAGACGCCGGGCGCGATCAGGCCGCGCGCCGGAAAGTCGCGCGCCTTGATTCTTGGTCGGGCGACGAGCGCAAGTACGCGGCCTACGCGCAGAACGTCGCCAACCTGCTCGCGCTCGACCGCGCCCGGCTCAACCCTTCCGCGCTCCGCATCGAAGACCTCGTCGCGCCGGGCTCGATGGGCGACCGCAACACCCTCCAACAGTTGCAGAACTATGTCGTCGGCCCCGCGCCCACCGGGCTCGCGCTCGCGCCAGACGGCACGCTCGACATGCGCCGGAGCTTCGCGCGCGTGGACTACTTCGCGCTGCTTTCCGGCTTGAGCGTCCGCAACAACGTCCAGAAGGGAGTCGGCAATCGCCCCGTGGATTTCGTCGCCGTGCGCGTCCCGTCCGAAAAACTCGACGCGCCGGGCGCTGAAGAGCTTGGGGCCGACGAGGTCGTCTGGCTCTCCGGCGACGGCGAGCGGCAGGCGCTCATTCTCGCGCGCACGCGTGAAGGCGCGGGGCTTGAACTGCGTTATCTGCCCATCAAGAATTTGCGGCAGAGTTCGGAAGGGCGCGTTACTTTCGAGCGTGCCGCGTGGCGCGAAGGTCTCCCACTCCATCTATGGGAAGATGCGGCGCTCGAAATCCCTCGGGGCGCGACGCGTGACGCATGGCTCGGCGGCTGGCACGGCGAGCTGGAATGGCTGCGAGCCACGCACCGAACTTTTTATTCAAACGCCGTCGTCGGCCTGCACGAACAGCTCGCGCGCCATGACTCGGAAGCGATGGACTTGGACGCGCGCGGCATCACCGCCGACGAGCGTCTGATACGTCGCTTCCGTCAACGCCAGCGCAGGCTGGTGGAGAACGACCTGCTCATCCTCGCCAACGACCACTGGAACTTCGACGTGCGCGGCTTCAATCCCGGCGGCAATCACGGCTCATTCTTCCGCGTCTCGACCCACTCGACGCTGATGCTCGCAGGGGGCGCGGCGACGCGCATCCCTCGCGGGCTAGTCGTCGAAGAGCCTTACGACAGCCTCAGTTTCGTGCCGACCGTGCTCGCCCTCACTGGGCAAATCGGCGACGGGCGCATGCCGCTGCCAGCCCTCTGGCAACAGGGCTTCCGCCCCTTCCCCGGTCGCATCATCCGAGAAATTTTTGACGAAGCGCCGCAAGGCTCCGCGCCCGTGGCCGCTTCGGAGAAGACGGAGGGCAAGCCTTGACGCCGCGCGATAAAGCGTTCGGGGCCGAATCGCCTTCGCTTGCGGGCGGGGGGCAAGACTCCGCGGACGGCCTCCCGCGCGAAGGCGACACGCCCGGCGGCGAGCCGGTCAGCCAGAAGCGCTCGCGCGGATGGATGACTTACCTGCACGGCTTCGCGTTCCTGCTCGGCGCGGCGCTCCTCATCTTCGTCGTCCAGCACGTAGGCGTCGAGCCCATCTTTCAGGCGCTCGCGCAGATAGGGCTCGGGTTCTTTGTCCTGCTCGGCATCATCGGCCTGCGCCACTCACTGCGCGCGCTCTCAATGTGGGTCGCGGTTCCCCCGCGCGAGCGGCGCTTCAACTTTTGGCAGGCGTTCACGACGCGCATCGGCGGCGAGACGGTCACATTCCTGACCTTCACAGGCCCAGTGCTCGGCGAAGCGACCAAGGCCGCGCTGCTCCGCAAGCGAATGCCGCTCTCTTCGGGCGTGCAGGCGCTCGTCGTCGATAACCTGCTCTATAACCTCTCGGTGGCAATCTTCATTTCCAGCGGCGCGTGCGTCATGCTCGCCACCTACGAGCTGCCGGACGCCGTAAGGTATCCCCTCATCCTCATCGCTGCGGGGATGATGCTCACCTCCGTCTTCATCGTGGCGGCGGTCGTGAGCCGCCACATGCCGCTCACGGCGACCGTGGACTGGTTGATTCGCACCGGCCTGAAGCGGCGCTGGCTTGAGGCGCGGCGCGAGAAGATACACCGCGTCGAGGGCAACGTTTACGATTTCTACAAGCAGCGGCCCGGCGCTTTCTTCGGCATGATTGCGTGCGACATGCTCTCGCACGCGACCACAGTGCTTGAGGTCTTCATCATCCTCCGCATGCTCGGGTTTGAGCCAGTGGTGAGTGTTGCCTATATAATCGACTCGCTGACGAAGGTCATCAATCTCGTCTTCGGGTTCGTGCCAGCCACCATCGGCGTGTACGAAGGCGGAACCGGCTTCATCCTCAACCGTCTGGGCTACGCGACGGCGGCGGGCGTGACGCTCGGCATCGTCAGGAAGGCGGGCATGATTGTGTGGGCGGGCCTCGGGCTCCTCGTGCTGGCGCGGCACGCCGTCCCGCGCGCGGCAGGTAAAATTCTGGAACGTCATCCGCGACTGCGAAAAGCTATGGACAACCTTGTGCTCTCGAACATTTCACACCGTCCCGCGCGCACGCTCGTCAGCGTGCTCGGCGTGGCGGTCGGCGTGCTGCTAATCGTCTTCACGGTCGGGCTTGCGCACGGCATTCTGCGCGAGCGCGGGCGGCGCGAGGCCGACGTGGGCGCGCAGATTCTGATTCGCGCCGCAGGCACGACGGGCCTGAGCGGCTCGCAGCCCTTCGCCCTCCCGGTCTCTCGCGCCGCCGAGATTGAGAAGATAGAGGGCGTGCGCGTGGCCGTGCCCGTCGGCCAGAACACGGTCGGGAGCGACACGGGCTTCGGCCTCAGAATCATCGACGGCATCCCCTTCGAGCACTACTCGCAACTCGCGGGGCTGAAAATCATCGAGGGGCGGGCGCTCGGCGAGCGAGGCGACGAGGCCGTCGTTGATGCTATATGGAAGCAGCAGCGGAAGGCCAAAGTGGGCGACCCCGTCAAGCTCTACGACAGGGACTTCACGATTGTCGGCATCTACGAGCCGCCGGGCGGCGGGCGCATCAAGGTTCCGCTCAAGACGATGCAGGAGCAGGTCGGCGTGGGCGAGCACTGCACGGCCATCTTTGTCGCCTGCCAAGACCCCTCGCAGCAGGACGCGGTCGCGGCGCGCATACACGAAAAATTCCCGGACGACCAGCTCATCTTCACGCGCGACTTGCCGGAGATGTACGCCTCGGGCGTGCCTGCGCTCAACGTCTTCATCAACGTCGTCGTCGGCGTGGCCGCCGTCATCAGCATGCTCGTCATCCTGCTGGCGATGTACACGACGGTGACTGAGCGGACGCGGCAAATCGGCGTGCTCAAGGCGCTCGGGATGTCGAACGCTTCCATCGCTTGGGTCATCGAGCAGGAGGCGCTGCTCGTCAGCCTCCTCGGCGTCATCTTCGGAGTCGTGCTCACGCTGGTGGCCCGGTTCTTCGTCACGCGCATGACCTCCTTGACCGTCGATATAGAGCCGCGCTGGATTGGCATCGCGCTGCTCATCGGCATCGTCGGCGGAACCGTCGGCGCACTCTACCCTGCGCTGCGCGCCGCACGTCAGGACGCGGTCGAGGCGCTGAGTTACGAGTAAAGCTGCCGACTTCAAACAGCTTTCGACATCGCGGACACAGAAAGAGAGGGAGCGCGGAGAGAATTCAATCTCTCCGCGCTCCCTCTCTTGTTGAGAATTAAACGCGTCGCCAGCTCGACAAGGAGCGGCGGGACGCTCTTGAAGCTACTCGTCGCCGTGCGCGTGTGCGTGCTTCGCGTAGGAGGCGAGAGAGCCCGCGAAGATGTGGCCGCGACGCGCGCCCTGCGGCAGAGACGGGGCCGAGGCGCGGACTTCTTTGCGCGCGCGGGCCATGAAGGATTCGATTTCGGGAATCGTTCGCGGCAGCGCGGCGGAGAGGTTGCGGTAGGCGTCGGCAGTGACAACCACGTCGTCCTCGATGCGCACGCCGATGCCCTTGTACTTCTCGAAGGCGGGGCGGACGGCGGCGATGAACTTCTGGTTCTCGGGCGTGTCGGGCAGGTAGTCGAGCGCGTCGGTGCGTATGTAGATGCCCGGCTCGACCGTGAAGACCATGTCGGGCGCGAGCTTGACGCCGGGCGTGCTCACGTCGTGGACGTTCATGCCGAGCCAGTGCGACGTGCCGTGCATGAACCAGATGCGGAACTGGTTCGAGTCGCGGTCGGTAATCAGCCCGAGACGCAGCAGCCCGTCCTTGATGACTTCGACCGACGCCTGATGCACTTCAGAGAGCGGGATGCCCGGACGGATGGCCTTGAACGAAGCCTCCTGCGCGGCCAGCACGATGTTGTAGATTTCAGACTGCGCGGGGCTGAACCGACCGCCCGCCGGGAAGGTGCGCGTCACGTCCGCCGTGTAGTGCTCGTACTCGGCCCCCGAGTCGATGAGTATCAGGTCGTTTTGCGCCACGCGTCCCTGCGACTCTTCGTAATGGAGCGTCGTCGCGTTCGGGCCGCAGCCGACGATGTTCGGGTAGCCCCAATTATCGGCGTTGCGGCGGCGGTAGGTGTAATCAATCTCGGCCTCGACTTCGTACTCCCACTTCGCGTTGGGCGCAACGGCCTGCGCGCGCTGGTGGCCTTCGATGCTGATGTCCACGGCGTGTTGCAGGAGACGGAGTTCGGAAGGCGACTTGCGCATACGCATCTCGGCGAAGATGGGCCAAGCCGTGCGGACGTTGAGGCCGGTTCCAATCTTCGCCCACTGCGCCGCGAAATCCTGCTCCTGCCGGAACTCGCGGTTGTTGTCGCCGCCCGGCAAAAGCAGATAGAGCGCGGCATCGTTCTGCTGCATCGCCGTGTAGAGCGGCTCGAAGCCGGTCGCGGCGCTCGCGCCCGTCGCCGCCAGTTGCGCGCTCGTGGCCGACGCCGTCGAAGTAGTTGCGGAGACGGGCGAGGCCGTGGGCTGTGTCGCTCCCGCGAACGTCGCCGAGAGCAGGACGCCTTCGGCCTGCGGGCGGTACGCGCGGCGAGTGCGGATGGCTTGCATGAAGGGCTGGAACTCCTTCGCCTCCAAAATCTCGCTCACGCCCGAGATTTGACGCGCTTCCTCCGGGCTGTACATGTGTCCCGTCCAAGTCTCAGCCCCCGGATTACGTCGAGGCAGGAAGAGGACTTCCTTCAAGCCGGGGTTGCCGGGCAGGAGTACGAGCGTTGCGCCCTGCTGCTTGAGGTGCGTCAGGTAAAACAGATTGTTCTCCTGACGAAACTCGTAGCTCACGTCGTTGGTGTAGACGCGCGGCTCGCCGCTGAACATCACGAGGATGGACTTCGGCCCAATCTTCTCGGCCACGCGCGCGCGCCTCGACGCCAACTCGGCCAAGCGCTCTTCGGCCCGGAAGACGGGCGCGGGCGGCGGCTCGCGAATCACCGGCGGCTCCGACGCAATCGCCCTGCGGCGCGGCGCGGCGACGCCCGCAAGCGCGCTCGTCATTAACGCGGCGACGACGAAGAGGTTACGCAATCTTCTGTAATTAATATTTTTCAAAACGCTCTTACTCCTTCTCTTTTCTCAAAGCCCTCGCTAAGTGTAATTCAAAAAATGATGAACGCGGAATCATGAACGACGAATTGAAAACAAGCTGCCTTCTTATTCATCAATCCGCATTCCGCATTTCTTCAATATCCCACCGGCTCGCCGAAGTTGCGCGGGTCGCTCGCGCCGAGCCGCACGCCCGTCTTCTCCTCTATCATGATGCCCTGCGCGTCGCCCATGTATCGCGGCCTGTCCGTGACCTTGTGCCCGCGCCCCGCCAGCGCGCGCGAAGTGTCTGCGGCCATTCCGAAGGGCTCGTAGACTATCTCGTCCGGCAGCCATTGGTGATGAATGCGCGGCGCGTCTATCGCCTGTTGGATGTTCATGTCGAAGTCCACGACGTTCGTGATGACTTGGAGCACGGTGTTGATGATGGTCGGGCCGCCGGGCGTGCCGACGGCGAACCAGAGCGAGCCGTCCTTGCGCAGG
>WUUC01099998.1_pt1 | contig 10348 bp, 15 predicted proteins | sample 6278441 | NCBI WGS metagenome assembly WUUC01 (sample SAMN13675441, study PRJNA597444) | soil metagenome | isolation source: soil | place: USA: Washington | collected 2017-10 | reverse complement strand
TGAGGCGCTCGATGGTGACGCCCTGGACCGCCGCTTTCAGCTTGGGCCAGCTCTCGAAGCCGTAGGCGCGCGCGATCACGAGCTGCGCGTCGTGAAGCGCCAACGTCGCGGCGTCGGCGCCGTGGTAATGGGCGGTAACTTCAGCGACCGCCGCATCCTCGCTGCGGAGGAAGCCATCGAGCAACTGCTTCGCCTGACGTCTGAGCTGCCGGAGATGCGGATGTGGCGGAAGCGTGCGAGTGGGAAGCGAGCGTGCAGTCACGATGAGACTCCTTTCCGGCTACCGCCTGCGCGGCTGCCGAGGCGCCCGGTGTCCGCTCACTCGGGCAGAAAAGAGTTCATCGACGTGTTCGATTGTGGAACCGCATATCAGGTGGACGTCGTCCTTCCCGCGGACACGGAGGCGCCCTGACGCGCAGGGGCAATTCTAGCCGCAGTTTTGGCGCAAAGGCAAGCTTGCATTCGCAGTTGATGGCATTGGTTCAAGCGGCCGTTCGGACTGCTTGGATCAGCCGCAAGCAATCGATAATCCGGTTCCAACTGGTGGTGTTCTGGCTCACCAATAAGGTAACGGAAAACGCCGTAGTGTAGGCCGATTCACAACGTCTGGGCCCCGAATTCATCCTGAGCATTGGCGTGGACGCGGCTAACTCAGGCGATCCTCCACGTCTTGCGCAGCGACTGCCAGCAAATCAGCCCGCACCCGAGCGAGAGGGACGCCTCGTAGATGTCGGCGCGCTAGCCATACCGCACCGGCAAGCGGCGAAACTGACTGAGCCAGGCAAACGTGCGCTCCACGACCCAGCGGCACCGGGCCCAAGTCACTCCCATGCTCGGGGCCGCGCATGGCCAGCAATGGCACGATATGCCTGCAGCCCACGCCGAATCGCGGCCGCGTCGTACCCACCATCGCCGAGCACACAGTCCGGGCGCTGCCTGGGTCGCCCGCCTTCGCCGCGTAGCGGGGGAATCGGATCGACCAACGCCAGGGCGTCTTCCGAGTCGTTCCGGTTCGCACCGGTTCCGCGACCCGCGAGCGGCATGCCCTGCCTGTGTCGCAGATCAGATGGCGCTTGCTACCGCGCTTGGCCCGATCGGTGGGGTTGGGACCCGTCTCGTTACCGCGGTACACCGCGCCGATGGAACGACTGTCCACGACCGCCCGCGACCAATCAATCTGGTCGTTGCGTGCGAGCCAATCCAGAAGCACGAAGTGGATCAGATCCCACGCCACCGCCATCGCCAATCGCGCAGCCGCCGCCAGCACGTCATCCCCGACCCGCACCCGAGTTCCTGCGGGAGTGCCAGGAATACCGCTCCGCAGGACGAAGACAATGCCGGTGAGGCACGCGCGATCCGAAACGCGCGGCCGCCCACCTTGTGACCGTCGTGGGGGAATCGGCAAGAACGGTTCGACCCACAACGGAGCTGGAAGCAGCGCGGGGGCCATACCTGCTAACGCTACGTCGCCGACGAGGGATCAGGTTTCGGAGGTTTGATTACATGCTCTAAGCTCCACCAACACACTTTATGTGGACAGTTTGCACAGCCATTTTGCTGCGCTGAATCGGCAGACCGGCAATGAGGGCTCCACGGAAAACTTTCCGACCGTGGGGAGGGAGGCCCCATCATCGGGAGCCGGGCCGGCCTCTTCTGGATATCACCGGTCCTCGATATCCAGACGTCAGCCCCTCGCGTTGTTGCAAAGTAGAACATCAATCAGACGTTGTGACGGCTCGGACACCGTGTTGCCTCCGCTGGGACAACGAGAACAGCACCGGATGCGCTGGGAGAATCGACTGCACGCGGCCGGCACTGTCGGTTAAGGGGACAGAGGAGAGAGAGGCGAAGCCGGTAAACCGGCTGGCGGATCAGGGCTGGGATTCGAGCTTCTCGATGAATCGCCGGATGCGCGCACGCTGCACATAGTCGGCCCGGCGCGCCAGGAACCAGCTCCAGTTGCCCTCCGGGTACCTCGAGGCCCAGTACTTGCGTTCGCGCCGCTGGCACCGGTCGCACCGCCACTTGAACGAGCGCCGTTGGCGTCCGCAGTCCTTGCAGCGGCCCGACGCCACACGGGCGCGTGTGTAAGCAGCATGGTATGCCCGGCGGGATTTAACGGGCCGCACGGTGTCCGTGGTGAGTCGCAGGACGGAGCGAGAACACCGATGCTCGATCGTGGCCGCCATCAGAGCCCGTGCCGAACCGGCGAGTCTGCGTACGCGCCGGCGCTCTGGTTGAACCCGCTGCCGCTGTCGTAGGTCTGGTAGCGGGGGCCGCTGGAGGGCACACGCCGCACCGGCTTGGAACGATCAATGAACCGGGTGCGATCGGACGGCGCGGCTGCCTGGCGGTCCACGTCTGGGGCCGTGCCGGGCGTGCCGGGGGTGAACACCGGCGACGGCGGCCGACTCGGTGCAAGCGCGCGGTTTACCAGCCGCGATAGCCCACCAGGCCCCGGAGCAGCCGCTACGGGCCCACCGGACATCGGCGGAGGGGGAGAGCCCCCACTCACCGGTGCGCTCTCCACACGACCACCCGTGTAGCCAGGCACCGCGCCGCCGTCGCGCGGGCGCATCAGATCCACCGGAGCCATTGGCCGACCGGACAATACGTCGGGCAGGCGCATCGAGAGGATCTTCAATGCCGCCTGAGCCATTGGCCCCATCGTGCCGTTCTGTTGATTCATACGACGGCGGAGCAGTTCCGACATCTGCGGTTGAAAAGTGAGCCCCAATCGGTTCATGCACGCAGAGTAGCTGGCGCGGCGACTCTTGCCCTCCGCAATGTCAACAGATCACGAGGCGTTACCCAGCCCGGCGTAACAACGAGCGGACGTACTCGAATCGGAATGGTGTGCCGGCTCGCGTCCGCACGCCCACGTCATTGAGGTGATCGGCGATGTTCGTCAGCGACTCGCCGGCGGCCCGGCGCTTCCGTATGAGGCTCAACGTCTGCTGCTCGTCTGCGGCTAGCTCCAGCATTCGGCCATCGGATGCGACTCGCCAGCCGAACGGTACGAACCCGGCGCGCTCTCCGCGCCGACGCTTCGCTGCTAGGGCGGCGCGCGTGCGAGCTGCAATCACGGCCGCCTCGTACGCGCTGAACACGTCCAGCATGCGGCGCATCATGATTGAAGCCGGATCGTCACCCTCCGACGACTCGCCGGCTGCGCTGACCATCCGTGCCCCACGCTTCGTAATCAGGCGTTCTGCCATTGCGGACACGATCACGTCTCTCGAAAGCCGATCGCGACGGGCCAGCAGCAGAATATCTCCCCGGCGCAGGGCGGCAATCGCGTCGAGCAGAACCGGCCGCTTGTCGATCGGCAGCGTGCCTGAGATGCCGGCCTCCTCGAACACCTGCACCAGTGGCAGCCCCAGCCGTGCGGCAGCAGCCGCGATACTGGCACGTTGAGCCGCGAGGCCGAGCCCGCTTTCCGCCTGTTTGTCACTCGAGACGCGCACCAGCCCGACCGCCCGTCCGTTGCTCTGCGTGCTCATTCGATTCTCCTACTGCTGCCGGCGAAGGGAATACCGCCTGATGCCCACCTGCGCGGCCTACTTCCCACGTTTCCGTTCGGCTGCTCGCTTCGGCGGCGCCGCGATCCCTTTGGAATCCAACCACATGCGCAGCGCACGCCGGATCGATTCCGACTTGCTGATCCCGTCGCGCGCCCAGAGCTGCTCAAGGCCGTTGAGAAGATCTTCAGGGACGCGAAACGTCACAACTCGATCGCCTCTGTCGCCGGCCTGTGTACGGGCAGCCATCCTTGGAAGCTCCACGGTATTACAAGCGATACAATAGTGTCAACCGTATTCCTTCGAAATATCGTGGCCGTGCGGGCTCAGTCTACGCTCCCTACCAGGGGCGGTCCGGCCAGGGTTGCACCGCCTTTAGCCGCATTTGCGGTGTGGAGGAGGAGTGAGCATCGGCCGCCCGCAGATCGCCGCTCTGAAGGGCTCCAGAGGGCCGCTAGCGCACTCTCCGGAATCGAAACGGAGGGCCAGCTGTTCCCGGCGATCACAGCAGGGCCGCAGACCTTGCGAAAGGCGACGGCTATATGGCTGGACCGATCTTCGCCCCTTTCGAGGCTGCTGTTTTAGGGATGTCCGGCGTGGAGATTGCAGCCGGCAGATTGGTCGTGGGCAGGTTTAAACCGCCGCTGCCATCTCGGCGACGACGAAGGAGTCTTCTTTGCTGAGGCGTAGTGCCTGATTTCCGCGAGGATGACTCGCCAATCGCCCGCATTGGCATCAAAGTCATTACACAGGTTTCGGATTCTAGCCCAAGCGTTCAGAACAGTTCGGCGCTTCGTTGGAAGCTGTCTCTATCGCGGCGCGATCGGCCGAGTCGAGCGTTCGAACAGCAACTCGCCGGCTATGGCCTGTCGTTTTGGCCTTTTGAGGCCGAAGCAGTCGTCGAAGCGGTTGTACCAGTCGGCATCGCTCATCGATTTCCAGTCCTCATACTCGTATGACTATTTGTAGCGCCCCTTCTCACACCAATAGTTCACTGTGACGCCCTCCTGCGACTGAAACAGCGCGCGGGCGACACCGCAGTTTTCTTGGTTGTAGGTTCCTCCTGCGTTGTCATCAGCATCGAATGTGGCGACGTGGATTCGCATTGCTGAATGTCCCGCAGGGCTTCTGTCAGTTACGCTGTCTCGGTACAGCGTGTACACGTCTCCTCCGAACAGGCGACCACACGAAACGGACACAGCAAGCACTGCAATTAGGGCAACGATGGCCGACCGCCTTTTCATACGGAGTGGTCGCGCGAGCGAGTAGCGCACTTCAGACAATTGCATGAGGAAGCCCTTCGGCGTGTGAACCAACTCAACTCTACCGCACGCGCATCTTGGCGCCGCCATCTCACTGCGTCCAGGAGTATCCGAACTCGCCGCAATTGCGGTCGATAGAAGCGACCACCTCGGCCGCGGTATATCGGTCTTCTCGATAACCATCGATGTTAAACTTAATGATCGCGCGGCAATTCTTCGGCAGTCCAGTAGTTCCGTAGAGCAGCGTCGAATTATCTTGGTGTTGAGGAGCGCCGCACCCGACGGTAAACGTCAACAACACGATTAGTAGCAGTCTCTGCATTCCGGCGCTCCCGATCGTCCCCAGTTGGTAGAAGTTCGCCAACAATCATGACAGCCGAAGAATGGCTTGCAACGTAAATCGGGCCGGTCTGAATGGGTCTAACCGATGTTGTGCAGCCGTGAGTATTCTTGGAAATCACCTAGCCGGCTTTCGACGGTTCGAGATGTGTTGGCGCTAGTTGGTCTAGCCCCGCCCATCGTCCGATAATTGCCGTTCACGGACGCTGCGCACCCGCGCCTTCGCGCCTCACGTTTGCAGAACGGCCAGAGCACAGGCCCCACCGCGTCATTCTCCTTGTGTCTAGACAGATCAGGTGAGATCCTAATTGGGCATGATTACGAAGTACTGGCTTATCTTGAAGACGATTCTTTTGCTGGCGATGTGTGGGGCGTGTGGAGGAACAGTGCCGGGGACACAGGCTGCCGCAACCCCGGTGAGCGGAGAAGCCGGACGGCTTCTGTGGGTCGCGTTGCAGTGCTCCGAGTACGCAAAGATGTCTGGGAAAGCCGAGCAGGAGGTCGAGCGACTATTTCGGCTTGGCTACGAAAACGGCCAGAGGTTTATCGAGGGAGTTGGGGACCACACAATCGCCGAGGCTGAGGTCCGTAGCAAGGTGCCCATGGGTGTGACTGCCGCGTTGGCCGGCCCCACGACGGAGTTCATGCTGGGTCGCGTTTACGAGTCGGCGACAACCGACGCCTACGATCGCGTCGTTAAGAGGGGTGACTTCGGACTGGATCTGCCCGCTTCCGAATGGCGCACCGAGACCGAGGTGAAAAAGATGTGGGCACTGAACGAATACAACGATGGAAACTGCGGGCTTGTAAGGTAGTTGGCGCGGCGGAAGCGATTCTGACGGGCTCGCGATTTTATCGCGGCGCATCGCGCTACACTTTGCGTATTACGACTTGTGCCGCATCTACTGCTCGCTGTCTGCGACACCTTCGATGGAGGGCTGGGAATACCTCGCTGCGCCGCCTCCGTATCGCACCGCATCTGAAGTAGGTCGTAGAGCACGCCCCTCAAACGGTCTAGGAACCAGCGAGGCAGCGTGGAGCGCGATGTTTACGCGCTCACCTCGCCGCAGGCGATTCGCGCGGGTCGCGGTATGCGAAGGCCGTAGCGATCCTGGTCGCAGCGTACGCGCTGAGCCCGATCGACTCAATTCCAGAACTTACTCCCCGTGCTCGGCTATATCGATGACGTGGTCATTGTACGGGTCGGAATTCTTTTGGCGGCCCTGATTTTGGCGTGCAGCGACGTGCAGGCGCGTGTATAGGCGAACCATTGCCGACTAAATTCAGCGTTAATTCGGCTGATATAATGGATGAGCTTGGCAGGCGGCCAGGATGGCTCACCGATTCGGAATCAGCGTCCTCAAGTAGTGATTACAACAGGTATTTTTATGAACCGAGCTTTGAGGTACAGCGCCCTCGTCGGCCTAATTTCAGTTGTGGCAGCATGTCCGGCCTCGGCGGAGGATGTCCGGAATTCTGAAACACTGGCGTCTTTAGTCGCTTTCGGCGGCAGCGGTCTACGGGGAGTCGCCATAAGGGATATCGTCGGCATAAGTGTCGAGATGGTTGACCGAAATTACCTACCAATAGTTTGTGCTGGATGCGACGAGCCACTTCCGATCCGTCCTCGTGGCCAGAAGGTGACGTTCGATGCTTCGACCCCTGGCTTTGGTGCGTTGGCCGCCGAACTAACTGCTGACATCGATCCGTTGGCGCGATTGTCATTTAAATTGTTCACTACCGACGGCCGCATTCTAGGTGGTGGTGCCCTCGGCATCAACTTCTTGGGCAGCCCTCTCTACGGGAGAACATTGCATGCTGTTACCGTTCGAGCTGAGGTTGACCTTGGTGAAATCCCTTCCCAGTCTGACCTGCAGATGATGATCAGATTTGTTGTTGACGTTGTCGGCGTTCCATCCGAGCGAGGTGAATGCAGCCATCTTGAATTAGATGGCGTCGTGGGGCACCGCAACTACGAGTTAAAGGGCGATGTCGCCTTGACCATCGGGACAGAACGCCATTCTGCTTTTGCGCTGAGTCAAATCGTAGCGGCAATGGGATACACCGTTGGCGCTGAGAAGACTCGACACGTCCTTAACTTTTCAACATTCAACGTCAATGGCGTCGGCGCATTTAGGACTGTTGAAGACGCTGTCGCAACTGCCGTCGTGACGACCGAAGAGATTCCGGACGACTTTTCTGGCGTCGCTCGGATCGGGAGTGGGACCGGCGCGTATGAGAGGTCCTATGGGAGGTTCACATTCCATGGCCGCCGGGACACGGACGCGGTGATACCGCCGCCCGGACCCGGAGTGCCGAAGGCTTATTACATACTGACCGGCAGGGGGATCATTTGTGAGGGCGGCCGCTGAGAAAGGCGCGTACCTCTATCGCGGGCTCCTTAGTTATCCTCCAGCGACCACTCTACTGGGAGCATCTGCGTCTAAATGGTGGGGCCGACACCAAACGGGGGCGTCGCACCCGCGAGTTGACAGCAGGTTGATGTCGGGTCGCGCCGGGCCGACGTCAACCGATTTCCACCCGCGCCTCCCCGGCTTGACGGCCTCGCACCGCTCTGCGACCTACTTAGTGAGACGTCGGACATTGACGGGGATGCGCGATTCGAGCCGAGAGGCTCGGCCGCGTACCGGAAGTGACTGGACACACCAGGATATTCCGTCACATCTACCCCGGAGCCTCAGCCTTCCGCCGATCATCTGCACCAGCGTCAGCCCTGAAGTCGGGACCTCCGTCGTGACCTGCGCGCCGGCCTCTTTGCAGGAGGCTCCGCGAAATCACCGCAGGCGTAGGTTAGCAACGTGCGGCGCGATAATCGTCGCCAGCATCATAAACGCCGCTTTGGGCACATCCGTCCACCTACTTTTTAGGATTCATAGATAGGACGGCGTTAATGAACTCATCGACCATGTCTCGCACGTCATTTCGGACTGAGGCGGCGAAACGGGATGTAGGGGTTGTACTAATCCCGCCGACCGACCATGTCGTAGCTATCGCGCCGACGCGATTTGCTAAGACCATCACCGGTTGCTTCAGCTCGACCCTGACTGAGTATGCGTATCCAATTTCGTCGCGGCCAAGGGCATTCACGACCACGAACAAGTCTGCCTCGCCCTTAGAAACCGTAATCCCGGATTGACGCAGGCGCAATTCGACATCCGTCTGGAGCTGGCGCTTTAAAGTAAGATCTTCCTCGCCTAAGGCGACTAGGACGTCAGTCGATGTGAGCCCTTTCAACATGTGCGCCGGGGGCGATTGGTTTTGGGCCCCGACCGTGGCCGCACAGACTACGAGCGCGAGGAGCAACCCCGCCGCCAGCAATCGTTTCATTCGTCTTCCTCGCCGGCGTTGAAGCCTCGCCGAATCCAGGCAAACGTCGCACCAGCCGCGTACGTCGCGCCGGTGAGCGACGCCCAAATCGCTAGTGTTGACCACAAGCGCAGTCGATTTCCGGCTCGCATCGCGTCGGCGATTAGCGGGTCGTAGAAGGTGTCCACCTGCGCAAGCGCTGCTTTCAAATCCGGCACGTCTTCGTCGCGCTGCGCAAAGCGTTTCATCAGATCCACATCGTAGGAGACATTTTCTTCCCTCAAGTGGGCAACCCTAGCGAATGGGGTCAGCCATCGGTCTGCAATCACTATGCTTGCAGGGAGCATGAGCACCATGTAAACCACGAAGAGGCGACGCCAACCATTCAGCCGGGCCATCATTCACGCGCCTTTTCTCCTGTTCGACGCTCCAGGCCGACGCACGCGCCCGACGATCCCCGGAGCGCAGGCGAATAGCTGAACTATACCATAGCTCATCAGTACAAGTGCCTACAATTACAAGGGATGTCGTTCAACCGACAGACTGTGGCGTGGCAGATTCTAGCCGTTTGGCCCTCGCGCAATCTCGGTTGAGCCAGGCGGCCTTCAAGTGGACGTCAAGCGGATATCGTCAAGCGTCGGATCGAATCGTTCGAAAGGCGGCGCCGAGTGCTGTATTCAGTTTTCAAGGACAGTTGCGACCGGCGCACTGCGAGCTTGCCTGTACGTCAGGCGCGCGCGTCAGTCTCGTTCGTGTAGATCCCCGTGAGGCGTTCCCCCAACCGCCAGCTCCCGCGTCTTCTTCGCTGACGCGTCGGGACACATCAACCACCATGATGCGCTGGGCGGGCTCCGCAGAGCGTCCACTCCCGGCGGACACCCCAATCGGCGGCAGGACGACGTTCGTCAGGCCCCCCTGGGTACCACGTCGGCCGAGCGAACGTGAGGAGCCGGGTGGAGACATGCAACCCTGGTCATCGTTCCAGATCTCAACGCCCAAGAGGATTCGGTAACGACCGGTCTTGCATCGGCCCCGCTGTGTCTCTCAGGCTCTCGATTCGAATTTCTTGGCGACGATGCGACCGGTGACAGCTTCAAGGCGCTTGGTCAGCTTATCTTCCAATTCCGATAGATTCTGGTACTCCGGGCAGTTGTACGCTGCCAAATCGAAATGGATCGCGGTACCCACCTTTCTAAACATGATCACCCGGCGGCCCAGAGCATGCGCGTACCCCACTTCGTAGTACACGCTCGGGCGTTCGCCCGTCAGGTCGGCAAACAAGAACTCCGCCGTCTTGATTTCGTCCAGGATCCGCTCAGTGATTACATCCTCATGCTCAATATCATCCGATCGCGCAGCAACGATCCCAAACTGCCCGAAACACCTCTTTACGGCGTTACTCACGTCGATCAGGTCTGGCTTGCCTTTCGTCATCCACATCATGATGAAAGCTGTTCCGGGCCGGTACCCAGCAGCAATAGCTTTGGTCAGCACCGGAGCCACGTCGGTCGTCTCCGACGGTTGTGGATTCATGAGTTCAAGGCGGTCCATGAGTGATGCCGCTGACCGATCGAAGTAGACCGCCGCCGTCTGCGGCCGAATCGTGTCGTCCTGCGAATCCCCCGCCGGGCTCAGACCCAGGACAGTTCCTTCGTCGTGAATGACTGTGGCATCCCAATGGCTAAAACGGCGAAGCCGAATCGCCGCGCGCATCCCCTTGAGGGCATATCCTGCCTCGCGCTCATCGGCCTCCGTCAGGAGTGGTGATCGCCGAATCGCAGGACCGACGATTTGAGCCAACGCAGCTACACGATCCGACAGTTCTAGACCTTGTTCTTGCAGCGGTCCTGGTAGAGCGCTGAAGAAATCCGGCCTCGGGTGCGGCGTGAATGCGGAGTC
>WUUC01044401.1_pt1 | contig 10349 bp, 12 predicted proteins | sample 6278441 | NCBI WGS metagenome assembly WUUC01 (sample SAMN13675441, study PRJNA597444) | soil metagenome | isolation source: soil | place: USA: Washington | collected 2017-10 | reverse complement strand
TTTTGGAACGCGCGCTCATTAATCGGGGCCGAATGGCGCTGCGCGATTGCATTGAACTGACTTGGCATGGTATCGGCGGCCCGGCGACACTCAGCGACGAAAGCGGCCTGATGGATGCGAAGGCCTATTTTGGACGCTTGGAACGCATCGAACGTACCGGCGACCTGGAGGACATCGTGCAGCTTGAGGAGCAGCTGAGCGATCTATATGCGACCGCCTCGTCGGCAGGCGTTGCTCGCGTGGAGCTGATGACGATTCATCGGGCGAAGGGTTTGGAGTTTGACGTCGTCATTCTGCCTGCGCTCGATAGCGGCGCTCGCGACGAGGATGCACCCATCTTGAGAGCACAAGAGGTACTCGCTGAAACCAAGCGCGAACTTCTATTGGCGCCAATCGCGGCACGCGGATCCGGCAAGGATCCCATTTATGCCTGGCTGGAACTCACCGAGAAAGAGCGGGGCCGTTTTGAACGTGGGCGCTTGTTGTATGTTGCAGCCACACGCGCACGAAGCGAACTTCATCTCTTCGGCGCAGTTCAACCGGAACACGAGCCACGAGCGGGCACGTTCCTTAAGATGCTGTGGCCGGTCGTCGACGTCGAATACGCAGCGTCGCAGGCGTCGAAACCTGTTGCCGAAAAGCCGGAACAGCTTGGCATCCGGACTCGCCGAGTGCCGCTCGACTGGCCTTTGCCTTTGCCGGCGGAGAGTGTCGGTAAACTGGCCATCCAAGATGTCGTCGCCGAGCAAGAGCTGCATCCGGAATTCGAATGGGTAAGCGAAGCGGGCCGGCACGTAGGCACCTTGGTACATCGGGAAATCGAGCGCATGACCCGATCGCCTGCGTTGCTCGATCCACAGTTGATCGCGGCGAATCGCGGCGGTTATCAGCTCGAGCTCGCGGAGTTAGGTGTTCCACCCCAACTGCGCGCGAGCGCAGCAGATCGGGTCATCGACGCGTTAGAACGGATGCTGAACGATGAGCGTGGACGCTGGTTGCTGGGAGGGCTCGACATGCATCGCGAAGTTGCGTCCGAACTGGCGCTGACAGGCGTGAGCGGCTCACAGATCCGGAACGTCGTCATCGATCGTACGTTCTTGACGCAAGACGGTACGCGCTGGATTATCGATTTCAAGACCAGCATGCACGAAGGCAGCGGGCTCGACGAGTTCCTTGCCAGCGAGGAAACTCGGTATCGCGACCAACTGCAACGGTACGCAAACTTCATGCGCGCCTACCGGCCGGGCGAGCTGGTCAAAGCCGCGCTCTACTTCCCTTTGTTGAGAGTATGGCGTGAAGTGTTGCTGGAATGATCCAGCGGTGCTTAGAGCTCGCCTGCAAGCGAGAGGGGCCGGCGTCCGTTGGCATCGGGCGTCCCAAGATACTCAAGCACCTTGGTAATTTGCGCTGGTGCACCTGGGCGGGCCGCAACCTGGACATCGACGACGTAGGTGCGGTCTACCGCCAGGCGGACCGTACCGACTGCATCCAGCAATGAGCTGTCCGCAGATGCCAAGATTCCCTGGAGATTCTTGTCGGGCGTTGGCGCAAACGTGATCTGGTAGCTTCCGAGCGCGACGGGCTGTCGTGGCGGTCCAACCAAGTCTTGAACATCGATTCGGCCAACGAACTGAACTGGCCATTGTTTGACCAATTCGATCTGCTCCACATTCGCTTGCAGCGTTCCAGTCCACCCAACTACACCGCCGCCGGGCAGTCGCAATCCATTCAGCGCACTCAGCGGCAATGATGCACGAACGTTGCGCATTGTCACCGCACCGCCCAATCCTACGAGAACATCAGCATCCAGATAGCCTGTCTCGCTCTTGCTTTGGATGGACGCGCCAAGCTTACCTGTCACAAGACGCCAAGGGTGCACCTGCCATTGGGTCATCCCTAGCGATAGACCGCGGATCTGCAGCACCGCAACGCGTCCGTTCCAAAGCGTTCCGGACGCGCCCGCGGCCTGTATGCCGAGCGGCGCTAACCGAGGTAGGACTCGAGCTGCAGGAAGGGTTGCTATCAAGAAACCCAAGTACGCGAACATTGCGACCAGCAACCAGCCCCATGGAAAGCGCAGTTTGCGTGGGGCGGCGATCGAGTCGACTTTCGCAATCATGGTGTTCGAGTCAGAACCAAGCTGGCATTGACGATGCCGGGTTTATCGGCGCGATCAATGCTGGCATTGTCGACTCGCACGGAATATTGCTGCTGCAGAGATCCAAGCCAGGTCACAATAGAATCGAAGCTGCCACGCTCCAGGCGCACTCGGATACTGTTGTCGCCCGCCGGCGATTGGTTGACCAACGCACTTGCGAGGCCTGCGGGTTGCGCTGTTCGGTTGATCAACACCACAAGCGATTCGCCACTGACGTTGCCGCCTGTTTGCGCCGCCGCCATCCGCACGCTGTTTGCCGCGCCACGCATCCACACGAGGTCCAGCTTTTTCGTATCTACGCGCGTTTGTCGGCTCGCTACGGCTTTGCCGAGAGGCGCGAACACTCCGAGGAATAGCACAGCACCAATTAGAACAATGGCAGCCGAGCTGACGAGCAGCCTCTCTCGTGGCTGCAACGTCTTGAACCAAGCATCGAACTGACCTTTCAGCTGTGCAGCACTCATAGCGGCTACGCCTCGGGAGATTTGAGCTGCAACCGACCTTCGACTTTATTGTCGCGAGGCGTTGCGGATTGGATTTCGGCGTTGATGCCCTGTTCGGTCACCAAATGCTGAATGCGATCCAGCGCATCGACGCTTGGGGCAGTCACACGAATGTCGATAACCTTAGTGCGGTAGGCGAGCGCATCGATACGGGTATCCGGCACCTGTTCTACGGTATTTCCAAGCACACGCAAACCATGCAGCAATCCTCCGTTATCGCCACCGCCGCGAACGGTTGCAAGTTGCGATTCAAACTGACGGCGAGCGTTGCGCGGATCCTTGCTGCTGACGGCCGGCAAAGTTTGAGTCAGCACTTCCACTATTTGTCTATCCAGTTCCTTCTCTTCGCTAACCAATTGCCAGACACGCAAGCTGGACGTCGCAAGGTAAATGAGCACCGCTACGCCGCAAAGCATCGCAGCCACTCGCCACGGCGCCAGGGTTTTGTCCCAAGCGCGCTTCCGCGCGTATTTGCCGGTGAGCAGATTCACGGGCGCGTTTTGCAAAACCGAGGGTCGAGCTGCTTCCAAAGCAAAGAGGGGCAACGGACCTTCAGGTAGCAGCTTGATGTGCGCATTCGGTACACGTGCGCTCAATGATTCGATCTCATTGCTGTAGGCATCGTGATCGGCCTGGCCAACGTAAATGGTCACGTCTCCCGCCACAATGTCCGGAGCCGACTCCTGTGAAGAATTAGAAGCAATCGGCAACGCAACATCGAAAGCGGAGGAAATCGGCCGCACATCCAGGACTGTTGCCCTCGAAGCGCCATGTCTGACCCAGACGAACCCATTTTGCACGACCAGGACAATTCCGGAACTATTGGGGACCAAATCAGAGTCCACATACATTGCGTCCGCATGCAGTCCGACCGCGGCAAGCTGCGACAGCCAAGCCTGCATGCGTGAGTCTTGAACCGCTACGACGGGCACGGCGCCGGTTGCGGATCGTTTACTGAGAGCGAAGTGCAAATCGTCGATGTCGCTGGCCAGTTGCTCCTCTAGTGCGTAGCGGGCCAACGTTTCCAATTGCGCTGCACGTTTCGGAGGTAACACCGGCTCCGCGAAAGAAGCTTCGGTGCCGGGCACGATCGCGATCACTTTGCGGCCGACTGCAAGTGGAGCAGCCTCTGCGAGGGAGCCCGACAGCACCATTCCCATTCGTCCACCAGTGGCATCGACGAGCAGCCATTCCGCATTGGCGAAGGTCTCTGTGCCGGGTTCGGCAATCACCTCGCCAGGCAGGAAACGAATGACAAAATTGTCCGACATGCAGAGGTTAGTTCCGTGACAAGCAACGTTGCGAGAAAGTTTTCATCTGAGCCGGGCTGGTCGAGGTTGATTCGATGTATTGCTACGGCGTCCCAAAGCTACGCGCTACGGGCCTCACGCCTTCAGCGCCGCGCTTCAAAAGACTGTACAGGGTGAACTGGTTAGTGCCAATAGTGACGATGACGGTGGTCCTGAAATAGCTGCTCTTGTTGGAAGCAATCGTGGGGTCGCGAACCCGACCTTGTTCTTCCGGCGTGAGTCCAGCCTCGAGTGCCCTCAAGTCAGGGAAACAGCCGTTGCCGCGCTGCTTCAACAGGTAATTTGCATCGAGGCTAAACTGCCTCTGCGTCGCCGAAAAAGAGTCGAGCACAATCCCGGGCGCCGTGCAGACATTGAGCGCCGCATCCGGCGGTAAAGCCGTTACCAAGGGCTCGAGCTTCTGGTATCTCTCCAATCCGAATTCCGGCAACGCCAGCAATTCGCTGACTTTGGTGATTCTGCGATTGGCAGCCAGATAGGGCGGGTTCTGGGTTGTATAAACATCGTCTTCACCGCCTTGCAGCGACGGGATGGTGTCGGTGTCGATCCAATCGACGATTTTGTCCGCCCAGATCTCTTCGATGTTCGCCATCGACAAGATGCGTTTGAACTGCGCGATGTATGCCTGCTGCTTTTTCTTGCCTTCTTCATCGGTAGTAGCGAGGGGTCCGGCCAAGTGATTGAGATTGAATCGTCCGGAGATGTCTTCGATAGCTCCCGTCAATTCACCGCCGTCAATGGGTAGATTTCGAATGGGCGTCGCCCATTGTTGAGTGAAATTGGTGGTCGGTTCACTGACGTCCTTCATCAAGATGTCGGCGGCTAACGCTTCCGCGCCCAGTGCAACCTCGTAGCTCTGGTCGATCGCGAAAAGGGTAATGGCCCGACGCTGACTCAAATACCCTTTGAAGCCGACTTCGACGGCGAGCACGGTGGCCAGCGCGACCATCAGCACAGCTGTAATGAGCGCGACTCCGCGAGAGCGCAGTCGAGGGGTTTGCCCTTTCATCCCGGCACCTCGATGAGCCGAGTCATCGTGCCCCAATCTTCCAGTTCAATGACGACCTCTACCGCGAGGGGCCTTTCGGTCATGCCCGGCGCACCTGTCGTCGGCGCAGCGCCGGCATTGTTCAATGACTGCGCGGGCCATGATTCCTGCCAGACTCGATTCATATCCATGTACCGGAAGCGGACGCTCCGAACTTTGTCGAGCAATTCGACGCGTACCGGTTCGGTGGCTAAGGTCCGATCGAGCACCAGCCAATGGTCACGGTAAAGCTTATTGTCCTGCAGCCGATAAGCTGCGCGTTGCAGGGTAGGGCGCTGCGTGGCCGCCGGATTACTCCACCCGGCGCGGGTCAACTCCACCAACGTCGCACTGCGCCCGTCCGCCAGCAGAGCCGGTTGCGATGACGACCCGAGTGGATCACGCACGGGGCGAGGTTCCAGTTCCGAAAAATCCTGCGTAAAACGCATCACAGCGAGCTGAATCCCGCGCACACGTTTCATATTCTCTTCCACGCGTTCGCTCTGCTGCGCAAGCTGCGTGTATCCAGTCATGGCCATCGTGCCCACGACTGCGAAGATCGCAACGGCGATCAACACCTCGAGCAGAGTAAAACCCAACTGCGGTTCGCGATGACTCATCCGCCGCCTCCACTCGACGAGCCGCCGGATGAGCCGCTGCCGGATCCGCTCGAAGGCTGGCCGCCGCTACTGCCGGACGAGCTGGTGGGACTTTGAGGGGGGATCGCATCGAACTGCGCTTTAACTGTGCCGGCGGGCGCGATCTTGGCGCCGAAGAATCCAGTCAGCACCGTCAACTGCGCGGCCTCTTCGTCGTCGGAAAGTGCGTCGGCAACGGTGGAAACACCGACATCGATGCGACGCATCGTAGCAACGGCGGTGTTGGTGATTGTAGTCTCCCAGCGCCACCGCCGGCCTCCCATTTCCACCTCACCGGAGTTTTCGCCAATCGGCGGCGGCTGCTCCGAGAGTCTTATCTCCGTCAACCGATTCATGGCGACCCAATGCGCAAGCGTCTTGTCGCGCAGATAAGCCGTATTGTTGGCGGTCTGACTGACTGCTTGAATCACTGCGAGCATGCCAAGGGACACGATGACCAGCGCGGCCATCACCTCGATCAGTGTGAAGCCCGCTGAGCGACGATTTCGGGCCGGATCACTGCGCATCCATTTCTTCCACGGTGAGTGTACTGTCGGGATGGGAGAGTATTCGCCAGCGCGCATCTGAGCCGTCACGTTCGAACTGAATCTCGAAGGCATTGATGTCGCCGCTCGCTAGCACCAAAATTTGCGGCGGGGCTTCCTTCTTCTTATCTTCGGTTTCCTCAGCGCGGGCTTTAGATTGCTCGCCCGTCTCGCTAGTATCCGACTGCGTTGAAGTTGTAGTGTTTGCTTGGTCCTCGCCCTCCACCGGACTGGCAGAATTCTCCGCCAGAATCGCTTCTCTGCCTTCCAGCCAAAGACGCAATCGCAGCCCCTCTGCCAATTCGCGAGGATAGAGCAAATCGTCGTCGATAACGGGTAACCAAACCTGTTGACGAGCATCGAATCGGAGAAAGTCGTAACTCTGCGTGCCGAGTCGCAGCCCGAGATCGAAGCCTTGCAGTTCGGATTCTTCGCGCGCCTGCTGCAATATCGCCCACAGCCGCTCCGCGCCATCCTCCATTTCTCTATCCTTTCCGAGCGCCCCGACCGAGATGGTCGCCACTGTTGCCATGATCCCGATGATCAGAATAACCACCAGAATCTCGAGCAGCGTAAACGCGCGGCTGCGGCGGTGAGAAAGGCGGCGAGGGTGCATGGGCGAAACCGGTTTGGGACGCTATCTCACTATTCGACGATCGGCAGCGCGTAGGCGCCTGGAGTGAAACTTACTTCGGCGCCCAATTGGTGATATCGGCGTCGTATTCTTCACCGCCTTCCTGCCCGTCAGCCCCAAACGTGTACAAGTCGTAGACCTTACCGTGCTGGCCCGGGAACGCGTATTGGTAGTCGTTCTCCCATGGATCTTTTTCCAGTTCCTTCAGGTAGCCGCCGGGCTTCCAATTCTTTGCATCGGCCGGCTTCTCCATAAGCGCCTTCAGTTCCGTCGGATAACGAAAGTTGTCCAAACGATACATCTCCAGCGCGGACTCCAGCGTCTTGATGTCTTGCTTGGCTTTCGTGACACGCGCCCGCTCCACTTGTCCAAAGATGGAAGGCGCGATGAGAGCCCCCAGAATGCCGATGATCACGACAACAACCATGATCTCCAACAATGTGAAACCCGTGGCCCGACGACGGAACCTTGGATTGAAAACAATCTTGTTCACCACAGACACTCCTAACGTATCGGCTGATCAAATTTCATCAATGAGATCCTGAGCTCCACAACCCCGAGTACCGCAGCCGACCCATTCGACAGCATCGGCACATTCGGGCTTGATGGGCACTTACCTAAGGTCTCGGCGGATAACCAAGCCTCTCATCATTGCAATGCAGTCCAGGCGCACCGCAGGCCATAATACTACGGGCTAACGACTCTGAGACGCAGAGGGAGTACACGCTTGCCACCGAAAGATCTATTTAACCGTCTATCTGCAACCTTTCGCCGCCAAGCGATGGTGGGCGAGCGGGATTCGCCGGCAAACCTAAAGTCTCATCGCTTTGGTTTGGGGACGGCATTGCTTGGACTGTCTGTGTTGGTAATGGTTCTGCTGCTGGCAGGCGGAGACTCAGTTCGCGCAGGGCTACGGTACGAACGAAGTGCGGTACTTGACGGTGAACTTTGGCGCTTGATGACGGCCCATTGGGTGCACAGCGATCTTGAGCATCTACTTCTAAACGCGTTGGGTGCGTCGATCATTACGACACTGTTCCTGGGTGCCTATCGGCCACTTCAATGGGCCACGATTTTGGCCGGCAGCGTAGTCGCCATCGATCTCGGATTTCTGCTTTGGGAGCCGCAATTGGAATGGTACGTCGGTGTCTCGGGCGCGCTGCACGGTGCGTTGACTGCTGGCGCTGTAGCGTGGTGGCGGACGGAATCAAAGCTGCTGGCGAGCGCGCTCACACTTGTGATTGTCGGGAAATTCACCTGGGAACAGCTGCACGGCGCCTCCGTACTCGCCGGCGACATGCCCATCATCGTCAATTCGCACCTCTATGGCGCCGTCGGCGGTTCGATAGTCGCCATCGTTCTCTGCTTACGTTCGACCCGAAGCACATCGCCTTCGGCTCCACTATAATCGCCGGCCTTTTCAATCGCCGAGGTTTGCGCATGGCATTTGCAGTGGTGTTTCCGGGCCAAGGCTCACAATCCGTTGGAATGCTGGGCGGCTTGGCCCAAACAGAACCCCTCGTGCAAGAAACCTTTGCGGAAGCATCCCGGGTGCTCGGTTACGACTTGTGGAAGCTCGCTCAGGACGGGCCGGAAGCGGAGCAAGCCCCAACAGAGCGGCAACAACCTCTCATGCTGGCAGCTGGAATCGCGACATGGCGTGTTTGGCGGAAGCATGGAGGAGCAATGCCTGCTTCCATGGCTGGACATAGCTTGGGAGAGTACTCGGCGCTGGTAGCGGCAGGTGCTATTCCCTTCGAGGCGGCGATAGATTTGGTGCGGTTTCGCGGTCAGGCAATGCAGGGCGCGATGCCGGCTGGGGAGGGCGCCATGGCTGCCGTACTCGGCTTGGAAGACGCCCACGTCGAAGCTGCTTGCTCCGAGGCAGCTTCTTTCGGCGTCGTTGAAGCCGCGAACTACAACTCCCCAGCACAAGTCGTCATCGCGGGCCAAAAGGCGGCAGTCGACAAAGCAATCGAATTGGTCAAGGCCAAAGGGGCGAAGCGGGCACTGATACTGTCGGTGAGCGTTCCTTCGCATACGTCGTTGATGAAACCAGCAGCCGTGAAACTGGCCGAGAGACTTCGCTCCATCGAGATCAATTCACCCTCGGTGCCCATCTACACATTGCAGGCCAAAACACACAGCGATGCCGACAGCATCCGTTCAGCACTGGTGGAACAACTCATCAAGCCGGTACGTTGGACGGACACCGTTCGCACCATCCTAACTACGGGCGTCACGACGATCATCGAGTGCGGACCCGGCAAGGTTTTGACGGGTCTGAATCGCCGCATCGAGCGCAACAGGGATATTGCCATGTTGAATATCGAAGACGCGGCATCGCTCCACGAAGCTTTAAAGCTGAGCTAACAAGGATCTTCCATGACCCCTGCAAATTTCGCGGCAGCTACAAGTCTCAGCGGTGAAGTCGCTTTAGTGACCGGCGCATCGCGTGGAATCGGTCAAGCCATTGCCGATGTTCTCGGAGCCCAGGGCGCAACTGTTATCGGAACGGCGACGACCGATGAAGGCGCGGCCGGCATTTCGCAACGCTTCCAAGCTGCCGGCGTCAAGGGCCGCGGGGTCGCACTGAACGTTACTTCCGCCGACTCTATCGAGTCTCTGCTGAAGAGCTTGGAAGCAAGCGAGGGCAACCCAAGTATTCTCATCAACAACGCGGGCATCACGCGCGACAATTTGTTGTTGCGAATGAAAGCGGAGGAATGGGACGAAATCATGAATACCAATCTGGCTTCCGTATTTCGGATGTCGAAGGCGGTTATACGACCCATGATGAAAGCCCGAAAAGGACGCATCATTAGCATCGCGTCGGTCGTCGGCGTGATGGGCAATGCCGGCCAGTGCAATTACGCAGCGGCTAAAGCTGGCATCATCGGCTTCTCCAAGTCGCTGGCGCGTGAAGTTGGGTCGCGTGGCATTACGGTGAATGTAGTCGCGCCAGGCTTTATCGCGACTGACATGACCGCCAAACTGCCCGAGGAGCAACAGCAGAAGCTTCAAGAGCAGGTTCCCGTCGGGCGACTGGGGTCAGTCTTGGACATTGCACACGCCGTTGCGTTTCTCGCGTCACCCGCCGCGAGCTACATTACCGGCGAGACTTTGCAGGTGAATGGCGGGATGTACATGGTTTGATGCTGGGGGTCCGCGCCGCCACCACATTACGGTCCTGTAATTTAGGGGACACCGGGGATGTGGTTGACGCAGAGCGCCCTGGGCGATCGTTTTCCAGCCAAACACTTAGATGACAATCTTCCCAGCGCTTTCCGGGTCTTTTGTCAAGCTATTGTTGGAACTCGTGTTGGGAAGTGTTGGACCCAGAAGACACTTCACATAGAATACGGCCCCCATGCGGCCGACCACTCCGAGAAATGGCCGTCTAGATTGAGTTTGAATTGAGTTTGAAGGGTCAGGTATGCGCGCGGCGTGTACCTGCCGATGATTTCGGTAGTCTCACAGAGGACTCGTACACCAATGAGCAGTATTGAACAGCAGGTTAAAGCCATCGTCGCC
>WUUC01231018.1_pt1 | contig 10350 bp, 12 predicted proteins | sample 6278441 | NCBI WGS metagenome assembly WUUC01 (sample SAMN13675441, study PRJNA597444) | soil metagenome | isolation source: soil | place: USA: Washington | collected 2017-10 | reverse complement strand
CGAGCCAGCGCGCAGGCGAGCGCACGAGGTTGCGCAGCGTGAGATGCAGCGGAAGGCCTGCGGCACGCGCGTGCGCGATGAGCCCGCCGAAGGCGGACTCCGTCGCCGTAGGTAAGTTCAAGACCAGCGCGGGAGCTGCGAGCTCGTTAACCAAAACTCCGGCGCGTGCCCAGGTCTCGCGGTCGCTCTCGTTCCGAAGCGGTCTAAAACGTTGTCCAGAGGGCGGTCGCGTCACGCTCCCCATGCGGTGACGAACGGTGCAGCCGTCGCCTCACCATCTCGACGAATCGAGCGGGCTCGTCGAGCGCGAGTGCAATGTGTTGAGTCGAGCGTTCCAATCCCAGCGCGATGGTGGCGGTCAGCGGCTCCTTCATCACCAACAATAGATTGGGGCTCCCACTGAGATAACAACGCAGTGCCCCCTCGACCTCCTTTTCGACTTCTGTGACCCCCTCCACGTCCTTCCAGTCGATGCGTGCTCTGACCCGCATGCCGAGACGTAACTCCAGACCCTCAGCGTCTGCGCAGATCGGGTACCTTCGCAACGCCTCGACGTCCGCGAGGAGCCAGATGGCGCCATATACTTGCATCGCGGCCAACACCCATGCAGCGACGACGGACCAGCGGCTGAGCAGCAAGTGCACCACCGCGCCTTCAACTACGAAGAGTATCAGGAGCACCCATACGAGCTGACGCCAGTTCGCTTGCCCTCGGTCTCGATAGACATCTTCGCCGGAACACGGGAGTTGAGCGCGCCGGGTAAAGGCGTAAGCGTACATGGAGAGCTCGTAAGCAATGACACGCGAAAGAGTGCTCCGCCCCATGCGGTTCTCGACGACCTGCGTCAGCACCTCGTGCACCGACCGTCTGTCTCCATCGCTACCCCTCATCAATGCGCGCACCTCTCGGATCGCCTGCACCATCACCACAATCTCGAGCGCGCCAAACAACACGGCCGAGGCCCACGCCCACGCCCCCACAAGTCCCAGGAACCGGCAGGTGGCGAGCACAGGCAGTACCACGCTCAGCAGTGCTGAGACAGGCCGTCGACCCGTTCTCACGGATGCCAGGTAAATCGTTGCGAGCGCTATACCCGTGAACGCGCACGCAACTATTAGGATCGTCGTACTGGCTATCCCGGCGCGCGCGGCGAGTGCGAGCGAGCCGCAGAATGCCAGGGTGACGAGCAGTGGCGCGTGCCGACGCCATCGGACAGCTGGTGCAGGGACTTGCTCTCGTTCCTCAGCCGCAAGACTCATAGCCGCTTACCCATTGCTGTACATGCGGCGAACGGTCCTCGACGGCGGCACGCAGCAGTTCCTTCGTAGCAGCCGGAGCGAGCTTCGCTAGTGCTTCGTAGCTTGCCGCGCGCACGCGACCGCTCTGATGTGAAGCGCTCATCGCTGCGATCACATCGGCCGTCTTGTCTCCCGGCAGGCACCGAGCCATGTCTAGAAGTGAAACTACCGCGCAGTCTGGGCTGCCAGAATAGGACGTGATGGTGCCCACGTCTGCGGCGATGTCAAAGGTGTACGCGTCATCTGGTACACGAGTATCGCTCTGAAAGAGGATGTTCAACGAGATCGAGAGCTCGTCTGGGTAGAGTTGCGAATGGATATCTCGCCCGCGGCGAAACATCATCACCTTGCCCTGAGGAAGCATTGTGTCCTCCAGAAACTTGAGAGGCACTTTCTCCCCGATGTAACCGCCGACTCGTCCATCATACTCGTAGATGCTCGTTCGATAACCAGGCCCCGCGTATCCGGCTGTGACGAAGTCGAAGTTGTGATCATGGAAGACCTGATACGAGAGGACTTCGTCTTCCAGTGCTCGTCGTGTCAGGCCGGCCGCCGGCGGCATCCACACGTTGGCCCGTATCGCAAATCCCTTCTCGAAGTGCAGGAGAAAGACAGGCGCCGCGTACGGACTCGCGTCGATGCGCTCGAGCGTCTCCTTCAGGGCAGCAGCAATTCCTGAGGCAACGAACGCTCGATTATTGGCGAGACGCTTGACGAGCCGTGCGGCCAGATCGAAGTCGGGCTCGACGTGAGCCTGCTGCTGAGCACGCAACAGCTCGGCTGCTTCGCCAAGCTCGATCGACTCGGTGCTCTCGTCGTTATATGTAACGGCCACTTGAACCTCTCTCTGAGCTTTTGACTACTTGCCGGCTCCAGCTGCTAACAGGCGCTGGATACTTCGCGTTGCCACTTGCTGCAGCTCTGTGTCGTCACCGCGCGCTTTGTCCTTCAGCAAAGAAACACCCGCCTCAGGCGATAGATCGATCAGCGCCTTCATCGCGGCCCAACGAACATATGCTCGTGGGTAATCCGTGGCGATCGTGCGCACCGTCTCTGCCTCCTCAGAGGCGCCGAGGCCGGCCAGTGCGTTTATACCGAGCTGCGCGTGCGAGTCTCCCTTCCACGACGCAACCGTGTCGATGCGCTGCAGCGTTTGCGGGTCGTAGAGATCCTGCTCAAACTCGGGCATCTTCGGATCGAACGCGACCAAGGCGAGAATGGGCTCGAACAGCGCGTCGAAGTCTGGGTAGAAGAGTTCCTCTCGCGGTGCCCATGACATACCCGCGCCGGGATCGAGGGTCACGACTCCGGATGAGATCAGGCAAACTCCGTCTGCGGAGCGTCGGTACTTTCGCAGCGGCAGCTTACCAGAACCGACGCACCAGATGCCGCCAGCGTACGGATAGGCAGCCATGTGGACCGCCTTCTTGCGACCCACTGCGCCAGGGCGAAATACCTTCAACGCTGCCGCGAAAGCGGAACAGCCAGCGAGGAATACGGTGTCGTCTGCAGAGAATGGGGGAGACTCCGCGGAGTCTTTCCGTACCGCGACCAGCTCGTCATCAAGAAATTCTCGAATAAAGCTTCCGCTCACCAACTCGGTTAGCAGCGCAAAGACATCTGACCACGACTGACCTGCACTGCGTTCGATAACGTGCATTAGCTGCGGATAACGAGCACATCGGCGAACTACTAACGAGTCGTAAAACATGTTCCTGGCCTCTCCTGGGACGATAGAGGGCCGGACGCCTCCTCTCCGCGCGACTGCATGGGCACGAAGAGGAGACGCCTGGCAACTGCGTCACTTGATGATGATGCGAATGATCGCGACGATGGCAGCAACGGCTACAGGGCTTCCGGCGCCGGAGATCGCGGGGGCCTTGAACTCGTCGAGCTGAGCGCTGAGCTTGGTATTCATTACTTACTCTCTTCCTTGTTGGATATGGTTCAGACTGCCTTGCGCAGTCTTACTTTGTGTTGATACGTCGCGCCTCGCGCGGCGTCGAGTGTGCTCACCTTGGTGGGTGGCGTTTGGCTCCCTGTGTCTCCGGCTCAACCAGCCCTTGTCTATTACGTACGACGGGGTGCGTGATTCGATGCTTGGGAGAAAACGTGCGGCATGGTTCGCAAAAAGATCAGCAAGGTCGTGTGCGGCCACGGACAGCGGGGCCGGCCTGCTCTTGCAGGCCAGTGCTACGCAATGGCCTGTGGCAGCGCTTCAGCCATTTTTGTGCGAGAGGACTTCACACTTGGAGGTGATTCAGTGGATGCCGCGCTTTGAGGCTCCCTTGTCCGATGTTAGTTCTTCCCATCATGTTCACTCACGTGTTGGAACGTCAGCAGGAAATCATCGAAGAACTCGGACTCCCTTCCCGTCGATCACCATGGCGGTCCTGGCTCATCCTCATCGGAGTCGTGCTGCTCGGCGTCGTCGGTAGCGGCGTTCGTGCGCTTAACCCCGGAAGCGGCATCGACCAACAGCGCTACCGTCTCGAGTCCCTGACAAGGGGGTCCATGCGCGTCACGATCGGAGCAAGCGGCAGGCTTCGGGGGCGAAACACCGTCGATGTTGGGGCCGAAGTGTCGGGGCGTGTGATCTCGGTCGCCGCCAAATTCAATGATCATGTCCGCACTGGACAGCTGCTTGCCGTGATCGATCCGAGTGAGAGCCATGCGGAGTTGGATGAAGCATCGGCGCGCGTTGCGGAGGCCAAGGCACACGTCGAAGTAGCTACAGCAATTTCTACCGAAGCCAATCGTGTTGCCGCACGCGCGAGCGGCCAGGCGAGCAAGGACGCCATTTCTGCGGAGGAGCTGGATCGTAAGCTGTTCGCTCGGGCTCGCGCGGCCGCGGAGCTATCCGCGGCGCAGGCCAGAGCGGACGTCGCCCTTGCGACCCGAAAGTCCGCGAGCACCAGGCGCGCGAGAACGCGGATCCTATCTCCGATCGAGGGCATCGTCCTATCGCGATCGATCGATCCGGGTCAGGTCATCAGTGCGGGCCTCAGTACGCCCCGCTTGTTTCGTATTGCAGAGGATCTTCGGAAGATGAGTCTGAGTGTATACATCGACGAATCTGATGTCGGTCTGGTCAAAGAGGGGCAGGAGGCCACATTTTCGGTCGACACGTATCCTCGACGTGTCTTCACGTCACGTGTCCAATCGCTGCGCAATGAGCCGCGGGAGGGCGGAGACGTGGTGACCTACGAGGCGATTCTCGAGGTCGAAAACGAAGATCTCGCTCTACGTCCCGGCATGACGGCAAATGCCGCCATCGTCGTCGACGAGCGCCTCAATGTCCTCACGGCGCCCAATGCGGCACTGCGGTTCTCGCCCGCATTCGAAGAGGGCAAGCATCGGAACACAGGTCTCGTGGGGCCGCGTGTCTGGACCACCACGGACGGCGCTCTGCGTGCAGTCTCGATCGAGACGGGCGCGACGGACGGCGAGCGCACCGAGATCCTGAGCACGTCCCTCCACGCGGGATCCGAAGTCATTGTTGACATGATGGATCCGCCATGACGGCAAGTTCAAACCACAGTCTGCTAGAGCTCCAGCACGTGACGAAGATGTACGGACGAGGTGCGACGGGCGTGCACGCGCTTTCAGATGTGAATCTGTCCATCGGCCGGGGCGAGATGGTTGCCGTCATGGGCGCGAGCGGCTCGGGCAAGTCGACGTGTATGAATATCTTGGGTTGTCTCGATACCCCCACCGAGGGCGCGTATCGCTTTCAAGGCCTCGAAGTCGGGCTTCTCTGTCCCCTGCAGCGCGCGATTCTGCGCAGGAAGTACATCGGCTTCGTCTTCCAGGGTTTCAATCTGCTGCCGCGAACGTCTGCGCTCGAGAATGTGGAACTTCCGCTGGTCTACCGAGGCTTGAGTGCCAAGGAGCGGCGCGCGCGAGCACAGCGTGCGCTCGACAAAGTGGGACTCGCCGGGCGCGAGACCCACACGCCAGCGGAGCTTTCAGGAGGGCAGCAACAGCGGGTAGCGATCGCCCGCGCGCTGGTGTCCGACCCGGCGATGGTCTTGGCCGATGAACCTACGGGCAATCTAGATACGGTTCGCACCGACGAGATTATGAGCTTGTTTGCCGAGCTCAATCGAACGTTTGGAATTACCATCATATTCATTACGCACGAACCGGAGGTGGCCGAGCATGCGGACCGCGTGGTGGCCTTCCGTGATGGCCGAATCGTTCACGATCAAGCGTCGGGGAGGACCCGGTGACCCTTTCCATCATCAGCGCCACCATCAGCATGGCGCTGAGAGAGATTCGGCGAAATGCCATGCGGTCGAGCTTGACCGTTCTTGGCATCGTCATTGGGGTAGCGTCTGTGATCGCGCTCGTGACCCTCGGGGAGGGAGCGACACTCAAGGTGACCGCGGATGTCTCCAGCATGGGGGTCAACATGCTGACCATCACGCCGGATTCGTCGCGCAGCGGATCCGCGACTCAGCGCGCAAAGTCGCTCACGATGGAAGACGCACGAGCGATCGCACGTGAGAGCAAGGCGGTCGCGGCTGTGGCACCGACCGTCTCCAGATCTCTGAGCGTGTTCTCGGGGAACAAGAACGTGACCACGCAAGTCACCGGCACGACCCCAGAGTACTTTGCCATACGGACCGTCGCACTCTACCACGGACGCACGTTCTCGAGTGCAGAGCTCGCAGGGTCGAGCTGCGCCGCAGTGCTGGGCGCAAAGGTTTGGCGCAGCCTGTATGGCAGTCAGGAAGCGCTGGGCAGCACCATCCGCCTCGGGCGCGTGCCATGCCGCATCGTCGGAGTCGCGGCTGCGAAAGGCCAGTCCTCGTTCGGTGTTGATCAAGATGACTTTGTGCTGATTCCGATCTCGGCGTTTCATCGCCGCATCGCCGGCAACTACGATGTGGATGGAATCGCAGTCAGTGCGGTCGACGAAGATCACACAGGGTCCGCCAAAAAGCACATCGTTCAACTGATGCGGGAGCGACGCCGTATCGTCGTGGCGGACCAAGACGACTTCGCGGTTCACGACACGCGCGAGCTCATCGCCACGCTGCAGACGATCACGGGAGTGCTGACTGCGCTACTGGGAGCGGTGGCGGCCGTAAGTCTTTTGGTAGGTGGCATCGGCATCATGAACGTCATGCTCGTGTCGGTCACCGAGCGCACCAAGGAGGTCGGCTTGCGAATGGCGATCGGCGCGACTGGTCCGGAGGTAATGCTGCAGTTTCTCCTCGAAGCAGTAGCGTTGTGTTTGATTGGCGGATTGGTTGGCATGGTGCTCGGGCTCGGCGGAGGCTACCTAGCCGACCGCGCACTCGACCTTCCGTTTCGATTCTTGCCCCGCGTGGTGCTTATCTCCGTGGCCTTCTCGGGCTGCATCGGCGTTGGCTTCGGCTTCTTTCCCGCCCGACGCGCGGCACGGCTCGATCCCATCGAGGCCCTGCGCCACGAGTAGAACGGAGTTTGCGCGTTCTACGGTCGATGGCACTCCGCCGTTCGTCCGGCAACAACGCGTCGGGCGTTTGGTAGCCGAGTGACTGGTGCGGTCGCTCGAAGTTGTAGAACTTGAGATAGCGCCCGATGCCTTCACGCGCTTGACAAGGTGAGTCGTAGGCATGCAGGCAGACCTCTTCGTACTTCACGGAGCGCCAAAGCCGCTCCACGAAGATGTTGTCGATGCAGCGCCCCTTGCCGTCCATGCTGACCTTGATTCCGCGGCCCAGGAGCACGCCTGTGAACGCGTCGTCGGGTGAACTGGGCTCCTTGGTCCGTGTTGAATATCTCGGCGCGGGAAGAGCTGCAGAGCCTCCAGCAACGCCTCGATGCAGAACCCTGTCTCGAGCGTGCTCGACAACCGCCACGCGAGCACGAGCCGCGTGTACCAGTCCATGATCGCGACTAAGTACGCAAAGCCAAGCGCAAGCGGGATGTACGTGATGTCCGTGGCCCACACCTCGTTCGGCCTGCAAATCTCGAGGCTTCTGAGCAGGTATGGGTACTTCTTGTGCTCCGGTGAAGCACGGCTCGTGGTCGGAGTCGGCGCCAGCGATTGCAGGTCCATCACACGCATCAGACGCTGCACGCACTTGCGGTTGACCGCCGTGCCTTGCTCGGAGAGAGCGGGCGCGATGTTGCGACTGCCGTAGAACGGATGCTTCAGGTGAAAGCGCGTCGATGCGGCGCATCAACGCGAGCTCGTCGGCGCTTGTCGGCTCGGGCTCGTAGTAGAGACCTGAGCGACCCACAGCGAGCAGCTCGCATTGGCGCCGCACCGACAACTCGGACTTCCGGTCGATCATGGCTCGTAACAGCAGCGATTCCCCGACGGCATCGGCCGCCGATGTGAGATCCTAGAGATATGACACTTGGCTCTTCGCCGCTGTCCATCACTGCGGGCCATCAGCGATCGCTCGAGATGCTCGAGGACGTGGACGCTTATCGTCAGACACGTGCGCTCTACGCGCAGCACGTCGGTGCCCATGGTGTCTATCTTCATACACCTGCCCGACGCGGACACGGCGATCTTCGAAAAGACGTTGCAGCCGCGCAGCTTTCGCGAGCTCTGAGCGCAAGCATCATGCCCGCGATTCCTCTACGCCGGCTGCGAAGCGCAAAGCGAAACATCTCCGCCTTGGCGTTGTCTACGGTGGATGATCCGGCTTCACACGTTACCTCCTGCTTGGGGCTTACCGACTTTCACGCCGTTCGGACTCAAGCTGGCGGCCCACATGACGCTGGCCGAGATTCCTTACGGGGTCGTCTACGAAAGCAATCCGGGTCGCGGCCCGAACAAGAAAGTGCCTTGGATCGTGGACGACGGGCAGGTGATCGCGGACTCCGCGTTCATCGTCGAGCATCTCGAAGGCCGCTATGGCGATTCGCTCGACGGTTGGCTGAGTGTCGAGCAACGAGCAACGGCTCATGCGTTGAGGCGCATGGTGGAAGAGGGACTTTGCTTCTCGGTGCTACATGCGCGCTGGCTCGACCGCAGCATCTATCGGCAGGCCGTCCCTGTCGCGCTGAGCGGCGTTCCAAGCCCGTTACGTGGGGCGATTGCACCCATCGTGCACGCTCGCATCACGCGAGACTTGTGGGGGCAGGGCATCGGCCGGCTCAGCCACGAGCAGGCGGCGCGGTTGGGCTGCAAAGACCTCGACGTCGTCGCGCAGCAGCTGGGCGCGCGACCTTTCATGATGGGCGATCGCGCATGTTCCCTCGATGCCGTCATGCTCGCTTTTCTGGCCGTCATCCTCTTGGTTCCACTCGACACGGCCTTGAAGCGGCACGCCACACGGCACGCGCACTTGGTGTCTTACGCAGACCGGATGCTGTCGCTGTTCCACAGCTGACTGAATCAGCCTGACGATTCGCCTTACCACCCTGCGCGGCGAAGGCAGGCGACAGCTTTGAAGCTAGGACTCGTGCAAGGAGCACAGCATGAGCCGCGCGACACTTTCATCTGAGCAGGGCTTTGAATGGTTCGAAGGGTCCGACAGCGTCTGGGAAGTCTTGGCCGCAGAACCTTTCGTTGAGCGTTCTCCGCTCACCGCAGGCGCACTCGAGAGGTTCTTCGTCGCTGCACGCGAATTTTGGATGGCGCGGCCTTGGGAGATGACGGATGACGAGCCAATCTTCCATCTCGAAGCGCCTGCGCTGGGTATTGACGATGGTTGCCTCTCCATCATCGGTGGGCTCGGTGGGACGCGCGGCTTTGCCTTCTATCCGTCCGTTCAAGACTACGAGCAGGTGATCGAGGCTGCTTCTGGAGCGTGGTCCGGTGCACGGCCGACGCCGCATTGCGCGCTGTACTTCTCGTTCGATGCCGCCGAGTGCGTGCCTGCTGGAGTCCGGAAGAAAATCGCTGCGCGAGGCTTGCTGATCGCGGATGAAGCTGCGTACCCAAACCTTCAATCCGTCACCTATGGCTCGCCTACAGGTCTCTTGGAGGTGCAGTTGCGTCTGGCGACGGCCATCATGCGTGGGCTGGTCACTTTGGCTGAGGAGCACAGACAAACCGTCCATGCCGGTGAGGAGGTCTATCAGCTCCACAGAGATGAAGATGGTCTGGAGATCGTTCTGGCTTTTCCGCATCCGCTTCTCGCGTACCAGCCGGAACCGCGCCCGCGTGCGCCGACGCTGAGCTCGCCCAATCCTTACCATCTCCCGCTTGAAGCGCGCGAACTCGAAAAGCTCGAGCATGCGCTTCGGTCCTTCACGCTGCATCGTGCTGTGGGAATGTTCTGCGCCGTTTGCAGTGTGCCGGAACTACCTTCGCCCGTGACGTGGTTGGGCGAAATCATCAGAAACCTCCCTCCAGGCAATGGGTCGCAGCGTTGCTATGCCCTCGACCAGCTAGAGGTGGTCTACGACCACGTCATCAGGACCTTTCGTGAAGGCGATATCGACCGACTCATCCCGGAAGCGGGCGACGTCGCGGCTTGTCGCGAATGGTCGCGCGGTTACGCATCGCTGCTCGGTCGAGTGGATCCGAGCGACTTCGAAGTGCACATTCTCGACGCCGCATTTCCCATCCAAGCTCTCGCGGAGATCCCGGAAGCCTTGGCATGGCTGGAAGAGTTTCGAGGCGAGGAGAGCAGGTCAGACGCGATGTCACGCTACCGCGAGTCGCTCGCTGAGGATGCCCACTACTTGCTTCAAGCCTGGGACTACGCCCGTGCGCAGCAGGAAGCGAAGACCGTACAGCGTGCGACCCCCAAGCTCGGCCGCAATGAGGCATGTAAGTGTGGTTCGGGCAAGAAGTTCAAGAAATGCTGTGCCGTATGAGTCGCCGCGAAAAAAACTGCAGCTTCACTCCGCGACCGCGCTCGAATCTGCTTGTCGAAATGATGCTGCCGCCGCTGAGCCTCCTGCGTAGGAGGGATCCCATGCTGCGAAGGCTGCGTTGACTGCGATCGATGCGAGGCCCGTCAGCCCTCGACCGTCTCCGCAGCGTCCTTAGCGCTGAGCACGCGCTCGACCCAACGATCGAGGGCCTCCGTATCGCCGTGCTCGACGGCAGCGTCGATACGAGCACTCAGCGCCGCGGGCAACTCTCCGAACC
>WUUC01075175.1_pt1 | contig 10351 bp, 11 predicted proteins | sample 6278441 | NCBI WGS metagenome assembly WUUC01 (sample SAMN13675441, study PRJNA597444) | soil metagenome | isolation source: soil | place: USA: Washington | collected 2017-10 | reverse complement strand
CGCGGCTGTACGAAACGAGCCAGAATTTTACGTCTTGCTCCACCGTCACGCTCTGCGAGCAACTCCCGTCACCCGCAACCACCACGCGTCGCTTGACCGTGCACGTCACGCCGCCCGAAGCGTCCGTGCTCGCGTCTTGCACAAGTCCATCGACTGCCCCGACGAAGCCTCTACTGAAATGGGAGACCCTGGCGATTGCCGTGCCCCGCTCAATCGTCGTGTCGCGTTTCTCGAATCGATCCTCCTGGCCCTCGACCGTCCAGAAGACGGATTCGCCGGTCACGCCCGTTGGAAAGGAAATCGTAATCGGCGCAGCGAAGTGGTGGCCCGCGGGCGCGAATCGATACACGAAACCATTGATGACGAAGCCGTCGGGACTTCGTCGATCGCGGGTCACGGAGATCGACAACTCATGATCCACCGCACCGCGCGGAACATCGATTGCCACACCCGCCAGGGTGAATGTGCCACCTTGAGGACCTACACTGGCGATTCCAGCGCTTCCATCTGGGGCGATGTCGTCCGGCCCGTATTTGGCGCTATTGCCACACCCGGCGGCCAGAAGACTCAATAAGGCAAGTTGGAGAAACATCCAGATGGAAGCTCGGCGGCCGAGAATCGAGCGCCGGCGAGGCAAGCCGAGATCAATGTCAAGCATTGTCCCATTCATTATAGCCGCACATCCGATAGTGAGCTCGCGGCAGCGCCAATCCTTCTCGCGGCGGACACCCCGCGCCGAATGCCGTCACGGTCGTCAGCAACAAAGATCCGTGTTGACGAATCGAGTTGGTCGTGACGTCCGTGCCCTCGCCGGGCGCGGGAAACCCGATGGGTGGCGGGAAGAAAAAGGTGTTGGCGACCAGGATCAGATGGTAGTAGGCGTTGTGCTCCAACTCGAAGGCGAGGGGCGGGAAATTCCCGGTATCGGTAGACCCGGCTCGGCGAGGCGAACGGCCTGCATGGCGCGCAGACCACTGCCAGAACCCCAACAAGCCCAGGAAAACCTCACGTTCCGGGGTTTGCCGGGACGGCATCGACTGGAGTAAGGGAGCGCCGCATGCGGGAGAATCTCCTGGAAATGCTGGTGGAACCGACGACGCACGCGCCGCTGCGGCTGACCGTCCGGCGCCACACGGGGGACGCGATCGAAGAGGGGACTCTCACCTCCGACGCGACCGGCCGAGACTACCCCATCGTCCGGAGCATTCCGCGCTTCGTGCCAGCCTCGACCTACACGGACACGTTCGGCCGGCAGTGGAACCAATTCCGTCGCACCCAGCTCGATTCCACAACGGGCGCACGCTATTCGGAGGAGCTGTTCGACCGCGACACCGGTTGGACGCGAGCCGACCTCGAGGGCAAACGCGTCCTCGACGCTGGATGCGGCGCGGGTCGCTTCTCGGAGATTGCGGCAGTGCGGGGCGCGCGTGTCGTGGCCCTCGACATGTCGGGCGCGGTCGAGGCTGCGCGGGAGACGCTGGCGCGATTTCCGACCGCCGAGCTCGTGCAGGCGAGCCTCTACGCGCCGCCCTTCCGCCCGGGTATCTTCGATTTGGCCTACTGCCTGCGCGTCGTGCAACACACGCCTGATCCTCCGCAGGCCATCCGCGCCGTCGTCGAGCTGGTTCGCCGGGATGGCCGCTTCGCCTTCGCCATCTACGGCCGGCGCCCCTGGACAAAGCTCCACGGGAAGTACCTCTTGCGCCCGCTCACGCGACGCATCCCCGCCCCGGCGCTGATGCGCGGCATCGAGGCTTCGATGCCGCTCTTGTTTCCCGTAACCGACGCGCTCTTCCGCGCGCCGGGTGCCTTGGGGGCGCTGGCGCGGTTTGCGATTCCCGTCGCCAACTACGTCGAGAAGGACGGCTTCACGCGTGCGCAGCGGTACGAGGAGGCCATCCTCGATACCTTCGACATGCTCTCGCCGCGCTTCGATTTCCCCATGACCTGGAAAGAAGTCGACCGCGCGCTCGTGCGCGGGCAGGCGCGATCGTGGCAATTTCGGTCGCGGGTGCCGGTGATCGTAGAAGGGACGTGCTGAGCCATGCTGAAGTTCGCGCTGATCGGCTGCGGTAGAATCGCGCAGCGTCACGCTCAGCTCCTGGCCGAAGGGCACGTTGCCGGGGCCAGCCTTGCCGCGGTGTGCGACGTCCTCCCTGAGCGTGCCGCGGCATTCGGAGGAGTACCATCGGCGCACGCGTGAAGATCCAGAACAAGGTGTCGATCTACCCCGGCGTGACCATCGAGGACGACGTGATCCTGGGCCCGTCCTGCGTCTTCACGAACGTCACCAACCCGCGCGCGGCGGTCGTGCTACCCGAGGCTCTGCGCAAGGGGACCAAGCCGTACCGCGAGTTCAAGTCGCCATGACCGCCCGTGCCCCTGTCTACCTAGTCATTCCGCAGCGGACCATCTCCGGCGCCGAGAGGCGCTTCATGGGGATGTGGCTTCACCTCGTGCGGCAGGGCATGAGCGATCTCCACCTCGTGACCAGCGCTGAGGCCTTCGAGGCCGCTTGCGACAACCGCGAGCTCCACCAGGTGCGTGACCACGAGGGGCAGACGGTCCTGGTTCGCGGGCCGGGCAAGATGCGCCTGCTCCTCGCACCGGTGCTGTTCAAGCTTTGGATGCGCGACCGCCGCTCGGTCTTCCACTTCGTGATGCAGGCACCGGGACCCTTCGAGCTGCCCTATCTCCGGCGCACGGTCTTCACGATTCCCGACGCGCACCTCGACCATTACTCGCGGCGTGGCTTGACCCAGCTCTATCTCGGCGCGGCCCTGGCCGAGCGCGTCGACATGCTCGATCCCATCCTGTTCGAGCAATTTCGCAGTGCCTTCTTCTTCAAGCGGGGGGCTTTTTCCCTGACGCCGAACAGCTTCGTCGACCTCGACGTCTACCGTCCGGCGCTCTTCTCGGAGAAGACGAACACCCTCACGTTCGTCGGCCGCTTTCACGAGGAGAAACAGGTTCGGCGGCTGGTGGAGACGATTCCGGAAGTGGATCGCGGGCTGCGCGATGCCGGGATCGCGCAGCCCGCGTTCCGAATTCTAGGCAACGGTGCGGACGACGTCGTCCGGCGCTGCGAGGCGCTGGCCCAGACCGGCATCGACGTTCACGCCTCCTTCGAGCCGAATCCGCAGGGTGTGCTCGAGCGATCGAAGGTCTTCTTCTCGCTTCAGAAATCGAACAACTACCCGTCCAAGAGCCTGCTCGAGGCCATGGCCTGCGGCAACGTCCCCGTGGTGACCGACGTGGGAACGAGCCAGCGCATCGCGCCGAGCCAGCTCGCGCGGTACGTGCCCCGCGACTTCACCGCCCAGGACATCGCACGCGCGAGCCTCGAGATCCTCACCATGGGCCAAGGCGAGTTTTCGGCGCGCATCGCGGCCATCCGGGCGTTCTTGGCGGACCACTTCTCGGTCGCGAGCATGGCGCGTTACTACGTCGCGCTTTACCGGGGCTTTACGGTCCAGCCATGCTGAACCACGCCGCCAAAGACCTTGCCGCCGGCCAGCCCGCTGGTCACCTCCTGATACAGAGGGAGTGCCAATGCTCAAAACAGCTTTCGCTGCAGCTAGGGCGCCTGCAGCCTAGGAGGCTCCATGGACAAGAAGCACAAGATACTCTTTCTTGGCAAAGCCAACGACGCGTACTGTGCACGCGCACTTGCGTTCTGTCGGCAGAACTTCCTGGAAGTTACCGACGCGTTGGGCAAATGGCGTGATCCTTTGCCAGATCATGTTGGTTTCTGGGAGGGCGACTACATCATTTCCTACCTGTCGCGTTGGGTCGTGCCAGACGTTGTGCTTGCAAGAGCGCGCGCTGCTGCCGTGAACTTCCATCCAGCCTCACCAGAGTATCCGGGCATCGGCTGCAACAACTTCGCGCTCTATGAGAATGCCAGCGAGTACGGCGTCACCTGCCATCATATGGCCGAGACCGTGGATACTGGGTCGATCATAGCCGTGAAGCGCTTTCCCGTTTTCGCGGCGGACGACGTCGCATCACTTCTAAATCGGACGTACGAGTTTCAGCTGGTCCTCTTCTATGAGATCGCTAGCCTGCTCATTCAGGGAAGGCCTTTGCCAGAAAGCACCGAGCGCTGGAGCCGGAAGCCCTTCACGAGGAGACAGTTCGATGACCTCTGCAGGATCACGCCAGACATGAGTCAGGAGGAAGTCGCCGCGCGCGTACGCGCTACGACTTACGACGTTTGGAAGCCCCGGGTCGAACTGCACGGTTACACGTTCGAACTCAAGCGATAGCTGGTGTCCCGCCTGGGATGGTGCCGCGCTGGCTCACGCATGCCCTCCACCGGTCTCCACCTCGTGGCGCTCAGGCTCGCCGCCATTGCGACTATCAGAGCTGAGCGCGAAATTTCGCCGCGCAACTCGCCGAACGGCTTCCAGCACGATCACGAATCCGCTCGCAGAGAAGGTCAAGAGCATTGGATAGACCGGCGCGGAATACCGCGTCTCGGTGTTGTGAAGGGGAAAGTAAATCGCGACGGTGTACAGAATTGGCACCGCGAGCCAGAAAAGCACTTCGCGCCGCTTCGCCGCGCGCGCCATACCGACGAGGGCGAGGAGTAGCGCCGCCGAATTGATGAGAAGGCACAACATCTTGTATGCCCACCAGGGCAATGAATATCTTTCGAGCCAGGCGGGGCGGAGGGTGAACAAATCCGAGCGGGTGCCGATCCACAGGCGCGGCGCGCGACGGACCCACCGGGCGAAAGTGCGCATCGGATGCGTGCGGATCTTCTCCACTGCCGCAGTCATGAAGGAACGGTCGGTCTGGGCGTCAACCGCGCCGCCAAAACGAGGCAGTAGGGCCTCACGTTCGGCGGCGCTGTCGAAGGCGTAATCGGGGACGGAGAGGGCAGTCGGGTTCTGCCACGAGCCGTCCCGTTCCCACGTTCCCACCCAGAGGTTTACGCCAAGAGCCCCCTTGCTGACGACCGTGCACGTCGGCGTCTGCGTACAATTGCGCACCGCCCACGGCGTCAGCGTCCCGAGTGCGCCGACAAGGAAAAGGGCGGGGCTCAATAGCCCTACGCCAGCGCGCACCGTCGGCCACAAGACTGCGATGGCCGGAAGGAGCACGACGAGCGGCAGGTAAACGTCGCGCGTCAGCGACGCGGCACCGAGAGCGACGCCGCCGAGCGCCCAGGCTGATTTCTGCTTGAAGGCGAGAGGGAGCGCGAGTGCAGCGGTCAGGAAAAATGTCGCCAGCGCCTCGGTGAGCAAACGTCCTTCGAAAAACGCATCAAACGGGCATAACATCGTGGCCCACAAGGTTGCCCGCGCCGTCGTTGCGGCGCTCACCTGGGGGGCACATCGGGCGACAGCAAGGGTCAAAATCAGACCACCGAGAATGCCCATTGCGGCGTGGAGGATCCCAATCGGTACCATCGTGGGACCGAACATCCGAAACGACAGCGCACCCACGAGCGGCAGGAGGGGCGGCCGAAGGACCGTCGGTTCGAACGGTGCCGTCTCACCGATGCTGAAGACGCCGTGGTCCAGAAGGTTCCGAATCAGACGGTAGTAGCCGACCTCGTCGCCGCTATAGCCGCGGTAATCGATCAATCCGACGAGCGCGACACGCATGACAACGCTGGCGACGACGGCGAAGGCGATCTCACGCGGCGCGAGGGGGCGCCAGAACGTCATCCGGTTGGAGCTAAGCATCATGTCACTCCCGCGAAGCGATGGCCCACCGCGTTCCTTCGGTCTTCGGCTCCCACGTAACGACGGACCAACCGACTGACATGCTGGATATCGCTCCTGGGCACGCCCGAGCCGTCGGGCGAGCGCAACGACGCGCGCGCGATCCTACCAGCGAGGCAGTTGTCCAGCAAAGTGGAAACTCCGTCGTATGCAGTCGGCCAGACAGTGATGTCGGCGAGCGGCGGGAGGCGATGCAGCCTTCGCGGTGGAGGCGCACTTCTGCCGCCGATCCGGCGCTTGGAAGAGGCAACGTCTAGTTCTTCGTTTTCGTTCGCAGTCTTGGTATGTTGGCCCGGAGGCTCGTACTCTCCTGCAGATAAAACGAAAGTAGGGCACACCTGAACGCTACTCGCATGCAATGCATCGTACTGGTCTTGGACACGAAGGGGCGCGCGTGAAAAAGCAACGGATCTTCATTTCGGGCGTGGCCGGTTTCCTTGGAAGTCATCTCGCCGACGCCTTTCTCGCTGACGGCCATTATGTCGTAGGTTGCGACAACATGATCGGCGGCTACCTGGACAACGTGCCGTCCGGCGTCGAGTTCTATCAGATCGATTGCAACGACTTTGGACGTCTGTACGAGCACCTGAAAGGAACGGATATCGTATATCACTGCGCTGCCACTGCGTACGAAGGCCTCTCGGTGTTCAGCCCTCACATGGTCACCCAGAACATCGTGACCGCCTCGACGGGTGTGATCTCCGCCGCCGTAGCCAACAAGGTTCGTCGTTTCGTGATGTGCTCCTCCATGGCGCGCTACGGCACCAATCGCGTGCCCTTCACGGAGGACATGGAGCCGCGGCCGCAGGATCCATACGGGGTCGGCAAATGGGCTTCGGAGCAGCTCCTCAAGAGCATTGCTGACGTGCACGGTATGGAGTGGGTCGTAGCCGTTCCGCACAACATCATTGGGCCGCGCCAGAAGTACGATGACCCGTATCGCAACGTGGCGAGCATCTTCGTCAACTTGATGCTGCAGGGTCGCCAGCCTTACGTCTACGGTGACGGCAATCAAAAACGTTGCTTCAGTTCCGTTTCCGACGACATCACGCCGCTCAAACAGATGGCGTATGACCCTGCTTGTGTCGGCCAAGTGATCAACATCGGTCCCGACGACGAGTTCATCACCATCAACGAGTTGGCCGAGCTCATTGCCAAGCTCTTGGATTTCAAGCTCGACATCACGTACACCCGCGGCCGGCCGCAGGAAGTCTACCTTGCGAACTGCTCCGCGGAAAAAGCGCGACGGCTCTTGGGTTACGCTCCGAAGGTCAAGCTGGAAGATGGCTTGCGAGCGATGATCGACTGGATCCGAACGCGCGGCGCGCGCCCGTTCAAGTATCACCTCGACATCGAAATTCTGAACGAAAAGACGCCTGAGACCTGGAGTAAGAGGCTGTTTTAGGAAAGCACCTCGCTGACGCACCATCCGCGATGCGCACGACGCCCCCGATTAAAGTCGCGTGTGCGATGCCCTATCCCCTCCGTGTCGTGCCTGGACAGAGGTTTCGGTGGGAGCAATGGGCGCCGCTCTTGCGCGCGCACGACGTGAATGTGGAGTTCATCCCTTTTTCGACCAACGCGCTGCACGACGCGAGAGAAGCAAAACAATCCTTGCGGGCAGGTGCGCTCGTTCTCGAGCGTTTGCCGCGCTGGGGCTACGAAATCGCTCGCGCGCACAAGGCGGATGTGGTCGTCGTTCATCGCAACGCGGCGCTCGCCGGCCCACCGTTGGCTGAGGTGGCGCTCGCGAAGCTCGGAGCTCGCATCCTTTACGACTTCGACGACGCGATCTACTTGCCGCCGGAGACGGGCGACACTCCGCTTCGTCGCGCCCTGCGATGCGACTGGAGAGTCGGTGTCATTGCCCGGCATTCCACTCTGGTCGCCGTAGGGAATCCGACGTTGGCTGAATACGTCTTGCGCTTCACCCCGCATGTCGAGGTTTTGCCGACTACCGTGCACATAGCATCCTATCCGGCCAAGCCCGAGGGGTCGCCCGACGTCCCGGTGATCGGTTGGAGCGGAAGTCGTACCACCGCCACCTATCTGGAGTGGCTCTTGCCGGTTTTGCGTGAGCTGCGACGTGAAGCGCGCTTCCGCGTGCTCGTCATGGGAGCCCAAATCGATCTCCGAGGACTCGAAGGGGAGTGCATCCCATGGAGTGAAGCGACGGAAGTTACCGGGCTGCATCGGATGGATATCGGCCTGATGCCGTCGCCCGACACCCCCTGGGCGCGCGGAAAGTGCGCTCTCAAAGCACTGCAGTACCTGGCCGTGGGCATCCCGGCGGTGGTTTCGGATGTCGGCGTGAACGCGCAAGCGGTCCGGCACGGCGTCTGCGGGTTCGTCGTCCGAACTTTCGAGGAATGGCGCAAGCATCTGCTCGAGCTGCTGAACGACGCCGAACGCCGGCGCCAATTCGGTCGGGCGGGGCGAGAACACGTGATTCGCAACTATTCCGCCGAAAGCTGGGCACCCCGAATCGCGGAAATGCTGCGTCGAGTCGCAGGCGCGCGCGCGTCGGGCGAGCACGTCGAAGAAGGGGAATATGCCGAGGACCGGCCGGCGCACCTGTGAGTGGACGCTGCTTGGTCTGGAGGTGGTTACTCATCCCCCTCATCGCCCGGGCGCCTCCGTGGCGGCATTCGAAACGCGAATCGTGACTTACCCTGCGCTAATCAATCATCGGCTCCGGGGGGCGACGGCTGCGTGACGCGAGGCGCACAGTGGACCCGCCCGGCCGGTGAAGTGCATTCGTCCCGGGCATTGGCTTGCGTCATGGCCGGCAGACCACAAAATGCGGGGGCCTGTGCAATCGCTAGAGGACCGCGCGAAGCGGGCGATAACGTCGGATCGAGGACGAGCCGCGGCCCTAGTCGGGGTTGATATAAGCGACCGGCAAACCACACCCGAGTCGATGTCGCCCGTCGCCTAGGGTCTCGGGCCGGAGTTGGCGATGTCGGAAGGCGAGCGCGTGGTGCGGGAGCATGACGAATCGCATGCCCCCTTTTTGCGTCGTTGCTGAGCAGCGTAGCGAGGGCGGACCCCCCCCGGTGCCCCGAACTTCCGCTTCGGCTCGTTCACCGCGCGAGCAAACCGCGCCTTGCGCCGGTTCGGATTGCGGACGCGGCCGCAACGCGACTCAGAGGGGCTGACGCTCAAGCGCGCGTTTCAGTCGCAGGTATCAACCTGTCTCATGCAACCGTATCGAAGCCGGCCAGAAGAACGTCACCATAGGAACGCTGTGAAGGTGCCGCCGCGCGCTGGGGATGGAAGTCGAGGGACTTTTCGCGCCTGATCCTCGACGATCGGTCAAACTGGCCATCGGAGATCGAATCAAAACCGGCCGATAGTGACAGGGGCACGCAATCAGGTCGACGACGAGCGTGGCGGGCAAACCGAGCGGTGTTGGCGACTCCGAACATGACCAATGCGCCAAGCGGTCGAGATCGGGAATGTCACCGAATGGCATCTTGCGTACTCCACAGGCATTGGTCCCGATCACGTCCGAACCGCACCGTGGTCAGTGATGGGCTCAAACACCCGGTGCCTTCAGGATGCACGATCTGATTGTCGCAAACGGACGGCGAATTCGCATCGGGGCGCGTCAGTACAAACCGGTCGGTCCTTCGAGCAGCCATTCGGCACGAGGCGATTAAGCCGGGCGCGACGACTCAGTATCAAGGGTCGGCAGCTTGATCCAAGTTAGGACTAACGGAATAAGTTGCCCGCGTCACAATCTGTCCCGCAGCCCGCCAGCTTGGTCTCGGCCCTTCATCGAGCCGGAGAGGGGCGTTTGCACCTCATCAGCAATGCATCGCGCGAGTGGAGTCGCATGTGGGCGAAGTAGGTGAAAGGCAGGTCCCGTCTGAATCAATCGGAGCAGGGGAATTCCAGTACGCGCATCTGCGCACCGATCGTCCGGACGGCGGCCGATGGACGGTACCGAGTGACACATAGAGCGGCCACCCCTCTTTCTACCGCCCTGACATTTGTCGCGGGTGCGTGGTATAGGTTGTCGACGGATTTACCGCGCATGCCTACTGCCAATGAACGTGGGAGCCGCCCCACGCAACCGATAAACTACCGATGGGAGCGCATGGATGGCTGATGTAACGAACCATAAGCACCGTGGACCTGGCGCGGAGGAAAGGCAAACGGCTCGTGGTGCCGCGGTCGACGATACTGGATTTGAGCCGTACGAACCGCCGCGGCTCCGGCACCTCGGTTCCGTGCGGGAACTGACGTTGGGGTCGGGTACGGCTGGCCCTGACGGAGACTGCGCGACCACAGGCTCGCCGGTCAGTCTTTGCTGATCATTTAGGCTACTGCGTATGATCGCAGGCGTCTGGTCGCCGTCTGGTCGCGCGAATGCGCGGGAGATAGTAACGGAGATGAGCCGGGTTGTCCGGACGGTGCCGAATTCCACGTTGATCAGTGAGGGTTCCGCCTTGGCAAGTTGGTCTTTTGCCGGCCGGGGTAATTTGGACATCACCGCCCGACTGGCATGCATTGGCTCACCCCACGCCGTGCCGAAGCAGCTCGATGCGCATAACGGAAGTCAGCTTGGAGGAAGCTACGCGATTATCCTGCAAGATGCCGCAGGGCTCATT
>WUUC01004280.1_pt1 | contig 10352 bp, 11 predicted proteins | sample 6278441 | NCBI WGS metagenome assembly WUUC01 (sample SAMN13675441, study PRJNA597444) | soil metagenome | isolation source: soil | place: USA: Washington | collected 2017-10 | reverse complement strand
GTGAACGGCGATTGAAGCGACCGCTTCAAGCCAATCGCCTTCGCACAATATTAAGTTAACGCTTATGGGGTGAGGCCACTTCTTATAAAAATGAAGGTGGGTAATTTTGTTGAGCGAGAACCGTTGGCAAAGGGGTTGCTTGGCGGAGGTGTGTGGTTAGCGTATCCGCTTTCATTTTCGATGTCTGAGATTTCTACCGAGCTGTTCATTTTACTTCTCTTGCTTCTCGCCAATGGCGTTTTTGCGATGGCTGAAATCGCCGTCGTATCGTCCCGCAAGGCTCGGCTCCGGCAGCTCGCGGACGAGGGCGCGGAGAGCGCCAAGGCCGCCCTGGCGCTCGCCAATGAGCCGACCCGGTTTTTGTCGGCGGTGCAGGTGGCGATATCGCTCCTCACCGTCCTGCAAGGCGCGTACACTGGAGCGAGTTTTGGCGAGAAACTCACGCCGGTGTTTGCGCAGATCTCCTGGTTGAGCGCGGAGCATGCGTACAAAATCGCTTTCGGCGTTTCGGTGGTGTCGGTCACATTTGCCTCGGTGGTGGTCGGCGAGCTGATCCCTAAACGGCTCGGGCTTTCCAACCCCGAGAGGGCTGCGATGATTTTGGGGCCGATGGTGAGCAAGCTGACGTGGGTTTTCTACCCGGTGGTCAGTCTACTCACGTGGGTGACCGAATCGCTGCTTAAGCTTCTCGGCGTGAAACCGCAGAAGGAAACCCCAGTCTCGGAAGAGGAGGTCAACATTCTCATCGAGCAGGGCTTGCACGCTGGCGTGTTCAACAAAACGGAAACGGATATGGTGGCTGGAGTGCTTGAGCTCGATCAATTGTCGGTGACGGCCTTGATGACTTCGCGGCCCAAGATCGTTTTCATCAATCTCGACGACCCCGAGGAAGCTAGTTGGCGGAAGATTGTGGCGAGCGGACACTCGCATTTCCCTGTGTATCAGGGCAGCCGCGACCAAGTCGTGGGCATGGTTTCGGTGAAAGCGCTTTGGGCGCATTCCGCAATCGGCCTCACGACGAATTTAAAAAACCTCCTCGTGCAACCGCTGGTGGTACCGGAGACGATGAACGCGATCCAGCTGCTCGAGGCTTTCAAAAAATCGAGCAAGCACATCGCTCTCGTGAGCGATGAGTTCGGGGCCATTCAAGGGCTGGTCACACTGATCGATGTGCTCGAGGCGATTGTCGGCGATCTGCCCGCGCAAGGGCGACGTCAGGCTGCGGCGATGAAGCAACGCGAAGACGGATCGTGGCTGGTCGATGCGACGTTGAGCACGGACGAATTGAAGTCCTTGCTGCAGGTCGAGGAACTGCCGCACGAGGAAGTCGCCGATTTTCAGACCTTGGGCGGCTTCGTGGTCACTCATTTCGGACGCATCCCTTCAGCGGGCGATTATTTTGACCATAGCGGTTGGCGATTCGAAGTCATGGACATGGACCGCCATCGCGTGGACAAGATGCTGATTTCGAAAAAATCCGCTCCAGCGGCGTTGGCGAAAGCGGCGGGATGAGCGAGTTCCTCGCGCGCGTGAATAATTTGTCGGCAATTTCCAACAAGTTCGGGTTGATTAGCACGCCTCACGCCACGACGGTTCGCGGGCCATGAGCGATCCATGCAAGAAGACCCCTTCTCCGGTTCCCCGTCCTGCATCCAAGGTCGGCGTCTGCCCAGTCCATCCGAAAGAAGCCGTCTTCAACACGATCACGAGCGACGATTGGAAGCGCTCGATCGCCTCGGGGCGGCTGCGCAAGAATGCGGTCTCCGCGCAGATTCGGACATCGATCTTGTCCTCCTCGCCGAAGACGAAGTAAGTCTGCTCGAGGCAGCGGGTCATCCCTGGACTGCATTGGGCGATGCGATTCGCGCTTTTCGCGCGTGTTTGCCGCTCATGCCTTTGGAGACATTCGGATTTCCGGCCGATTCGGAAAATCCCCTCGAAGAGTCCAATCCTCGATTACGTCGCATCGGCGGCGGTGTGGAGGCGTGGGCGTTTGCGAGCGAGAGCGACGGATCGGTCTATAAATTTTTCCGGCCGCGTGAAGGCGATACGATTGGCAGCGCGTTTGATTTTCGTCGCGGCGACGAGGCGTGGTTTAGCGCGGAAGCCCGGCTCGGCACGTACCGGGAGCTTTTGGAAAAATTGCTGCTCATCCACGCGCTCGGGGGCATGGCGTGCGAAGTGGTCGGCGTGACGCCCGAAGGGATTCTCGTGGCGAAACAAGTTCTCGGCGATCCGCTCCCTCAAGGAGACGACGTCTCGCGTGTCTTGCCGCCGGAGCTGATTGAAATCCCTTCGCGATTTCTCCGCGCCAATCGCGATCACCCCAGGCTCTGCTGGCTGGCGGGACGCGCGTGGCTGGTGGGCGATTTGCACGCGCGTAATTTTGTGCGCGGCCTGGACGGCGCGTTGCACGTGATCGATCTAGTCGCGGCGCCATGGCCGTTGGACGAAGGCAATCCATGGATCGAGGGCTGGCTGAGTCGGGTGCGAAGCAATCCGCACGCTTCGCTTTTGATCGAAGGAGACGACGATGAACTGTGAGTTTTTCCACGAGGGCATCTCAGGGATTTTAGGAGCGGCCAAAAAACGGAGATTGATTTGTCGCGCCCCGCAGACAGGCAGGAGCGTTTGATGAAGTACAAGTTGGTGATCTTCGATTTCGATGGGACCCTCGCGGATTCATTCGAGTGGTTTCTCGGCGTCGTCGATGAGCTGGCTGCAAAGCATAAGTTCCGGATGTTCGATCGCGCGGAGTTGGATGATTTGCGAGGATCGTCCGCCACCAAAGTGTTGGCCCATCTGGACGTACCGCGCTGGAGGCTTCCCGCGATTGGCCGTCATCTGCACCAATTGGCGGCACGCGATGCGGAGAAAATTTCGTTGTTTGACGGGGTGGATCGCATGTTGACGGCTTTGGTCGAGTGCGGCGTGACCGTGGCGGTCGTGAGCTCGAGCGCGGAAAATAATATTCGCCGGATCCTGGGGCCCGAAAACGTGGCGCGGATCAGCCATTTCGAGTGCGGAGCGTCGTTGTTCGGCAAACGCACGAAGCTCCGAAAAGTTCTTCGCAGGTGCGGCGTCAATGCGCGTCAGACGCTTTGCGTCGGCGACGAAGTTCGCGATATCGAAGCGGCCAAGGCCGAGGGGATTCCGTTCGGTGCGGTGGGTTGGGGCTTCACGCATTTGCATGCGCTTCGCGAACATGACCCCGATGAAATTTTTGCGACGGTCGGCGAGATCGCCGCGTGTATCGCAGGGCGTTGTGTCACCTGAAGTGACGGGGTGTTTGGCTTCGCCGACGGTGAGCGCGACAGGCACAACACGCGTATGCGCAGACGATCAGGCGCGGGTTTTCAGAGCGGTCGTGGCGGCTTCGCGCATCGCGTCCACCGGAACGGGGGCGCCCGTCCAAATTTCCAACGCGCGCGCGCCTTGATGGATGAGCATCGAGAGGCCGTTGGCTGCGGGAAGACCGAGCGATCGGGCCTGGGCGAGCAGCTTCGTTTCCGGCGGGTTGTAGATCATGTCGTATACGCCCGAGGGTTTTGGCAGCCGCGCCAAATCTATCGGCAGCGCGTCGGTATCGCGGAGGCCGGCGGAAGTGGCGTTAATGACAATCGCGTCCGGGGGAAGGCCGGCCGGGGGATTTTGCGGATCGAAGCCATGCAGGGGAGTCGCGCCGGCGACCGGAGGAAGGTCGATGAGTAGGGCGTCGAGATTGAGCTGAGTGCGGTTGGCGATCCACAGGGAGGAGCATTTGCGCTGCAGGCATTCGACGGCGGCACCCCGAGCCGCTCCGCCGGCGCCGAGCAGGATCACGGGGGTGTCGGTCAGTTCGCGATTGAGGGTTTCTTTGATCGCGGTGGAGAGCCCGTAGCCATCGGTATTGTATCCACGCCAACCATTGGGCGTGAGCGATAGTGTGTTCACGGCGCCGACGGGTTCTGCGGCCGGATCGGTTTCCGCGATATGAGAAAAAGCGATGACTTTGTGCGGCACAGTGAGGTTGAGACCGCGAAACTGTTTTTCCCGAAAGAGCGTGAGTGCGCGCGGGAGTTCGTCGGGCGGCACGTCGAACTTAAAATAGCTCCAGCGCGCAAATCGGGCATCCAGCGTCGCTAGCTTAGCCAGAGCGGCGTTGTGCATAGCGGGGCTAATCGAGTGTTGGATCGGATGGCCGAGCACGGCCAGCGAGATGCCTTCGCGAGACCACTCGGAGAGGTCAATGAGGGTTAGGGCGTTTTCCCAAGAAGAAGGCATGAGTGCGAGATAACGAGGGCCAGAACGTCCCGCGGAAGTGAACGCCAAAGTTTTCGTTATTATGGAGGCAAAATGCATTTCCTAAATTTAGGGAAAGGCGTTTTGCAATTTTTCCTTGGGGCACCTCGCCGGCCGTTTGCCCCGCGATCAGTCGTTTTTGGCATGTACAAGCAACGGGCACACTGTTTGCGAAGCAGGAGACATGGCTTCCACAACTAATAATCCCGAGTCCCGATGCTCCACTGGCGTCGAAGGGCTAGATACTATTCTCGGCGGCGGCTTTCCCAGCAACCGCATCTACCTTATCCAAGGATCTCCCGGCGTGGGCAAAACCACCCTCGCTCTCCAGTTTCTCCTCGAAGGTGTGCGGCGGGAAAAAAGGGCGCTATACATCACTTTGTCCGAGACGAAAGAAGAGCTGGACGGCGTGGCGCGCTCACATGGCTGGAAGCTCGATGAGGTCCACTTGTTCGAGTTGTCGGCGATGGAAAATCAGCTGAAAGGCGAAACCGAGAGCACGTTTTTTCATCCCTCGGAGATCGAGCTGAACCGGACGACGCAGGTGATTCTTTCCGAAGTCGAGCGCGTGAATCCGGCCCGCGTGGTGTTCGACTCGTTGTCGGAAATGCGCATGCTCGCAGAGACGCCTCTGCGTTACCGACGGCAGATTCTGCGGCTAAAGCAGTTCCTCGCGGGACGGAAATGCACGGTCTTGTTTTTGGACGATTGCGGATCGAGCGATCACGATGTGCAGAGCATCGTTCACGGCGTGATCAACCTTCGACGTCTCTCGCCAGATTTTGGCGCCGCTCGTCGACAGGTGAACATCCAGAAGGTGCGCGGGGTCCGGTTCATCGAGGGGAATCACGATTACAACATCGAGACCGGCGGCATGGTTGTTTTCCCACGGTTGGTGGCGAACGCTCATCGTACTTTGTTGGAGCGGCGCAAGCTGGTGACGGGAAATGCGTCGCTCGATCAGCTGCTTGGCGGAGGTCTCGATCACGGAACTAGCACGATGCTAATGGGGCCACCTGGGTGCGGTAAGTCGACGCTTGCCTCGCTCATCTCGTTTGTTGCGGCGGAGAGTGGCCAGAAAGTCATGTTCTTTAGCTTCGATGAAATCAGTCCCACGTTGTTGTCGCGCGCAGCTCAGCTGGGCATGGACCTGAGTCCACACATCGAAAGCGGGAAACTTGTGCTTGAGCAGGTCGACCCCGCGGAGATTTCGCCCGGCGAATTGACGGACCGTATCCGTCTCGCGGTGCTGAAGCAGGGCGCGAGCGTCGTGGTGATCGACAGCATCAACGGTTTCCTCAACGCGATGCCGGAAGAGCGGCACCTAAACTTGCAGTTGCATGAGTTGCTCGCGTTTTTGAATCAGCAAGGGGTGCTCACCTTGATGGTGCTCGCGCAGCAAGGCGTGGTCGGAGCGATGCAATCGAGCGTGGACCTGACTTACCTGGCCGACACGGTGGTGCTCCTGCGTTATTTTGAAGCCGAAGGGTCGATCCATCAGGCGATCTCCGTCATGAAAAAGCGCAGCGGAAATCACGAACGTACCATCCGCGAATTTTCCGTGGGCCCTTCTGGAGTTGAAGTAGGCCTCCCGCTGACTGATATGCATGGCGTCTTGACCGGTATTCCTCTTTTAAAGAACGGCGCTCATTTCAATCCCGGTAAAGCGCAGATATGATTTCCCCCGGCGTCACTCCACGCGGTCATCGGTTTTCATCTGGACCGCTGGAACAGCGAGTCGTGGTGCTCGCGCCGACCGGTAATGACGCGCTGCTCACGCAACGGCTGCTCGCAAACGGCGGATTCGTTTGCGAGATCGTCGGGAGCATCTCCGCGCTGTGCGCAAAGATCGTGGAAGGTTGCGGCACGCTTCTGCTCGCCGAAGAGACACTCGCGGCTGAAACCGTTGCCCCGCTGCTAGAGACAATCTCGTTGCAGCCTCCCTGGTCGGATATCCCGCTCGTGTTGATCACGAGCGGCGGGGAAACCAGCCAGACTCGGCTACGGCGACTGACGACACTTGGACCGGTGGGAAACGTGACGATGTTGGAGCGCCCGTTCCGTCCAGTCACGTTGCTCAGCGCGATCGAGACAGCGCTGCGCGCGCGCAACAAGCAGTATCAAGTGCGCCACTTGCTGACCGTCGGCGAGCGTCGGCGCCTCGTACTCCAGCTGATCGCTGAAGATGCTCCGTTGCATAAAATTTTCGACGCGCTCGCCACGATGCTCGAGCTAGAGGCGCAGTTCGAAACGATCGTGTGTATCCTGCTTGCCGACACTTCAGAACTTTCAGCGAACGCGTTGGACGGCCGATCTCCGGGGGATCTTGCGAACACGGAGGTGGGTTCGCCGATCGCTGCGAGCGTGTCATGGACGGCGACCCGGGAGCGGGCTGCGCAACGCGGTTTGCGCGCGCATCAAGCGATTCCCATTTTATCGAGTCAGGGAAAGTCGTTGGCGACGCTGTTCCTGTTTCACGCCGATGCGGCGCGGGTTCTCGAAAAAGATGACCAGAGTTTGATAGCGACAGCAGTCAGCACGACTGCGGTGGCGATCGAGCGGAAAAACGCTGAGCGTGCGGTACGCGCGAGCGAGGCCCAGCTCCGCCTGGTGACGGACCATGCCTCGGTGTATCTCGTGCAATGCGATCGGAATCACCGATACAAGTTTGTGAACCGTGCTTACGCCAAGCGCTTCGGTTGCGAGCCGCAGGATCTCCTCGGCGCGCATGTGAGGGATTTTCTTGGCGAGAAAGCTTACGAATCGGTGCGGCCTCACATGGAAGCCGTGCTTGAAGGACGGCGCGTGGAGTTCGAGCAGGAGATCCCGTATGAGCGGCTGGCGCCGCGATGGATGCACACCGTGTACATTCCGGAGCATGCCAAGGATGGAAGCGTCGTTGGGTTTGTCGGGGTGATTAACGATGTGACCTCGCGCAAGCAGAGCGAGTTGGAGCTGATGCGGGCGCGCGACAAGGCGCTGGAAGCTTCCCGCGCTAAAGACGATTTTCTCGCGGCGCTTTCGCACGAACTTCGCACCCCGCTCAATCCAGTCCTTCTCATCGCGAGCGAGGCGGCCAACGACACCGATTTGTCTCCGGAAATTCGTGAGGACTTCGATACGATCGCCAAGAACGCCACGCTGGAAGCGCGTCTCATCGACGACTTGCTCGACCTCACGCGAATCACGCACGGCAAAATGTCGTTGGACAAGCGCGTCATCGATTTGCACGCCGTCTTGGCGGACGCGTTAGAAACGATTGCCGCAGACTTGAGAGAAAAAAAGCAGACGTTGAGTGTGAAGCTCTCGGATGCGCATCACATATTTGGCGATCCGGCGCGCATCCAGCAGGTCTTTTGGAACGTCTTGAAGAACGCGGTCAAATTCACCCCGCATGGAGGGTCGGTCAAAGTGGAGAGCGGACACGACGAGAAGTCGGGTCGCTGTTTTGTGCGCATTCACGACACTGGAATTGGAATGACCGCCGAGGAAGTGGAGCGCGTGTTCGAAGCATTTGCCCAAGGAGACCACGCACGCGCTAGCGATTCGCATCGATTTGGGGGCCTCGGTCTCGGTCTGGCCATTTCACAGATGCTCGTGAATTTGCATGGCGGTACTATCGCTGCGACGAGTGAGGGAAAGGATAGAGGCTCCGTGTTCACCATTGAGTTTCCCGAAGTGCTCGAAGAGCCCCTCGCGGAGGAATCGGCGGGGTCGCCTCGCAGCGCCGCAGACGCACCGCGATCTATTTCGGCGGATGGCCGGCATGGGCGAATACTCGTCGTCGAAGACCATCCGGCGACACGGGTTTCTTTGACGCGTTTGCTCGTGCGGCGCGGTTACGAAGTGATCTGCGCGGGATCGGTGACCGAGGCGCTGGAGCGGGCTTCGGAGAAGGCCTACGATTTGGTCGTGTCCGATATCGGTCTACCGGATGGAAACGGTTACTCACTCATGGCCCAACTGCGCGACGGGTATAATTTGAGTGGTATCGCGCTTTCTGGATACGGTATGGAGCAGGATATTGTGCGCGGGCGAACCGCAGGTTTCGCGGAGCATCTGATAAAGCCCGTGAGCATCCAAGCGCTCGACCGGGCTTTGCAAACGTGGGAAACCTCTCGCGCCACGGAGGCAGAACCGCCCACGGCGAAGCCTGCATCGCCCGGAAACGGCGACGAAGATAAATCGTAGCAAGGTCTAACTCAGCTCGTGTGGCGCTCGTAGGTCGAGTCGAACTCTTCCACGAACTCCGCGAACTGTTTCGACAGCGCGTCGTCGCCAGCCGCGTGGTAGTGGTGAACGAGATTGCGGCAGCAGCGGCAAAGGACTTCGCGTACCGGAGTCGGAGCGAGATCCGTGACTTTAGGCTCAATGTGGTTGGCCCGCAGTATCATGAAAAGATCCTGCGCGCTGCGGAAAACGCCCTGTTCGAACGCGTCGATGAAGAAGGGGGTTTCTTCGACATAGCATCCGATCACAAAATGCCCGGGAAGCCCGACAGGCTCCAGACTCAGCCCGAGGCGGTGGGCGATGAGGAGGTAGACGATGCCGAGCGTTATCGGGATTCCCTTTTTTCGGACGATGACTTGATCGAGAAAGCTATTGAGTGGATCGGTGTAGTTCTCGTGGTTGCCGCGAAAACCATAGTCGTGAAAGAGGACGCGGTTGATCACCCGGCATTTTTCGCGGAGCGACATGGGTTCGACGATCAACTCGCGGCAGCGATCGGCAATTTCGTCGAGTTGCGCGCAGCAATCGCCGATATCCAGATCGGGCGTGACCGTTCGTGCGAGCAACAGCGCGCCGGTTTCCAACTCGTAGTTAAGAGAGCGAATGAAGCCTTTGAACTCAGCGGAGGGGTCGGAAAACTTAAGTTCCTCGAGGAACCAGCGCGCGTGCCAAGCGAGGACGCGGTTTTTTCCGGCGAGAACTTCTTTGAGGAAGTTGGCGGAAGCGGGGCCGTTTTTCTGAAAGTGGCTGAGAAGGCCGCGACGGACGGCGGGTTGCGTGTCGTCGAGCAAACTCAGGAAGGCATTTTCCATCTCAGAGTTGAGCCGATCCGTTTTCACGTTGGTTGTTAGCGAAGGAAAATTCAGGTTTCTCGCAACCTGTTATCGTCACATCGGGGCGATAACTTGACGCAGGCCTTTCGAAAACTTGGCCAAATTTTTTCCGCGGATCTCCCGGGTTTTAACTCGAACGTTTATGCGAATAGTTGCGTCCCGCCGTGCGGGACGCGCCAAGTTATGGGCGAGTGCCGAAGAGCGCCGTGCCGACGCGCACGAGCGTGCTGCCGGCTGCGATCGCCGCTGTCAGATCGGCACTCATGCCCATGGAGAGCTCGGGGAGAGAGACTTTGAATCGAGACGCGAGATCATCCCGGATTATCCGCAGGTTTTCGAAAGTGCGCGATGCGACAGAGACATCGTCCGAAAGGGGCGCGATCGTCATCAAGCCATCGATACGAAGGTTTTTTTGGGTTAGCGCCGTTTCGAGCAAGCGCGACGCGTCTGCAGGTTCAGCACCGAACTTCGCCGGATCCTGGCCGGCATTGATCTGAAGCAGGACGCCGAGGGTTTTGCCCAGCTCGTTAGCTCCGCGATCGAGGTGGTGGAGGAGTTTCTCGCTGTCGACGCTCTGGACGCGGTCAAAGGTCTGCGCGGCGAGCCTGGCTTTGTTGGATTGAAGATGACCGATGAGCTCCCAGCGAAGGGAGGGCGCTGCGGTCAGCGGTTTTTTCCCCACCGCTTCTTGCACGCGATTCTCCCCGACGGCACCGAGGCCGTAGCGGGCGGCATAGTCAGCTGCGGCAGCTGGATGAGTTTTGGTCACGGCAAGGAGCGCGACCTCAGAAGGATCTCGCCTAGCTAAGCGGCAGGCTTCGGCGATTTGCACTCGGATTTTTTCCGCGCGAATTAGAAAATCTTCGTAGGCTATCATGCAGCTGACCGTTTATGAGATTGCAGGGGGATTAGAGAAATTTATGCTGGGTCGCGTCCGTTCGCACCATGCAAATCGAGAATTTCAAAATCTTCGCCGATCTCGTCGAGACGAAGAGCTTTTCAAAATCC
>WUUC01212242.1_pt1 | contig 10353 bp, 6 predicted proteins | sample 6278441 | NCBI WGS metagenome assembly WUUC01 (sample SAMN13675441, study PRJNA597444) | soil metagenome | isolation source: soil | place: USA: Washington | collected 2017-10 | reverse complement strand
GCGTGTGGGGTTTACAGAAGGCTAAAAGTATTTATGAGCGCACTTCCAGTTGGCCGTTAATGCGGGAACTCTATGGTGGAGTAGTGGGGGGCGGGCGTCTCATCTTTGGTTTAATCTGCCGGGTTTCTTTGGGCGTGTGTCTTTGCACGGCGGTGCTTGGCATCCTTACCCGCCGTTCACCCTACCGCGCGACTGTCTTCCGCACGGAGGGACTGAAAGACAATAAATTTACAAAGAAAGAGGCTGCATTGGTTGCGAGCTTAGTGTCTCTAGCGTTGCTCTTACGCCTCTCACTCCCACGCTTCCAGCAGGTCATGACACCGGACGGAGTTTACTACGCGACCTTAGGGAAAAACCTCGTCTCGGGGAATTTCAGGGAGGGGCTGAGCACCTTCTATCCACCGCTTTACCCTCTCTTGACGGGACTCTCCTCACTCATTTTCCGCGACGCCGAAGCGGGCGGGAAGATGGTCTCAGTAATAGCCGGCGGCTTGTTAGTCGTCCCCGTTTATTTATTGATTCGAATTCTTTACGGCAAAGGCGCGGCAGCAGTCGGCGCGCTCTTAATTGCTATCCACCCGTCATTAAACTATTACTCGACGCTTCTTTTAACCGAATCAACTTACACGCTCTTATTCATGACCGCAGTGTTTATGGGACTGACTGCTCTATCGACGGGGGGCGTGGCCTTCTTCTCAACTGGCGTCTTACTGGGAGCTTGCTATTTAGTTAGACCTGAAGCGATGGGCTACCTCTGCTTGATGTTAGTCTTAGCGTTCGGCACAGGGTTTTCGGGCAAACATCTGCCGCTCCGAAGAGTGCTATTAAACGTCCTCAGTTTAGTCACAGGTTTTACGCTACTTGCTTCCCCCTACATTTTGTTACTCCGTCAACGCACAGGCAGGTGGACTATTAGCGATAAGCTACGCGCGCTCACGGGCTCCAACGAAAGTCTGGAAAGAAAATGGTTTGGCCTCGCACCGGGACGGCAAACCACTCTGGCTGACAGACTGTACGTGGGAATTTTTCAGGAGGGCGACCGGGCTGTTGAGGCGGCAGCTATTATCTCAAGTCCGCGAGACTTACGCAGTGCCATCGGCCACAGCATCAAGGTTTTAAAGTGGGAAATAAGTTATTTGATCCATCACATGATCCCGCCACACTTTATGGTGCTGATGGGGCTCGGTCTGTTTAAGGCGGAGTGGTCGGAGGAGATCTATTTACTGCTCTTTTTCGTCGCAACCCTGATAGGTTACGCGATGCTCCCTGACGCAGTTGAGGGCAGACTCCTGCTGCCGCTCCTGCCGCTGCTGCTCTGTTGGGTGGCGAGAGGGTTCGAGGAGGTCAGGGATTGGCTCAACAGGCTATTGGAACGTCTGAAATTTTCAAGGACTTTTTTGTCAAAGGCCGGAGACGCGCTCCGGGCAGCGGGCATGGCGGCCCTGCTGTTGTCCCTTCTGCCATGGATCGCCCATACATTTATCAGAGGGCAACTGAATCAACTGGTCGAGCATAAACAGGCGGGCGCGTGGATCAGAGAGCACTCGGGTGCGGCGGCGCTGGTGATGGCTACTAATCCGTACGCAGCTTTTTACGCTGGACGCAAACCTCTCTACTTGCCCGCCGAGGAATATTTAACCGTTATCGAACATGCGAAGCGCCAAAAGGTTGATTACCTTGTGATAGATGAGGGTGTAATATCCAGGGGGCATTGGGGCAATAACGAATTCTCACATTTACGATTTCTGCTCGACGAGCAAAGCGGCCACCCGGAACTCAAGCTGGTTTATAAATTCGACGGCTTGCCGAATCGCAAAATACTTGTCTTCACATTAGTTTGAGATCGTCCAACATTCAACGGTGAATCATGATCCCAGACCTGCCCGAGTCAAACGAAACTCAGCGGCGACCGTGTGCGAAGTGAAAAGCGAAACCAAAAAAGAGGGACGCTTCGATTCTATGTGCCCGCCTCGAAAAGGGCACGGTGCGACTATGTTTCGCCCGTCACCTTCCGACGGTTCACGGTTAGCCGAGAAAATCATCATCCTCGGCGGCGGCATTACGGGACTCACCACAGCATGGGAGTTATCCAAACATTCCAAGACCCCCATTCTCCTAATTGAAAAGAATGCCGATGCGGGAGGGCTGGCCGGCTCGCTTCACCGCAAAGACCTCACGTTCGACTTTGGCTCTCATCGCATCCATGAGGAATATGACCCCGAAGTGTTTCGCATCATCAAAGATCTCTTAGGCGATGATTTGCTCAAAAGACCCAGAAGAGGACAGATCAGAATTCAAGGTAAGTTTCTGGATTACCCGCCCTCAATCATTCAGATACTAACGAGTTTCGGATTTGCCGAGGGGATGCGATTTTTCCGGGACTTCCTGCTTTCAAGAAACTACTTTTTCTTCATACCGGGCCGGACAGCGGCGCATAACCGGAGAACTTCTTTTGAAGAATACGCCACGCACGCCGTCGGTAAGAGCCTCTACGAGAGCTTTTATAAGCCGTACGCCTTGAAACTTTGGGGAGTGTCACCGGCGGGTTTGTCGTTCGAGCCGGCGGTGAGTCGGGTCAAGAAATTCGAAGTGCAGGCTGTTTGGAATGATGTAAAGGAAAAAGCGACGGGGGCCACCGCCGCATACTCTTTCTACTATCCCGCAAGAGGTTTCGGCCAGATTGTAGAGAAGATACAAGAACGGTTTCTCGCCAACGGCGGCGAAATACTTTTTGAGAGCAGTGTCGAGAGCTTAGAGTTAAATAACGATTCTGAGATTGAAGCGGTCCATGTGCGGACGGCGGGGGGAGAAACCCTACGAGTCCGGTCTAAAGTATTTATCTCGACCGTCCCGATTGACGTGCTGCATCGTTTAGTTTGCTCCGCGCAGGGGAGCAGCGAGAGTGCCGGTCTGGGCTTATCATGGCGGTCGTTGAGAATCCTCTACCTCTTGACGCCGGATAAAATTCCTTCCGCGAATGAGACCTACTATTTCCCGGAGCCCGACGTGATCTTTGGGCGTGTTTCGGAGCCTGCCAAGTACAGCCCCGTCTTGAATCAAGCAACTAAGAACAGCGCTCTGGTAATAGAGATACCGTGCACCTACGGCGACGAGATTTGGAATATGGAAGATGAAGTGATAGCGGAGCGCTGCATCAGCGATCTGCGAAAACTTAAAATCCTGAGCCTTGAATCTCGGGGGGCATCAGAACACTTCTCACACAAGATCAAGAATCTTTATCCCGTCTACGCGTTAGGCTGGAAAGAGAATCTGGAAAAAGCTCTACGGAGATTTCATCTGATCAAGAATCTATACTTCGTCGGTCGTCCCGCGCTCTTTCTCCATTGTAACGTGGATCATTGTATGGCAATGGCTCTGAAACTGGCGCGCTTTCTGTCGGCAGGGGATGGGATTCGGGAGGATTGGGAACGGTCTCTCGACGATGTTTTTAGCCTTTCGCTCCATGACTAAATTTCTCCGAGGAGGGAAGGGCGGATGGCACTGGAATTCAAACTCAAAGATTTCGCTCACCCGGCGGCTATCATTAAGCTGCGCTCGACTTTCGAGAAAACCCAGTGGTTCACGACGGAGGAGCAGACGCTTTATCAAGAACATCTGCTTCGAAGAATTGTCGAGCATGCTTACCGCTATGTGCCGTATTACCGAGACCTCTTCGACAGCATCCATCTCAAGCCGGACGATATTCGATGGCTCTCCGACCTCAATAAAATCCCAATTCTCACCAAGGAGATTTTACATGCCCGGTTTAAGACGCTGGAAGCGACAAACAGCCACGCGTTTCGTTCGCAAGTTCTGTGCACCAGCGGCACGACCGGGCGGAGCATAAAATTCCTTGTTGATAGACCGTCAAACGTTCTGGAGTTTGTTTATTACTGGCGGCATTGGAATTGGGCTGGCTACAGGCTCGGCGCACCTTTCGCCGAGTTCTCCAGCGCTTTCTTTTTGCGGGGTGGCGAAAAGTCCAGCCTCACATCGCATTATCAAAGGCTGACCAACAGACTGTTGCTGAACAGCCTCACGATGTCGCAGGCCACGGTCAGAGATTATGTCAGGGCGATTAGGAAACACCGTCCGCGCTTTCTTAAAGGTTTGCCGTCAGTGCTCCACTACTTCTCACTCTTTCTGCGACAGCAGGGCGTCGCGGACATATCTTTCAAAGCGGTCTTCTCAACCGGCGAGACGCTCGTTCCTCGTTACCGGAAGCTGATCGAAGAGACTCTCGGTTGTAAGGTTTACGATTCCTACGGCCACATGGAACGAACCGTCGCCATCTCGGAGTGCCCGCGCGGCGGCCTCCACATCAACCCGGACTACGGCGTCATGGAACTCATTCGACAGGATGGCATCAGGGCAGACTTCACTGGCGAAGGCGGCGGCGTGGTGGGTTACAGCGCGAGAGTCATCGGGACTTCACTGTACAACTTCAGCATGCCGCTCATCCGCTACGAAGTCGGAGATACGGTCTCGGTTGACCCGGAGAAAAGGTGTGCCTGCGGGCGGCAGTTTCCGCTCGTCGGCGCAGTGGAGGGAAGGCAAAGCGAAGTCCTCTTGACGCCGGAAGGCAAGGTGATTACCGCGGCGTTTCTCGTCTTCGAAGACGTACCGGATATTTTGGAAGGACAAATCATGCAGGAGTCGCTTGACCGTCTATATATCAAAATCGTTCCCGCTCCATCGTTCTCGAAGGCCAGCGAGGCGCGTTTAAAATCGCGCCTGCAAATGTTGGTCGGGACTGCCGCGAAGATATCTGTGGAACGCTGCGATAGCTCGGAACTACTTCGCGCGAGTTCAGGCAAAGTTTTAACGGTAGTCTCAAATTACCCCGCAAGACAGGCTATTTAAGCGCCTGAATGATGGTGTACGTGCTCAAGTATTTGAGGGGCGTCAGATATTTGTTGACGACTAAAAAATCGAACCTTCCTAAAGGTCGCAACAACCCTTCAGCCCCCGCCTTCCAAAGGCCATACTTTATGCTCTCCCGCGTCAAACATTCCATGTAATGGAATTTAACTTCCCGGAACGCGCTTTCGATGAGTGTCAAATCTTCTGCGGTCAACTCATCCTCGTCATCGGTCAATGGGCTGGGGTGGAAAGGAAGTTTTCCATGAATCCAGCGCAACGGTTTCAGCAGGCAGACAGGTTCTTCGGCGAGGAAGCGACCGCCTTCTATTAAGGATTGATGCACTCGCTCTATGACCTTTGATAGATTCATGTGGTGAAGCGCCCTCTTGCAGACCACGACATCGAACTTCTCTTCGAACAACATCTCTTCGCAATTCATCGCTACTGCGCTGAGATTTTTTTCAATTCCCATTTGCCGGGCTAGTTCATTGGTTTGCCCTGAGGCCACGTCGGAAATATCGACGCTGACGACTCGATTGTTGTTTTTCGCCAACCACATGCCCACGGTGTCAACGCCGCCCCCTATCGTCAGAATTCTCTGGCCGCTGAACTTTCTCAAAAGATCGTTAAAGGCATCTTCGCTGTAGGAAGAATTGGTGACGGATTTGCTCCACAAGTATTTCTCGTGATTGAGTCCTTCAGCCCGATATGCTTCATTCCAGTATTGCTTCTCTCTGGTCGCTCTCTCGCTCATGCTTCAGTAGCCTCTTGTCAGGTAGACAGTGTTTCCCGCCGGCTGGTGTGCCATCTTTTAAATGTTTTGATGTCGAACCACTGAGCGTCGAAATGCTCGACGGCGAACCGCGCGTTGTTATCTTCCGCGACCGGCATTCCTTTCAGCAAAAATATCTTCCGCCGGGCGGCATGACTTTCCAGCAAGGTGGAGATGCCGGGTTTTGTAATAATGCTCTCGCACTCTCTAAGTAACGGTACGAGTGACGGTACGATGCCGTGAACCTGAATCTTCTCATTGTTCCCGAAGCGGTGTTGCAGCTTCTCGTAAGCGTTCGTATTCTCGGCGCACACGGCATGGATTCTTAAATCCGGCACAGCACCCGAAAGTTTCTCCACCGTCTCAACGATTGGACCCTGTCCCCAGAAGCCACAGACGAGCAAGACACTGTTGATGTCTCCCTTAACTTCCGAAAGGTCCTGATATTCCTGCCTGGCCGGTAGATTGATTTTGATGAACCGCACGTGTTGAGGCATCTCAAACCCGAGCGCGCCGCTCTCGACGGGAGACAAAAACCCGTCCAACTGTTCCCAGAACTGATACTTCCATCCTAAATTTTTTCCATACTCGCCTAATACTCCCCATACGGAAAAATCCAATCCCTCACGCCTTTTCACATTAGCGACCCAGAAGGCCGGACGATGACTGACGCAGATTACCGTCTTAACGCCGAGCGTTTCGATCTTCTCGCGCAAGTTTCCCAGATCAGCCGTGTTGAATAGCTTCTCTCTCAGGTACTTGCGGTAGTAAAAAATCGGGATTTTGTAAACCAGGTATAAAAGAAAAGGGAAGTTGTTCGATATGTATTTGTACCGTTCGAGGTCTTCGTTGACCACCTCCGGGGAAACGAATTCCTCGATTGGAACATGGTATACGGGATGCTTATCTTTCAATCTCTGCTGGATCGCTTCGCCGATGGTGTACATCCCCCGCCCGACCACCGTGCTGACGATCAGGACGGGCGGCTCAAAGTGTTCCGATAAATCTTCGACATCAAAGAATCTTCCGCTTGGCATCGTATAAATAGAGAGCATTGCATTTACTGCAAATGGGCAGCGGCTCCTCCCGTCGCAACTCTCTGAACCTCGCGTACTCAGGGGAGTTCCAAATGTCCATCACGCCGCTGTCGTTTAAGTTGCCGAAGCTCAAATCCGGGTAGAGCACGCAAGGAGTGACCGCGCCGTCTGGAGTGATATCCATGCGCAGCCATTGCTTATAGCAGAACGTGTTGCGCGGAGGCACCTGCGGCGTATCCACGTAGGTGTGAATATCTTCCGGTTCTTCGAGATAACAGGAAACTGGAATCGGCCATTTCTCGCGCTTGATTCTTTCGTACTGGCGTATAAATTCCTCTTTATCGAGATTGTAAGGGAGCAGGTATCCCAAATGTGATGTCGGAGTAACCGCAAAATGCTGCTGCATGTACTCTTCGTATTCTCGTGCTTGTTCCTCTGAAACGAACCAGCACAGGTTAAGTAGAATCCAATCCACGCCGAGCTTGACCATCTCCCGGCAGAATTCATACATGACTCCCACATTTTCGGGTCTGATCGTGAACTGTATGCCGATATATGGAGGCCGCTTGAGCGACTTCATCAGCTTAATGTTTCTGACGACCCGTTCATAAACGCCTTTACCCCTGAGTTGATCGTTCTCTTTCCTGAGTCCGTCCAGAGACACCAGATAAGTCAGGTAAGGGTTATCGACACTTACATCTTTAAAGCGATGCAACAAAGTGCCATTGGTGCAGGTAACTGCGAAACAGCGATTCTCTTTGAGTGTCTCGGCCAGTCTCTTAAAATTTGAGTAGAGCAAAGGCTCGCCGCCGATGAGAATGAAAGAGGGATGTTGTTTACCAAACTGGGAGAAGAGATTCTCGACGACGTTCCATGAGAGTTCTTCCGTTATCGCTTCGGGCGCTTCTTGTTTGCACCAACCCGCGTCTCCCCACTCGTAGCACATCGTGCATCTCAGATCGCACTTGTACGTGAGGACTAACTTATAAACCACAGGCGGAGGCACCTGATCGTCCTTCCCGACGTTCTCTTCAAGCCATTTGTAACGGGAAAAGAACTTCAGTTTATTGACGATCAAATGTTCGACGTACCGGGGATGCCTCCACGCCAGTTTGGTGAGACCGCTGATCGAAGGAATCGTCATAAAAATCCTCTCTGCTAATTGCGGGCGGAGTCAACCCGTCTGATGCATGTGGATGGCCTTACCAGACAGAACTCTTTGCTGTTTTCCGTTGTCAGCAAGATAAGGTTTTCCCGCGTCGGGAAAGAAGATGTTGGATTACGGCTGCATCCGCGCTAGTGAGTAACCGGAAAAAATTATCGCCTTCGGCTAAGCCTTTGACTCGTCGAGTTCGTAGAGGTCGCAACATCTGCTGCAAGAAGGAAAGAGACCATCCTCGCTTAACGACTTCCTGAACTTTCTCATCCCGGAGTCGTTCCATATCTCTGTGAACTTCTGCTCTCTGACGTTCCCCATCCTGACCTCTGGAAACCAGGGACAACCCACCACGTCGCCGTTCGGCATCACGACGGCTCGTTTCCAGGGGACGTGACATATCTTCTCTCCGAAAACCGACTCTGGGGATTTGAAGTACGAGCCATAGTCAAATCCTTTCACATCATGCTTCGGGTATCTTTTGAATTTAAAAGTCCAGATTTTCTCCTTGATTAGCTTTTCCTGATTCGCTAAGGACTGCGAATCTATCTGCGACGTGTCCCGTAGAAAGCCATTCCAGAGCTTGGGTGTGATGCCAAAGGTCTCCGCAAACCTTGCTTTGGTTCTCTCTAATAATTCCGGAGTGGTGAACATTCCAAGTTGAATCTTATAATAATCAACTCCTAACTCGTCCACGATCTGCGCGGTTTCCAGTATGTAGCCGGTGTTCTCAAGGGTGATGGTCGTGCAGACTTCAATAATGGGGAGGGCGCTTTTCAGCTTTCTCTTCGCACTGACCAGAAGTTCTATCCCCCGTATGACCCTGTGATAGACATCATTTCCTTTGCGGATTTGATTGTTGATTTTCTCCGGCCCATCGAGGCTTGCGATATAGTAGTCCAGCCCTGACTTGACGAGAGCCTCCGCCAGTTCTTCGGTCATCAGCGTGGTGTTGCTGTTTAAGGCGGTCAATAAATTTCTCTCGGAAGCGAACCCGATTATTCTTGGCATATCTTTGCGGAGCAGTGGCTCGCCCCCGAAAAAGTAGAGATAGGGTTTCCAAACACTTATCTCTTCAATCAGGTTCTTCCACTGCTCTGTCGTCATCTCGTCTTTTAAGACTTTACTCTCAACCTCTTTATAGCTTCCCTGATCTCCCCACTCCCAACACTGAACACAGCGAAGATTACACACATTGTTAATCTGGATGGTCATCAAAGGAGGTAACGACGAGGCAAAATGTTCTCGTCGGAATCCCTTCGCGGAAGAAAATTTTGTGGCGTATGCCATCTTCAAAAGAGACCCTAATTTATAGGGCGACCTTAAGACGTAATGCCTGAGTCTCTCAATCTCTTTTTGCACGGTGCGCCTTCTTCCGGGAATTATTTTGCCCTATTGACATCCGCAAACAATGGTCGGAACACAGGCACCGCTACGGGTGGAAATTGTTTTAGGCTCTGGGATGTTTCTCGGAAGGGTTTCACGATTAAGGTCTCTCAAGAATCGGGTTAAAGTGTGAAGAGTTAGCAGTCGCCCGTAATCGCTCGTAAATAACCGGAGGTATACTCCATAGCAGACAGCTCGTCAATGTTTATTCATCAGAGCATCAAAAGGTATTGAGGAAAGAAGGTCTCACAGGAGAGTCTGATGTCGATTATTTCGGAGACACGCTGCCCGTGGCGGTAAGCCATTGGCCACATAAGGTAATCTCGTGAGCCGTACCTGCCGCCCTTCGCGGCATCCGGCAGACGCTTCATCTCCCTTGGGCGAGAAAGTCCTTGCCCTTCTTACGGGCGGCCTGAAGTGTCTGTTTTTGCCCTCTTTATAGCCGACCCATCGAAGGCGCGTTGAAAAGATTGACAGGCGTGAAAGTTCCATGATTTCATCCGCCCATGGAAACCAATCTCCTCACGGGTATAGTCCAATCCGGCGGTACGACCAGCACCACGCCTCTCGCTGACGTGCTCGTGACCGTCTATGAAGCGACCGAGAATGCTCCTCTGGCTATCGGGAGCGCGAAGACGGACGCCAACGGCAAGTTCTCGCTCGACATCTCCCGCTCCACGTCCGACAGCATCTTCTACGCCACCGCGAGTCTTGGCGACGGTATCCAACTTGTGGCGATCATCGGCCTGAGCATCCCCGCCTCCATCACCATCAATGAACTAACGACGGTCGCCGCCGCCTTCTCCATGGCGCAGTTCACCCAACACGGCGTGATCGCGGGCAATGCGTTCGGGCTGCGCATCGCTGCGGGGATGACCGAAAACCTCGTCTCGCTCGTCACGGGCGCTTCATCGGAGGTGCTACTCGCCTCCCCCAACGGGGACGAGACAAACTCGCTGCGCTCCACGCGCTCGCTCGCCAATCTCCTCGCGGCCTGCGTCCAACAGCAGTCCTGCGCCATCGCGACGCTGTTTGTACTCGCGACACCCCCCGACGGCGCAAAGTCAGTGGATACGTTTCAGGCTCTCGTCAACATCGCCCGCCACCCGGCGAACAACGTGGTCGGCATCTACACGCAG
>WUUC01128650.1_pt1 | contig 10353 bp, 9 predicted proteins | sample 6278441 | NCBI WGS metagenome assembly WUUC01 (sample SAMN13675441, study PRJNA597444) | soil metagenome | isolation source: soil | place: USA: Washington | collected 2017-10 | reverse complement strand
CGGTCAGCTCACAGGATGCCCTCGGCTGGTTTGCCGCTTGCGGCTATAGCTTCATTTGAAATGCTCTAGGAGCGCAGTGCCCGGCAAAATCCACGAAAATGAAAACTCATCTTGCGGAAATCCCTCCTTGCGAGATCTCGCCACAACGCCCGGCCATTCAGGCCGAGTTGTTCGGTGCGGGTTAGTGATGCGGTCAGGAGCATACCTATGTTTACGGATTCGCTCGTAGTTTGTTTTAGCCTCTGTGCGGCCGCCGACGCCTTATTACTTTCTCTTTTCGTCCCGACCTGCCTCGACCGGGGTTTTTACAACAGGGGTTAGCGCATTTATTATCCACATCAGTCGGCCCCGTAATCGTTGCGCGAAAATGGAGCGGGCTCGTTGACTTTGAAACTCGGTCTCATCTCACTCTCGCCCTCGCTCTTTTATGCCACCCGTACTCGACCGTCATCGCCCGCAACGGATGCGGCTCACCGAACTCCCGGTGGGAGCGACCGGTCGCGTTTGCGAACTGGCCGGGCAGGACGACGTCTGTCAGCGTCTGCGCGAGATGGGGTTCTGCGAATCCGCGGTCATCGAAAAAGTCTCCGGTCGGCGCACACTTCTCTGCCAGCTCTGCGGCACCCGTATCGCTCTGAGTGACCGCGCCGCGCAATTTGTGGTGGTGGAGCTCATTCGCGGCGGCGTCTGACACGATTTTCCTGCTCGCTTCATGTCCGCCACGCAAAGTCTTTCCCTGCTCGCCATTGGCGCCACCGCCACGGTTCGCGATCTCCCAAAACAAGGCGCCACTTTCCTCCGCCTCCGCGAAATGGGCCTGCTTCCAGGCACCACGATAGCGCTGGTCCGTACCGCGCCGCTCGGAGACCCGATTGAGATCAAAGTCCGGGGCTATCATCTCACGCTTCGCAAAAGCGAGGCGGAGCACATCCTTGTCGAGCCGGCGGCGACAAACTGAACGCGCGCACGCACCCAATGGCCCCCGACTTCAAGCCCTCTGCTCCCGCGCGCGCGCCCGTCTTCGCCCTTGTGGGTAATCCCAACTGCGGAAAGAGCACTCTTTTCAATGCGCTCACGGGCCTGAAGCAGAAGGTTGGGAACTATCCGGGGGTCACCGTCGAGAAAAAGGTCGGCACCTCGTATTCACAACACGGGCACCCGATGACCGTGATCGATCTGCCAGGCACCTATTCGCTGGCGGCGCGCTCGCCCGACGAGGCGGTCACGCGCGATGTTCTCCTCGGCCGCCGCGCCGACACGGCCCAACCGGATCGCATTCTTTGCATCGTCGACGCGACCAACCTCGAACGAAATCTCTATCTCGTTCATCAGATCCTCGATCTTGGACGCCCGGTGATCCTCGTGGTGAATATGATGGATCTGGCCGAGCAGGCCGGGCTGGAAATTCGCATTGGACGCCTGGAACAGGAGCTCGGCATTCCAGTGATCGCTTGCGAAGCAGCGCACGGAAAAGGCCTGATCGAGCTAAAGCTGGCGATGAGCCGCTCGGATTTGCCGCTCTCTCGTCATGCGTGGGACGTGCCTGCGGCGATTTCGTCGGCCGTCGCTGAATTGCAGGCGTCGCTGGTCGCGAGCGATTTCAAAGCGCCGCTGATCGCGCGTGCCGAAGCGTTGCTGCTGCTGACCGACCAGGATGCCATGCGTGTCGCCGGCTCGGCGCCGCTGAGTGCCCGCACGTCGGAGATTCTCAACGGCTGGAAAAAACGCTGGGACGCCGAAGGCACCGACTGGGCCGGCACGCTCGTGAACAGCCGCTACGAAGTCATCACGCAGTTGTGCACCCAGCTCGTGCATCGCAAAAAGGCCCTCACCGGGCCCAGTGTGAGCGACCGTATCGATTCATTCGTGACGCATCCTGTCTGGGGCTGGCTGGCTCTCGGCTCGGTGATGACGTTGCTCTTTCTGTCGATCTTCATCTTTGCCGAGTATCCGATGAACTTCATCGATGGTCAGACAGCGGCATTTGCCGACTGGGTGAAAGCGCACATGGCCGAGGGGGAGCTACGCGACTTGATCACAGATGGCGCTATCGCGGGCGTAGGCGGCGTGGTCATTTTCCTCCCGCAAATTCTGATTTTGTTTTTCTTCATCGGCCTTCTGGAAAGCACGGGCTACATGGCGCGCGCGGCCTTCATCATGGACCGGCTGATGAGCAGTGTGGGGCTCAATGGCAAAAGTTTCATTCCGCTCCTGAGCTCCTACGCATGCGCGATTCCGGGCATCATGGCCACGCGCACGATCGAGGATCGCAAAGACCGGCTCGTGACGATTCTCATCGCGCCGTTGATGAGCTGCTCGGCGCGTCTTCCGGTTTATCTGCTCATGATCGCCGCGCTGATTCCAGGCGACCGCGTGCCGGTGCTGACTAAAGTCGGCATCATGCTGCTCATGTATGCGCTCGGCACCTTCGGCGCGTTCGGCTTTGCATGGCTGTTCAAGCGCACCTTGTTGAAAGGCGAGCCGCCGATGATGATCATGGAGCTGCCTCCATACCGCTTGCCGCGATTGCGAGACATCGGCCTGCAAATGTTGGAACGCGCATGGCTCTTTCTGAAGCGCGCCGGAACGATGATCCTCGGCATCTCCATCGTACTTTGGTTCCTCTCCAATTACCCGAAAGCGCCCGAAGGCACGCCGCCCACGGAGCAGTTGGCCTACAGCATTGCCGGGCAGGCCGGGAAACTCATCGAACCGGCAATCGAGCCGCTCGGCTTCGACTGGCAGATCGGCATTGGCATCATCAGTTCGCTGGCCGCACGTGAGGTTTTTGTCAGCACGATGGGCATCGTTTTCAACGTGGAAGATGCCGATGAAAACACGGAGCCTTTGCGCGAAGCCTTGTTGAAAGCGAAGTGGCCGGACGGGCGCATGTTGTTCACGCCGCTCGTGTGTTTCACGCTGATGATTTTCTACGTCTTCGCCATGCAGTGCCTGGCGACACTCGCTGTCGTGAAGCGTGAAACCGCGTCGTGGAAATGGCCCGCATTCCAGCTGTTCTACATGACCGGTACCGCGTGGATTTTATCGCTGATCGTCTATCAAGGAGGCCGCGCGCTGGGCTTCTGAACCGCGCCCGGCGTTTGCGCGTCGCGTGTTTTTCGAGTCCCTTGCTGGCAATAAAATGTCTCCCCAATTTCAAACGATCGCCGCGCTCTCCATCGTCGCACTTTCGATGGCGTTGTTGATCCGCCCGCTATTCAAAAAGGATAACGCTAGCGGTTGCGCAGGAGGCTGTGGGTGCCCGAGCGCGACGATCAAGGCGAAGCTGAAGCAGCAGCTTTGATCGCCGCGCTGGATCTTCTCTTCGACGAGTCGCGCGGAGCGGCTAGCCGCGAGCCGACGACGAACACGCTGAGAAAAAGGATCAGCAACGCCTGATTGCGGAGGATGTGATCGTACCACGCGTGGAGCGCTAATCCCACGCCGCTCATCGCCAGAAAGAACGGCAAGCCCTGCTTCCAGCCGCCCCACCTCCACGTGGCGAAGGCCAGCGTGCCAGCGCCAAAAAGCAAAAGCCCGACGCCGACCGCGCCGTATTCAGCCAGAAACTCCACCCAATCGCAATCCGCGCTGACCATGTAGAGGCGGTTAAGCGTGGGCTGCTCGCCGTACATTTGCTGAACGACTTCCGGCACGCGCGCTTGATGACCGTTGAACAAATAAAGATAGGCGCCGCCTCCCCATCCGAAGACAGGCCGGTCGAGCCACATCTCGAGACCGATCTCGCGCAGCAGCACGCGGTAGTGCCCTCCTTGGATAAAGTCTCCCGGCGCCTGCAGCGCTTGGGAAAACCGTCCGAGCATTTTTCCCCCTCCGGTGAGCGCAACGAGTACGACGACGATGGCGGCCGCCACAAACGGACCGGCCCCGAGATTTTTTTTCGTTTCGCTTTGACGCTTCGCCGGAGCGTTGCGCCACCACCACACACCGTAAACAAGCAGCCACAACGTGGCGCAACCGGTGGCGACGCGAGAGTTGACCGCAAGCGTGGCAACCCAGAGCGCCAGCCCCACACCTTCCCACGTGCGGCGTTTTGTCGTTTCCTTCGCCATGCTCGCGAGCCCGAGAACGACCGCCAGCGAAGCGGCCAGATAGGCGCCGTTGTGGTTTTTGTAGAAAAAAACCGGCGAGCCGGTGAAGGCCACCGTGTCGCGATATTTCCACAACGTCAGTTCGGCTCCCAACGCGCGGTGGACGATACAGACAGCGGCGAGCGCGGCGGCGTTCACGCCCACGATCAGCGCCCAGCGCCGGGCGTCCTCGCGCTCCACAAGCCCAAGGGCAAGTCCAGCGGCGTAGATCCACGCAACGCTGAAAATCAGAAGAAATCGCCACGCGTTTTTATAGGGAAGAAAATCGCCCGGCAAAAAATCGAACGGGGCGGCGAGCGAAGAGGGAACGCCGCTGGCGTGCCCCAGCTCCATCAGTTGCCAGCTCTTGCCGCCGATCAGCACCTCGTGGGAGGGATTGGTGGCTTGCCAGAACAGCAGACCGAGAAAAACTAATCCGGCGCCAACCGTTTGTCGTTGTGCCTGCCACGCGGCCTTCGTGCCCGGCGTAAGGCGGGTTGTCATGCGGACGAGAATACCGGAGATGAAGGTCGCGAGCGCGCCGACCAGCAGAAGCTTTTGAGCCAGCACCGACGCCGAGCCGAGCATCCACGGAGAAGCGACGATCGTCGCGCCCGCGAAAAACATGAAAACTTGCCGCGCCGCACCGTGAGAGATGCCGCGGCGGACTTTCGACTGCGAGGTGGGTTTGGCGGCTTTCATCGAAAAGCGCGTGGATTCTCCGGCATGAGGCGGACGTTGGGTGGATATTTCGATGCCGACAATCGCTGAAATGCCCGGCTGGTCGCCGAGATAATCCTCGACGACGCCGGCGGCGGGTTCGGTAGGCTCGCCGCCATGCCCTCCAAACCTATTCCCGGCTCGAGCGGTGACGTGCTGACGTGTTTGCCCTCGCCGTACATTCCGCATCCGGCGACGGGATTGCTGTATCTGCCGCGTTTCATCGCAAAATGCCGTTACGTGAAAGCGCACGGCGCGTTGCCCGCGAGCTATGCGAAAAATTACAAACGTGGGCTGGACCGGTTTATGAGTCTGCATCTCGGTGTGGATCCGGCGGCGGTGGAAACAGCGGTGCACGAGGCCACCGACGATGCGGACCTCGACCGGCGCTTGCGGGAAATTTTCCCGGCGGATGTGCGCGCGGCAAAATGGAATCGCGACTTGGTCCAAAAGGGCATGACCCAGGCGGGCCAGGAGTTTCTCAAGGAAGCGTTAACCAAGATGGGTTGCGCCGACCGCGCGGGCCTCATCCGCAGCGTCCCTGACCTGATCGATTTTGATGAAGGTCGGATCGAGTGAAACGGTGCGCGTGAGGAATGGAAAGGCGCGCAGCAGGCGTGAGCAGCGATGTATCGTTAGACCATCAGCGAAACTCGTTCCACTCGGGAGCGGCGTATTGTTCGATCAATCCATCGAGTTCGCCCTCGGCGAAATCGGGCCACGCAGTTTCGGCCGCTGGCAAGGCCAGCACGGCGGAAATTTTGTCGATCAGCGTTGCCTGAAATGCCTCCCAATCCAGCGACGGCTCCACGGATAAGCGCGCGAGTGAACCTTGAAAAAGAAGTCCGTCTTTGGTGCGTTTTTGCGCGGCTCCTGCGACTTTTGCGCCAGTGAATGAGTGGACGACGTCGTAACGCTCAGGCCGCTTGAAACACACCGTGGGACCTGCGTCGGCCGGGCAGACTTCGCCTTCAGAACCATCGACCGGTTCGCAGGTCTCTTTGAGTTCCACGGGTTGTCGGAGCGAACGAAGTGCGTCCGTGATAGCCGTGTGGATTGCGTGATAGGAGCGAGGCGCGGGTGCTTCGTAGAGCGGATGCGCGCGTGGGATCACGAGCGTGTAGGTCCAGTCATCGCGGTGATCAACGATGCCTCCACCGGTTGGGCGACGGCTAAGTTCGACCGGCTCGCCCTCGGGAAGTTGGGTGCGGACATAGGCGATCTTTTGCCCGTATCCAAAAGTAAACGCTGGCCGGTGCCAGCCATAATGACGAAAACGCGCGTGGCTGGCGCGGCCGGCCAGGTAGCGTTTCAGCAATAGAAAATCCGTCGCCATGTTTTCCGCGGCACCGCCGTGGCGTTCAGGAAGAATGTCGAGCTGCATGGCAGGCCAAAATGTACAAAAAGCGTCTCACCCCGCTTCGTGCCAGGCGCGCAAATGAACAGGGACGGCGAGGACCGCGAGTTGCTGCGCGAAAGTTTCGAGCGGCGTTTTCAAGAGCTGCGAAAGCGGTTGTAGATCGAGCGCGAGATTCGCCTGGCGCTTTGCGGCGGCTTTTGAATCGGCGGCACGGTTGGTGGTCTTCAGCGGCGCTTTGGTTTCATTAAGACCAAAGTGCGCGCGTATCCGCAAACCGAGTTCGTAGCGCGAGAGGAGTTCGGCGCCTGCCCAGTGGAAGACGCCGGCGATCTGCGAGCGCGTGCAAAGTTCGAGCATCGCGGCAGCGAGATTTTGCGCGGTGCAGGTCTGGCGGAATTCGTCGGTGTAGAGAACCGGCGTTTTTTTCGCGGCCCAGTCGGCGAGGAGACGCTCATGGAGACTGCGTTTGCCGCTGGGACTGTTACCCATCAGAAGCGGAGCGCGGATGGTGATGGCGAATGTCGGAGCTGCGGCGTGGACGAGGCGTTCGCTTTCAATTTTTTGGCGCGCGTACACATTGATCGGCGCGACTGGATCGGTGACGGAATAAGGGGCGCGATCGCCGGCGAAAACTTGCTCGGAGGAAAGATGAACGAAGCGTACGCGCAGCGGGTGCGCCAGACGTGCGATCAGCGCGGGGAGGGCCACGTTGAGCCGGTGAGAGCGGTCAGGATCTTCCTCGCACTTGGCGGGCTCGGAGATCGCCGCGGCGTTGACGATGGCGTCGGGCTTCGTGCGCTGGATGGCTGCGCAGACGGTGGTCTCGTCGGTGAGATCGAGCGCGAGTTTTTCGCTCACACCGGTGAGCGTTCCGGCGAAGCCGCCCACGGTTCCGATGACGTGATGACCGGCGCGAGTAGCCGCTTCAGCGAAGGCGCCGCCGACCAAACCAGAGGCGCCGAGGACAAAAAATTTCATGCGAGTGACGTTTTTAAAAGCCTGCGGACAAAAGAGAGGCCCCGCCACGGGGATGCGAGCACTGGATCGAACGTATTCTCCCGGCCCGTGAGTCTCGACGGTTTCCTAGGCTAAGAGAGAGAGAAAGAAAAAGGCCGACAGTGAAGCCGGCCCTCGAAAATTGCGCGAACGTTGAACGCGGCGCTTACTTTTTCTTGGAAAGGATGAGCTGCTCTAGCTTCACGATGTCGGCCGAGAAAAGGCGGATGCCCTCGGCGGTTTTTTCAGTGGCCATGGCGTCTTCGTTCAGCGCGAAGCGGAAGGACTTTTCGTCGAACGCGACTTTCTTGAGGTCTGCGCTAGCGGCCTTGGCGGGATCGAGCTTGCGGATGATCGGATCGCTGGAGGCTTTGAGCTCCGCGAGCAGCGGGGGCGCAATCGTGAGTAGGTCGCAGCCGGCGAGTTCGAGGATCTCGCCTTTATTGCGGAAGCTGGCGCCCATGACTTCGGTTTTATAGCCGAACTTTTTGTAGTAGGTGTAGATCTGGGTGACCGAAATCACTCCGGGATCGGCGGCGCCGACGAAGTCTTTGCCGGCATTTTTCTTGTGCCAGTCGAGGATACGGCCGACGAACGGCGAGATGAGCTTGATATTAGCTTCAGCGCAGGCGACGGCCTGAGCGAAGGAGAAAAGGAGCGTAAGGTTGCAATTGATACCTTCCTTTTGGAGATGCTCGGCGGCTTTGATGCCTTCCCAGGTCGACGCGATCTTGATGAGGATGCGGTCGCGTTTGACGCCGGCCTTTTCGTAAAGGGCGATGATCTCGTGCGCCTTGTCGATGGTGCCTTTCGTGTCGAACGACAAGCGGGCGTCGACTTCGGAGGAGACGCGGCCGGGGACGAGTTTGAGGATTTCCAGACCGAAAACCACGAGAAGGCGATCGATGATATGGCTAACCGACGCGGAGGAGCCGGCGTCAGCGATGGCCTTGTCCACGAGGTGCGCGTAACCGGGCATCGCGGCGGCCTTGAGGATTAGGCTCGGGTTGGTGGTCGCGTCTTGAGGAGCGAATTCTTTCATACTCACGAAGTCGCCGGTGTCGGCTACGACGGTCGTGAAAGCTTTGAGTTGGTCGAGTTGGGTAGGCATGTGGGAAAAACGAAAGCGGACACGTTACCCAGTCGACGGCGGCGCGGGCAAATGGTTTTTCAGCCACGCGAGGCCTTCGGTTTCGTCGGTAAAAACTCCGTCGAGTTGGGCTTCGAAAGCGGCATCGAGGAGCTTTTTGAATGAAGGGCCTGGGGTAAGACCCAACGCGAGGAGGTGGCGGCCGAGAAGCAGCGGCTGAGGCGCGTTGTTGGTCAGGGTTAGCGAGGCGGCGCGGGCATGGAGCTGCGCGATTTGGGCAAGCGTGGACGGGGAGTGAAGGGGAGGACGGCCATCATGGTCGGCACGCATCACAACGCAGAGATCCTCGATGGTCGCCGGGGCAAGTTTTCGGGCGAGGCGCCGAATGCGGTTGTCGGAGAAATCGCCTTGGCCGCTGTGATGAGCGAGGTGATGGACGACGAGCGGCCGCACGCGGTCGATCAAATCGCGTGGCGCACCGATTCGGACGAGGAAGTTTTCGCTCAAAGGTCCGCCGGCCGATTCATGCCCCGGACTGATCCAACGCAGCTGGCCGCGTCGCTCGGCATACGACGTCGTGGACGGCTTGCCAAAATCGTGGGCAAGGACCGCAAAAAGAAGCTGGCCGCGTCGCTCCGGTGTCGCTGTTTGCCACTCCGTCCGGCCAACCAATGCATCGCAACAGTGTCCGGTGTGCGTGAAGACGTCGCCCTCCGGATGCCATTCGGGATCTTGTTGGGTGCCTCGAAGAGCGGCGATCTCGGGAAAATGAGCGAGCCAGCCGGTTTCCTCGAGCACAGTGAGGCCTCGAGAAGGCCGTGTGGATTTCTCGGCCCATTTTGACCATTCGCCCCACACACGCTCGACGGGAAGTTCGTGAAAGGTGCCCGAAATGGAGCGGCAAAGTTCAACGGTCTCCGAAGCGACCGTGAAATTAAATCGTGCCGCAAGCTGGAAGGCGCGAAGCACGCGCAGCGGATCTTCGGCAAAGGCGGGACTCGTGTGCCGTAGCACGCCGGCATGCAGATCGCATTTACCATAGTGTGGATCGATCAAGTTTCCTGAGAAGGGATCGTAAGCGATGGCGTTGACGGTGAAATCGCGGCGAGCGGCAGCTTCCGAGTCAGTCAGTTGAGGTTCAGGTTGTACGATGAAACCACGATGACCTGCGCCGGTTTTGGACTCACGGCGGGGCAGACTGAAGTCGTACTCGGCTCCGGCGATGCGCAGTTTAATGACACCAAAACTGCGACCGACCACGTCGGTGCTTCCGAAAGGAGCCAAGACGCGGTGTAGGTGATCGAAGCTCGCTCCGGGAACTTCGACGTCGAAGTCCTTAGGCGCCAAGCCGAGCAACCAGTCACGAACGCAACCTCCGACGAGTCGAGGACGTCCCACGGCGCGCACGGCCTGCAGAACGGTGACGAGAGGAGAGGGCAGTTGCATGGAAAGATCGAGGGTCGCACACGCCGTGTTTGCCGCAGCGTCGTTTACCGGGCTGCTGTGCCGCGCCGTTTACTTGGGATCAGCAAGCAGGCCCAGCCTGCGAGAAAAGCTAAACCTCCCAACGGCGTAATAGGCCCGAGCCAGCGTGGCGCGCCTAAAGCGAGTGCGTAGAGAGAGCCCGAGAAAAAAATCGTTCCGATGATCCACGCCCAACCAGCCACTTGCAGGGATTTGTGGTCTTGTTGGGCGGATTTTGCCGCGCAAAATGTCGAAAGCACGAGGAGGGCGACCGCGTGTATGAGGTGATATTGGACGGCGGTGGACCAGACTTCGGTCATTCCGCGTGCTGATAAGGCGCCCTTTAATGCGTGTGCCCCGAAGGCGCCTAGAGCGACTCCCGAAACCCCTGAAATTCCAGCCGCCGTTTGCATCGTACCCATGAACGTAGTCGAAGATGTTTACACTATTTTGGAACCGCCTAGGGAGTTCCCGGTCCGGTTTCAGAGCAGAAGGGGTCGGTAAGTTAAGACTTGAATTTTACAAACCTATCTTTTCTGTGCCGAAGGCCGATTTAGTCGGCCGACAGAACAAACTACAGAACAACAACACTATGAAAAAGACTGCCCTTCTCCTCGCCGCGATCACCGCTG
>WUUC01091285.1_pt1 | contig 10353 bp, 7 predicted proteins | sample 6278441 | NCBI WGS metagenome assembly WUUC01 (sample SAMN13675441, study PRJNA597444) | soil metagenome | isolation source: soil | place: USA: Washington | collected 2017-10 | reverse complement strand
GGTCGACGTGGCGCTGCTTGGCGATGGCGTGGGCGATCCGGGGACCGCCGGGAGCCCGGTCGAGGTCGACCGCCGAAGCCAGCTCCAGGGTCCGGAGCTTCACCCGGCTCGACCGCGACACCCGGCGGCGGAGCTCGGGCAGCTCGGCCAGGTGCCAGTCCCACACCCGCACCGGTTCGGGCAACCCGCCCAGCCGGCGGCCGTCGGCGGAGATGTACACCCACTCGTCGCCGACGTAGCGGGCACCCCGGTCGGTGAAGGCGAGCAGCGCCTCGGTCTTGCCGCCCTTGGACCATCCCGTGACGAGCGCGCCGCGGCCGCGGTGCTCGAAGGCGGCGGCGTGCAACGCCACCCCTCCGTTGGCGAGGGCGGTGAGGTTGATGATCGCCACCAGCAGCGGCACGCCGGTCAGGCCCCGCTCGCAGACCAGCTCGCAACGGCCGCCGATCTCCGCCATCGGGATCTGTACCCGGGTCCGCGTCTTGTGGCGTCCGCGCAGGACGAGGAAGGCGTCGGAGGTGAACGCCGCCTCCCCTGCGCCCAGGAAGCGCAGCGGCGAGCTGGTGGGCAGTCGATCGACGAAGCGCAGCGTGACGTCGGGTTCTCGGCCCAGAACGCCCGAGGGCGGTCCGAGCTGGCGGGTCACAGCCCGGACCTCGGCCGGGCCGGCGCCGACGAGGCGGATCCCCACCAGGCCGTGGACGTCGTAGTCGACGGTGGTGGTGGCGGTCAGCGTGGACGGCTCAGCCATGGCCTTCCCCCGTCAGCAGCAGGCGCAGGCCCGGCTCGGCGCGCCGGTCCACCAGCAGCCCGCTCAGGTCGGCGTAGTGGCCCCGGCGCCCGGGTCCGATCCGGGTCGCCTCCTTGACCGCCCGGTGCATCCAGCAGCAGTGGAAGAGCGGCTCGACCAGCTCGGCCGGCACCCCGACGGCGGCGCGGTAGGTGGCCACCCAGCCGGCCGCGGATCGACTCACCGGCGTGATGGCGAGGAGGTCGTCCGAGGCCGCCCGCAGCCGGTTGCGCACGCGGCGACGGCGGCTCGACTGCACCACGAACGAGCGCAGGAAGTAGAAGAGGTCCCAGAGCGGCGGACCGGGCTCCTCGGTCGCCTCCCAGTCGAGGAAGGTGGCCGATCCGCTGGCGCCGACGACGACGTTCCAGGTCCCGAGGTCGCCGTGGTGCAGCACGCCCGGGAACCGCTCGGCTCGGACGACCGCCTCCACCTGTGCCTCGAGGACCCGCCGATGGGCGGCGTCGGGGGCGAACAGCTCGGTGTAGCGGACGAGCAGCTCGGCCAGCGGGCCGGCGGCGAGGGCGGGATCGACGTCGCGGGCGGTCGAACGGCCGAGGTCGGTGATCCCGGTCACGGCGTCGGCCGCGATCGCACAGTCGGGATCGAGCGTGCTGGCCTCGACGAACGGACGGCCGGCGACCATCGACTCGGCGGCGAAGGCCAGGCCGCCGGCCTCGCCGGAGAAGCGCACCTGCGGCCCGCGACCGGCGACGGACGGGAGCTCGTCGACCCGCTCGAGGGCGGCCACCTCGTTGCGGAGCCGTCCGTTGAAGCGGTCGTCCTTGGTCACCTTGACCACCAGCTCGGGCTCGCCCGCCCCCGGTGCGAAGACGAACACCACCGCCTTCTGCGACGGGTAGTCGCCCCGGGCCCAGAGCGCCCAGCCGTGCCCGGCCACGTCGACGCCGACCTCGGCGGCGGCGGCGGCGAGCCAGGCCGGCGGTCGGGTCGACGCCGCCGCCGGGAGCAACCGTGCTCCCCGACTCCCGGGCCGGGGGGCCGGAAGACGGCGACGGATGCGGCCCGGCAGGTGGCGGGTCAGCCGCCCGGGTGCTCCGGCGGTAGCCGGTTGATCGGCGAGCCAGGCGGTGGCGGCGGCGTCGGCGGTCGGCACGGCGGTCACCATGCGGCCTCGCGCCGGCGTGAGCTCGAACGTTGCGTTCGATCGGTCGCCGTCGACGCCGTCGACGAAGGCCTGGCCCTCCGGCGCCAGCAGCCCCGCGATGGCCTCGCTCCGCCCGCCCGGCCCGGCGACCACCACGTCGAAGGGGCCGGTGGCGTCCTCGAGCGCCGCCGTCACCACCTCGGCGGCGTGCTCGCGCAGCCACCGTCGATCGCGCTCGTCGACCGCAGCGGCCAGGAGCACCCGGCCCGGATCGAGGCGGTCGAGCAGGAACCACCACGGCGGGCAGGCCAGGCCGCCCCTCGCGTTGGTGCCGGGGTTCAGCTCGGGGGCGAGGGTGTTCTCGAGCATCACGGCGCGCCCTTCGGCGCCGGCGGCCCGGCCAGCAGCCGGCCGACGAGCGGGATTCGACGGATCTCGGGGAAGGTCTCGCCGATGCGCAGCTCGGCCCGCCCCACCCAGAGGACGACGGCGGTGGCGGCGAGCGCCAGCGCCAGCGCCGCGATCAGCCCCAGCTCGATCACCTGCTGGCCGACGAACAGCACCGCGGCGGCGGCAACGATGGTCAGGTAGAGGCCGAGGTACTGCCGCTCGAACAGCGGGATGCCCGTGCCGAGGCGCAGCCCGGCCTGCTTCAGCACGTTGTAGAAGGCGAGGGTGATGGCCGAGGCAGCCACCGCGCCCGCCGTGCCGAACTTCGGGATGAGGGTGAACAGGAGCACCAGGTTGACCAGGGCGGCAACCACGGCGATCACCGCCGAGTACCGCACCTTGCCGATCATCTTGAGGGTGGTGCCGTTGGAGCCGAGGGCGGCGTTGAAGTAGTAGGCGGCGGCCAGTACGGCGAGGTAGGTGCCGGAGCTGGCGTACTCGTCACCGAAGAGGCCGACGGTGACGGGCTCGGACAGACCGAAGGTCAGGGCGAAGATGGGAAAGGTCATCACCGCCATCCAGGCGGCCGTCTGCCAGTAGAGCTGGCGGACGCCCTCGTGGTTGCCGCGGGTGAACAGGCGGGCGACCATCGGCGCGAAGAGCAGGGCGAAGCTGGTCATCACGATCTGGTTGGTCCTGGCCACCGGCGCCACGGCGCGGTAGGCGGCCACCGACGTGGTGCCGGCGTGCGCCTTGAGCAGGATGACGTCCAGGCTGTTCATGAAGACGAACAGCAGGTCCGAGGTCACCAGCGGCAGCGTGTAGGCGGTCACCTCGCGGACCGGGAACGAGATGCGGTCACCCCCGAGGCGCAGGCCACGCTGGCGGAACACCCGGAAGATCATCGAGGAGTACACGACCAGCCCGAAGGCGCCGGCGGCCACGTACCCGACGGCCAGGAAGATGACCTCCTGGTCGGCCAGCACGAGGATGGCCACCACCAGCAGGCGCAGACCGGGGGCCAGGACGTGGCGGCGGAAGAAGATGGCGCGCGGCTTGGCGAAGACGGCGAAGAGGCCGGCCACCGTGTCGTCGAGGGCCTGCACCGGCGCGAAGAAGACCATCACCGCCAGCAGGGCGGCGAGCTCGGTGTCGCCGTCGGCGAGGTCGCCGCGGACGGCGAAGATGATCCCCACCGCCGCGATCCCGAGGCCGACGATCGACAGCACCTGCATGGCGATGGCGCCGAACAGCTTCGGGGTGTCTCCCTGTTCGTCGTAGACGGCGACGAAGCGGGCCATGCCCCGGTCGAGGCCCAGCGTGATGAGCTGGGCGACCATCATGGCGATCGACAGCGCGTAGGCGAAGGCGCCGTAGTCGGACTTGCTCAACGTGCGGACGATCAGGACCTGCACGAGCAGGTTGGCGCCGATCGAGAGCAGCTTGCCGATCAGCAGCAGGCTCGACCCCCGGATGTGCCGGCTGACGTCGTCCTTGCCCGACCCGGCGGGTGCGGTGGCCGGACCGGCGGCGTCGCCCGGCGATCCGGACGAGGTGTCGGTCCGCTGGTCGATGGAGGACATGGGCGTCATGGGGTGGCCGCCGCCACCGTGGCTCCTGGTCGGTCGCGGCTCTTGCGCTGGCGCTCGGCGTAGCGGCGCCACACGAGGGCGGTGACCCGCCGGCGCGTGTCCTCCACGGCGGCCGAAGCGTCGACCACGGTAGCGGCGGAGAGGCGTTGGGCCAGGTCGGCGTAGGCGCGACGGTCGGCCTCCAGCCGTTCGAGCCCGTGCTCGGGCTTGCGCCGATGGACGACCTCGGCCGGTGCGTCCAGCACCACGGTCACGTCGGGGGTGGGCAGGGCGGCGGCCAGCAGTCGCCGGCGCAGGACCGACCGCCGGCTGGTCGGTCGCGCCCCGGCCAGCCTCGCCTCGATCGGGTGACGGTCGAACACCACCACCCGGCCCCGCAGCTGGTGCCACGCCGCGACCAGGCCCGTCCGCCAGAGCCGCCCCACCGTGGTGACCAGGGTCGCCCCGGGCAGCCGCCGGCGGCGAGACCACTTCGGATAGGTGCCGGCGTACACCCGCCGGGTCGGCAGGAAGGAGGAGACGCAGAGGCCTTCGGCCAGCGTCGACTTGCCCACCCCGTCGGGCCCGAGCAGCACCACCGACAGGCCCCGGGCCGACGCCGCCGTCAGCGGCTTGGCCAGGTGGCGCAGCGTCCGGTTGGCCAGCGCCCGCCGGGCCACCGCCAGCCTCTGTCCCCGCCGGAGGGCGGCCCGGAGGGCCGGCCGGATCGCGGCGACGTCGTCCCAGCGCTCATCTCGCACCGCCGCCACCAGCGCCGTCCATCGCGAATCGTCCCCGCCGCCGGCGTCGTCGATCAGCCGGCCCAGGGCTCCGCCGTCGCCCGCGCCGGCGACCGCCTCGAGCACGGCGGTGCGGTCGCGGTCGCGCAAGGCCGGGCGGTCGAGCAGGGCGTGCAGCGCCAGCGCAGCGAAGTGGTCCGGCGGAGCGAGCCGAGGCGGGCCACCGCCCACCTGGCGGTCGCGCAGCGAGCGGGCCGCGGTCCCCGTGGCCAGCTCGTGGTGGGGACCGAAGGCGAGGTCGGTCACGGCGTCGATCTTCAGCCAGCGGTCGCCGCCGGGCTCGGGCGCGACCCAGAAGCGGTGCGGGGCCCGGCCCCACGCCGGGACCCGGGCGAAGCCGAGGGCGGCCACGGCCACCTCGGCCCGGTCGGCGTCGGCGGGATCGATGAGCACGTCGAGCTCGACCACGGCACCGTCGCCGAGCCCCGGAGCGCGCAGGACGGACCACGCCACCCCGGCCTCGTCGAGGGCCCGGGCGGCATCATCGAACAGTTGTCCCCCCATTCCATCCCTCGTGGCCGACGGCAGGACCAGACGCTCGCAGACCGGCCCACCCCCGGTATCCGACCCGAGGGTGAATGGGACTACCGCGTCTGGAGGGCCACAATCGGCCGTTCTGGGGCCACGATGAAGCGACCGGAAAGGAGCGTCGTGGACGCGACCATCCCCGAGACCACCAGCGCGGCCCGGCGCAGCAGCCGCCGGCCCGGCCGGCGAGCGCGCTCGTGGGCTCCGATCCTGGTCGTCGCGGTGCTGGCCGCCCTCCTGGCGGTGGTGGCGGGACCCTGGCGGTCCGACGACGGGGGCGGACCGGCCCCCGGCGACGACCAGCGGCGCGACGACCGGGGCCGCGGCGACGACATCGGCGACGGTGGTCACGACGAGCCGGTGGCCATCGAGCCCGTCGAGGGCGACGAGAGCCGCATCCTCGACTACGGCGAGGTGCTCGAGCACAGCCGCGCCGCCGCCCGGGGCGAGGAACCGTGGGCCGGGGCGGTCGAGGACCTGGTCGACTTCGCCGACGAGGCCGTCGACGACGAGCCCGATCCCCAGCAGCCGCTCGACATCGAGGGCACCGAGGGCCCGTTCGTGGACGACACCACCGCCGCGTATGCGCTGGCGCTGGCCCACGTGGTGACCGGCGAGGATCGCTACGCCGACGCCTCGCTCGCGGTCGTGGACGCCTGGGTCGAGACCACCGAGGACACCGAGAACACCTGCCGCACCGACGGGTCGTGCCAGACCTCGCTGATCATCGGCCGGGTCGCCCCCGGCTTCGTGTTCGCCGTCGACCTGCTCCGCTCGGCGGGCGTGGTGGACGACGCCGACCTCGAGCCGTTCCACGACTGGCTGCGCGACGTCATCCTCCCCACCGCCTCCGAGCGGATCAACAACTGGGGTGACGCCGGCAACTACATGCGCTTCGCGGTGGCGGCGGAGCTGGGCGACGAGGAGGAGATGGCCCGAGCGGTCCGCCTGTGGCGCCGGGGCATGGACCTCGTCGACGAGGACGGCCACATCCCCGAGGAGACCCGCCGGGAGAAGGGCGGCCTGACCTACACCCAGGAGGCGCTCGGCTACAAGGTGGCCACCGCGGACCTCGCCCAGCGCCAGGGCGTCGACCTCTGGAACTACGAGGGAGCCGAGGGAACGACCCTCAAGCAGGCGGTCGACTACCTGGCCCGGTACCTGGCCGACCCCGGCGACTGGCCCTGGTACGACGACGAGGTCGGCGAGCCGACGCCGGCGCCGTTCTGGGAGATCGCCTACCGCCAGTGGGGCGATGACGACTACGTCCCCTTCCTCGAGGACGAGCGGCCCTTCGGCGAGCAGGGCCACTCCGCCATCCGCTGGACGACCCTCACCCACGCCGATGCCTAGATTTTGCCGCCTCGATGGCGGCGTCGGCGTTGAAAACTTCAGCTGGGGTATGAGAGATCACCCTTCGGTCGGTGTCTGCCGCATTCGCAGTGGAGCATCGTGGACCGAACGGACCACTCACAGGGGGACTCCATGGTTGCGGTAGTGACCGGCGCGGCCGGCTTCATCGGCTCGACGCTCTGCCGCGACCTCTTGGCCGCCGGGGAGACGGTGCGGGGCATCGACTGCCTGACCAAGAACTACGCCCTCGACCGCAAGGTGGCCAACCTCTCGCCCCTGCTGGACCACAGCCGGTTCGAGCTGCTGTACGCCGACCTCACCACCTCGGACCTGGAGCCGGTCCTCCACGACGCCGACGTCGTGTACCACATCGCCGGCCAGCCGAGCGTGGGCGCCTCCTGGGGGGTCTCCTTCAACGACTACAGCCGCAACAACCTCGAGGCCACCCGTCGCCTGCTCGACGCCTGCTGCGGCCGCTCGGTCCGCAAGTTCGTCTACGCCTCGAGCTCATCGATCTACGGCGACGCCGAGGTCCGGCCCACCCCCGAGACGGCGCTGCCCCGGCCGGTCTCGCCCTACGGCGTGACCAAACTGGCCGCCGAGCACCTCTGCTACGTCTACCAGCGCAACTTCGGGCTGCCGACCGCCGCCCTACGCCTGTTCACCGTCTACGGCCCGGCCCAGCGGCCCGACATGGCCTTCAGCCGGATCGTCGACTCGGCCGTCAACGGCACACCCTTCCTCATGAACGGCGACGGCCTGCAGACCCGTGACTTCACCTTCGTGGACGACGTGGTCGCTGCCTTCCGGCAGGCGGCGGAGTCGGACTGGACCGGCGTGGCCAACATCGGTGGCGGCTCGGAGGTCACCCTGGTCGAGTCCATCCGGGTCGTCGAGGACCTGTGCGGTCCGGTCAACCTCGTGCAGGGACCGCCCCAGGCCGGTGACGCGCGCCATACGAGCGCCGACATCAGCCTCGCCCGAGCCGCCTTCGGCTACGCGCCCTCCACCTCGATCGCCGACGGGCTCGAGGCCATGGTGGCCTCGGTCCGCAGCGCCGAGCGCGAAGCCGAGGTCGCCTGATGTCGAGGATGATCGACGGCGGGGGCTCGGGATCGCGCCTGGCCTTCTGGCGCCAGCGCCGCGACCGCCACGGCGAGACGGTGCTCTCGGCCTCGCCTCGGGTCGCGCCGTCCCAGCTGGCCGCCTGCACGGTCGGGTTGCTCGCCTCGGGCGTCTTCCTGGCCCGCGGCTTCATCGGGCTGCAGCCGGGCCGGCCGGCGGCGCTCATCGCCGGCTTCGTCCTGGCGGCGTGGTCGGTGATCGGCCTGGCCGCCGACCACATCGCCGTCCGGGCCGCTCCCGAAAAGCCCGAGGAGGCGCTGCAGCGGGAGCTGAACCGGAGCCGGCGTCACGTCCACGCCTTGGCCCTGGTCCGCTTCCTGTGTGACGCCGGCCAGGCCACCCAGGTCATCGGCCGCCTGCGCAGCACCGACCAGGCGTGGTGGGACCGCGGCAACCACCTGGTCGTCCTCCTGCCCGAGACCGAGCGGGACGAGGCGGTGCGCTTCGTGGGCCGCATCCACGACCTGCTGCCCTCGACCCCGGTGCAGCTGGCCGCGTTCCCCGACGACGGGCTCACCAGCGGCGCCCTGCTCGACGCCCTGCGCGAGCACCCGGGCTTCTTCCCCGGCTCGATCCCGACCGACCTCGTCACCAGCGACTCGCCCGACGACAAGGTCTTCGGCCGCACGGCCACCCAAGAGGCCTCCTGATCCGATGCCTCGCCGCCGCTACCTCGCCACGAAGCGGGCCTTCGACCTCGGCGTCTGCCTGATCGCGCTGCCGCTGCTGCTGCCGGTGTTCGTGCTCTGCTGGCTCGCGGTCAGGATCGACTCGCCGGGCCCGGCCACCTTCACCCAGCTGCGCACCGGCCGCCACGGCAAGCGGTTCCACATGTACAAGTTCCGCACGATGGTGCAGAACGCCGAGGAGCTCAAGGCGTCGCTGGCCCACCTCAACGTCCTGCCCTGGCCCGACTTCAAGATCATCGACGACCCCCGGATCACCCGGGTCGGCCGGTTCCTGCGCAAGACCAGCCTCGACGAGCTGCCGCAGGTCATCAACATCATCAAGGGTGACATGTCGCTGGTCGGACCCCGCCCGACCTCCTTCGCGCCGGACACGTACGCGCTGTGGCACACCCGGCGCTTGGAGGTGCGCCCGGGGGTTACGGGCCTGTGGCAGATCCGGGGCCGCAACTCCACCACCTTCGACGAGCGGCTGCGGCTCGACGTCCAGTACATCAACCACATGTGCCTCCCGCTGGACCTCGAGATCCTGGGTCACACCGCCGCCGCCGTGTTCAAGCGTTCCGGCGCCTGAACCCGAACGGGAGGGGCCGTGGCAGGCAAGACGAGGAGGCGGGGCTCGAGGCGGCCGCACCTGGTGCTGTTCCTCGTCGTCCTCGGGCCGCTCCTGCTGACCGCGGTCTGGGTCCAGGGCCTGTTGCGCCGGTCCCCCGGGGACGAGGCGGCCACCAACACCGACGTCGAGCTCGAGGTCGACAGCCTCAGCGGCCCCGCCGCGGCACCGCCGGCGCTCGAGGGACCCGAGTACGACACCAGCCTCATCACCAGGCCGACCGGCGAGCAGCCGGTGAGCCAGACCTGGTTCCACGACGGCACCTGGTGGGGCGTGCTGCACGACAAGCAAAGCGGCGACTTCCACATCTGGGCCCTCGACTGGGCCACCCAGGCCTGGGCCGACACGGGGGTGCTCGTCGACGACCGCGAGTTCGTGCGGCCGGACGTCATGTGGGACGGCTCGCACCTCTACGTGGTCGCCTCGGGCACCCGTGACTACCGATCCCACGGGCTGCGCCTGACCCGCTACGGCTACGACCGCGACGCCAGGCGCTACCAGGTCGACGCCAACTTCCCGGTCGGGCTCACCGATGGCGGCGTCGGCCACACGGTCATCACCAAGGACACCACCGGGGTGCTGTGGGTCTCCTACCTGCAGAACGGCCGGGTGACGGTCAACCACAACACGAGCTCGGAAGCCATCTGGGGCCAGCCCTACGTGGTCCCGGGCCCGGCCCAGGAGCTGAGCGCCGACGACCAGGTGATCCAGCGCTTCGACACCCGGGTGGCCATCGCGTGGACCAACACCTCGCGCGACTCGCTGTTCGTCAGCACCCACGAGGCCGGCGCCGCCGACGATGCCTGGACGACCACCGAGCACGAGTTCCGCGGCCTGGCCGACAAGGCCAACCACCTCAGCACCAAGGCGATCGGCACCGGCGACGAGGCTCGGTTGCTGGTCGTCGCCGAGACGGGACTCAACGAGACGGGGAGCAACGAGAACGACCCGCGCGTCGTCCTGTTCGACGTCCGGCCCGACGGTGCCTCGACCTCGTACCTGGTGGCCGAGGTCGGCGACAAGGTCACCCGGCCGACGCTCCTGATCGACCGGGAGGCCGGTCAGGTGATCGTGGTGGCCACCTCGCCGCCCAACGGGGGCCTCATCACCATGAAGGAAGCGCCGCTCGACACGCTCGAGTTCAAGGCGGGGGCGGGCGAGCGACTGATCGCCGGTCTGTTCTTCTCCGACTTCGGCACCTCGACCAAGCAGAACCTCAGCGCCTCCACCGGGCTGCTCGTGCTCGCCTCCGACGACCAGCACGGCCGCTACCTCCACGGCGCCCGTTCCCTCGGCGGTCCGCCACCGGGCACCCAGGTCGCGGGGCCGACCCGCCCGGCGCCCGACCGGGCCGAGCGCACCGTTCTCGCCCACGAGACCTTCGACCCC
>WUUC01038327.1_pt1 | contig 10355 bp, 8 predicted proteins | sample 6278441 | NCBI WGS metagenome assembly WUUC01 (sample SAMN13675441, study PRJNA597444) | soil metagenome | isolation source: soil | place: USA: Washington | collected 2017-10 | reverse complement strand
GCCGCCATCGGGTTTTCGAACCACCAGTCCCGGCCCGGCGTGTGCAGGATGGCGTTCAGCGTGCCGCCGTCGCCCCTGAGGAAGGCGATCCACAGCCAGGCCACCACCACCCCGGGCAGGATCCAGGCGACCAGCACGAGCGTCTCTACGGTCGTCCTGACCGGCGCCCGCGCTGAACGCAGGAACCAGGCCAGCGCGAACCCGAGGACGTTCTGCCCGATGATCGCCGAGCCGAAGACGAACAGCAGGGTTCGGCCGAGCGCGGCCCGGAACTGCGGGTCCTGGACCGCGCTGGTGTAGTTGCCGGCGCCGATGACCTCGGGGTTGGCCGCCTCAAGCCCGGTCAGCCGGTAGTTGGTCAGGCCGAGGTAGAGCGTCCACAGCGCCGGCAGGATCAAGAAGACCGCAATGAGCAGCAGGGCCGGGGCGACGAAGGTCAGCGCCCTGCGCCGCCCCAGCCCGGCGGCATCGGCCGGCCGGTCAGCCGGTATTGACGTTGGCAGCGCCACCGACCGCCTGCTCCAGGTTCTGCTCGTACGACGTGACGGCCGCATCGACGCCGTCGCCCGCCACGACGTCGCCGGTCGCCTCCTGCAGCGCGCTGGACACCTGCGGATAGGCCGCGACCCCCGGGCGTACGGCGGTGATCGGCAGCACCTTGGTCGCGATGAAGTTCAGCAGCGGGTCGCTGGTCAGCATCTCGGCGTTGACGTCGTTACGCGGGCTGATGCCGACCGCGCCGCGCCGCACCTCGTCCTTGACGGCGTCCCGGCTCTTCATGAAGGTCAGCAGCTCCCAGACCAGGCCGGCGTTCTTGGTGCGCGGGTTGACCACCCAGCCGACGCCGCCGGACATGCTGACGTGGTCCTGGCCGCGGACGCCGGCGCCCGGCCGCATCGCCGGGATCAGCGTGTATCCCACCGTCTGGTCGCGATCCCGCATGGGCGCGACCTCCGCGTTCGGCCCGACCACTTCGCGCCAGAAGTAGTCGCTCTCCAGCAGCATCCCGACTTTGCCGGCGGCGAACCGGGCGAACGACTCGTCCCGCCCCTGCGGGCTCTGCTGCAGCTTCGGGTCGCCGAGGCCGGTCGTGTAGATCCGCCGGTACAGGTCGAGGACGTCACGGATCTGCCGCGTGCCGCCCAGCCACTTGCCGTTCTGATAGATCTCCGTCCCGGTGCCGGCGAGCAGCGGAAGCACGCCCTGCATCGTGGTCGCCTCGGTCATCGCGGTGCCGGCGTTGAGCTGGATCGGGGTGACGCCGTCGATCGACTTCAGCCGCTCACCGGCCGCCAGGATGTCCTCCCAGCTCTTCGGCTGCCAGTCGGCGGGCAGTCCGGCCTGGGCGAACAGCTTCTTGTTGTAGAAGATCACCCGGCCGTCGGTGCCGGTCGGCATGCCGTACTTCTGCCCGCCGAACGCCATGATGTTCTGCACCGGGCCGGGGATCTGCCGCCAGCCGTCCCATTGGTCGGCCTGCCGGCCGGCGACCTTGGCCAGCGGCGCGATGTAGCCGGCCTGGGCGAACTCGCCCACCCAGATACCGTCGATCTCGATCAGGTCGGCGCCGCCGCCGGTCTTCAGGTCGAGCGCGGTCTTCTGCTTGTACGGCGCGTCGTCCACGCCGGTGCCCTCGAACCGTACGTCGACCGTCTTGCCCTTGCTCTTCTGCAGTTCCTCGAACCTGGGGATGACGTAGTCGGTGATCCACTCGGCCTTGGCGGTGTTCTTGCCGCCCTTGACGGAGTTGGCACTGATGCGCAGGGTGGTCGTCCCGCCGCCGGCCGCTCCGGAGCAGCCGGACAGGGCGAGCCCCAGCGCCATGATCGTTGCCGCCACTCGCGTGATCTTCATGCGCTCGCTCCAGGGGTTCGGTTCGCCACGCATGCCTACGTTGAGTAACGTCAGGCTCTCACGATCATCAAAGCCCGCAGATCACAATTCGGGCTCACCTCCGTATGTCGGACGCACCTCCGTATGCGTGCGAGGGCGCGGCCGCCGATTACCTCCGCCGCGGTCAACGGTGGCCGGAATCGGCCTGCAGTTGGCGCTCGATGGAATCGGCGTTGGCGAGTACGAATTCGAACATCGGCTGGTTCAACGGGTAGACCTGCTTGCCGGTCACGAGCGCTGACAGCTCTTCTCGGCGAACCCATCGGCCCCGGTTATCGATGGCACCGGTGGGCGCGCCCTTACCGGACGTCTCGACGATGAAGACCAAAGACAGGTAGTTGAGCCGGCCATGGGTAATGACGACCTGGTTTGGCTGTACGGCCTCGATGGTCACACCACCGGTATGCCTCGTCGTCGATATATTCGCTATCCGTATCGGCCGCCTGATCCGCAGCCCGGACTCCTCCAGGAGTTCACGCTTGGCGGCATCCGCGAAGTTCTCGCCTCGTTCGATGCGCCCTTGCGGAAACTCGAGGCTGCCGAAATAATCCGGCTCCCGGACTACCGGCGCCCGCCGCTCTTGTACATATATATGCAGTCTATCGTCCACCAGCCTGGTGGGGATAATACTCACCACAAGCGACGGCTTTGGCCGCTGCACCGCCCGCTCGGCACTGATCACGGCCCACGAGATCGGAATGTGCATATAGTCGCCGTCGACACGAAATCCCGTCTCCTCAACTTCCGGCGGCGGATCGTTTATGAGCTCGCGGAGTCGACGTTGATGCTTCGCCGGTACCGTGCCCGCCCGTGATATCCACTCTTCGATGCTCTGCCGGTAGATTCGACGCAGCTCGACGGATGATTCGACCGAGTAGCCATGCCCGCGCAGCAGGGACGCGAACAAAGGTGTCGTCGGCACGTCGTGCTTGAGCGGATTACGCAGCCGGGCGACCTCTATGCACCACTCGGCGCCGACGCCCTCGTAATCGCCGAGCACCTTCTCGGCAATCGTCAGCGTACCGTCCGCGCGCAGAAGTCTCCCCGCCTCGCTGAGCACCCGATCGCGATCGGCGTACTGCAGCATGGAACACTCGACGATGAGGTCGAAGGTATCGGGCTGGAACGGCAGTCGTTCCCCATCCGCCTCGACCAGGGGAATGCCCTCCGACACCGCACGGAGCATGTGGAAGGAAAGGTCCGCGACAACCCAGTGGCCGGCGATCCGCCGTCCCCGCTCGGCCAGCCGACCTGTTCCGCCACCCAGGTCGAGGCACATCGCGTCGGATCGCAGCGCCCGCACCGGGCGCAGTGTTTCCGCTATGAGACGTTTGTCATGATTCCAGACGGTGTATGAATCATAGCTGGGAGCCCGTTTTTCAAACTGATCCCGGACGGCTTCCTTGTGCTCACGTGCCCCCAGCAGCGACCGCAGTTGCCCGAACGATGCGCTCTCCCGGCCGGAGACCATCTGTGACCGGGCGGCCGTGCCATTCCCGTCCTTGCGCTTCTTACCGTTGCGGCCACGCGACACTGGAGGCATGTTCACGATCGTAAGGTGAGGCCCGCCGTCCCCGCGGCAGCTGTGCGCTTCGTGACCGCGAGTCGTCTCGGACTTATCCCCAGAACGAGATTCCAATGTGATCGCGCGCCGGGCGCGTGCATGCTCTTTGGAGTCATGACGGAACAGGCCGTCACGATCACGAGGAGTGGAGCTACGATGCACGTCCGAACCAGCGACATCAAGGCGCGGCTGTCCGCGCTCGAAACGTACGTCGGCGAGAAGAAGGAATCCCGCGGCATGACCCTCACCAGCAGGATCGAAGCTCAGCACCGCATGCTGGTCGCGCTCGGCGAAAACCAAAGCGAGACCAACCGCCGGCTCACCCGCGTCGAGGAGCGCGTCACCGGCCTCGAGACCGAGGTCCGTGGGCTCCGGACCGACATGACTGCGCTTCAGTGCGAAATGACCGAGGTCCGCGGCACGCTGGGGACCGTCCTGCACGGTGTCACCGCGATCAAGAACCTGGTGACGCCGCCGGACGATCCCGCAGTAGCTCCTCCGCCGAACGGCGCACCCCCCGCTACCTAGGTAGCCGAGGGCCGCCGGCCGGGGATGTCAAGGTTGGAGGCTGACCAGGCGCCGCTCGGTCATCTCCTCGATGGCGAACCGCGGGCCCTCGCGGGTGTTGCCGGAGTCCTTGACCCCGCCGTACGGCTGCTGGTCGGCACGGAAGGTCGGCACGTCGTTGACGATCACCCCGCCGAACTCCAGCGTCTGGCCGGCCCGCAGCGCCTTGCCCAGGTCGGCGGTGAAGACGCCGGCCTGCAGGCCGTACACCGAGTCGTTCGCCAGGGTGAGTGCCTCGTCGAAGGACCGGTATCGGGTGATGGTGACGACCGGCCCGAACACCTCCTGGCACTGCAGCCGCACGTCCGCGGGCGCGTTCTCGACGACCGTGGGGCGCAGCACGCCATCGACGATGTCGCCGCCGGCCAGCACCTTGGCGCCGGCTGCGACGGCCTCGTCGATCCACTCCTTGACCCGGTCGGTGTCGCCCTTGGAGATCAACGCCGAGACGTCGGTCTTCTCGTCGGCAGGGTCGCCCACGACCAGTCCCTCGACCTTGCCCACGAGGGCGGCGACGAAGTCGTCGGCGACGTCGTCGTGCACATAGATCCGCTGGGTGGAGATGCACGACTGCCCGGCGTGCGAGAACCCGGCCACCGCGACCTTCGCGGCGGCGGTCGCCCAGTCGCTCGGCGAGTCGATGATCAGCGGCGAGTTCGAGCCGAGCTCGAGGCGCACCTTCTTGCGCGCCGCCTTCGCCGCCATCGCCCAGCCCACCTCGGATGAGCCGGTGAAGGTGATATATGCCACATCGTCGTGGGTGGCCAGCGCCTCGCCCACGACGGAGCCGGAGCCGGTGATCACGTTGAGCCAGCCGGCGGGCACGCCCAGACCGTGCAGCAACTCGGCCAGCAGCAGCGACGAGACGGGAGTCTGGGAGGCGGGCTTCAGCACCACCGGGCAGCCGGCCGCGATCGCCGGGGCCAGCTTGTGCGCCACCAGGTTGAGCGGGAAGTTGAACGGCGAGATCGCCGCCACCACGCCGACCGGCACCCGGAGCGTGAAGGCGGTCTTGCCGGCTCCGGCCGCGGTGGCGTCGATGGGGATGACCTCGCCGGCGAGCGTACGGGCCTCGGCGGCCGCGAACGCGAAGGTCTCCACCGCCCGGGCGGCCTCCACCCGGGCGGTCTTGAGCGGTTTGGCCGATTCATGGGCGATGGCCCTGGCGAAGTGCTCCTGGCGGTCGTTCAGCGCGGCCGCGGTCTGTTCGAGCAGCCGGATCCGGTCCGTACGAGCGAAGTCGCCGCGGCGCAGCGCGGCGGCGGCGGCCGCGACGGCCCGTTCCACATCGCGCGGACCGGCCGCGGGAACTTGGGCGAGTAGACCGTCGTCGTACGGGGACCGTACTTCTATCAAGCCGTTCTCACCGGACGGGATCCACTCAGCATCGATCAGCATGCCAGGTACGGAAAATCGCGGTTCACTCATGAATGGGCACCTCCGCCTCCGAATCTATGCCGTCAAAGGACTTGGTGGCAGGCCACAACGATCGGGGTAGGGATCCTGTAAATACCGGGCTTGTCCCCGAATGCGTGGCGTCTGCCACCATGACACGACAGCCTCCCGCCCCCTGCGGGATCCGCGGGGGTCAGGGGTGATCAGGTGCATACCCGCCATGAGCGGGGAAATCACCCGGGTCGCCCCATGGGCGGCGCGACGAAGGCCGGGTCGCGGCGACCCCGCGCACCGGCCCCGAACGCACGAGGAGCGCACGTGACCGTCGACGCCTCACGCGGTGCACCACCGGGCACCGTGCAGGATTCATCCGCAGAGCTGGTCCAGTTGCTCACCCCCGAGGGCGAGCGGGTAGAGCACCCGGACTATCCGCTGGACCTGACCGTTGACGAGATCCGCGATCTCTATCGCGATCTTGTTATTGTCCGCCGCATCGATCTCGAAGCGGTGGCCCTCACCCGCCAGGGCGAGCTGGGCATCTGGGCGTCCCTGCTCGGCCAGGAGGCGGCACAGATCGGCCCCGGGCGGGCCCTCGCCGATCAGGACATGGTGTTCCCCACCTACCGGGAGCACGGCGTGGCGTGGTGCCGCAACGTGGAGCCGATCAAGCTGCTCGGGCTCTACCGCGGGGTCAACCACTCCGGATGGGATCCCAAAGAGCACAACTTCCACCTGTACACGATCGTCATCGGCAGCCAGACGCTGCACGCCACGGGCTATGCGATGGGCGTTCAGCGCGACGGCGCGATCGGCACCCCGGGCGGCGCGGCCACCATCGCGTACTTCGGCGACGGCGCCACCTCGCAGGGCGACGTCAACGAGGCGTTCGTCTGGGCGTCGGTGTTCAACGCCCCGGTCGTGTTCTTCTGCCAGAACAACCAGTGGGCAATCTCCGAGCCGCTGGAAAAGCAGTCCAGGATCCCGCTGTACCGGCGGGCGCAGGGCTTCGGCTTCCCCGGCATCCGCGTTGACGGCAACGACGTGTTCGCCTGCCTCGCCGTCACCCGCCGGGCGCTGGACAGCGCCCGCGAGGGCCAGGGTCCGACGCTCATCGAGGCCTACACGTACCGGATGGGCGCGCACACCACGACCGACGATCCGACCCGGTACCGCCTCGAGGCGGAGCTGGAGGCGTGGAAGCTCAAGGACCCGATCGAGCGGGTCAAGGCCTACCTGGTCAAGAACGAGATGGCGGACGCCGCGTTCTTCGACGAGGTCGACGCCGAGGCCAAGCGGGTCGGCGCCGACGTGCGCAAGCAGTGTCTCGAGCTGCCCGACCCCGGCCCCTTGACCATCTTCGAGAACGTGTACGCGGAACCGCACCCGCTGATGACCGAGGAGCAGGAGCAGTTCGCCGCCTACCTCGCCGGTTTCGCCGATGAAGATGAGGAAGGCAGGGCATCATGACAGAGACGATCATGCTGGGCAAAGCGCTCAACGCCGGTATGCGCAAGGCCATGGAAGACGACTCCAAGGTCCTCATCATGGGCGAGGACGTCGGCAAGCTCGGCGGGGTGTTCCGGGTGACCGACGGGCTGCAGAAGGACTTCGGCGAGAGCCGCGTCATCGACACCCCGCTCGCCGAGTCGGGCATCGTGGGGACCGCGATCGGGCTGGCGCTGCGCGGCTACCGGCCGGTGTGCGAGATCCAGTTCGACGGGTTCGTGTTCCCGGCCGCCAACCAGATCATCTGCCAGCTGGCCAAGATGCGCATGCGCTCCCTCGGCACCGTGAACCTGCCGGTGGTCGTACGGATTCCGTGCGGCGGCGGCATCGGCGCGGTCGAGCATCACAGCGAGTCGCCGGAGGCGTACTTCACCCACACCGCCGGTCTGCGGGTGGTGGCCTGCTCCAACCCGGCGGACGCCTACTCGATGATCCAGCAGGCGATCAAGTCCCCGGATCCGGTGATCTTCTTCGAGCCCAAGCGGCGCTACTGGGACAAGGCGCCCGTGTCGCTCGACCTGGGCCCGGACCTGTCCGGGGCGCCCCCGCTGCACCAGGCCGTCGTCGCCAGGTCCGGTGACGACGTGACGGTGCTGGCGTACGGTCCGATGGTGAAGACCTGCCTGGAGGCCGCGGCGGCCGACGAGGAGCGGTCGCTGGAGGTCATCGACCTGCGCTCGCTCAACCCGCTGGACATCGACACGGTCACCGAGTCGGTACGCCGCACCGGGCGGTGCGTGGTCGCCCACGAGGCCCCGGTGTTCAGCGGATACGGCGCCGAGCTCGCCGCCCGCATCACCGAGAAGTGCTTCTACCACCTGGAGGCGCCGGTGCTCCGGGTGGGCGGCTTCTCCACGCCGTACCCGCCGTCCCGGGTCGAGGAGCAGTACCTGCCCAACCTCGACCGGATTCTCGATGCCGTCGACCGGGTCTTCGGGTGGTGAGGCAGATGGCCGATGTCAAGCGGTTCAAGCTTCCGGACGTCGGTGAGGGTCTCACCGAGGCGGAGATCATCAAGTGGCATGTCCACCCCGGCGACGCCGTCGAGGTGAACCAGACCATCGTCGAGATCGAGACCGCAAAGGCCGTGGTCGAGCTGCCCTGCCCGTACGAGGGGGTGGTCGCCGAGTTGCTCGTCGGCGAGGGCGAGACCGTGGACGTGGGCGTGCCCATCATCGCGGTGGACGTGGCTCCCGGCGACACCACGACGGTGGTCGGCGGCGAGCAGGACCCCGAGTCGTACCAGCAAAACCTGGCCCCCGCCGACGTGTCCGGTCCCCCGTCGGACAGCTCGTCGGACAGCACTCCGGACGGTACGCCGAACAAGCGGCAGCCGGTGCTGGTCGGGTACGGCGTGAAGCAGGACGCCACCAAGCGCCGCCCCCGCAAGCGGGCCCCCGCCGAACCGACACGGGCCGACCCAGCACCAGCCGACCCGGCACCGGCCGAATCGGTACGGCCCGAACCGCCGCGGGCGGAACAGCCCGAACCCGGACGGGTGACCGTGCTGGCGAAACCGCCGGTACGGAAGCTGGCCAGAGACCTCGGGGTGGACCTGACGACACTGACCGGGACCGGCCCGCAGGGATCGATCAGCCGGGAGGACGTCCAGGCGGCGGCGCGCGGGGCGGCGACCGTCGCGGCCCTGTCTGTACCAGCTCAGCCCGCGCGGGCCGGCGACGGGAGCCGGGAGGAGCGGATCGCGGTCAGAGGGGTGCGCAAGCACACCGCGGCCGCCATGGTCCGGTCGGCCTTCACCGCGCCGCACGTCACCGAGTTCCTTCAGGTCGACGTGACCGAGATGATGGCGGCCGTGCACCGGCTGCGCCCGCTGCCGGACTTCGCCGAGGTCAAGGTGTCCCCACTGCTGCTGGTGGCCCGGGCCGTGCTGATCGCGGCGAAGCGATACCCGATGATCAACTCGGCGTGGGACGAGCAGTCGCAGGAGATCGTGGTCAAGCACTACGTGAACCTCGGCATCGCGGCGGCCACGGACCGCGGCCTGATCGTGCCGAACGTCAAGGACGCGCACGGAATGTCGCTGCCCGAGCTGGCGGCCGCGCTCCTTCGCCTCACCGAGACCGCCCGGGCGGGGAAGGCCCAGCCCGCCGACCTGTCCGGCGGGACGATCACGATCACCAATGTCGGGGTGTTCGGCGTCGACACCGGGACCCCGATCCTGACCCCGGGCGAGGTGGCCATCCTCGGCTTCGGTCTGGTCAGGGACATGCCCTGGGTCCACGAGGGCGAGATCAAGATCCGCAAGGTGACCACGCTGGCCCTGTCGTTCGATCACAGGGTCGTCGACGGCGAACTCGGCTCGGCGGCGCTGCGCGACATCGGCGCGATGCTCGAAGACCCGCTGCGCATGCTCGCCTGGAGCTGACCGTGCGCTACCCCTCCCGCCGTGCTCATGCGTCCGCGGTGAAACGATTGCATGATCACGGCGGGAGTGGCCGCGGGCCGTTTCAGCTCAGAGGGTCAGAGACTGAAGCCCTTGGCGTTGCGGCGGCGCAGCGTCCAGGCCGCGATAACGCCGCCGATCAGCCCGAACAGGTGTCCCTGCCAGGAGATCTGCGGGTTGTTGGGCAGGACGCTCGCGGCGATGGCCGTGCCGTACAGCACGCCCACGACGATGGCGATCACGATGTCGAGCAGCCGCCGCTCGAACAGGCCGCGCCCGACGAGGTAACCGAAGTAACCGAAGACGAGGATGCTGGCGCCGATCGTGACGCCGTTGGACGGGCCGAGGAACCACACGCCGAGGCCACCGACGATCATGACGACCACGTTCATGCCCAGGAACTTCGCCATGCCCCGCAGCGCCGACAGGAACCCCAGGACCGCGAACGGCACCGTGTTGGCGAGCAGGTGATTGAAGTTCGCGTGCAGGAAGGGGGCGGTGAACACGTGCGGCAGGTCGCTCGGGTCGTGCGCCTGGATGCCGTACGCGAGGATGCTGTTGCCGATCACATAGTGGAAGATCTCGAGCACCCACATGGCGACGAGCACGAATCCGACGACGAATACCGCTGAGACCGCCCGCGTCGCGTGTGTCGCCAGACCCTCGGACGGCGTTGCCCGGGGGGTCGGGAAGTCGTCGGCCATGCCTGCCACGGTACGTCCTCTCGCCGCGAGTTAGCCTCCCCCGAACAACGATCCATGGTGCCCGAATGTCGCCCGGTTATGCCCGTTCAGCGAAGTGCCGCGTGCCGCAGGTATCGCCGCTCCTCAGGGGTTGTGCCGCCCCATACGCCCTCCGGCTCGCCGGCGCGCAGCGCCCAGGACAGGCAGTCGGACCGGACCGCACACTGCGCGCAGATCGCCTTCGCCTGGCCGACCTGCGCGAGCGCCGGGCCGGCCGAGCTCACCGGATAGAACAGCTCCGGGTCGGCGCCGCGGCAGGCGGCGTGGTCGGTCCAGTGATCCT
>WUUC01079434.1_pt1 | contig 10356 bp, 14 predicted proteins | sample 6278441 | NCBI WGS metagenome assembly WUUC01 (sample SAMN13675441, study PRJNA597444) | soil metagenome | isolation source: soil | place: USA: Washington | collected 2017-10 | reverse complement strand
TGAAACCGATCGCGGCCTCCGCTGCCGCGCGGAGCCGCTCGTCCACGTCAGCCCGGCGCGAGCTCGTCGACCGCACGCGCGACGCGTGCCGCACGCTCGCGCGGGTCCTGGGCGAACGACATGGGAAGCAGGACGGGCGTCGTGACGCCCGCCGCCCGTAGCTCCGCGATCCTCTCCTGGCAGCGCGCGGCGTCTCCCACGATGAAGAGCTCGTGGATCATCGCGTCGGGAACGACCTCGAGCGCGCGCTTGCGATCGCCTGCTGCCCACGCCGCCCGTATCGCCGCTATCTCCGCGCCGAATCCCTGCGCGGCGAGCGAACGCGCGTAGACGTCGACCGGTGCATACGAGAGCAATAGCCGGCGCGCCGCGACGGAGACGACCTCCGGCTCCTCGTCGACGAGCAGAGGGATCCTCATGACGCAGTCCAGCTCGCCGCGGTTGCCTCTAGCATCGTCGGCCCATCCCAGCGCGGTGCGGACTCCGTCCGCCGTCTTCAGGAAGAAGATGATCCCGTCGGCGACCTCGCCCGCGAGCGCGCACGCGGTCGGCCCGAGGGCTGCGAGGTGTATCGGCACGGGCGCTCCCGCGTCGTGCTGGATCCGGAACCCGTCGACTCTCGTCGTCAGGCCGTTGAACTCGACCTTCCCGCCCGCGAGCGACGACCGGACGACCTCGACGTATTCGCGCAGACGGGTCAGCGGCCGCGTGAACGATCCGCCCATCCACCTCTCGACGATGACGTTCGACGAGGTGCCGAGGCCGAGGACGAAGCGCCCGCCGCTCAGGTCCTGCAGCGCCGCCGCGCTCATGGCAAGCAGCGCCGGGGGCCGCGTGAACACCGGGACGATCGCGGTGCCGAGACGGGCCGAGGTCGTGACGGCCGCCAGCGCGCCGAGCGGCGTCAGCGCGTCCGCGCCGCCGACCTCCGCGGTCCAGAGGTCGGTGTATCCGATGCTCTCCGCGTGCCTGCAGAGCTCGACGGTCGAGCGGAGGTCCGCACCCTCTAGGCCGATCGTGAGCCCGAGCCTCTGCATCCGGGCATGGTAGGGCTTTAGGTGGCGAGTGCCGGGACGAAGCGACTGCTCGTGCTGAGCCAGACGCCCGCGGCGACGGTGAGCCCTCCGGCGAGGTCCATCGGAGTCAGCGCTTCGCCGAGCATCACTGCGAGCGCGAGCCCGATGATCGGGACGAGGTTCACGTAGGGAGCGGCGACGGAGGCGTCGACGTGCTCGAGGGCGAAGTTCCACAGCGCGTACGCCGCGGCGGACGCGCCCAGCCCCAGGTAGAGGAGTCCCGTCACGTCGGCGACGCCGAGCGGCGGCATGCCGGTGCCCCAGCTCTCGATCACCGCTGCGGGAACGAGGAACAGCAGCGCGGCGCCGGTCCCTGCCGTCGTGCCGACGATCGCGGGCACGCGCAACGACATCTTCTTGCCCTGGATCGTGTAGACGCCCCACGCGACGACACCTCCGAACACGAGCAGGTTCCCGAGCGCTTCGAGCGCGCCCTCTCCGGACGGAGGACGGCTGACCAGCGCGACGCCGAGCATCGACAGCACGACGCCCGCGGCGCGATAGCGCGGCAGCGACTCCCGCAGGAACACGCGCGACAGTACGACGGTCACCGCCGGGATCGCACCGATGACGAGCGCGGCGCTGCCGGCGGAGGTGTAGCGAACGCCCCACGTCTCGAGACCGTTGTGCAGGACGATGCCGGTCACGCCGAACAGCACGAACTCCCGGCGGACGACGTCGCGCAGGCGGAACCCGCTGCGGTACGCGAACGGGACGAGACAGAGGAACGCAACGCCAAAGCGCACCGACAGCAGCGTGGCGGGACCGAGCCCGTCCAGGAGCGACTTCGTCACCACGAGCGTGCCGCCCCAGATGAGCATCGCGAGGAGCAGCGCGGTGGGACCTGGGTTCGCCCGGAAAGCGGCGCGGCGGGCGCCTATGGCGTCGGCTGCCAGCGCCATCAGAAACGTCCGCCGTGGATACGGACGACGTTGCGGGTTTGCTCGGGAGCAAGCCGGCTGCCGAGGGCGATCAGCTTCAGTCCGAGGCGCCGCCGGAGCCCGGGCGAGGGGCGGGGCCCGGTGGCCGCCCGGGCAAGCCGAACGGCGTCGGCTTCCCGGATGAGCGAGCGGACGTGGTCCTGGGCGACTTGCCCGAGGATCGTCGGGTACATTGCGCCCTCCCTTCGTAATGGACTATACTCACTATGACCGTTACACCATATAGGCCCGAAGGGTAAGAAGTCAAATGGATTTCGACCATTACACAGACCCGGGTGTGGGCGCCGCAGTCAACCTCGTGAACTCACTCGGATCCACCAGCGGCTACGAGAACCTGAGGACTCCGCACGATGTCCGGGAACTCCTCGACGGGCAGGGCCTGGAGGGGTACGGGCCGGTTGGGGAGCCGGATCTCGAGCCTCTGCGCGCCCTTCGTCCCCGTCTGCGGGCGATCTTCGAGGCCCCCACCGAGAGCGAGGCGGCCGCGCTCGTCAACGAGCTGCTCGCGCGCTCGGGGGCCGCCCCGCAGATGACCGACCACGACGGCAAGTGGCACCTCCACTACGCCGACGACGACGCTCCGCTCGCCGATCGCGTTGCCGCCGTTGCCGCGATGGGTCTCGCAACGGTGATCGTCCGCTGGGGGTGGGATCGTCTCGGCGTGTGCGGCGCGGACGACTGCGCCGACGTGTTCGTGGATACTTCACGCAACCGCTCGCGGCGTTACTGCGATCCGTCTTGCTCGACACGGGTGAACGTCGCGGCGTTCAGGGCACGGCACAAGGAGCGGGCGTAGGGACATGGTGGCGGAGGTTCTGGCTCGGACGGACCTGTTCGGCAACCTTGCTCCCGCGGACCTCGAAGCGATCGCCGCCAAGGGCATGGTCCGGACGTACCCCAAGGGCCAGATCCTCTTCTACCAGCAGGACCCGGGCGAGTCCCTCTACGTGATACTCGAGGGCCGCGTGAAGGCGTTCGTCACGTCCGAGGACGGCGCCGAGCTGAACCTCGGCATGTTCGAGTCGCCGTCGATCCTCGGGGAAGTCGCATTGGTCGACGGCGGACCGCGTTCCGCTTCTGCGGAGGTCGTCGCGCCGACGAAGCTGCTCGTGTTCACGCGCGCGACGTTCGTGTCGTTGCTCGGCGAGCACCCCGCGCTCGTCGAGGCGTACCTCTGCATGCTCGGCAAGCTCATCCGCCGGCTGCAGGACCGGACCGAGGACCTGGTCTTCCTCGACCTCCACGGGCGCGTCGCGAAGCTGCTCCTGTCGTTCGCGGAGAACGCCGACGCGGGGCCGGAGGGCACGGTGCTCGACCTCAAGGTGACCCAGGGCGAGCTTGCGGCGATGGTCGCCGGCTCCCGCCCGACCGTGAACCAGATCCTGAAGACGTTCGAGGGCCGCGGCTATCTAACGGTCGCGGGCCGCCAGATAATCGTGAAGAACCCCGACGCGCTGCGGAGGCTCGCGGGAGTTTGACCCGCGACGCAGTCGTTCGTGCCGCCACCGCCGGCGATGCGGCGGCGGTCCTCGCCGTATACGACCCGGTCGTCCGGGAGTCGGTCGCGACGTTCGAGATCGAGCCTCCGACGCTCGAGGAGATGCGATGTCGTGTCGCCGGAGTGACGGCGTCGCACCCATGGCTGGTGTGCGAGGGCGGGGGCCGCGTGATCGGCTACGCGTACGCGGCTGCGTACCACCCGCGCAGCGCGTACGCCTGGACGTGCGAGGTGTCGGTGTACGTCGCTACAGCGGCGCGGGGGACGGGCGCGGGCCGGATGCTGCTGGGCGAGCTGCTCGACGTGCTGACGAGATCGGGGTTCGTCAACGCGATAGCACGCATAGCGCTCCCGAATGACGCGAGCGTGAAGCTCTTCGAATGGAGCGGCTTCGAGAAGATCGGCATCGCCCGCGCGATCGGCTTCAAGCTCGGCCGATGGGTGGACGTGGGCGAGTGGCAGAGACACCTGAACCCGCGGGAGCCCGACCCCAAGCCGCCCATGCTCGACGCGTGATCAAGCGGATCGTCTTCCTCACTCTCGGGCTCGTGGTGGCCCTTGCGCTCTTGTTGGGCGTCGAGATCGTCATCGCCATGTGGCGGGATTCCCTCCCCACCACGCCGGCTCTGGAGATCGGCGGGACGTTCGGCGACGTCGACGCGCCGCCGCTCACCTTCGTCGTTCTCGGTGACTCCACCGCGGCCGGCGTGGGGGCCGGGACCGCCGACGACGCGTACCCCACGCGGCTCGCCCGGCGGATCGCCCAGGAGCGGTTCCGGGTCCGGCTGGTCGCGCTCGGTGTCTCCGGTGCACGGATCGGCGACGTGCTCGACGAGCAGCTCCCGCGCGCCCTGGACGAGGACCCGGACGTCGTCTTCGTCGGCATCGGTGCAAACGACGTCACACATCTGACGAGGCTCGGAGACGTCGAGGACGACGTGCGCACGCTTCTTGCCCGCCTCGCGGAAGAGCGCGTTGCGAGCGTCGTCGCGGGACCTCCGGACATGCGCTCGCCCGTGTTCCTCGAGCCCCTGCGCACGCTCGTCGGATGGCGCGGGGAAGCCGTCGCCGAACGCATCGAGGCCGCGGCACGCGACGCGGGAGTCCCCGTCGTCCCCCTGGCGGACGAGACGCGCGAGTTCTTCGCCCAGGACCCCGATCGCTACTACGGCAAAGACGACTTCCATCCGAGCGCCGCGGGCTACGCGCTGTGGGCCGACGTCATCTACCCGTACGTCGAAGACACGTTGCCGGTGCCGTAGGGCGGGCCGGGGGGGTGTTAGATCGCCTTTTCGACCTTGAAGACCGCGCCCGAGAAGTCGGCGACGTACATCGCGCCGGCGGCGTCGAATGTCAGGTCGAGCGGCGTGTCCATCTCCAGGAAGTCGCTCTGGGACTCGACCTTCGTTCCCCTCTCGTCGAGCTCCACACGTACGACCTTGTGTCCCGCCGGCGGGCCGAAGATGTTCCCCCACTCGGCGACGAAGAGGTCGCCGACGTAGTCGTCGCCCCAGGCGTCGGTCGTCTGGAACGCGAGGCCGTTGGCCGACGGGTGCAGCCCGAACGTGGAGACCGGGCGAGGCACCACTTTCTTACGGCACCGTCCGAAGCGCTCGATCACGTCGGGGTTCGGGTTCTGGTACGGCTTGAGGTTCCCGCGCTCCGCGAGGTTGTAGAGGCACGACGGGAACGCGAAGTCGTCGACCTTCCGGTCGTCCACGTCGGTGAGGTAGAGGAGGTCGTCGGAGTCCTCGAGGTTCGGGTCCGCCGGGTTCTCGCCCGTCGATCCCTGGCGCGCGTCGTCGGCCCCGTTCATCGGCACGAAGAGCTTGGACGGGTCGACCGGAGAGAACGCGAGGTCGTAGATGTTGCGCCATCCGTGCGCGACGAGCGCCCCGGGGCCCAGGTCCGTCACCGACACGTTCTTCGCGCGGGGCCTGACCCGCACGACCGAGCCCGACCACGGGACGACCTCGGCCTCGCCGCCCTCGACACCGTCGTCGGTGGAGTTCCCGTTCGTCACGTAGAGCTTCCTGCCGGGGCCGAACGCGAGCCCGTTCGTGTTGTGGCGACCGTTCGGAAGATCCTTCAGCACGACGTTCGATTTGTCCGCGACGCCGTCGCCGTCGGTGTCGCGCAGCCGCGTCACCCGCCCGTAGCTGCGCAGCCCGAACGGACCTTCGCGTGCGGCTTCCGCATCCGCGACGTAGACGCTCCCGTCGGGGCCGGCGACGACGCCCAACGGGCTCCGGAAGTCCTCGGCGAACGTGCGCATAGTGCCGGACGGAGTGATCGCGAGGACCTTCCCGCCGGTCGAGTCCGTGACGTAGAGGACGGTCGCGTCCGCCTCGGCGCCTTCGGTCGTGTCGCGGCCGAACGCAAGGCTGGTCGCCGTCCCCCCTGTCTGCGCAAAGGGAGTGACGACGAAGCCGGGCTCGGGTGCCGCGGATGCTGCCGATGGCGCCGCGCTCGTCGAAGCGGCCAGGCAAGCCGTGGCTGCCGCGAGCATCCCGAGGAGGTGCGGGCTCCGGCGCATCAGCGGATGACCAGCGTGCCCTTCATGCTCGGGTGGACCGTGCAGTGGAACGGGTACTGGTTGCCGGACTCGAGCCGCTCGATGCCCTCGACGTTCGCCTGCTCGCCGCCGGTGATCGTGGGGCTCCAGAAGAGCGGGCACGTCTTCGCCGTGAACGCGGTGCACCAGCGGGACTTCTTGGCGTCCTTCTTCGACAGGAAGACGCCGTCTGCGACGAAGTTGTGGGGGGCGACGTCGGTGTTGACGAACGTGATCGCCTCGCCCTGCGCGGCAGGCACGACGGGGGTCGCGAATCCTGCGAGGAACCCTCCCGGAGCAACGGCCGCAACGGCCGCATGCGCGGGGGCCGAGGCCGCGAGCACCAGGGCCACGGCTGCGGCAGCGATCGCGGAGCGCGCGGCGACGGGTCGGTTTCCCATGCCGTCAAGGTTCACCGCTGCACGCCGGTTCTCCTTCCTCGCGGGTGGCGCGGGTGCCCGTTTTGGTAGATATTTGTCGGCTCGGACGGACGGAAGGGGAGGACGGATGCGTCGGATCGCAGCAACGGTGGTGATGGCCCTCTCGATGGCGACGATCTTCGTGGCGGCGCCTGCACACGCGAAGCCGCTGTGCCACGACCCGGTGGGGGCGTGCGACTGGCTGTGCCGCAGGGGCATCGTCTGCTAGGAAGGGTTCTGAAGCTAGGCCCGAACGAAAGGGGATGGAACGTGCGAAAGATCTTCGTAGCGGTGCTCACCGCAGTGATCGTCGGAGCGCCGCTTACCGCGGCATCCGCGGACCCGGTCATCCAGCCGTTGCGCTGCAGGATCGGCGACATGACCGGCGTCTACGTCGGAGGCAAGTGCACCGGGCCGTACTAGTCGTAGCACCGGACGACCGCACCACAAGCCTTCGAGGAGCGCTTCAGTAGGCGCGCGGTACGCGTCTCGCTTATGGGTCTGCGATTCCGAGTTGTGAACAGATCGCGTGAACGGTGCCTTTCGGGAGATCCCGGTGCCGTGGAACCGTGGAACGGCGACCGGTCGAGGGGTTCTCCCAGATCGAGTGCCTCGCGCCCTCACGAACGAGGCGGCAACCGCTTCGCCGGAGATGACCCTCGAGACCGCGGCGCTTGATCACGACGATCTGGGCCATGCCAATGGCCCCTGGGGCGAGTAAAGAACAGCCACACATTTTCCTTTCTGAATTGCTTGGGAAAAACATGCCTCTACTACTTGGCCCGAGTGGGTACCGCCTAACGAGCGCAGCTTCGCAGTGGTCACGTCAGGATGCTCAAGCTCCACGAAGCCCCTGTCCTTCTTGCCCAACTGCACTACGACAAGCTCGCCTAGCGCACCATCACCGACCTGGCCGGGCAGCAAAGGAGCTGTTCCGGTGTAGCCCTGCGGGGCGAGGGGCGGCCTTCATGAACTCGTTCCCCCATGTCGAGCAACCCGAGCTTCCTTACCGACCTCAGGCCTCGACCGGCCGTGTCGGGCGACAGCTCGCATTTTCCCCTCGTATGCCGGTCGTATCCCCTATCAGGCGAGTGTCCGGGCGTGCGCAGGGCGGCGGTGCCGACTGAGGTTGGCGAGCATTGCTGGCATGCGCCCGCTTCTACTCCTTTGGAGGGTCTACGCTTTGTCCATGGCACATTCTCTCTCCCTCACTGCGATTTTCGAGCCGGACGAGAACGACTGGGTTCAGGCGAGGATCGGGGAGATCCCCGGCGTCATAACCGCGGCTCCGACTAGGGCTGAGGCCGAGGAGCTGCTCCTGGATGCGCTCCGTGAGTACCTTCTGTCGTTCCAGGTCGATCCGCCTCCGTCGGATCACGCCAGCGAAACCACTCAGCTGCGCATCCTCCTGACCGCGTAGTATCAGCAGTGCCGGTGGAGCCAGCCGAGGCAGCAAGGGCGTTCGAAGAGCTCGCCGGGCATCTGGACTATCCGATGTACGTGGTCACCGCCGCGTCGGCGGAAGGACGCGCCGGGTGTCTCGTCGGGTTCGCGTCGCAGTGCAGCATCGAGCCGCCGCGGTTCATGGCCTTCCTCTCGAATAAGAACTTCACGTACCGCGTTGCCATCGGATCGCGGGTGCTCGCCGTCCACGTCGTTCCCGCGGGGGCCGAGGGGCTCGCGCGGCTGTTCGGCGAGGAGACCGGCGACGAGGTCGACAAGTTCGAGCGCTGCGCGTGGGAGCCCGGCCCCCACGACGTGCCGATCCTGAGGGAGTGCCCGGATCGGTTCGTCGGGAGGATCCTCGAACGCCGCTCCTTCGGCGACCACACCGGGTTCCTGCTGGAGCCGGTCGAGGCCGAGGCCGGCGGCGACTCGTTCTTCCCCTACGGCAAGGCCGTGGGCTTCGAACCCGGCCACGAGGCTTGAGCCCCTACATCTTCCCAACGGTCACGACGGCGCGAGCGTGCACACGAGCCGAACGCGCGCTCATCGCTCCGCCCGGAAGCTCGACCACGAAGCTGGTCGAGTTGTCGAAGCGGTGGTTCTGCCATCTCGTCGCGGTGCCCGGCAGCGGGTCGAGACGCTTCAGCGGCAGTCCGACCAGGTCTGCGTAACGCCGCTGGACCGCGCGCCGCCCGCCCGACCGGTCGACGAGCGCGAGCGGCTGGTGGTACCAGATCGTGACGTCCGGCCGGATCTCCTCGGCGAACCTCATCGCGTGACGGGTCTCCTTCTCCGACGCGCGCCGGGGGCCGGAGTAATAGGTGCTCCAGCGTTGCCCCTGCCGTCTCCACTTGCGCGGGAAGTTGCGGTTGAGGTCGACGCCGCGCGCGTTCTGCCGCGTGCCCGCCGCGGCGCCGTCCGGGTTGAGCGCCTCGATCATCCAGATCTTCACGCCCTTCGGCGCCGGTCGCTTCTTCAGCGCGGTGATCACCGCCTTGCCCGCGCACTCGTTGCCGTGGATGCACCCGACGACCAGGACGACGTTCTCGCTCGCGGGATCGCCGAGCCGGTAGGCCTTGATCGGCCGGCCCTCGTGCGACTCCCCGAGCAGCACGCGCCGGAGCCCTGCGGGGGCGGAGTCGTCGACGGAAGGCAGAGGCGCGACGAGCACCAGCGCGATCAGCGCAAGCACCAGCCCCCAGACGAGAGCGGCGACCAGCAGGAGCGGAAGACGACGCATCGGCCGGCAGTCTAGTGACCCGAGAGGAAACGCCCGCCGCACCGAGAACCCTCAACCCGACGGCCGGCGAGAGGAAAGGCGGGGTTCGGATGCGGAGGTTCGCGGGGCCGATGCTCGCCGCCATGCTTGCCGCCCTGGTCCCTGCGACGGCCGCTCCGCCGGCGGCAGCGGCATCGCCGCGCGGGCCCGGCGATGCCGTGGTCCTCGCGGTCATCGACTACACGTTCTCGCCGTACCACTGGGACTACCTCGGGTCGAAGATGCCCCAGCACGTCGACCGCGACCCGTCGAACGATCTCCCTCTCGGCACCGCGCCGCACGAATGGCTTCCGGGATTCCCCGCGCCGTCCAAGGCGTTCTCTTCCTACGAGCCGATCGACCTGACGCTCGAGGAGAAGGACCCCGACGCGCTCCTCGAACCCCTCGACCTGAAGGACAGGGCGAAGTGGGACGCGGTCGAGCGAAGCACGCGCGACGAGATCAAGTACTACTGGCTCCCGGACACGAAGGTGATCGGCGCGATCGAGTTCGGCGGCCAGAAGATCCACGGGAGCTCCCGCGAGCACGGGACGGGGACCACGAGCGTGTCGGTAGGCAACCTCCACGGGACGTGCCCGGAGTGCCTGCTCGTGTTCATCGACATCGAGTCGGCTTCCGACGCGGTCGCGGCACTGGATTGGGCGATGGACCAGCCCTGGATCGACGCGGTGTCGAACTCGTACGGCAACGGCGACCGCGTTCCGAAGATCTACAACGGCGACGACGCGGAGGCGCAGCGCGAGGCCAGCGGGCGCGGGCAGACGATCTTCTTCTCCGCCGGCAACGGGTTCGAGAATGCGTTCACGGTGATGAACCCGACGTATCTGAGCTCGGAGAAGGGGCCGGACTGGCTGATCACAGTCGGTGCGGTCAGCCCGCGGACGCAGGGGTCCTACGTCGGGCACGGCAAGCCTGCGGACGTCTCCGGCGTCGGCCGCGGGTATCCGTCCGCGTACACCGCGCAGAGGGTGAGCGAGACCGGCGCGTCCGGGTTCGGCGGGACGTCCAACGCGGCGCCCACGATCGCCGGCATGTACCTGCGCTCTCTCTACCGCGCGCGCCGAGCGTTGCACGGGCCGAGCCGCGTGCAGCGCAACGGCGTCATCGCCTCCGGGGGCGGATTGAGCTGCGGCTCCGCGCGGC
>WUUC01043678.1_pt1 | contig 10357 bp, 3 predicted proteins | sample 6278441 | NCBI WGS metagenome assembly WUUC01 (sample SAMN13675441, study PRJNA597444) | soil metagenome | isolation source: soil | place: USA: Washington | collected 2017-10 | reverse complement strand
GCCCGCACTGCTGGCGCGGCCGGAGCAGTTGGAGTCGGCGGTATTCAACGCGTATGCGGATTTTCGTCGCCGGCGGAGGATTTGATCAGTCGGGCGAGTTATCTCATCTCGAATATCTGACCAGACAAATACCCACGAACCTGCGACCCGGCACTGAGATGAGATCGTGTGAGAAGTTCTGTGGCAGAAGATTGATAAAGGAAACATGATTGCCGCCTAGCTGACTCTAAGCTTTGCTATTCGTTCGAGCTGGGTCGTGAAATAGAAACTGGGTTGCGAGTAGCAATCGCTGGGTTCGCGGTGGAATAAATTCGATTATGCTTCTTCTCCCTCACAGAAAACCCACTCAGATGAAAAAATATTTCTGTTGACGATGAGTCAGAGATACGCATGGTCGATGCGTTCCATGTGCCAAACGATGCCGACAGAAAGTTGACGCATGATTATTTCAACAAGGTCACTCCAAAAGAAACGACGCCATTAAATAATTTTCAAAATCCCGTTGACAGGTTCGTATGCGCCATAGCATCTTAGTTTCAACGGAGCGACACAACGATGTCGTGAGAATTTCAAGAACAAACAAGTCGTCGGCTGGCATTTACACGGAAATCAGCTGGTAGCTCTTCGATGAGTTGCCAAACGTAGGGTCAATGAGAAATCGCTGCAGCGTCATCGCTCTGCGAGATGAGGATGCGCGTGCGTGGGTTAGGGAGGTCGCGATGTTCACGGAATTAGTTGTTAGGCGCTATCTACAGTGCCGAACGCATCGATGCGAAAGGCGGAGTACTTGGATTACACCGAGAACTTTGCCGTGAATCGCTACCAAATCGAACTGTCGCGGTTTGACGAGCGTCATCGGCTCATAGTTCGAACATTGTCTTTCGCCGGGGCGGCATTGCTCATTGTTGCCGCATTGTGGGGTGCCGGATTTCCTCCAAAAGCATGGTGGGCTAGCCTATGGTCTTCGCAACTGAACGTTAAAGTTGAGTATGCACCCGCCGCGTCAAATCCCTCAGCTTTCTCGGTTGCGGAGCCGGCAGCGTCGGTAGTCACGCCACCTGCGGCAGGGGGCGAGGGTACGGATTCTTCAGTCTCCCCGACGCCGTTGCCGCTGTACTTGATGGCAACTTTTCCCGGGAGGAATGCTGGAGAAGGCACTGCTCAAATAGGCACCAGTACGACGAATCCACAGACCTATTCAGCGGGAGCGCTCCTGGCGAATGGCGCGCAACTCGCCGAAATTCATCAGCACCATGTAGTGCTCAAGAAGGGTGATCGTACTGCCCGATTGTCCTTACATAACGGATTGAAGACGTCGGAACAATCAAAGCGAGATTTGGACGCGCTACTGGCCGTGGGCGGAGAGCAACCTGTATTGCTTACGACGCCCAACACGCGGGAGGTGTTCACGTCATACGTGCGTCCGAATCCCATATATGACGGTGAAACCTTGTTGGGTTTTGAAGTCTATCCTGGGCAAAAGGCAGGGGTATTCAGTCGCATGGGATTGCAGTCAGGGGACGTGATTACCAGCATTAACGATGCTCCGTTCTCCGATCCGAGCCAGGCAATGGATTTGTTCAATCAGCTGACGCAAGGGGTTGCGATGGTGGCGACGATCAAGAGAAAAGGTCGCTTCGAGCGAGTGACCTTGGATGGGTCGTTGATTAGTGCAGAGGAGACTCGTGGCGCTAATTCCGAGTCGGCGCACCTGTCCGCAGGAATGGCGCCGATCTGAAAAGGCTTGTCACGGCGCTGGTTAAGCCGAGCGAATGATTCAGGCGAGAAGGTTAGGACAAGGAAATTCAATGAAGAAAGCACTGTTGCGGATATCGGCGGTCGTATTGAGTTTTTTTGTAACGACGCTTGTGGATGCGGCAACCGACTGGAGCGCGCAGGATTACGATCTGTACCCTGGAAACTTTGATGGGGACACTCAGACCGATCTCCTGTACGTCGCTAAAGACGCTAGTAAAGCAAGCGGCATAGCGCGAGCGAGCGGGGGCGCGCCGACAGTTGCTTTTCAGTCATGGCCGAGCAACTACCTTGGTATCCCTTGGTGGGGCAATCAGTACACGATCCACGTCGCGGACTTTAACGGCGATGGAAAAGCCGACGTCTTTCTGCAACGTAAGACGCCGGGTGATAGCTACTTGTTGTTCGCTGATTCCAACGGGAAGATCATCGGGATCAATCAGGTCATCCCATACACGTATCTAGGTCTTTATTGGTCCGCTGATCAGCACAAAATCGTCACGGGCGATTTCAATGGTGACGGTACGAAGGATTTGTTCCTGCAGGCAGTCACCCCGACAGGCCTGAATGCAGTGGTAGTAGCAACCGCTTCCGGGTTCGCTTCAGTCCAACAGTCGTGGAGCGATATCAACTCTGTCGGTGGACTCAAGTGGTCCTCCAAAGATGCCATCGTTCATGCCGGCGATTTTAACGGCGATGGCCTTGCTGACCTATTGGTGCAGGCGAGACCAAAGTTCGTGATGATCGACTACGACATCCCAATTCCGGTACCGACTTACCCGCCAAACATGAATGGCATCGCTTTGGCCCAATGGAACAGCACGACTTTTACCTCTGCACTCGTCCAGACGTGGAGCCGCAATGCACACGGGGCTGATTGGTCGCCTCTGAGCAGCAACGTAGTGGTCGGGGACTTCAACGGTGATGGGCGCGCCGATGTCGCGCTGCAAGCGCGTACGGTTGGGCGTAATAGTTATCTGGTCAATGGCAACGCAAGTGGTTCTGTTTTCACCACCAGCACGCAACTGGCAAACAGCGTCACGTGGTCCGCAGACAGCTACCGCCTGATGGCAGGTAACTTTGATGGCACCGGCGGTGCTGGAATTTACTACCAAGCGCTCGCGCCCTCCGGAACCAACTTGTACGCGAATACCATTACCGGAGGGAGCGTCTCGACGGCTACGCATAGCACCTCATCAGCTACTGGCGTGGTCACAGCCAGTGCCGTGGGGCACACCGTCGGCTCGTTTGCGGTGTCCAACAGCGGCTCGGCGACGTACTCGATTCCTATCACGGTGCCTCCAGGGGTCTCCGGCATTCAACCAGCACTTTCCATCAACTATCAAAGTGGGGGTGGGAATGGCTTGTTGGGTGTGGGCTGGGGTTTGAGCGGCTTCTCGGAGATTGAGCGCTGCGGCAAAACATTGGCACAGGACGGTGTTACAGGGGGTGTAACGCTGGGGCTTGCCGACCGCTTCTGTCTAGATGGTAACAAGCTCCGCTTGACAGCCGGTACTTACGGCGCCGCCGGGTCTACCTATCAGACTGAGATGGAGACGTTCTCGCGAGTGACCGCCGCTGACAGCGCCGGAAATGGTCCGGCTTACTTCGTTGTAGAAAGCAAGAACGGTCTGATCTATGAATACGGTAACAGTGCGGACTCGCGTATCGAATCGCTTGCTGCTGGATTTAATACCACCCCTCACACCTGGGCTTTAAATAGAGTCCGAGACCGTCACGGCAACACCATGACGATTACCTATCAGGAGGATGGGGCGCCGAATGGCAGTTTCCGACCGTTGCGGATCGATTACACGTCAAACAGCAATGCGGCCCTGGCACCTGCTTACGCAGTGCGTTTCATTTGGGAATCCCGTCCGACTGGGGATATGTTGCAAAGCTACTTGGCCGGTGGTCTGGTCAAGGAGACAAATCGACTAGCGCGCGTAGAGACGCTGTACAACAACGCTTTAGTTCGTAAGTACACGCTGAGCTACAACACAAGCGGTAATACTCCGCGTAGTCGCTTGGGTGCCATCCAAGAATGCGACGCAGCCGGCAATTGCCTTGCGCCGACCATGATTAGTTGGCAGGAAGGTTATTCCGGCTTTGCAGCCGAAACTTCCGGCAGCAACTTGGGTAATCTTGGCGCGAACGCCTTGCCGATCGATATAAACGGTGATGGCAAAACCGACCTCGTCTATCCGTCTACGTCGAATTGGTGCTATGCCCTTTCTAATGGTCCGAGTTATGCGGCGGCAAACTGTACGTCTACGGCACACAATAACAAGTACGCCAACGCGGTTCCAATTGATTACAACGTAGATGGCAAAACAGACCTCTTGGTTCCTAGCGCAAGCAATCAATGGCAGGTACTACAATTCAATGGTGCAGGCTTTTCCACGACGCAAACATCTATACCTGCGCCCGCAGCAAATGGCGGCACAGCCTTCGCGGCCGACATCAACGGTGACGGCCGTCAGGATCTTGTCTATCTCGACTCCTCGACGGCAACTGTTCTGTTGGCGCGGCTGAATTCCGTCAGTGGACTCTCCTCAACACCAATCACAGTATTTGCGGACCCAGAAGGTTTCACTATTTCTACGACTGCTTATGATGGTGCGCAGGGCGGAATGCGATCTATCCTTCAGACAGCGGACTTTAACGGGGATTCCCGCGTCGACCTGCTAGTGGCTAGCTACACGGAGCTTTTTGGCTCCTTCATGATTCGGGATCGAATTCTGAAGTCCAGCAGTAACGGCTACGTCATCGAAGACTCAAATAGCACCGAGGGATTTGCTTTCCAGACTTGGCGAGGATTGGATGTTAATGGTGACGGTGCCACCGACGTAGCATACGCCTGCAGCGCGGCGGTTTGGTGTGTCCGATTGGGTACTGGGTCAGGTTTGGGCGCCGAAATTAACACCGGCGTAAGTCGGCCCGGCTCCACCGTCAATGCAATAGCCCTTGATTGGGACAGCGACGGGCGCATGGACCTGTTGCAAGCTGGCGCTAGTGGTAACTGGCAACTGGTCCGTTCCACCGGCGAGACGTTCAGTGCACCTGTAGATACTGGCCTGCCGGCGACTGGTGCAAGCAATGCCATGATCGCAGATGTTGATGGCGATGGACTAAACGACATCGTCTATGTCGACAGTGGGAATACCTGGAGGTATCGGCTTCACAAAGCCTCTATCCCGGACCTTGTTTCGTCAATCGCTGATGGTTTCGGTAACAGCATGAGCGTCGCCTACGCGCCGCTCACAGATAGCACTATCTACACCAAAGGCACGTCTGCCGCCTATCCTGACGTCGATGTTCAAGCACCGATGTATGTTGTTAAGAAGTACACCGCGAGCGACGGGCTCGGTGGTACTTATGACGTTAATCACACATATAGCGGGCTGCGCGCCAATACGCTGGGTCGAGGCCTGCTTGGCTTTGCCTCACTTCGAACGACTGATAGCCGCAGTGGCATTAAAACCCGCACGGACTTCCGGCAGGATTTTCCATTTATCGGGATGGCTTCCTATCAGGAGGTAGCCCAGCCGAACGGTAAGTCCATCACTGCAACCATTACTAACCCATTAGTCTTGAATTTGGATAGCAGTGCGACCAACGGTCGATACTTTCCGTATCCGCAGACAGTATTTGAATACACCTATGAAGTCGGGGGGGTAAATGATGGTGCCGGTGTCGCTGTCAAGACATCCACCGTAGGTATCGATGGTTTTGGTAATACTGTGCAGACCACAGTATCGACCCGAGATGTACTAACGAACGAGACCTGGACCATTGGGACGAACAACACGATTACCTCTGATAGCACATGCGCGTGGCGGGGTTTCGTAACACAGCAGGTTTCGCGGGGACGAACCGTTCAATATGAGCTAGACACCACGAATCCCGCCGCCTGTCGCGTTTACAAAGAAATCGTCGAGCCAAATGACACGACCAACACCATGAAGGTGACGACTACGATTGGCTACGACGCCTTTGGGCACCCGAATTCGCAGACAGTTAGCGCACAAGATGTTGCATCTCGGACAACGTCGAGCGACTACGGACCTCAAGGTGTCTTCCCGATATCAGTAACGAATGCGCTGAGCCAAACCGCGAACAAGACCTTCAACTACGCGCTTGGCGTGCCGCTTACTGCCACCGACCCCAATGCTTTGCAAGCTCAATATGCTTACGATGGATTCGGTCGACTGATTCAGGAGAGTCGTCCGGATGGCACAAAGGCGGCGTATATTTACAGTTCGTGTACCGTCGCTAATGGCTACTGCGGTGACAACAAGCTTCGCTACCGGGTTGAAAAGCGAGAACTGGATACGTCCAACGGAGTAATCCGGTCCTCCAGCCAACTCTTCGATGCATTTGGACGATCACTCTACGACCAGCCTCAGTCACTTACCGGCGCGTTCGCCATTGTTGCCACCGTTTATGACAACCAAGGGAGGGTAGCGCAACGCAGTCAACCATATTTCACTGGATATCCGGCGTACTTCACAACGTTCGGCTACGACTTAGTCGGTAGGGCGACACAAGAGCAACGGCGGGTCAGCGATTCAGATGCGGCCGTGCAGACGACCTACTACGAGTATGACCGATTGACTTACAAGCAAAGGGACGCGAATAGCACGGGCCCAACCGATCATCTGACCAAGAAAAAGTTCAATGCAATCGGCCAGGTCGTCGAGGTAACAGATGCTTTAAACGGAGTTACCAAGTACGAATATGATCCAGTTGGCAATCTCACGAAAACAATCGATCCTCTGAATAACGAGGTCCGTAGTGTCTTTAACATCCGTGGCTTCAAGACGTCCATGCGTGACGCAGACATGGGTGCTTGGACTTACACCTACTATCCCACGGGAGAACTCAGGACGCAGACTGATGCTAAGAGCCAAGTCGCAACATTTACCTATGATCGACTGGGTAGACCACTCACCCGTACTGAGGCGGAGGGCACAACGACGTTTACTTATGGTGCGTCTGCGACCTTACGCAATATCGGTAAGCTGGAATCGGTTGCTTCTCCTGGTGCGTACTCGGAAAGCTATACTTATGATTCGTTGGGTCGTGTTCAAAACGCAACCACCAATGCCGATGCGGCCAGTTTCGTGGTATCTAACTCATACAACAGCACAACAGGACTGCTGGAGACAACCACGTATCCTATCAGCACTACTGCAGTTGCCGGTTCACGCTTCAAGGTTAAATATGAGTACGACTATGGCCTGCTCAAGCGTACGCTTGACTTCAACACGCCAGCGACGATCTACTGGGAGCAGGTCGCAACGAACGCTGCCGGCCAAGCGATTGATGAGCAACTTGGTAACGGATTGCACACTTACTCGACCTACGATGGCGTCACTGGGCTTTTAGGCACGCGCACTACTGGGGGCACTGCTCAAGTTCAATACCTCACTTACCAGTGGGACAAGGTTGGCAACCTAAGTCAGCGTAAGGACAATAACCTCAACTTTACGGAAGATTTCTACTACGACAGTCTGTATCGACTCGACTATTCGAAGCTCAACGGCGTCACAAATCTCGATGTCGGCTATGACGCGTCAGGCAATATCACCAGCAAGTCTGATGTTGGCAGTTTCACTTATCCAGCCTTCGGCGCTAACTCAGTGCGTCCCCACGCTGCTATCAACGCAGGTTCAAATAGCTATGGATACGACGCCAATGGCAATATGAATCTGCGTAACGGAAGTGCGACTACGTGGTACTCCTACAATCTCCCGAATCGAGTCAATAAGGGAAGCAACTACAGTCAATTCTTCTATGGTGCGGGACGCTCTCGGTACAAGCAGATCGCCGTCACTACAGCGGGCGGTTCTCTGCCCGCCGGTACTGAAACGACGATTTATGTCGCTGGTCTTTTCGAGAAGGTGACCAAGCTGTCAGGTGTTATCGAGTACAAACATTACATCCAGGCAGGCAATGCCGCTGTGGCGCAGCGTACGCTTCGATCCAATGGTGTTAATGACACGCGATATCTGCACCAAGATCATCTGGGCAGCGTCGACGTGATCACCAATGAAGCCGGTGGCGTGGTGCAGCGTCTTTCTTACGACGCTTTTGGTAAGCGGCGTAACGTAGGCCCTCCCGGTGCTACGGATTGGACCAATGTCGCTGCTATCACGCAGCGCGGCTTCACGTTCCACGAAGCACTGGACAACGTGGACCTAGTGCACATGAATGGTCGTGTGTATGACGCGAACATCGGCAGATTCATTTCTGCCGATCCGTTCATCCAGGCGCCACTCATGTCACAGAGCTTCAATCGCTACAGCTACGTGGTGAACAATCCGTTATCGATGACAGATCCGAGCGGCTATTCGTGGTTGAGCAAGGGGCTGAGGTCTGTAGGCAGGCATGTGCGCGCGATCACAAAGTTTCACTATGCGCCTACGCTCCGGAATCTTTTTGAGGCGGTTAGGGCAGGTCCAGGGCAGAAGTCGATCGATCAATACGTAATGACGCATGACTGGGCTTACAAAGTAGGTTATGCGGCTGCGGTCGTTTCTTCATGGTGGATCGGAGGCTACGGTGGCGCGATATACCAGTCGTACTATACGTATGTAGCAACTGGGTCGACGACGCAGGCTTTCACTGTTGGACTCATCGCAGCAGCGCAACAGTATGCGAGTAACTATTTTAGCACTGGTTCCGGATTCCAGATGCCTACCGGAGGGAGTGCTTTTGGAGCCGCTCCGAACTCAGCTAGGGTGTATGGAACGCCCAATCTAGTAGAATTGTTTATCTCGACGTACGCAAATGCGCCGGGCCGTCCTTTGTATACTTTTGATTCACAGAGTAGAGATTTGATTGCTGCAGTTGCTCTAGTGGACTCAATCATACCTTACAGTGGTGGACCTAGAAGGCTGACAATCGATGTTAGAGTCGATGATGCCTATTTAGAAAAGCTACGGACTTTCGACAACAAGGTGCCTTTGGGGACGGCGTTGGTTGTCGACCAAACACAGCTGCACTTCAAAGTTGTCTTGCATTCAAATATCTTCAAGATGAGGAATAATTTGCGTGCATGGTTTGTTGGTCACGAGCTTGTTCATGTGGACCAGTTTGAAAAAATGGGGCTTCCCTTTGGGAGCACGAGCGGCCGGGAGGCGGCGGCGCATAGATGGGCTGACGACACAGCCGGTGAATTGGCGATACCGCGCTCCTACGTAGATTGGAATAGGCGATACATCAAGGCGTACAGCGAACGTGATTAACTTACGACCAATTTTACTTCTTAGCTCTATATTGGTGGCCGACGCTTCCTCTGTTGTCGCCGAGAATGTGCCCAGTATGGAGGTGGCTGTCACTTCAGTGAGCACTGTAGGGCCGGAGTTGCATGTTCTTCTTCAAAACTCACTAGGCGTACCAGTGTTTTACGCGTTAGATATCCAACCAGCGCAGGGCGAGCGAACGCGATCATGTACGTTAGGAAAGGCAACTGAGGCTCGTCCTTCGATCGCAAGACGGGAGAGTCTCAGAGGGGTGGGGGGGTCTGTTCCGCCGCATGGGTATGCACACCGAATTCACGTCTTTGGTTCTGCTAAGCAGGAATACCCATGTGTGGTACGGGTGGTTATTCGATCAGGAAAGGCAAAAGCGGCGAAGACCGTGACAATTGCTAAGCCGCCAATAAAGGATTTTGCCTACATAGATGGAGTTCCGAAAATTGAAGTATCTTCTTGGTTAGAAGGCGAACCGGTCACGCCAACAATGCTTCTACATACGATTGTTCGAAACAATTCGAAGAGGCCTATCAAAGTCGCTATTTCGCGGCGAGAGATCGCATGCACGAATTCGAAGCCGTTTTACTGGTCGCCTTTGGATGACGTTCCTCAAGGGCTGTCTTTTGGTCCGGTGGAGATCGAAGCCGGCCGTTGGACGGCTTTCGTTAGTGTACTCAAACAGGAAGCCGGTTCGGAGTCGGCAACGTGCTCGGCAGATCTCTATGTTTCATACGAGCGCACGCGGGACGGATACGAAGTGTTGCAGAGAGAGCAAATTCCAATTACGTCGGTGCCTGCCTCCGTGTGGAATTGGACGGTACCTGTCGAGTTGCCTGACATTCCGTAGTTTCGAATTGCAGGATGATGGGTGCCGGGCTGGTGCCCGCCATCGGTGCTGGATCACGGCTTCGAGGGTTGGGCTAAGGATGGTTGAAATGCATTTTGACGATGGAAGCACTTGGGTCTTGATCGTTGTCGTGCGTGGATTTACGTCAGCCAGGGTTATTGTCTGAGACGACTCTACGTTGAGATCTGAATTAGATTCATCGCAGTCATCGGTGCCGGGCCGTAGCTGCGTACGTTTCCGGTTGGACAACTGGAGCCAGTTCGATACCGGGATAAGGATATCCGGTGTTTTGCAAGTATGAGGTTCTTTGATGCGTTCGGTACTACAGACTGAGTAAGTCACTCGTAATCGTGGACTGAGGGTGCCGGGCCGGGAAACCGGGATAACACTGGCAGGACTGACGGTGTCGAGCCGCGGCTTCGCGGTAGTCAGGAATACGGAACTGCAGTTTGACGGATTCGCGTAGGCTGAATTCTGAAACGGCTGCAAGTGG